>Ga0136617_10007080_pt1 | contig 10007 bp, 9 predicted proteins | sample AntDrymUQ3222106_2_FD_129672 | JGI IMG/M metagenome (GOLD analysis project Ga0136617, IMG submission 129672) | Polar desert sand microbial communities from Dry Valleys, Antarctica - metaG UQ322 (21.06) | ecosystem: Environmental > Terrestrial > Soil > Desert | place: Antarctica: Dry Valley... | reverse complement strand
TCAACGTCCGCACATACCGGCTCGTCGGCCACTACATCGGCGACCCGCAGGTCTATCGCGAGAAGGACGAAATCAATGAATTGCGTGCGTCGAGGGACCCGATCGAGCTCCTGCGCGCGCGGCTCGAGCTCTCCGACGAGGAGTTCGAGGCGCTCGACAAGGAGACCGAGGCGATCGTCGAGGGGTCGGTCGACTTTGCGAAGGCCGGCACCGATCCCAAGCCCGAGGACGCCCTCAAGTACGTCTATGCCTGAGCTGACGTACCGCGAGGCCGTGCGCGACGCGCTCTCGAGCGCCATGCGCACGGACGACGACGTCTTCATCATGGGCGAGGACATCGCCGAGATGGGCGGCTCGATGGGCGTGACCCAGGGGATGCTCGCCGAGTTTGGCTCCGAGCGGGTTCGCAACACCCCCATCTCCGAGATGGCGATCGTCGGTACCGGCATCGGCGCCGCCATGCAGGGAATGCGGCCCGTGGTGGAGATCATGTACCAGGACTTTTTGACCCTTTCGATGGAACAGCTCGTCAACCAGGCAGCGAAGCACCGCACGATGTCCGGCGGCCAGGTGAAGGTGCCGCTGACGATCCGCACCCAGGGCGGCGCCGGCTGGAGCCCGGGCGCGCAGCACGCGCAGCAGCTCGAGTCCTGGTTCGTGCATGTGCCTGGCCTGAAGGTCGTCTATCCCTCGACGCCCGAGGACGTGCGCGGCTTGCTGTGGAGCTCGATCTACGACGACAACACGGTGATCTTCTTCGAACATCGGCTGCTCTACCCCCTCAAAGGCATGGTCCCCGACGAGATCGAGCCGATCGAGCTCGGCAAGGCGCGCGTCATGCGCGGAGGCTCGGACGTCACCGTCGTTGCGATTGGCCGGATGGTCCCGGAGGCGTTGCAGGCGGCAGACGACGCTGAAAAGGAAGGGATCTCGGTCGAGGTGGTCGATCCGCGGACGCTCTTACCCCTCGACGAGGAGACGATCATCGCCTCGGTCAAGAAGACCACGCGCTGCGTCACCGCTCACGAGGCGGTCACGCGCGGCGGCTTCGGCGCCGAGCTTGCGGCGGTCGTCCAGCAAGGGGCCTTCGACTACCTCGACGCGCCAATCGAGCGCGTGGGGGCGAAGTTCGCCCCCCTCGCGTTCGCGCCGGCGATGGAGCAATGGGTCGTCCCGCACGCCGCGGACGTGCTCGAAGCGATCAAGAGAACGGTGGCCCGCAGCTAGCCATGGCGACCGAGGTCAAGCTTCCGCGGCTCGGCCAGGGCATGGAGTCCGGCACGATCGTCAAGTGGCTGAAGGGCGAGGGTGAGCCGGTCAAGAAGCGCGAGCCGCTCTACGAGCTTGACACGGACAAGGTCACGCAGGAGGTCGAGGCCGAGGCTGACGGCGTCCTCTTGAAGATCGTCGTCGACTCCGGCGAGGTCGAGGTCGGCCGCACGATCGCCTTCATCGGCAGCGAGGGCGAGGACGTCCCGTCCGGGAACGGCAAGCCCGCGGAGACGCAGGAGGAGACGGAGGGCGCCGCCGAGCCGGAGGACGCCGCCGAGGCCGAGGACGAGCCGGAGGAAGAGGGCTCCCCTGCCGAGCAGATGGACGACGAGCGCGAGCGCGGCCGGCAGGCGGCCGCCGCGACGGCCGAGGCCGCGACCGCTGCGGTTGCGGACGCGCCCGTGCGTCCCGACGGCCGCGTCAAGGCGTCACCGCTCGCGCGCAGGCTCGCGCGCGAGAAGGGGATCGACATCACGCAATTGCAGGGCAGCGGGCCAGAAGGCCGGATCGTGGCCGGGGATGTCGAGCGTGGGACGGTTGCGGAGCCCAAAGCCGCGCCTGCAGTCGCCCTGGCCGCCGGCGCTGCTCCCGGCGGCGAGGTCCAGGAGATCGAGCTCAGCTCCACGCGCAAGACGATCGCGCGCCGCCTGACCGAGGCGTGGCAGGCGCCGGTCTTCCAGCTCACCGTCTCGGTCGACATGACCCGTGCGCTGGAGCTGCGCGAACGGCTCGTCGCCCGGTTGCAGGAGGGCGAGACGAAACCGACCGTCGGCGACCTGCTGACCAAGGTCTGCGCCGCCGCGCTCGTGCGTCATCCGTCCGTCAACGCCCACTTCACCGGCGAGAAGATCCTCCGCTTCCCGTACGCGCACGTCGGGATCGCCGTCGCCGCACCGAACGGTCTCGTCGTGCCGGTGATCCGCGACGCTGACCGGCGCACGATCCAGGAGATCGCCGCCGCCCGGGCCGAGATGGTCGGCAGAGCGCGCGAGGGCAAGCTGCAGCGGGTCGATCTGGCGGACGGCACGTTCACGATCTCGAACCTCGGCATGTTCGGGATCGAGCAATTCATCGCCGTGCTCAACCCGCCACAGGCCGCGATCCTGGCGGTTGGTTCGACGGAGGAGAAGCCGGTCGTCCGCGCCGGCCAGATCGAGGTACGACCGCTGATGACCACGACGATTACGTGCGACCATCGGGCGATCGACGGCGCCGACGGCGCGGAGTTCCTCCGCACCATCAAGGAGCTGCTGGAAGAGCCTGCGCTGGCCCTTTGATGGCCACGGTCTGGTACCGCGTCCGCGATCTCGACGCTGCCCGCGCCTTCTACCGCGACGTGCTCGGCTTCGAAGAGATTTTCGTCGACCTCGACGAGGCCTGGTCGCGGCTCACGCGCGGCGGCATGGAGATTGCGCTCGCCCTGGGCGAGCCCGACGAAAGCAGCGGCGTCGCCCACGTAGACGTCAAGGACGTGAAGCGCGACGCCGAGCGGCTGCGCGAGGCCGGCGTCGAGGTTGGCGTGGTCTTCGAGCTGCAAGGGCAGATCAGGCTCGTGGATGTGTTCGACCCGGACGGCAACCGGATCCAGCTGGCGCAGTCCCTCGACTGATGGCGGTGCTGCTCAGACGCGGCGGCGCCCAGGACCTCCGGTTCCTCCGGGACATGCTCCACCACGCCTACTACTGGCGCGAGCGCGTGCCCGGGTCGCTCGTTTCCCGCTACGTGCGGGGGTGGGGAAGGCCCGGAGACACGGCGGTGATCGCCCTCGAAAACGGGTTCCCCGTCGGCGCCGCCTGGTTTCGGATCTTCCGCGGGGCGGAGCCGGGCTACGGGTTCGTCGACGAGTCGACGCCGGAGCTCGCGATTGCGGTCGTGCCGTCCAAGCGCGGTCACGGGATCGGTGACGAGCTGCTGCAGGCGTTGATCGAGAAGGCACGTGCCGGTGGGTACGACCGCCTCAGCCTCAGTGTCGAGCCGGGCAATCCCGCGCGCAAGCTCTACGAGCGCCACGGCTTCGCCGTTGTCGACGAGGGCGCCGAGGCATGGACGATGGTGGCGGAGCTAGCATCGAGCTGACTACCGACTGAGGAGCTGACTGGACATGGAAGTTGACGTCGCCGTCCTGGGCGGAGGCCCCGGCGGGTACACCGCAGCGATCCGCGCGGCCCAGCTGGGCGCGAAGGTCGCCTGCGTCGAGTTGGAGCCGGAGCTCGGCGGCACCTGCCTGCGGGTGGGCTGCATCCCGACGAAAGCGTGGGTGCAGACCGCGCACGCGCTGCACCAGGCCGAGGAGGTCTTCGCGAAGTTTGGCGTCAGGGTGAGCAATCCCGAGCTCGACTTCGGCACTGCGGTCGAGTGGAAGAACGGGGTCGTCAAGCAGATGACGGGCGGAATCGCAGGACTGTTCAAGTCGAATGGCGTCGAGTGGGTGCAGGGCAAGGGTCGGTTCAAGGACGCGAACACGATCGCGGTCGAAGGCGGCGAGGACGTCTCGTTCAAGCAGGCGATCGTCGCGACCGGCTCGTTCCCGATCATGCCGCCCATCGAAGGGCTCGATTCGCCCCGTTGCGTCGACTCGACCGGCCTGCTGGCGCAGACCGAGGTGCCGACGCGCCTGGTCGTCCTCGGCGGTGGCATCATCGGCTGCGAGTTTGCCTCGATTTTCCAGCGCTTCGGCTCCGAGGTGACCATCGTCGAGATGCTCGACACGCTGATCCCGCAGGAGGACGCGGACGCGGCGAAGGAACTGGAGAAGGCGTTCGGGAAGCGCGGAATCGCGCTCCAGCTCGGCAAGCAGTGCACAAGGGTCGAGGACGATGGCTCCAAGCTGACCGTCCACTACGGGGACGGCGAGGCGGTCGAGGCGGACCTGATGCTCGTGTCGGTCGGTCGCGCGCCGCTCGTCGAAGGTCTCGGGCTCGAGGAGCTCGGCGTCGAGCTCGACAAGCGCAAGGGGATCGCGACGGACGAGCACCGGCGTACGACGGTGGCGCACGTCTACGCAGTCGGCGACTGCGCCGGCTACTGGCAGCTCGCCCACACCGCGTTCCGCGAGGGCGAGGTCGCGGCCGAGAACGCCTGTGGCCACGAGGCGACGATCGGCGACCCGGCGGTGCCGCGGCCGATCTACACCGACCCGGAGATCGCCGGCGTTGGTCTGACCGAGGCGCAGGCGCGCGAGCTGCACGGCGACGACATCGCAGTCGGGGTGTTCCCCTGGGTCGCAAATGCCCGTGCCGTCATGCAGGCGGAAACCGTCGGGTGGGTCAAGTCGATCCACGAGACGAAGTACGGGGAGCTGCTCGGGCTGATCATGGTCGGCCCCCACGTGACCGACCTGATCGAGGCCGGAACCGTCGCGATCGACGCCGAGTCGACCGTCGAGACGGTTGCCGACGGGATGGCCGCGCACCCGACCCTCTCGGAGGCGATCAAGGAGGCGGGGCTGGTGGCGCTTGGCCGCGCGATCCATCTTCCGAACAAGAAGAAGGCCGCCGCGAGCGCCTAGAGAGAAGTCGGCGAGGCGACGGCAGCGTCTACGTCCGCCGGTGTCACCGGGCCCATCCGTCGGATTTCGGGCGCCAGCACGACCACGAGCTTTGACGCGATCACGATCCCGCCTGCGAGCAGCAGCGTCGCCCGGATCCCGATCGCATCCGCGAGCGGCCCCCAGATCGCGTACCCGATCGGCATGAAGATGAACGAGACCGCATAGTCGTAAGAGCTGACGCGGGAGAGCGACGCCCGCGGCACCCTTGCCTGGAGCACCGTCTCCCAGAGCGTGTTCGCGAGGACGACGGCGAGGAAGGCGAGAAACGAGAGCGCCATCAGCGCCGGCACCGGCACCGGCACCGAGAACGCGAAGAGCTGGACGCCAAAGATAACGATCACGAGATGGCTTGTCAGGAGCGGCCGCCGCGGCCGCCAGCGCAACACCAGCACGCCGCCCACGATCCCCCCGACTCCGCCGGCGGCCGAGAGCAGGCCCCACGTGGTCGGCCCGTTCAGCTCTCGCTCGGCGACGACCGGGCCGAGCACCGACATCGCGCCCCAGGCCATGTTCCCGATCCCGAACGCAATCAGGCTCGCCCAGACCCACTGACGGGCCCGCACCTCGCGCCACCCGTGCGCGAGGTCCGCGAGGAAGCTCTGACGCTCGGGTACGGGCGTGAGCGGCACGCGCAGGAGGGAAAGGAAGATCGCGCTGACGACGAAGCTGACGGCGTCGATCGCGAAGACCCAGCCGGCGCCCACCGTCGCCACGAGCACGCCCGAGAGCGCGGGGCCGAAGATCCAGGTGCCGCTCCGGGTCAGCGCGATCAGCCCGTTCGCCTGCTGGAGCCGCTCGGCACTGATCGTCTGTGGGATCAGCCCGGTGGAGGCCGGGGCAAAGAACGACTCGGCGGCGCCGGTGACGAACGCGATCGCGACGAAGTGCCACAGCTCGGCGTTGCCGGTGATCAGGAGCACGGCCAGTGTCGCCTGCACGGCGGCTCGGACGATGTCTGCACCAAGCATCACGAGCCGGCGCGGCAGCCGGTCCGACCAGACTCCGCCCGCAAGGATGAAGACGGCGTGCGAGATCGTGAACGAGCCGAGGACGATTCCGAGGTCGGTCGCCGAGCCGTTCGTGCCGAGGACGGCGAACACGAGTGCCACGCCCGTCATCGCGTCGCCGACGGCGCTCGTTCCCTGGCCGAGCCAGAGCAGCCTGAACGGCCGCTCTCGCAGCGCCCCGAAGCTGTCCGGAAGGCCTCTCACGAGCTGAGTCTCTCATCGCATTGGCGCCCTTCGAGCCGTGCCCCAGGGACAGACCCTGGGACACGGCCGTTTCGGGCTTCCTCCTGGAAAAGCGAGACGCCCCTCTGCGGCAAGGGGCGTCTCTGGGGAGAAAGCGGGGCCGGCGGGCGGCACGGCCCCTATGTGGGGACGAGGGCACGTCCTTGGCTATAGAGATGCCGTCTCTCGGAAAACCTTGCACACGTGTCCTGCGGTAGGGTCCCGCGCATGGGCATCTTCAACAGACGGAACGCCTTGACGGGCTGGCTGACGTGGATCGTGGCCAAGCGCGTGCTGAAGAAAAAGGCGCGCGATGCCGTGCCGGGTACGGTCGAAGGGTCGAAGCGCCCCAATAAGGGCGCGATCGCGACGATGCTCGCCGCGGTCGGCGGCGCGCTCTGGTTCTGGCGGAAGAAGAGCTCGGACCCCGAGCTGCCTCCCGCCGGCGGCAACTGACCCGGCCGTGAGCCTCTTCCGCGCCGCTCTCGACGGCCTGGTTCCGTATGAGCCGGGGAAGCCGGAGGAGGAGGTCCAGCGCGAGCTCGGCCTTGACCGTGTCGTCAAGCTCGCGTCGAACGAGGGGCCGTGGGGGCCGTTCCCGGCCGCCCTCGAGGCGATGGAACGAAGCGCCCACGCCCTCAACCGCTACCCGGACGGCGGCGCCTTCCATCTCCGCAACGCGCTCGCCGAGCGGCACGGCGTCGAACCTCGGAACGTCGTCACGGGCGCCGGCGCGGACGCGCTCATCGGCCACCTCTCCGTCGCGACGCTCGATCCCGGGGACGAGGTCGTCACCGCGTGGCCGTCATTTATCAGCTACGTACTCGACGCGCTGAAGCTCGGCGCCGTCCCCCGCAAGGTGTCGCTCATCGACGACCACTACGACCTCGACGCGATGTTGGACGCGATCGGGCCGCGCACGAAGCTCGTGTACGTCGCGACTCCGAACAACCCGACCGGCACGATGACGACCCGGGCGCAGCTCGATGCCTACTTCGAGCGAGTCCCCGAGCACGTGCTCACGGTGCTCGACCAGGCGTACTACGAGTACGTCGAGCGTCCGGACTACCCGGACGGTGTCGCGGAGTACGCGAACGCCGGCCGGCGCGTTCTCGTCCTGCGCACGTTTTCGAAGATCTACGGCCTCGCGGGGTTGCGCGTGGGCTACGGGATCGGGCCGGCGGATGTGATCGAGGCGATCGGCAAGACGCGGCGCGCATTCGATGTCAACACGCAGGCCCAGGTCGCCGCCCTCGCGAGCATCGAGGGGCAGGACGAGCTGGCGCTGCGGCGCCGCGTCACGCACGAAGGCCGCGAGGTGCTGGAGCGCACGCTCCGCGAACACGGTCTCGGGTCAGCCGGTCCGGCTGTCGCGAATTTCCTCTTCACCGAGGTCGGAGACGACGCCTTGCCGCTCTTCGAGGCGCTGCTCCGCCAGGGGGCGATCGTCCGCCCGATGGGTGCGTTCGGCGCACCTGGGGCGCTCAGGATCACCGTCGGCACGCCCGACGAGAACGCGTTCTTCGCCGAGGCGCTCGCTTCGGTCAGAGCGGCGACGACCTAGCTCTCGGCTATCCTGGGCCTCTCGCGGGTGCTCCAGCGCCCGCGTCTTGCGTATGCGGACGACGTTGAAGAGAGGCATTGGCCGCGGGGCGGCCGTGACCGGGAACGGACGGCCGGTGCTGCCACCCGGGGCACTCTCGCCGATCACGATCTACCGCCAGCCGGAGCCTGCTCCGCGCTCGGGCTGGGTCACGCTGCGCACGATCTTCGCCTGGGTGCTTGTCGCGCTACTCGTCGTCGTCGGCTCGATCGCGGGAGGCGCCTACCTCTGGTTCCACGAGAGCGTCGCGGCGGTCGTCGCCTCGACACCGGACGTGAAGATCGCCGCGAAGAGGCTCGACGTCGCGCTGCCGGGACAGCCGGCCACGGCGCTCGTCGTGGGCTACGACCAGCGCGCCGGTGAGGGCGCGGGCACGAGGTCGCGCTCCGACACGGTCATGCTTGTCCGCGCCGACCCGGACACCGAGTCCGTCTCGCTTCTCTCCTTCCCACGCGACCTCTCGGTCGAGATCCACTGCCCGGGTAGGGGGACCTTCCAGGCGCGCATCAACGGGGCCTATTCGGAGTGCGGAACGAAGGGCACGCTCGAGACGGTCCGCGCGCTCACGGGCCTGCCGATCAATTACCTGATCACCGTCAACTTCCGGGGCTTCCGCAAGCTCGTCGACGCGGTCGGCGGCATCTGGATCGACGTCGACCGGCGCTATTTCAACGACCGCGGCGGCGACTTCGGCTACGCCACGATCAACCTCTTCCCCGGCTATCAGAAGCTCGGCGGTTACCAGGCGCTCGACTTCGTGCGGTACAGGCACGCGGACAACGACCTCTATCGCCTCGCCCGGCAGCAGCTGTTCGTGCGGGCGTTCAAGGATCAGATCAAGACGAGTGCTGGACCGCTCGACCTTCCGAAGGTCGTGAGAACGATCACCTCGAACGTCGAGGTTGCCCAAGGTGGCAACAAGGAGATCGACCTTAAAACGGTGCTCCGCTACGCGCTCTTCGCCTACGGGCTGCCGCCGGGCCACTTCTTCCAGCCGAAGCTGCAAGGAATCGAGGAGGCACCGGGGTTCGACCTTCTCGTTTCGCAGGAGAACATCAAGAAGGCGGTACAGGAGTTCGCGAACCCCGACGTCGAGTCTCCCGAGAAGGCCACGGCCGTCGCGCTGAACGAGAAGCCGAAGCCCGCCGCCGACAAAGCGCCGCCGCCGCGCGAAACGACCGTGAACGTGCTGAACGGGAACGGCGTCCCAGGCTCGGCGGGCACCGCGAGCTATCTCCTCTCGCAACGCGGCTACCAGATGATCTATGCGCCTGACGGCAAGAATGGGAATGCGCCGAACTGGGAGTACTTCAAGACCCGAATCCACTACGACGAGGCGCAGACCGGGGCCGAGGCGGCGGCGAAGAAGGTTGCCGTCCTGTTCGGCACCGACGACGTCGTGCCCCTCGACGCCCAGGTCCGGGCGCTCTCGAACAGCGCCTTCCTGACCGTGATCGTCGGCCAGACCTTCCACGGGACGCTTGCCGAGGCGCCGGTCGACAAGACCCCGACTCGCCAGCCGCCGAACGTGGTGCCAGGGGCGGATGCGTCGCTGGCGCTGCTCCGCGAACGTGCAAACAAGATGCCCTTCGAGTTGATGGTGCCGACGGTGCTCGAACGGAGCTCCTGGATCGACCGCGAGCGCCCGATTCGCGCTTACCGGATCGACGCGGACGGGAAGCACAAGACGATCCGCCTCACCTACAAGCTCGGTACGGGCACGAACGAGTATTGGGGCGTCCAGATGACGGACTGGGAGGACGCGCCCGTCCTGAGCGGGCGCAACTTCGTCCGCTCGATCGGTGGTCGCCGCTACGAGCTCCACTACACCGGCCCGAAGCTGCACATGGTCGTACTGCGGCAGGGCGGCGCAACCTACTGGGTCGTAAACACGCTGCTCGATTCGCTCTCCAACGAGACGATGCTCGCGATCGCGAAGGGTCTCAAACCGCTTCGTAACATCCAGTAGGTAGGTTCCGCCCGTGTCCAGGGTCGCTGTCTTCGGAGCCGGCTACGTCGGCCTCGTCACGGGAGCGTGCTTCGCCGAGCTCGGTCACGAGGTCGTCGTTCGCGACGTTCTGCCCGAGCGAATCGAGCGGCTGCGCGCTGGCGACGTCCCGATCTACGAGCCGGGGCTCGAGGAGTTGCTGGGCCGGAACGCGGCGCGTCTCACGTACACGCTCGATGTCGCCGAGGCGGTCGCGGGCACCGAGTTTCTCTACGTGGCCGTCGGCACCCCGCCGACCTACTCCGGCGATGCAGATCTCTCGGCGATCTGGACGGTGGTCGACGAGCTCTCTGCACTCGAGGGCCCCGCCGTGCTGGTGATGAAGAGCACGGTGCCCGTCGGCAC
>Ga0136617_10007079_pt1 | contig 10007 bp, 15 predicted proteins | sample AntDrymUQ3222106_2_FD_129672 | JGI IMG/M metagenome (GOLD analysis project Ga0136617, IMG submission 129672) | Polar desert sand microbial communities from Dry Valleys, Antarctica - metaG UQ322 (21.06) | ecosystem: Environmental > Terrestrial > Soil > Desert | place: Antarctica: Dry Valley... | reverse complement strand
GCTTTCAAATCGGCGAGGTTGGCTTCGACAGTGGGATCGGGATGATGGTTGGGGAAGCGGCCGTCGACCTCGGTGTGGATGAGGTGATGCTCACCCGGCAGCATCCTCGCGAGAAGCTCGACCACCGGCCCCGCCGCGCCGTTGCCGGCATCCCATCCGACCCGAAACGGCCCCCCGTCATAGTTCTCCAGCAGCCGCTCGGCATAAGCGCGCATCGGCTCGGCGTCGCTCACGGCGCCCGCGCCTTGCTCCCAGTCGCCCGCGGCGGCCATCGCGCCCAGCCGCTGGATATCGGCGCCGAAGAAAGCACCGTGGCCGATCACCATCTTGAAGCCATTATACTCTCCCGGATTGTGGCTTCCGGTGATCATGATGCCGGCATCGACGCCCAGCTCGGCCTCGGCATAATAGAGCATCGGGGTAGGGCCGAGCCCGATGCGCACCACGTCGGCGCCGGCCGCGGTGAGTCCGCGCACCAGCGCCTCCTCGAGCGCCGGCGAGGTGTCGCGGCCGTCGCGGCCGACGGCGATGCGCGTCCCACTGCCACGCCTGACGATGGTGGCGAAGCTCAAGCCGATCGCTTCGGCCTCGGCGGTCCCGAAGCCATCGCCGACCACGCCCCTGATGTCATATTCGCGCAGGATCACCGGCGCGAGGGAATGACCGGGGCGGGGATTCAAGAGGCGCTCGGCGTGCGCCGCATCGCATCGGCGACGAGCGCGTCGCGGGCGACATTCACCTGGTTGGCGAGCTCGGCCGAGCCGCCCTTGTCGGGATGGACCTGCGCGATCAGCCGTCGGTGCGCCTCGCGAATCTCGGCGAGGCTCGCATTGGGCGCGACGCCGAGCAGCCGCCGCGCGTCCTCGATCGGCATTGCGAGCCGCGTCGCGCGGCCGCGCCGCCACGCCGCCCACAGAAGCGCGCCCGCCATCAGCGCGGCGCCGGGAATCAGCCGGCCGGTGAACAGGAACCTGAGACCGAGCAGGAAGAGCAGGCCGGCGGCGACATCCTCATAGCCGAAGCCCTTGAGCCGGCCCGTATACCAGGCCCAGACGAAGACGCCCGCCGCGAGGAGAAAGAGGAAGCTCATGCCTCCTCCGCCATGGCCGGCTCGCGCGGCGCCGGTTCGGTCTCGGTCTCGGGGATGCGCAGGGCCGCGATCATCTCGCGCAGCTCCTGGCGCGCGGCGATATGGCCGATCCCGACGTCGCCAAGATGCGGGAGATCAACGAGGGTGAGGCCGCGGGGGAACAATTCCTTGTAGATCACCCGCTCGCCGAGGCCCGGAATGACCCGGAAGCCGACCCGGCGCGAAAGCTCGTCCAGCGCCGCGCCGACGCGGCGCATGTTGCGCGCGTCGACATGGGCGAGCCGGTTCCGGAGCAGCACCCAGTCCATGCTCTCTCCCGCCTCGCGCGCGCGGCGCGTGCGGCTCGACCACACGAGCTCGGCATAGAAGCTGGGCCGCCGCACGCGGAAGGTCTCGGGATCGACCTCGCCGATGAGATCGAGGTCGACGAAGCTGTCGTTGATCGGGGTGACGAGGGTGTCGGCCCGCGTCATCGCCAGCCTTGCATATTCGTCGTCCCGGCCGGGCGTGTCGATGATGAGAATGTCGGCGTCCTGGCCGACCGCGGCCATCGCCGCATCGAGGTCGTCGCTCCTGGCGGGATCGAAGGTGGCGAAGGCGGGCATGGGCAGATCAGCGCCCAGGCGGGTCATGCTCGCTGCACGGTTTTCGAGATAACGGGCGAGGGTGCGCTGGCGGCTGTCGAGGTCCAATGCCGCGACTTTTCGGCCGGCGGCGGCGAGGGCGACCGCGACATGGACCGCGCTGGTCGACTTGCCGGTGCCGCCTTTTTCGTTGGCGAAGACGATATGGTGCGGCAAAGCCATGTCGGCTCCCCTTGAACGCGGCCGCCGCCACTCACAAGGCGGCCTTTGCAATCTCTATCGGAGGCGCTTTCCCGGTGCAAATCGCGCATGATCTTGCCGCGCTGCGCAAAGCGCTCGCAGCATTGCGGCGTGAGGCGGGGGCGACGGTCGCCCTCGTTCCCACCATGGGTGCGCTCCACCACGGCCATATGGCGCTGGTCGCCGAGGCCAAGAGCCGTGCGGACCATGTCGTCGTCTCGATCTTCGTCAACGCCCCGCAATTCAACCAGGCCCAGGATTTCGCTTCCTATCCGCGCCGCGACGCCGAGGACCAGGCGATGCTCGCGGCCGCCGGCTGCACCTTGATCTGGGCGCCCGATGCACAGGTCATGTATCCGCCGGGCTTCCAAACCCAGGTGCGCGTGCGGTCCGTGGCCGAAGGTCTGTGCGGCGCCGCCCGCCCCGGACATTTCGAGGGCGTCGCGACGGTGGTCGCCAAATTGCTCAATCAGGTCGATCCCGACATCGCCCTGTTCGGGGAAAAGGATTTCCAGCAGCTGGCGGTGATCCGCGTGATGGTCCGCGATCTCGACATGCGGGCCCGAATCGTCGGCGTGCCGATCGTGCGCGACGCAGACGGGCTCGCTTTGTCGTCGCGCAACATGCATCTCGGCGAGGATCAGCGCCGCGCCGCGCGCGCCTTGCCGCGGGCGCTTGGCGAGGCGGCGACGGCGATCAAGGCGGGTGCGGACGTGGCGGCATCGCTCGCGGCGGTGCGCGCGTCATTGATGAGCGCGGGCTTTGCGAGCGTGGACTATGCCGAATTGCGCGCCGAGACCGACCTCGCGCCGCTCGAGAGGCTCGACCGGCCCGCGCGCCTGCTCGCTGCGGCCACGATCGGCTCCACGCGGCTGATCGACAATCTGGCCCTCGCTCCGGATTGAGCCCCGGATTAATACGAATGCGGCGTTAACCATTTGTTTGCACCCTGTGGCGCTTATTCGTGGCTGCACGAGACGTACGAGGGGCAGACAGATGGGCACCAGCATGAAAAGCGCGGCTTTCCTTATCGAAACCCGCCTCGCCGACGCCGCCAAGGGCGATCCCGAAGCCTATTACGAGCTGGGCGTCGCCTACTCGACCGGAAGCGGCGGCATCGACGTCGACCTGGTCGAAGCCCACAAATGGTTCAATCTCGCTGCCCTCAACGGCAGCATGCGCGGCCAGGAATGCCGGGCCGAGATCGCCGAGGAGATGACCGCGCGCGAGATCGCCGAGGCCCAGCGGCAGGCGCGGGCGTGGCTGTCGGAGACGATGCGGCGGGCCGCTTAGCCCTTTTTATACGGCCCCATCTCTTCCAGCGCGCCGATCTCGTGGGCGACTGCGGGGCGCTCGCGAGCCAGGAACTGGGCCACCGCTTTCCTGAATCCCGGATCTGCGATGAAGTGCGCCGAGAAGGTCGGCACGGGCTGATAGCCGCGGGCCAGCTTGTGCGGTCCCTGCGCGCCCGCCTCAACCCTGCTTAGGCCCCGCGCGATCGCGGCCTCGATCGCCTGGTAATAGCAAAGCTCGAAATGAAGGCCTGGGACAGGCTCGATCGCGCCCCAGTAACGGCCGTAGAGGGCGTCGCCGCCGATGAAATTGAGCGCGCCGGCGATCGTGCGGCCGCCGCGCCGCGCGACGATGAGCAGCAGGCGCTCCTTCATGCTTTCACCGACCAGCGAGAAGAAAGCGCGGCTGAGATAGGGGCTGCCCCATTTGCGCGCGCCGGTGTCCATGTAGAATGCGAAGAAATCGTCCCAGTCGCGCGCGGATATGTCGCCCCCAGACATGTGAACGATGTCGAGCCCGGCCTGCGCCCCCGCGCGCTCCTTGCGGATCGCCTTGCGCTTGCGCGAGGCGAGGGTCGCGAGGAACGCGTCGAAATCGGCATAGCCCTGGTTGAACCAGTGGAACTGGAGGTCGGCGCGGATCAGCCAGCCGGCGCGCTCGAACAGGCGAACCTCCTCCGGCGCGACGAAGGTCGCGTGCGCCGAGGACAGACCCTCGCGCGCCACGAGCGCCTCGGCCGCGTCGATAAGGCGCGGCGCAAGGGCCATGTCGCGGGCGAGCAGGCGCCGCCCCGGCACCGGCGTGAAAGGGACCGCGATCTGGAGCTTGGGATAATAGGCACCGCCGGCCCGCTCGAACGCCTCGGCCCAGCCATGATCGAACACATATTCGCCCCGGCTGTGGCTCTTGAGATAGGCCGGCATGCAGGCCCCGAGCACACCCCTTTCATCCTCGATGCCGATCGGGACCGGCTGCCAGCCGGTCGCCGGGCCCACACTCTCGGACCCCTCGAGCGCGGCGAGAAATGCGTGCGCCAGGAAAGGGTCGTAGGGGTCGGCGCATGCGTCCCATGCAGCCGCGTCGAACGCGGCGACTCCCGGCGCCACGCGCGCGACGATCGGCGGGTCGCCCTCGCTCATTCGCGCTCGGTGATGATCTGGTCGGCGTGGAGCGCGGCGCGTTCCTGCTCGGCGGCGGCGCGCACTGTCCAGGTAAGGATCGGGAGGCCGCGCCGCCTTTGCGCGGCCGCAAAGCGCGAGGGCAGGCTTCTTATGTCGTAAGCGAGGAAATCGGGCTGCGCGCGAAGCACGCCGAGACGACGCTCGATCCAGACCTTCAATGCGCCTTTTCCCTCCTCGGTCACGACCAGGCCGCGCGGCCGGCGCGGCGCGTGGCGCGCGAACCAGGCGCCCACCAAAGGGTTGAACGACATCACCGCCGCCGCGCCGCCATAGCCTTCGAGCGCGCGATGGACCGCGAGGCAAAGCTGGGAAACGTGGCGCTCAGGCGCCTTCGCTTCGATCAGCAAGGGCGTACGCCCGGCGACCAGCGCCAAGGCGTCGGACAGCGAGAACAGGGATTCGCCGCACGCCGAGAGGCGGAGCTGCCGCAACGCGGCGGCGTCGCGCGCGCCGAAGGCGCCCGCCTCACCGGTCAGTCGCGCGAGCTCTTCGTCGTGGAAGACGAAGGCCTCGCCGTCGCGGCTCGCGCGGACGTCGAGCTCGATGCCCATGCCGGAAGCGATCGCGGCTTCGAATGCGGCGCGGCTGTTTTCGCTAGCGCCCCGTCCGTGCAGGCCGCGATGGGCGAACGGGCGCGCGAGGAAGGGCGCGAGGCGGCGGCTTCGGGCCGCCTCAATCGGGTCGGACGGCGACGATCGCATCGACCTCGACCAGCGCGCCCAAAGGCAAGGCGGCGGCGCCGACCGCGCTTCGCGCGTGGCGCCCCGCCTCGCCGAAGACCTTTTCCATCAGGTCAGAGGCACCGTTTGCGACCTTTGGCTGGTCGGCAAAATCCGGCGCGCTGGCGACGAACACGCCGAGCTTGACCAGCCGCTCGACCCGGTCGAGCGAGCCCAGGGCCCTTTCAATCTGGGCGAGCAGCATGATCGCGCAGGCGCGCGCCGCGCGTACGCCGCGCGTGAGGTCGTCACCCCCTTCCATCCGCCCGGTCACCACCGCGCCGTCCTCGAACGGCAATTGCCCCGAGATGTGGAGCAGGCCGCCGGCGAGCACCGCGGGCACATAGGAGGCCACGGGCGCGGCCGGGGCCGGCAGCGTGATGTGGAGCTCGGCGAGCCGCGCGGCGATGTCGGTCATGGCGGCGGTAAAGACCGGGTAGCGCTAGGGGTCAAGCGGGGGCGCCGCTTGCCCCTCGGCGAACCGCGCCAAAATCCAGGGCAGGGCCTTGTCCCAATGATCGATGCGGGCGTGGGCATGGGGCGAGGTCGGGCTGCGCGCGGCCAGGCGGGGCTCGGCGATCATGTGGAGGCGCCAGGCATCGGGTGCATGCTTCGCGACCGAGTGGTGATGGACGGCGAGGTCGTCGACGAAGACGGTCACATCGGGCTGCATCTCGGCGACCAAAGCGGCGAGCGGCACGCCCTTGCCGCCGCGGTTGCACAGCACGCGGTGCGAGATCCCAAACGCGCCCAATTGCTCGACCCGGCCGGCGTGGAAGGCATCGCCGATATTGGTGAGGATGACGATGTCGGCCTCCTCGCCGATACGCGCCAGCGCCTCGGCGGCGCCGGGCACCACGTTCTGGCGTCTCATCTCGCCCTCGAAGAAGAGGTCGAGCAATTCCCAGACGCGATCGGGCGCGAGGGCCTTGCCGCTCCGGTCGACCAGCGGCGCGTGGAAATCGGCGGCCTCGACGTCGAAATCGATGCCGTGCGCCTCGCCCAGCCATTCGCCGAAATGGCCGATCATGTGGAGCAAAACCTCGTCGCAGTCGGTCACCAGGAGCGGCCTCATGCGAGGCTCCGGCGTGCGGAGACGAGATCGGCGGGCGCGACGCCCATCGCATCGGCGGCGGCGAGGAGATCGGGCTCGTGCGCCTCGAGGAAGCGCAGAACCTCGGCCTGGAACGCGGCATCGCCGGCACGGGCGCGCAAGTCGGCCGGATCGAGGCCGGTCAAGGCGAGCAGGCGCCCGGCACGCGCGGGGTCGGCAAGGATCCAGCCGAGCGCGCCCAGCGCGAGGAGGACCGGATCGTTTGTTTCCCTGTTCGGCATCGCCTAATATGATCGAGTGACCGGGAAAATCCTCGTTGTCGAGGACAACGAACTCAACCTCAAGCTGTTCTGCGACCTGCTCGGCGCCCATGGCTACAAGGCCGAGCCGGTGCGCGACGGGCGCGAGGCCATCGGCAAGGCACAGGCCTTTGCGCCCGACCTCATCGTCATGGACATCCAGATGCCGCATATCAGCGGCCTCGAGCTGATCGAGCAGATCAAGGCCGATGAATCCCTGCGCGCGATCCCGATCATCGCGGTCACCGCCTATGCCGCCAAGGGCGACGAGGAGCGAATCCGCGAGGCCGGGGCCGAGGCGTATGTGTCGAAGCCGATCAGCCTCGCGCGCTTCATCGAGGAGGTGCGCGGCCTGATGAAAGGCGCGCCGGCGGCTGTGTCCGCGCCGGACGAGGATGCGATCCAGGTGGAGCGTAGCTTCGCCGTTTCGGGCCAACGGGTGTTCGACGCCTGGCTCGATGCCGAGCATGTCGGCCAATGGCTGTTCGCGACGCCCGAGGGCGAGATGGTCGAGGTCCGCATCGACCCCCAGGTGGGCGGCGAGTATCGCATCGTCGAGCGGCGCGGCGGCAAGGATGTCGCCCATGTCGGCCGCTACGAGGCGATCGATCCGCCTTCGCGGCTGGCGTTCACGCTCGCGGTCCCGGCCTTGTCTGACCAGGAAGGACGCGTCGACATCTCCTTCTCGGGCGAGGGTGAGGGCTGCACCTTGCGGCTGAAAGCCCTTGGCGTGCTTCCAGAATATCGCGACCGGACCCGCGAGGGCTGGGCGACCATCCTCGACAATCTCGCGCGCGTCCTGGAGGAAGAGAGATGAGCTACAGCCTCAGCTGCCACTGCGGCGCGGTCGCGCTGGAAGCCGAGGGCGAGCCGCCTGCAAAGGCGATGTCGTGCAATTGCTCGATGTGCCGGAGGCGCGGCTATCTGCTGCACTTCGTCCCGGCTGGCGACGTAACGCTGACCACGCCGCGCCACGCGCTTGCCGACTATCGCTTCAACAAGGGGAAGATCGCGCACCTCTTCTGCACGACCTGCGGCTGCGCGCCGTTCGGGGAGGGCGAGGGGCCGGGCGGGGAGAAGATGGTCGCGCTCAATCTGCGCTGCGCGGAGGGGATCGACCTAGACGCGCTGGAGCTGGAGAAGGTGGACGGCGCGAGTTTCTGAGCGCGCCTCTGAAAGTCCCTCCACCCCGTCGATTCGCGACAGGGACGACAAGCTTATTTGATCTTGGCTTCCTTGAACTCGACGTGCTTGCGCGCGACGGGGTCGTATTTGCGGAAGCTCATCTTCTCGGTGATGTTTCGCGGATTCTTCTTGGTGACATAGTAGAAGCCGGTGTCGGCGCTGCTGACGAGCTTGATCTTGACGGTTGCCGGCTTGGCCATGACAGCCTCTCTTCTCTGAAGGATCGCGAAAAAATGGCGGCGCTTTTCGCCGCCGCCTCGTCCTTCGGCACTGCCCCAGCAACACCGCTATTGTCAAGACCAGGGGCGCCTTAACGCTCCGGTAACCATAAGGGCGCATGCTCCTTCGCGCGAGAGGAGTGGGGGCTATGCGCGAGTGCCGCGACGCGATGATGCTGGTTCGGGCCGACCTTTGCGAGCGGCTCGAGACGCTGCAGGACATGTCCGACAATATCTCCAAGAAGCGCATCGCCGAGCAGATCGGTGCGATCCGCACACTCGCCGGAGCCTATGGCCTGGTGCCGGTGGTCCGGCTGGCCGAAGCGCTCGAGCGGGCGATGCACGAGAGCGCCAGCGCGCGCGACTGCCCGACCTCGCTCTATCTTGCGCGGCTGCGCGACGCGATCGGCTGCGAGCGCGTCGACGATGAAGCAAGCCGCGCGATACTCGCCTCGGTCTCGGTCCGCTTCGGCGGCTGAGGCCTCGCCTCCGGGATGGAAGCCCTCGTCACCAGCTTTGCGGCCGCGCTCGCAGCCGAATGGGGCGACAAGACCCAGCTGCTGGCGATCGCGCTCGCGACGCGCTTTGCCCGGCCCGCGCCGATCATAGCCGGGATCGCGCTCGCCGCTCTGGCCAACAGCCTCATCGCCGGCATCGGCGGCAGCCTTATCCACGACATGATCCCTTTGCGCGCGATCTCCTTGTTCGTCGGGATCGCGCTGGTTTTCACCGGCGGCGGCGCGATGCTGCGTGCCAAGGCCCCGGACGTCGGCACCAAGTGGCGCACCGGGCCGTTCCTCACTGCGCTCGGCGCCTTTTTCCTGGTCGAGCTGGGTGACAAGACCCAGTTCACCACCGCTGCCTTTGCAGCCCAGTTTGATGCGCCCTTGCTCGCCGCGGCGGGCGCCACGGCGGGCATCATCCTCGCCTCGATCCCCGCCGTCGTGGCCGGACCCGCGCTGGCCAAGGCGGTCCCGCTGCGCGGGCTGCGGCTCGGCATCGGCATCGCGTTCCTGGTGGTGGGTCTCGGCGTCGGCCTCAGCGCGCTACGTCTGGTCTGACCGCGCCAGGATTTCCTCGGCGACCCGGTGCGTGCGCTCGTTGTCGACGTCGATGGCGAGGCGTCCGTCGGCGGTGACGAGGGGAAAGATCGCAACTCCGAAGCGGCGCGAGAAGTGGCGGAACAGGCCGTATATGTCGGCGAGCTTCAGCGCGTAGAGGAACAGGGTGACAAGGCCCAAGGCGCGCACCGCGTCGCGTTTCCTCTTGGCGAACTGGCCGCCGAGGCGGAAGCTGTCGGCGCCCTTCATCGCACGCGCGTTCGAGAACCAGAACAGGTTGCAATTGGAATAGCCACCGTCGCGGAAGCGGTAGAAGCGGCGCTGGCCGTCGGGATGGGCGGCGCGGATCGCCTCCTCGCGCGCCATCATCACCACGCAGTCGACGCCGGATCGGCAACCCGCGGCGGTGATCTCGGCGAGGCCCTGTTTCGTCATCAGCACATTGTCGGCGGTGATGATGAGCAGCGGAAAGCCGGTCACCGCGCTCCCCTCAAGCACCGAATCGAGGATACGGTGTTTCGCCTCGACCGGCGTCAGCCGGCCCGCGGCTCTGAGCCGCGCGACGCTCGGCTCACCGGCGATGAGCGCGAAATCCTCGACCGAGACGAACAGGGGCGCGTTGGGAAAGGCGGAAGCGACGAGATCGAGCACGCGCCCGATCATCGCCTGGCCGGCGACCGGAACCAGGCATTTGTTGCTGACGCCCGCTCCGGCCGCGAGCGGATCGAGCGCCGAGGCGCGGCGGCCGGCGAGCACCAAAATGGCGGGAGATGAATCGGTCACGGAACGCAAGCCTTCGGGCGGATCAATGGGGCCCAAGCGCGAGCCGGCGGCGGCGCTGGACCGAGGAGCCCAGCCCAATCGCCTCGCGGTACTTGGCAACCGTGCGGCGCGCAATGTCGAAGCCCTTCACGCGCAGCAGGGCGACGAGCTGGTCGTCGGAGAGGATGTCGTGGCCCTCGGCGGCGATGAGCGCGCGGATCGCTTCCTTCACCGCCAGGGCCGATGCGGCCTCGCCACCATCGGCGCCCTGGATCGCGCTCGAGAAGAAATATTTGAGCTCGAACAGGCCGCGCTCGCAGG
>Ga0136617_10007078_pt1 | contig 10007 bp, 7 predicted proteins | sample AntDrymUQ3222106_2_FD_129672 | JGI IMG/M metagenome (GOLD analysis project Ga0136617, IMG submission 129672) | Polar desert sand microbial communities from Dry Valleys, Antarctica - metaG UQ322 (21.06) | ecosystem: Environmental > Terrestrial > Soil > Desert | place: Antarctica: Dry Valley... | reverse complement strand
TTAATTAGCAACTACCAAGAGATATAAAAGCGCTAAGTTGTCAGAGGGTTAACCTACATGAGTTCATCTAGGAACAGTTTTATGGACAATACATACGAAGAAGCGGAGGGCAATTTGCCACCAGCAAATTCGACTAAGAAAAAGAATCCGACTTACGACTCAAGTTCAATCACGGTTTTAGAAGGACGCGATGCTGTACGTAAGCGTCCGGCCATGTATATTGGCTCAACCGGAGATTTAGGTCTTCATCATTTGGTATATGAGGTTGTTGACAATTCTATTGACGAGGCGCTTGCCGGGTATTGCGATATAGTTGAAGTAACGATTCATCTCGATAATTCAATTACGGTTGTTGATAATGGGCGGGGGATACCTGTTGATTACCATAAGCAGGAGAAAAAGTCCGCTGCTGAAGTAGTCATGACAAAACTGCACGCTGGGGGGAAGTTCGACTCTAACGCCTACAAAGTTTCGGGGGGTCTCCACGGAGTGGGGGTCTCTTGCGTAAACTTCCTCTCAGAAGTGCTCCGCCTTGAAATTTGGAGAGATGGTACGACCTTTGAGCAGGAGTATAAGCGCGGCATACCTGCGTTGAAGCTAGAGGCGATTGGCAAGACCCGCAAGCGCGGCACTAAAATCACTTTTAAACCTGATCCGGAAATATTTGACGTTACAGAATTCAGCTTCGATAAGCTGTCCGAGAGATTACGTGAAAAAGCTTTCCTAAATAAAGGAATCAGAATCAACATTCGGGATGAGCGTGAAGAAGTAGAGCGCGCACACGAGTTCTACTACCGAGGTGGGATTGCGGAGTTCGTCAAGCATTTGAATAAGAACAAAACCATTCTTCACGACAAACCCATATACTTTGAACGTGTGAGCGACGTGCTGTCCATTGAAGTAGCCATTCAATACAATGATGGCTATGACGAGAAGGTCTATTCGTTTGCCAACAACATCAACACAGTTGACGGTGGATCTCACCTGTCTGGCTTCCGTTCTGCATTTACGCGCACGATCAATGCTTACGCTCAATCTTCAGGTTTAGCAAAAAACTTCAAGGTCTCATTGTCAGGCGATGATGTACGTGAGGGACTTGTCGCGGTAATCTCCGTTAAATTACCCCAGCCTCAGTTTGAGGGACAAACTAAAGGTAAGCTCAACTCGGACGTTAAAGGTGCAGTGGAGTCGTTCCTGAATGAGCGTCTTACTGAATATTTCGAGCAAAACCCAACGGTTGCTAAAAAAATAGTCGGAAAGGCCGTTGATGCAGCGCGGGCACGTGAAGCGGCACGCAAGGCTCGAGAGATTGTCCGAAAAGGTGCCATTGGCAGCACTATGCTTCCAGGGAAGCTTGCCGACTGCCAGGAACGTGATCCTGCGCTTTGTGAGCTTTACATTGTAGAAGGAGATTCCGCAGGCGGAAGTGCAAAGCAGGGTCGCGACCGAAAGAATCAAGCAGTCCTACCATTAAAAGGTAAAATCTTAAATGTGGAGAAAGCTCGCTTTGACAAGATGCTGGGCCACAGTGAGATAAGAACTCTTATCACTGCATTAGGAACAGGGATTGGCAAGGACGATTTTGATTTGGGCAAGCTCCGCTATCATAAGATTATTTTCATGACGGATGCCGACGTTGACGGCTCACACATACGCACACTACTACTTACCTTCTTTTACCGTCAGATGCCAGAGTTGGTTGAATCAGGCTTTGTTTACATTGCCCAGCCGCCACTGTTCAAAGTAAAACGAGGTAAGCGCGAGGAGTACATAAAAGATGAAAGATCGATGGTGCGATACCTTATGCGGCAAGCTACCAGCGATTTGAAGGTCGCTGCTTCCAAAGGGCAAGTGAGCATTGAAGGCCGCGACTTGGCACGCTCTCTGGAACAGATGGTGGAGTTTAATCGCTACTGCGAAAAAGCCGTCCGACGCTTAGGCAGTGACCATCGTTTACTCCAAATACTTCTGCAATCTTTTGCGGGCCAGGAAGGCAGTCTACGACGCGGCGAAAGCATAAGTTTTCGAAGCATCTTTCAGGAATCCACGGGTGAGCAAATAGCTCGCATCGAGGGATCGCTCGACAAGGCCGGCTATCACACAGAGCTTTCAATGGATGAGGAGCATGGTCTGTGGGAGATCGCGACCACAGCAGCAGGAGGCGTAAGTGTTAAGATTGACTGGGAACTTGCCAGCCACGTGGAATTCCAAAAAGCAGTCGAACTTTTTCAAACGCTTGAGGATCATCTGCCAGGGCCTTTTGTGGTTGGTGAAAACGGATCAAGTGAACAGGTTGAGACGCGCGAGGCTTTACTTGATCGCGTGCTAGCTTCAGCTAAAAAAGACTTGACGATTCAACGTTACAAAGGGTTAGGCGAGATGAATCCCGAACAGTTATGGGAGACCACTATGAATCCGGATAAGCGGACGCTGCTTCAGGTCAAAATTGACGACGCCGTAGAAACGGACCAGATTTTCACTGTACTAATGGGCGATGCGGTAGAGCCGCGCCGACGCTTCATCGAAAATAATGCACTTGAGGTTAAAAACTTAGACGTTTAACAGAGTCAAAGTAACGTTGAGACGTGAAGCTATTTGACACACCGCAAACGGGTGTATAAAATATGTTTCCTTACCTCCTGTGGATCTTGCCCGCTGCATGCTTCTCGCGTATGCAGCGGATTTTTTGTTTCTTAAAACATAGTGCGAACGGTAAGCTGCAATCTTCCTCGTTTCGTTGTGAGTGCTTCAGAATGCGAAATTAATCGGTTGTCCAATGGATACACACTGCACTCCTGCTTACCGTGCAATCTCTATTTCGGTGTTGCCCCTAGTTTCTGCTTTTCAGCAACGGCGTCTTTGTAAGCTTTATCGCTGGCATCTCCGACTTTGATGGCTGCGTCGAATTCTCTGAGCGCTTCAGCATTACGTTCAAGAAAGGTGAATATACGTCCACGTGCGACATGTGCGCGGGAGATGAGAGCCTTATCGATAAGTGAGGCTGCTTGGATGACTCTGCCATAATGCTCCAGCGCACGGTTCAATCGTTCGTTCAGCAAGTTGCTATCAAAAGCATCTTGAGCCGACAAACTTGCCGCCTGTCCGAGCGCAAACAGAATCCGCGGCTCGTTCTGAAACTCTCTCAGCATATTGCGCAGCCGCTCCTCTGCTTCTGGGTAATTCTTAGCTCGCAATAAATCGTCAACCTGCGCGAGCTTTTGAAACAATGTTGCGCGCCGTAGCGTCTCTGCGTTCTCTATTGCACTATCACTGCCTGCTGCTTTTATTCGTTCGCGCGTTGCCATGAAACGCGCGCGCGCCGGCGTATATTCGTTCGGGCGCATTTGCTCGCGGGTCGGATTAAATGATGCCATCATGTCACTGAAGAAGTTAGCAATGTCGAAGCCGGAGGTTTCCAGCCCGCGCAGGTGCTCCGCGAAGTAAAAAGCTAACACTGCACCTCGCTCGAAGCCCTCGGCGAGCTGTGCTACGGCCTCGACTGCAATCTCTTGCCGTGCCTCGCCAGATTCTTTAATGATTGCGGCACGCTCCGTTTCAGTTCGCGCCGCTTTGAGGCGTTCGCTCGTGCGGCGCGCGAGCGCCTCAAGCCGCGCTACTTCGTTCATCCTGGTATCGGTAGCGGCGACCAGCGAACGCGCGACGGCAAGAAAGACGTCGGGTGATAGATCTGGATTGGTCTTAGTTCGCCGCTCGTCAAGTAAGCTTTTCAATTCGATACGACGGGCTGCGATGTCACGGTTGTACCGCACGACGAGAGGATCGATGAGATATTGGAGATACGCGCGGCGTAAGTCTGACGAAGCAGGATCAATGCCGTAAGGCACGACTGCAAAATAATCATCGCCGATGACGCGAAAGTTGATCGCTCCGGGAGCCGCGAGCAAATCAGGCACAATCAGAAAGCGGCGCTGTTTCTCGCGCGTAACAAAGACCGGCCGTGTGTTTGGCGCGCCCTTCTTTTTCTTATCACCTTTTTGATTTGAGTTGCCGGAAGAAACGCGCTCAATGATTGAAGTCTGCGGACGTGTATGAAGGTAGGAGAGAGTTGCACGCACCATCTCGCCTGTCGGGCGGTTCAATCGCTCGCTCTCCGCTTGATGAAGGCGCATGTACTCCGGCATGCGCTCTTCGATTTTGGATTGACGATAAAACTCGCGCACGAGTAACGCAAAGTCGAGCACTTCAAGCACGTCGGCGGGGAGACCTTCCGTGCGAGTCGGCGCTTCAAAGGTCGGCGGGGGACCGAGCGCGTAAGCGAGCGACACATAACGGGCTGATTGTTCGGCGAGGGTAGCAGACGGAGTTTTGATTTTATATCGCTCGTAAAAATCGCGTATGCGCTGGCGCAGCAGAGAATCAAGATTAGCTTGGTCCTTACGTATCGATTCGCGGAAGGTGGAAGGGGATCGTCCGGCAGGTGTCGGGTCGAAGCCGGCGGCGTCAAGCGCAGCCATCACTACAATCAGCCGCGGATCAGGTTCAAACTTCACGCCATATTCTGACAGTTCAAACTCAGCAGACCGAGCCGTCGGTTGCTGCTTCGGCGAAACAGGCGATTGCGATGGTTGTTCCGCTGGAACGGTGTTTTGTGCAGATGCCGTGGCGTGAGCCGGGCGCGCGACCGTTGTCGACGCGGGCGGACTGTTTTGCGCGAGCGCGGCAGCTTGGCCGAACAGCAGGAGCGCCGCGGTAATTAGATAAGACTTTTTCATAAACTCTCTTTGCCTTGATGAATAATTGAGCGTGAGTGCTTAAACCTTCAGCTTTTATTTGCAGTAAGAGATTGTAGAGATGCTTCCCGGTTCGCGCCAGATGCCAGCAGAGGAAACGAAAGAAAGACCGCGGACAGAGCAGGCAATGCTCCATTTGAAGCCTCTATCAGTCACTTGCCTCTGCAGTTTGGCGGCGGGTGCGAAGCAGCTTCAGAGTGATGGGATAGGCGATGAGAGAGCAAACAACAGAGAGCACCATGCCGCCGATGGCAAACGGCACAAATACATCGCGAGTGTGAGTAAAGAGTTGTCGCCAATAATCAGCAGCCAGCAGGTGAGGGTTCTTCAAAAGTTCAAGTCCCTCCGCTGGCAGAGAGAGAGGCCGTCCCATCACAAAAGCTCCAACCGCGTATGAAGCGATGATGATTGGCACTAAAGTTAAAAACGGGTTGTTGACAAATGTCCCGGTGTAGATCGCTATCTTGTTAAAGCGAAAGAGAAAGGCGAGCACCGTCGCCATAATTGTGTGGAGGCCGAGGAATGGCGAAAAGGCGATGAAAACACCGATGGAAAAAGCTAACGCCGTCCGCTCCGGTGGATCATCAATTGCCAGCAGACGGCGAAAAGCAGCGCGAAACATGAAGTGAATCGTAGACGGTAAATCGCAAACAGTAAATGGCAGCCGCGCAGTCGGTCGCTTCTGTCCACGACTTACGATTTACGATTCACGGATTACTTATAGCTATTCAGTGCTGTCGGCTCGTCCTCGTACACGTCGAAAACGGTCAGCAGCTTGGTGATCGCCAGCAGGTCCTGGATTTTTTGCGTCAGGTTAAGGAGCTTAAGCTGACCGCCCTCACGATTGATCGTCGTGAAACTTGAGACGAGTTCGCCGATGCCACTCGAATCAACATAGCTCACGCCCGCCAGATTCAGCAGTATTTTCTTCTTGCCTTCTTCAAGCAGGCGGCGGATGGCGCTACGCACGGCGACGCTGCCCTCGCCGATAGTGATCTTGCCTTCCATATCGATGATCGTTACGTCTCCGGCCTGCCGTTCTCTTATGTTTAGTTCAGCCATTGCGGAATATCTCCTTATATCAGTTTTCAGTTTTGAGTTTTCAGTTTTGAGTTGTTTCGGTTCTCATCTGTCGGCCAATCGCTAAAGCTTCGGCTGAAAACCGAAAACTGAAAACTGCTTATCTCTTCTTAGTCATACGCACTACCATCCCACCTTCGGGGTGCTGGCTCCAGCGGACGTCGTCCATAAAGTTGCGCATGAAAAGGATGCCACGCCCCGACGCCTTCAAAAGATTTTGCTCGTCCGTCGGGTCAGGGACCGAAGCCAGATCGAAACCAGCGCCCCGGTCGCGAACTGTGATAATCAATTCCGACTGCGAAGTCATAAAACCTAATTCGACGGTCTTGGCCTCATCCTGTTGATTGCCATGCATCACCGCATTCGTGACAGCTTCGCGCACAGCCATATCGATTCCAAAAAGAGCCTCGTCATCGAAACCCGATCGCCCCGCGAATTCGGCAGCGGCGGCGGCCGCTTCGGCAATTGATTCGATGCGGCTCGGCAAATTCAGTTCAGTCGTCTCTTCAGTCACAATACGTAGACCGAGGCCACTTTTGTCAGAGAACCATCCGACCGTAAGGCGCCGGACGGCCACATAGAATACTGGAAAGCTAACTGGAAGCTTGGAGGGTTTAACACGCTCGCCGCTCGCCTGTCAAGAAACTCAAAGGATCGGAGACCGGCAGTCGAAGAACCGAAATAGCATCTCCCCTGTGTGCCCATCCTCGACCTGAAACCCACCGCCTTTCGCCTTCACTAATCATCATTTAAGATTGCCTTATGAGAATCCAACCCGCGCGGCAATTGCGAGGTCGCGTGTCGAATCTGCCTGGCGACAAATCCATTTCGCACCGTGCGGCAATCATCTCGGCGCTGGCCTTCGGGCAGTCGCGCATCGCCAATTTTTCGACAAGCCAGGATTGTATCTCGACGCTTCGGTGTCTCGACCAACTGGGAGTGACCATCAAGTGGAAGGGGCGCGACTTGCTTGTGCAAGGTGTCGGGTCAGAGTCGAGAGAGAATCCTTTGCCGTGGCTGCGCGCTTCAACTCAGGCACTCGATTGCGGTAATAGCGGCTCGACGATGCGTATGCTGGCGGGCGTGCTCGCCGGGCAGCCCTTCTCGTCAATTCTCACGGGCGACGATTCCCTGCAGTCCCGCCCGATGACAAGAATCATCGAGCCGCTTGAACGGATGGGAGCGCGCCTGCTGTCTGAGCAGGGACGTGCGCCTTTGCGCATCGAGGGACGAAATCCGCTTGCTTCCATTCGTTACGAGATGCCAATCGCGAGTGCGCAGGTCAAATCCGCGATCCTGCTCGCCGGACTTTGCGCCGACGGGCGCACTGAGGTGATTGAAAAACTTGGTCCGACGCGCGACCACACTGAGCGTATGCTGCGTTGGTTCGGCGTCGATGTCGTAACGAAGACAGGAGGGCGGAGTATCCCCGGCGATGATGTGGGTGAAAGTAGAAACGGCATTGAGGGCGGGGGCACGCCGTCTCCTAGTGTTGTGGTGCAAGGCCCGGCGCAGTTGAGAGCGCGTGATGTGATTGTTCCCGGCGACATTTCCTCTGCCGCGTTTCTGCTCGCCGCGGCATCGCTTCTGCCCGGCTCGCATCTGGAAATCGCCGGGGTCGGGCTTAACGCCACGCGCGCGCACATCGTCGAAACACTTGTCGCGCTTGGCGCTGACATTCGCGCCGTAAACATTCGCGAGCAATGTCACGAAGTCATCGGCGACATCGAGGTCCGCGGCACGGACATGCTCGCTTCGTCCGTCGGAGGAAGCGAGCCGCACATCCTCCGTGGACCAATCATCGCCGGGTTGATTGATGAGCTGCCGATCCTCGCCGTCGTAGGGACGCAGGTGAAAGGCGGACTGCGGATTGGCGACGCGAAGGAGTTGCGCGTGAAGGAGTCCGACCGCATTCGCACGACTGTCGAAAACTTGCGCGCGATGGGCGCTGACGTTGAGGAGTACGAAGACGGTCTTGCCGTCGATGGACCCGTGCGGCTCCGCGGCGCGCGCCTCCGCGCCTATGGCGACCACCGCATCGCAATGGCCTGCGCGGTCGCGGCCCTCATCGCCGAAGGCGAGTCAGAGATTGAGGGGGCAGAGTGCGTCGGCGTCTCCTTTCCCGAATTCTTTCAACTGCTCGACTCGGTGACGAAAAGGTGATCGCCGCTTCTTCTTCGTTGCGTATTGTCATCACCGGCTTTATGGGCGCGGGCAAAAGCACTGTGGCGGCATCCCTCGCGCATCAACTCAATTGTGAGATGCTCGACCTCGACGAGTTTCTCATCAAGCGCGAGGGGCGCACCATCCGCGCGATCATTGACGAAGACGGCGAGCCGCAATTCCGCGAGGCAGAGACACGCGCCCTGCGTGAGGCATTAGAGAACAATTCGGCGAGCATCATCGCGCTCGGCGGCGGCACATGGACGCTTGAGTGCAACCGTGCGCTGATCGCGGAGCACAACTATTTCACCGTCTGGCTCGACGCGCCGTTCGAGTTGTGCTGGCACAGAATCACGAGCGGTGGCAACAGCACTGAAGGGAACATACGTCCGTTAGCGCGCAACCGTGACGCGGCGCGAAAGCTTTACCAGCAACGGCGCGTTTTGTACGGACTCGCCACGCTACGGGTTGAAGCCGATGCCGAAAAGGATTTAGATTACATCGTCGCGACAATCATCAATGCGGCGAAGATCAAGGCCGCGCTGTGAAGCATTGAATCTATGAATAGGGAATTCGTCGCGGTAACTCACATTAGGATTAACGGGGATTATAAATGAGCAAGCAAAACGCGGACGCGAAAGCCTTGAAGGTGGCGAAGGAACTGAAGAACAAGGACAACTGGAAACACCTTGCCAGGGCCTCGGGCTTCGGCTTCTACAATCTTCAGACGGAGGACATCGGCGAGGTGCCGGTGCGACTGTTTCTGACGCCGGCTCTACTCAACGACGCCGAAGACATTCTCTACCGCCAGATCGTCAACGCGACTCGCTTTCCCGGCGTGCAGATGGTCGTCATCACACCCGATACTCATTACGGCTACGGCGTGCCCGTTGGCTGCGTGCTGATTACCGACGCCGACACCGGCGCGGTGGCGATGGGACCAGTGGGGTATGATATTGGTTGCGGGATGATGAGCGCGCGTTCGGAAGTTGAAGCTAAGCGCGCGACGCCGGAAAAGCGTTTGGCGTTCAATCGCGCGGTGATGGAGCGCGTCAATATGGGCGCGGGCGGCAAGAGCGTTAAACTCGGCGCGTTGGCAAAGCCTGAGTTTAATAATCTGGTGCGCGGCGGCGCGGAGTATTACGTCGAAAAGTACGGCGCGTCGTTCGACCGGAGCAGCGCCGAGCGACATCGCATTCCCGTCGATGATGATTGGCAGATTCCGTGGGGCGGCAAAGGTCAGCCGGAGCGGGGTCTCAATCAACTCGGCAGTCTCGGCGGCGGCAATCACTTCATCGAATTGCAGCGTTCGGAACAGTCGGGCACGATTTTTGTGCAGGTGCACACGGGCAGCCGCGGTTTCGGTCACGGATTGGCAACCAACTATTTCGAGATGGCGCGCACCGAGCGGCCTGACGCCATTACCGACCTCGACCTCGGATACTTTACGCCGGACTCGCGCCACTACAAGGATTATCTGAACGCGGTCGCGGCGGGCGGCAATTACGCAATCCTGAACCGCTTGATTATTTTCGAGCAGGTCTCGGAAGCATTTCGCGAAGTCTTCGGCGATGACCTCGATTTGATTTACGAGATCAGCCACAACCTCGTGCAGAAGGAGTGGCACCCAGAGTTTGGCGAGGTGTGGGTCCATCGCAAAGGGGCGACGCGCGCGTTTCCGGCGGGGCACCCGGCGCTGAAGGGTACGAAGTGGGAGGAGACGGGCCATCCCGTGCTGATACCCGGCAGCAACAAGGATTGGAGTTACATCCTGCGGCCACTGCCCGGTGCGGTGAACAGCGGCTACTCGGTCAACCACGGCGCGGGCCGCCGCATGTCGCGCGGCGAGGCGACGCGCACCTTGTCGCAGCGAGCGATTGACGACGAGTACGCGGCGGCTGGAATTCTGGTTAACATCAACGGGCGCGTGCCGCTCGATGAAGCCGCACCGTGCTACAAGTCTTCGGAGGAAGTGACGGCGGCGGTGATCGGAGCAGGACTCGCGGAGATTGA
>Ga0136617_10007076_pt1 | contig 10008 bp, 14 predicted proteins | sample AntDrymUQ3222106_2_FD_129672 | JGI IMG/M metagenome (GOLD analysis project Ga0136617, IMG submission 129672) | Polar desert sand microbial communities from Dry Valleys, Antarctica - metaG UQ322 (21.06) | ecosystem: Environmental > Terrestrial > Soil > Desert | place: Antarctica: Dry Valley... | reverse complement strand
TCGACCGCAGGATAAACGCCGCCTCGTAAAGCGGGCTCCTCCAAGCGATCTACTACGCGGCAGTATCTGGGACGGGCGAAGGGCCGGAGCCTCCGGTCCGCTAAGGCTGCCGCCAGGTGTTCCGTCAGCCCCGTCGCCACCTTCTCCGAAGCGTACCCAGCCCCCCTTACGAGGCCCTTCGGTATCGTTGGGATCGCGTTGTTCACGGTCGTAAGGCGGATTCCCTATGCACACCAGCACCGGCGTATCTCGTTTCACTTTCAGTGCCCGCCTGTGCTCTTCCCCGAGTTTGCGGGCAACGAGCGGCGGCCGTAGCGGGATGGCGCGCGGAGACTCCAGGGTGTCAGTCAGGTAGACGTGGAGATCGTCTTCGGGGAGAGAGCCGCCTTCGTCCAGGATCTTCTTGGAGAGCTTCAAGTGGGCCACCGCATAGGGTCCGACAAGGGACTCGAAGGCGTGCATGTTCTTCGCCATATCGCTCGCTGTCGAAGCCCTCATACCGGCCCCGAAAATCTCTTCGGCCGCGTCTAGTCCGTGGTCCAGGATAGCCAGCGGGTACGTCCCGGTCCCGGTCGCCGGGTCCAGCACCGTAACGTCCTTATGTGCAAAGGAGAACTCCTCGTTGATTTTCTTCAGAAGCTCAGAGACTAGGTTAACTTGAGCCCTGACCACTTCGACGGGCGTGTAATAGACACCGGCATCGTTGCGGAGCCTCCTATCGTATGCGGCAAGAAAGTCTTCGTAGAAGTAGAGCCAGGGGTCCGCGTCCTTGCGGATCAGGGCCTCCGGCTTCACTTCGGCAATGGTCCTTTCGAGCAGCCCGACACCGGTTGCAAGCTCCGCCCGCGCTTGCGGGTCCGCAAGAAGCGTGAGGGCCTGGGAGAGTAGCCCGTGGCCGCTCTGTAGCGTCCGGGCCGCCGTGGACACGTTCAGGTCTTCTTCTCCCTCCATCTGGGCCAGGAGCAGGGCGTAGGTTAGCGTCTGCGCGTAAGCGTCAGCAAACCGCCGGTTATCGGCTTCTGGGAAGAGATACTCTCGCCACTCGCCGGCGAGCTGGGAAATCGCAGAGTCCGGGTTCCAGAGAGCCTCCGTCACATCTTCACGCAGCAGATGACATAGCGGCGCCAGCAGTTCCGCCAGAGCCTTCGGAGAAGACGGCACTATCGGGTCCCAGTCCAGGAAGTCCCGGAGCATCGCGGAGAGCCGTTCGGCGTCCCGTTCCTCTACCGCGCCCGCGCCTTCCTCGGTAACGTCGCCGGAGAGCCGGACGGTCTGTTTCCTCTCGCCGTCCTGGTAGAGAATCCACTCGTTACCGTTCGTGTAGACGAGGTTCGGGAGCGTCTTGAACTTGTTGAACTGTTCCCGGTCGCGGCCTCTAAGGTTCCGAACGGAGACTTGCGGAGCCTTCAGTTCGACGTATCCACAGAGGGCACCGCCAACGTCCAGAGCAATGTCCGGCCGCCCGATACCCGGAATCGGAGCCTCGAAGCGCGGGATCACATTAAAGCCGAACTCAGATCCAAACGCGCTAAACAGGTTCCCTGTAGGACCCTTTAGCTGGTCCTCTTGTTGTGCAGCGACCAGAGAGGCGTAGCTATTCTTGAGGTCACTTGCGAAAGTCTTTAGCGCGTCCACAAACACTCTGTCACCCGAAGACGGCATCCTCTCCCCCAAAGTAAGCTGGATCTGGCTTGAAGGATACCGAAGTCCTCATCTCCGGGCCAGAGAAGACTTCGTCAGGCTTCTTTCCGTGAGGGCCTATCCGCGTAGGTTTAGGGCGGCGTGGGTTTCGGGATTGGGGAGCTCTTCCCTGTGCTTCCAGTACCATCGTTCCGCCTCTTCTATGAACTCGCTGAGGGTAGGCCAACCCTCGACGCCAACCCAGGAGGGGCTTTTAGGAAGGTGCTCCCCCGTCCTCCAGTCGAACGAGTTCTTGTGGTGCGCGTCTTTGTGGCCGAGCAGACGGTGGAGGTTGTTGTACCTGACAAAAGTGTTCACGCCGCGCACGGAGGCGTTGTACGCGTAGTCCACCGTCTGCACCAGGGAGTCCGGAGTCCCGTCGTCTATGACTTGAAGGTTCTTCTCTACCCGGATCAATATATCCCCGAGGCAGGAAATCTCGCCCTTTATGGTCAGCAGATTGGAGGCTCCGAAGCTGAATTCCAGCGTGTCTTCGCCCACGAAACCGCCGGACCTGAACTGGTCCATGCGGTTCTCGTGTGTGGCGAAGTACGTGCTGAACTTTGCGGGGCTGTGCTTAGGTGGGGCGGGGCGGCCCAATCCTATCCCTTACGCGGAGCAACATAAGCCAGGAAAGCACGTCGACCGTCTCTTCCCGTTTGCCGGTGGACAACTGGTCCAAGAGTTGGTCCGAGGTCAGTCCGTATTCCTCCTCGTACCCGGTTATCCGGCTGTCGAGGTCGGTGAGGCTACCGTTTGCCGGGGCTCTCGCTTCTGCGATGATGCCGGCCAAGGCTTTGTCCCTTACGGCGGGGGACGCCTTCCTGATCTCCGAAAACCTTACCGCGCGACTCACGAGCTATCCTTTCCTCTCCGTGGGCGGATTATACTCGCACCGCTTCCGATACTCTACGTCTTGGTGCGGGCCACTCGCGAAGGGGCTTGCCATCCGCGAAAGCTCCAGGATGACTCCGCATCCTTTATGCCGTGCCTGTCGTGTTGATCTGCTTCTCCGCGATGTTAATCTGCACCGCCGGTCCCATCTTCCTGATCTGGGCCAGCGCCTTGATCGAGGAGAGGTAGCGTCTGTGCGCCTTGTCTATCCGGCGCTGGTGGTAGTCACTCTGGGTAATGGTGAGCTTGCCCATGTTCTGCGCGTAGACGGCCTCAAAATACTGCAGCTCCAGCCAACAAACCCCGATCCGCTCCGCCAGCAGCCGCTCCAGAGGGGACGGGCTCTCCCCGGCTATCTCTTTCCTCATCGCCTCGAGGTTGCGTGGTATAGCCTCCTGGGTGAACACGTCATCGCCGGAGATCTTCTTGACTATGCTGCACTCCACGTCCCTGGCGAGGTCGACGAACCGCGCGATCCTGGGCGCTTCATCTAGCACCTTCCTCAGTACCGGCAGAGCAGCCCTGTCGCCGTCTTGGGCCCTGTCTATCAGGGCCATGAGTTTCTTCTTGTCCTCGATCAGCTCCGTTGCGCTTTCGTTGTTCTTGGCCGCTTTACTGGCATTCTTTGAGCTCACGCCTGAACCTCCATTCTCCCCTGTTGTGCTGGTGATACCCGGAGACTAGCAAGGCCGCCCGGACAAGGAGATCTGATGCCTCCGCAACCTCATTGACGTAGGCGTCCAGAGCGTCGAGTTCCTCCCACTCTTGCCTCCAGAGTGCCGCCTGCTCCACTCGCCGTTCGCGTTCCAGGGCGTCCATCTGGGCGACCAGTACCGCAACCGGCCCGCTACCTATGTACTCTCGAACCACCCGGCCAGCCTCCTTGCGGGACCGGGTGTAGTAGAGGCCCCCGCGCTCCCGCCGCTCCCACGGGCTCACGAAACGCCTCCCCGTTGTGTTACCTCATCGCGCTTGCCCCGCTTCCGGTTGAATCTGGCTATGCTCACGCGCCCTCGCTCGGTGTTCGGACGTGTGGAGAACCCACCATCTCCGAGAGCGGCCGATCCGGGACACCTCCGGCCCCCGCGCTTGCCGCCGCGAGAAGCATCTCTGCGGCGCTCGTTGGCCAGGTCGGGACGGTGCGCGTAGCACCACCGATAGTCTTCCATAGCCTTGCCCTGGCAGCGGCTCCCGTCCCCTTTTTGCGCCTCGCAGCGCTTCATAGCCACCTACCCTCCCCCCACTCGCCGCCCAGAGTCACCGCGCCCATCCGGTCCCACGCCACTACCGTCCTGCCGCACTTGATGAGCAGGACCACGCCCAAACCGCAAGCGGCGAGCAGCAGGAAGGTTTCCTCCCGCGCCTTGCCGCCTGCGTTCAGGTAGGAGACCCGCACCGCCCTGCTATGTCGAGGGCAGCATCCCCCGCGTTCTCGTCGCCTCGTCCGCGCTCGCCGCCATCACGTCGCCCCCTCCCGCCGCTCCTCCGCCACAGCCGATACCGCAGCCTCCCACTCGCGCCGCTCCTGCGCGCCAGGTCCTCGCCGTCGTCTCCGAAGCATCCCGGACAGACGAAGCCGACGAACCGGCCCTCAACGATGATGGCAGGCGCGAAGCCCCCTGCCGGTACGCCGGGCAGCAGCTCGGGCCTGAAACCCTCCGAGTAGCCTTCGAGCTCGAAGCGCTCCCCGCAGAGCAGGCACGGTGTCGGGCTGAGCAGCGGGTCCATAGCGGCGATCTCCAACCTCATCCCTCGTCTCCCTTGAAATAGTTTGCGAAGTCTTCGAGACGAATGACTACAAGTGCCTCCCGGTACGGCTTACGATCCTGGTGAAGCACCGTCACGGGGAGCCGCCCGTTCTCAGAAGCAACCTGTGCCTGCTCTAAGGCGTCCAGCAGCCACGCCGGTACGGTCTTGCGGCTCTTGACCTCTATGGATAGGGTCGGGTGCTCTACGTCCAGTGTGGCGCCTCTCTGACGGCCTGTGATCGGGACACGGATGCCTCCCAGGATCTCGGCTATCTTGCGCTCGCAGGCTTTCCAGTCTTTCACGATACACCTTCGTTCTTGCGGTAAGGATGGTCCGGATCACAGAGGTAGCAGCCCCTACCGCCTTGAAAGCCGTTGATACACCCTTCAAGGTGGCCACCTTCTGGCAGACTTGAACGTTGGCCACCTTGAACGTCTGGCCACCTTGAAGAAACGACGTGGCCATCTTGAACATCTGGCTTATCTATGCCAAATTCTCGTATCTGAGAGCCTTCAACCCGTTCAAGGTGGCCAGCGTTTTCTTTGGGGTTATCTTGGCCACCTTGAACGTCGTCTTCGGCCAACTCCACTATAGGTAGCTTCCACATCCACCGGCCTGAGCCACGCCCCTCTCCTGTGGCGCTCTCCCGGTACACCATCACGTCGAGGAGCTTCTTGGCCCGCCTCAACGTCTTCTCTGCTATCCCGGCATCGTCCGCTTCTTCGACAACCTGTTTCGCCGGCATAGGCCCGTCAGCAAGGACGTCGTTCAAGAACTCGACAGCTTCACTTCGGGCGTCGGCGTGCTCCTGGTCCTGTGGCGTGGCCAGGATGTCCTTGGCCGATACGTCGGACTGCCCGAGCCAGTTGACACACACAGAACCTCTCTCGGCTTCTTCGAGTCCGAACATCAGGCTCGCCGGCGGCATGGCAAGGTTGTTCTTGGTGGACGCCAGCACGCGGCGGTTCTCATCCTGCGGATCCTTACCCACCACGAACGCCATACGCGCCGCCCCGATGATACCTATGCTCCCCCCGCCCCGGTACAGTGGGTTGTTCGCGGCGGCCTTGTTCAGGTGCCGGATCACGAGTACCGCGGCCCCGGTCCTCTCCGCCAGCCCTGCAAGAGGCGCCAGAGCCCTCCTGACCCCCTGATCCTTGTGGCTGTCGGTGTCTCCCGAGAAGAACGCCATGAGTGGGTCCACGACCACGAGACGGGCTCCTACGCGCCGGATACCCTTCTCTATGAGCGCTAGGTCCTCCGGTATGGAGAGAAGCCTGTCGTGGCCGTCCTCGTCGGGCACCGTGGCGAGCGCGAGTATCTTCGTCGTATCCGCTCCGGCAGCGTCCAGGCGCGGCCGTATCGTGTCCGCAAGCCCATCTTCCGCCGATAACAACACTACGCCGGCTCCGCTAGACTCACACTCGGCGCCGTCCGGAAAAGGCTTGCCGGACGATACCCGCGCTGCAAGATCGAGTGTCATTGCACTCTTACCCAGGCCGGGATCTCCGTCAACGAGCGCCAGCTTTCCTAAAGCCAGCCACGAGGGCCACAGCCAGGAGACCTCCTCCGGCTCGACGCCGGAGAGGAGCTTGCCTATCTCCTCCGGCTGTAACTCTTCTATCTTGCGCTCCGTGCCGTCAGCGAGCTTCACCGTCTTTGGAGCCTTGTAGAACTCCGTCTTGCCGCTCAGGGCCTCTGTGATGGTCCGGTTCCGGTAGTCTTGCCGGTCCCACTTCTTGCGGTAGAGGCCGGACTGACGGAACAGAGACTCTATCCTCGTGGCATCTCCCCCGGTCCAGAACGCCAGCATCCCGCACAGCGCCAGGTCCGCCTCGGAATGGCTCCGGTATCCGCTCGTGTCTCCGGTCCACAGCCGGGAGAACCTCTCCCCGTTGGAAGCGGCGAGGGCCTTCCGAACGATCTCATCATCGGGGAGATCGTTATCCATCGGCTTAGAGGCCGCCACAGGCTTTGTGTAGCCGTTTCCGCTCCCTTCCCCGAACACACACGCCCGACGACGCCCCGTAGCTCCTCCTGGCGGCCCTCTATGCTCTGTGGCGTGTCTGATAGGTGCTTGCCGGTGACGGTGAAGTACCGGCCGCGGTCGTACGCTTCAAAACGGCCCTTGCGGTTTCGTCCCTCCGGGAGCGTGGCCCTCATGAGGATGTGAACGCCGGTCCCGGAGGGGCTGATCTCGGTGTAGGAGTCGAGCTCCTCGATAATCTCCGCGGCCCAGCTCTCTATCTCTCCGGTCTCTGGGTCCAGGCAGCCGTCCAGGTCCACTCCGCACAGATCATCCTCCGGTGTGAACACGAAACCTATCCCGTCATAGCCATGCTCCTTACAGGCTCTTACAGCCTGCTGATAGCCGGTCCAGGTCTTCGGGTCTGTGCTCTTCGCCTTCTCATGCGTTTCAGGAGAGTAAGGAACCTTGGTTGGGTCACCGTTGCGTTCTTCCAGACGCCAACACAGCCATTGCCTAAGGTCTCTCATACTCTGCGTGTCTGCTACCATGTACGTGTGTCCTCAAGGTGCGGGGAGAGCTTCGCGCTCTCCCCGTTGTTGATTCTCCTCAAAACGAGAGATCGTTGAACATTTCGTCGTCATCGTCTGCGCCGTCGTTCGGCGCTTGCTTAGTCCCCTCCGGTGGGATCGGGCCGATGGTCCCGAACTCGACTTTGTTGCGGGAGCCGGTCTTCGTGGACGTGACCTGCGCCATGAACCGCTTGCCGACGAGGCTCTCCAGAGAGACGCCCGGCTTCTTGTAGAAATCGTGTCCAAGACACGCCTCGAAGATGCTCCAGGCCTTGGAGCCCTGCTTGACCTGCCCCGTGTCCTCGTCCCGGTTGGAGTAGTCGTTGAACTGGTGGCCGTCGTGCTCTCCGCCCAGAACCGTCAGCTTCAGGTAGATCTGCGGTCCGTAAGTGTCGCTCTTGTCGGCGTCCAGGATCTCCAGCCGGCACACCTCCGGCGGGATAACCTCTTTCGGCGCGAAGCCTACGTCAGTCATTGAGTGTCCTCTTTTCGTCAATCTGTGACTTGCAATTTCTGATAGATAACCTGACTGCTCTACATGGCTACCTCCTTTCTATGTTCGAGTCTTCGGTACCTTCGGGCCGCCTGTCGTGGGGCGGCCCTTTAGCTTGCTACTACTCGCCTCTTCTCCAGAAGGAACGTCTCCAGCTCGCGCCGGTTCACCCTGATGGACCTCTCCCCGATCCTGACCGCGGGCAAATCACCCCGCGCAACGAGGTCGTAGGCGCGACTACGGGGAATCTGTAGCTCCTGTGCCGCTTCGGGGACCGTAAGCCAGCTCTTTGCGTCAGCGTCTGGGGCCTTCGTCTCCATGTAGCCTCCTGCGTTTGGTTGCGACCCCATGGATGCTAGAGCGTTCCTACACACGTTTTTAGGGCAGAAAAGGGACAGGAATGTATTGCACATGGCTGGTGCACGTGAAAGGGCGAAACTAGCGCGCTCTAATACCTCGCCAGTCAGTGCCAGAGCGTTTAAGCCACCTCTTTAGGGTGCGGAGGTCGCAGTGCAAGAGGCTTGCAGCATTCTCTTGGGTTACCTTCTGTCCCTGTGCGTGCAGCTCACCCACCGCCGTCTGCAGCTTGCTCTCAAACTCATGCACGGACGGCCACATTCCGCTTCCGCGAGGACGCCCGTGCACTCTTTCCACAGAAAAGTCGCGCCACCAAGTCGTGCCGTCTTCGACCAAGCGCATCAGAGACGTATCATCGCGACCACGCAACGAATACGCGAAACTGCCAAGCGACAGATACTCTCCTGCGTCGTCACCCGGCGGCTCTTCGCCCTTTGGATCCTTGAGCCCGAACATATCCGCAACCGAGCGGTTCTCGTCGACGCGTAGGCCCCAATACGCTTCCTCTTCTCCCCGGAACGGTAGAAGTCCCGTCAGCTCATCAGGATAGGGCTGACCACCCGTGTATACGCGCCTTGCTGCCACCTCGCCAACTGGGAGTGGGTAGCGCTCAGCCCACAACTTGATAGCCGGAGTGATCTGACCTGCCACTTGGGAAACCCAGACCTCGATACTCCTTTGCATGAAATCGGAGTAGCAGAGGTGATTCGGCCATCGACTGCGCTGGCTGAATGTCTCGCGAGGATCGTACAACAAGCTTGTGCACGACTGAGCGCGTCGGCCAGCAAGAAAACTCGCGCAGATGTGGCAGTGGTCTTCTCCTGCTCCTACCACCAAGAGTTCCGTAGGATGCCCGTCTCCTGCTAGACTCTTCATGTTGGTGTGGCGCGGCCCTTCGACTCTAGCGGACCAGCCTGTGCCGTATCCTCTCTATCTCGCGCTAGTTGTCATCCTCACTATAGTATCTCGTCCCACCCTGTTAGAGCGGGCTTCACGGTGGCAGCAATGCGGCAGCAATAGGGCGTAGGACAGGCCCGGACGCATAAGGAACCCCGGCCCGCTCTGGATCCGTTTTGCCGCTTATCTAAGCCACACAAGGGGGCACGCTCGGACGTGCCCGGACGTGCCATCTCGGATTAGAAGTCCGCTGCTCTATCCAGTTGAGCTACGGGCGCCGGGTGCGCCGCGTGACGCGAGAGCGGGTGAGGGGGATCGAACCCCCATCGCCAGCTTGGAAGGCTGGAGCTCTACCATTGAGCTACACCCGCATGGCGGTCTTCCGGGCTCTGCTGTCGGGGCGAGAGGATTCGAACCTCCGACCCCCTGCTCCCAAAGCAGGTGCGCTACCAGGCTGCGCCACGCCCCGCGGAGACCGAAGATGAGTATAACAAAGTGGTACAAGGCTTTAAATGACGGCGGCGGGCGCCACGGCCTCTATCTCCTCGTCGAGGAAGCGGCTGCCTAAAGTGGCGAACTCTTCGGGGTCGGCGCTGCAGACGTAGGTGGCGTTGCCCTCGTCTTCGGCGTTACGCGGGCGTCGCAGGTGGCCGCGGCGGGAGAGTACGCGGCCGACCTCCAGGGCGGTCTGGCCTGCGGAGGAGATCAGGCGCACCTCGGGGCCCAGAATACGGTTGATGGGCGCGGAGATCAGCGGGTAGTGGGTGCAGCCGAGCACGACGGCGTCCACCCGCTGCCGCATGAGGGGCTCAAGGTACTCCGAGGCGACGGACTCCAGCTCGGGCCCGTCCACGATCCCTTTCTCGATCAGGGGCACGAACTCCGGGCACGCTTGCTCGTAGACCTGGATGCCGGCGTCGAGCGAATGGACCGCCCGCCTGTAGGCCGCGCTCCTGGCCGTAAGCTGCGTAGCGAGGACCCCCACGCGCCGGTTGCGCGTCTCTTCGACCGCCGCCCGGGCGCCAGGCTCCACGACGCCGATGATCGGGACGTCGAAAGACCGCTGCAAGGTCCTGAGCGCCGCCGCCGCCGCGGTATTGCAGGCGATCACAACCATTTTCACGTCTTGCTCGATCAGGTAGCGCACGATCTCGAAGGCGAACCACCGGACCTCGGCGGGGTCACGCGGCCCGTAGGGAACCCGTGCCGTGTCCCCGAAATACACCGTGTGCTCGTAGGGCAGCCGGTCCCGAATCTCCGCCAGAACCGTCAGCCCACCTACCCCGGAATCAAAAACGCCTATGGGCCGTGGATCACTCACGGGGCTTCATTATATCCGTTTGCCGCGCCTTCTAATAAACGCATACCCGCGATGATCTCCTTCGACCGCGAAAACCGCC
>Ga0136617_10007075_pt1 | contig 10009 bp, 7 predicted proteins | sample AntDrymUQ3222106_2_FD_129672 | JGI IMG/M metagenome (GOLD analysis project Ga0136617, IMG submission 129672) | Polar desert sand microbial communities from Dry Valleys, Antarctica - metaG UQ322 (21.06) | ecosystem: Environmental > Terrestrial > Soil > Desert | place: Antarctica: Dry Valley... | reverse complement strand
GGCATCAGGACCTTGAGCGGGTTGAAGTACATCACCATCCGCAGCACCTGCAGGATGTAGCGGTAGGCGTCCTTGACGAAGTGGAACTTCGAGCGCCCCGATCGCTTGGCGTAGGAGATCGGCACGTACTTCACGTCGTGCTGGTTGGACAGGAACGCCAGCGTCAAGGTGGTGACACAGGAGAAGCCGGGCGGCAGCAGCCGCAGGTAGGGCAGCGCGACGCTGCGGCGGAACGCCCGCAGGCCGGAGTTGAGGTCGGGGATCTCGGAGTTGCTCAGCCGCTCGGCGATCTTGCGAATGACCCACTTCGCCGGCACCCGCAGCACCTTGTGGGTGCCCTGCTCGCTGGTGCGCGCCCCGACGACCTGGTCGTAGGACGGGTCGGCGAGCAGCAGGGCGACGAGCTCGGGGATCCGCTCGTTGGGGTAGGTCATGTCCGCGTCGGTCCACACGACGATCTCGCCGGCAGCCTCGTAGGTGGCGATCCGCCTGGCCGTCCCGGACCCGCCGTTGCGACGGAACGGCATCAGCCGCAGCCGCGGGAACCGGGCGGCTGCCTCTTCGAGCAACACCAGTGTCTTGTCCGTGGACGCGTCGTCGACCGCGATCAGCTCGTAGTCGTAGTCGCTGGCGTCCATCGCGGCGCAGATGCGTTCGACCTCGGCCACGACGTGGTCCTGCTCGTTGAAACAGGGCAGCACGATGGTCACGTCCATGACGCGGTCACCCTACCGGGGCAGCAGTGCGTCGACGGGCTATGTCAGACCGCTCAGCGGTAGAACCCCACGACGTCGGCGACGACCTGAGGACTGCCGCTGTTGTTGTAGATGTTGACCTTGCCGTAGAGGCCGATCGGCACGACCACGAGATTGGCCGCCGTCTGACCCTTGTTCGCGTTGAGGTCCGACGACGGTGGCCGGTCGGTGCCGTTGGGCCACGCCGTGAGGAAGGTCGTCCGCGTGACGTCTGTCGTGGTCAGCGTCATGACCACGGCGGATGCATCCGCCGGGACCGCCTTGTCGGCGCCGGCGACCGCAAGCCGGATGATGCCGCCGGGCGCCATCGGCTTGTCGGGTGCACCGAGACCGAGGCGGGAGTCCAGCACCCGCTGCGGCCGGATCCCCTGGTAGGTCGAGCCACCGGGCACGTTCGCCGCTGCGTACCAGCCGACGACATCGATCACGACATCGGCGCTGGCGCTGCTGTTGAAGACGGTGAACCGGCCGTTGGACAGCCGGGTCACTGCCCGGTTGGGCACCGCCGTCGCCGTCGCGACGTTGACGGTGGACGTGTTCGGCACGCCGGTCCCGGCCGGGTAGACGGTCATGTACGTCGGTCCCGACGCGTCCACCGCGGTCACGTTGAGGATCGCGGCGGTCATCTGCCCGGGAGCCACACCGTCCACCTCCGGGATCCGCAGCGTCCGGGACTCGCCGCGCCCCAGCGCTCCGGCAGCATCCACGCGCGAGTCGAAGAGCCGGAAGGGCTGGCTGGGGTGGAACAGGGCCCCCGCTGACGCCGACGCCGGGTAGTAGCCCACGACATCGACGACGACGTCGGTGCCGCCGTAGGTGTTGGCGACGCTCACCCGGCCGGCGCCGCCCACAGCCGAGACCGCGAGGGCGGCCCGGGTCGTGGCCGCGGGCAGGTTCAGTGACGACGCGGTCGGGCGCTCGCCGCCGGCCGGCCACACGGTCAGGTAGGTGCTGCTGCTCGGGCACACCGCCGTGACGTTCAGCGCGACTGCGGCGACGCCGGTTGTGGGCACCCCGCCCACGCCCACGACCTTGAGGTCGACCCGGCCGCCGGGGCCGAGCGGCAGCTTGCCGCCGACACGGCTGTCGTAGAGCCGCGCCGGGTTGACCGCGACGTACGAGCTCTGACCCGGTGCCGGGACCTGAGCGACCGCGGGCACCGCACCCGTCAGGGCGGCGATGCTGACGTCCTTCGACCAGGACCGGGCTGCGCTGGAGTCGCTCCAGCTGGACAGGGTGAGCTGGTAGCTGCCGGGTCGGGTGAGCGAGCCGTCGCCGTCGCGCAGGTCCCAGTCGGCGTCGATCGGGTCGCCCGGCGTCGCCGTACCACTGATCGCCCGGACCAGCTTGCCACCGCATCGCCTACGGACCTCGAGCCGCCAGCTCTGCTCGCGCAGGACTCCCGCCGAGACGGCGAACGGCGTCCCTTTGTACGGCCGGCTCCCCGGCGTGGCTGCGGGCGCAACGAGCGCGGCACCCAGGTAGGCCGTGACCTTGCTGCGGATGGTCGCCATCTTCGCGTAGAGGTTCTTGCCCGGGCAGCTCGTGTAGCCCATGTTCCGGTGGGCCGAGATCACGTTGATGCTCACCTGGCGACCGGACGGGTAGCGCGACGTTCCCCCGCCGCTGGAGGTCAGCGTCGTGGTGGCGTTCGGGTTGCGGTAGTGCAGGGAGAGCTTCCACGCCATCACCCGGGCGATCGCGTCGGTCATCGCGGCCGGTGCCGCGGCCGTGTCGTAGTTGCCGATCGCGGAGACGCCGAACGTCTCGCTGTTGAAGCCCCCCGTGTGCGCACCGAGCACCGGCCTGTCGACGCCGCCGTAGCGGCCTTCCCAGATCCGGCCGAAGCGGTCGACGAGGAAGTTGTAGCCGACGTCGGACCAGCCGTTGCTCTTGGTGTGGTAGGCGTAGATCCCGCGCAGGATCCTCGGTACGTCGGCGGAGGCGTAGCCGTTTGTACCGGCCGTGTGGTGGACGAAGCCCGCCTTGATGGTCGAGGTGTAGCTCGGCGAGCTGCCACGCAGCGCCTCGTCCGCCCCCCACTCCTTGCGGGTGTAGATGAGCGGCTGGCTGGACACGGCGGCCGCGGAAGTCGCCGGCCCGGTGGTGCCGACCGTCTCGTCGGCGCGGGACTCGCCGGGGTCGATCAGGTCGACGCGGACGTCGTCGGGCAGCGTGCCGCTGCGGACGTCGATGCGCACCTGGTAGCCGTCGGAGGGCCCGGCGAAGAGCGGCTCGGTGCCGGCCCGACTGAGGTCGCCCTCGGCGTCATCGGGTGTGGGCGCCGGGTCCAGTGCCGTCCAGCCGGTCCAGCCGTCGTCACCGTGGGTGCGCACCAGCACGGTCAGGTCCGCCGTGCTGCCGGCGCGCCAGGTCACACCCAGCAGCTCGAAGTCGGCCGCACCGCGGGCCTTGGTGAAGACCGCGGGCCGACCCGGGGTCCTGCCCCGCTGGTCCGCCACGAGCACGGCGTCGCGGGCGTCGGCGGACACCTCCTTGCTCTGCTCTCCCACGCTGGTGTCCAGCGCGTTCTCGTCCACCCCCACGACGGCGACCGCGTGCACCTCGGGGGTGACCGGCTCGGGCTTGGCTGCGGGAGGGCTCAGGACCGGAAGGGCGCTCAGAGCGGGCACCGCGGCGCTGAGCAGCAGGATGGAGGGAGCCTTGCGCATGGAACAGACCTTCGGCAGGGGGCGTCGGGTGAGCGATCCCCGAGTGACCGTGGGAACACAGTGACAGATGGTGCCAGAGATGCCACTGATGCTGTTGGGATCGCTCGGGCAGTCTGTCCTGGATCGACGCCTGGTCGCAACGCCTTGACCGAACACGCACAGTCCGGCCGCAAACTTTACGTAATGTCTGCCAACCCAAGCGTGGGTCCCCCGCGTCCCGAGGTCCCCACATCTAGGGTCGGGCGGATGACGCCGGACCAGCTGCTCGAGCGCGCCGTGGGGCGCGATCCGGCCCGACCGCTGCTCACCTACTACGACGACGCGACGGACGAGCGGGCCGAGCTCTCCGTGGTCACGTTCGCCAACTGGGTCGCCAAGACGGCGAACCTGCTGGTCGACGGGCTGGGGGCGCGGCCCGGCCAGCGCGTCGCGGTGCACCTGCCCGCGCACTGGCAGGGCGCCGTCTGGCTCGCAGCCTGCTGGGCGACCGGTCTGGTGGCGGTGCCCGGCAGCGGGCCGGACGACGGTGGCGGCGCGGACGGGGGCCACGGCGGAGTGGACATCGCAGTGCTGCCACTCGATCCGGTCAGCCGGCCCGGCTACCACGCCGACGAGGTGGTCGGGCTCGGGCTGGGCCCGATGGGCCTGGCCCGCCGCGACGTCGAGGTCCCCGCGTTCGTGACGCTCGACTATGACCGGGAGATCCACTCCTACGGCGACCGGTTCGGACCACGGGCGGGCGGCGACCCGGACCGGCCCGCGCTGCAGGTCGGGGGCATCCTGCACACGGCGGGGGATCTCGCCGCCGCGACCGCCGACCGCGTCACGAGGTGGCCGCTCCCACCGGGCAGCCGCCTCCTCACCAACCTGCCGTTCGCGGGCCTCACCGCGATCCTCACCGGGCTGCTCGTCCCGCTCGCGACCGCGGGAGGCACCGTCCTCTGTCGCCATCCGGACCACAACCGGCTGGCCTCGCGGGTGGCGAGCGAGAATGTGACCGCCGTCACAGGCCTGCCCCCCGATGTGCTGCCAGGGCTCGCGCGGGTGACCTAGACTAGGTCGTTTCCCCGCGTGCGCCGTCGGTGCACCGCGCCCGGCCGAAGGACCCTTCTGTTGTCACCCGCACCCAGCCATCGCAGGGCACGCGCGCGCCACGTCGCGTCGCGTCGGCCGCTGCGCCGGGTGCTGAACGCGCTGATGGTGACCTTCTCGGTGCTGCTGGTCACCAGCTCGGTCGGTGCGTTCGTGGCCTACTACAAGCTGGACAACAACATCAACAAGCAGGACCTCACCAAGCTCCTCGGTGACCGCCCGGACGCGATCGCAGAGGGTCCGGACAAGCCGCTGAACATCCTGGTGATGGGCTCGGACAAGCGCACCGGCGCTGCCGCGCGCGTCATCGGGGGCGAGCGCTCGGACACCACCATCCTGATGCACCTCGCCGCGGACCGTGAGAGTGCCGTCGTGGTGAGCATCCCGCGCGACTCCATCGTGGACGTCCCCGAGTGCATGCTGGAGGGCGGCACGACGCTGCCGGCCAGGGAAGCCCAGATGTTCAACTCCGCCTTCTCCGAGGGCGGCGCGGCGTGCACCATCCGCACCGTCGAGTCCCTCACCGACATCCGGGTCGACCACCACATCGTCCTGGACTTCGGTGGGTTCAAGGACATGGTGAACGCCCTCGACGGGGTCGAGGTCTGCGTGCCCACCGCGGTCACCGACGCCAAGTCCCATCTCGACCTCCAGGCGGGCCGGCAGACGGTCTTGGGTGAGCAGGCCCTCGCCTACGTCCGCACCCGCAACAGCCTCGGCAACGGCAGCGACCTGTCCCGCATCGACCGCCAGCAGGCATTCCTCGGCTCGATGGTCAGCAAGGTCCAGAGCGGTGGGCTGCTGCTGCGCCCCGACCGGCTCTACAACTTCCTCGCGGCCGCGACCAAGTCGCTGACGACCGACCCCGGCCTGGGCAGCCTGGACGCGCTGCGCAAGCTCGCGCAGGACGTCAAGGGCCTCGAGACCCAGAACGTCCGCTTCGTGACCGTGCCGAACGAGCCCTACACGCTGGACCCCAACCGCGTCCAGTTCACCGAGGCCGCCGACGCGCTGTGGACCTCGTTGCGCTTCGACCGGCCGCTGCCGGGCCAGGAGAACAAGGCCAGGCAGGGTACGGCGGGTCCGGTCACCGGGCCGCCGCTGAAGACGCCACCCGAGCGGATCCAGGTGGAGGTCCTCAACGGCTCCGGTGTGCCGGGAGCGGCAACCCGGCTCGCCGAGCGGCTGCAGGCAGAGGGCTTCGTCGTGACCCGCGTCGGGACGGCTGACCGCGACGACTACGCGACCACGACGGTCAGCCACGACCCGGCCTACGACGAGTCCGGCCGCACGCTCGGCGCTGCTGTCTCCGGCTCGACCATCGAGGTGGACGCGAGCCTGTCGAGCACCCTGGTGGTGGTCGTCGGGGCCGACGAGCCCAAGGTCGTGCCGGTGCAGGTCGCCGGCTCCACCGCGTCGCCGCAACCGGAGACCACGATCATCACCCGCCCGGCCAACCAGGACATCTGCTCCTAGGCGCTCGCCGCTAGAGTCGGACGCCCGCCGACCCCGACGAGAGACACGCGCCCGCATGGACAAGGTCGTCCCATCTGCCGCCGAAGCGGTCGCCGACATCCCCGACGGCGCCTCGATGGCCGTCGGCGGCTTCGGGTTGTGCGGCATCCCGACCGAGCTCATCCGGGCCCTGCACGAAGCCGGGACGAGCGGGCTCCGGGTCGTCTCCAACAACTGCGGCGTGGACGAGTGGGGGCTCGGGATCCTGTTGCGGGACAAGCGGATTGCCCGGATGACGTCGTCCTACGTCGGAGAGAACAAGGAGTTCGCGCGGCAGTTCCTCTCCGGCGAGCTCGAGGTGGAGCTCACCCCGCAGGGCACCTTGGCTGAGCGGTTGCGTGCCGGCGGCTCGGGCATCCCGGCGTTCTACACAGCCACCGGCGTGGGCACCCAGGTCGCCGAGGGAGGACTGCCATGGCGGTACGACGAGAACGGCACCGTCGTCCTCGCGTCACCGGCGAAGGAGACCCGCGAGTTCCCCGCTGACGGGCGACCACGCAGCTTCGTGCTGGAGGAGGCCATCGTCACCGACTTCGCGTTGGTACACGCATGGAAGGGTGACCGGCACGGCAACCTGGTCTTCCGGGAGAGCGCCCGCAACTTCAACCCGCTCTGCGCGGGAGCCGGCCGGGTGACCATCGCGCAGGTCGAGCACCTGGTCGACGTCGGCGAGATCAAGCCCGAGGACGTGCACACCCCGAGCATCTTCGTGCAGCGTGTCGTCGCCGTCGGCCCCGACGCGGAGAAGCGCATCGAGCGACGGACGGTCCGACCGCGCCCCGCCGGCGGGGAAGGATAGGACATGGCGCTGACACGTGAGCAGATGGCGGCCAGAGCGGCTCGCGAGCTGGTCGACGGGCAGTACGTCAACCTCGGCATCGGGTTGCCCACCCTGGTCCCCAACTACCTCTCCGACGACGTCACCGTCGTGCTGCAGAGCGAGAACGGCATCCTCGGCGTCGGGCCCTACCCCTTCGACGGTGACGAGGACCCGGACCTGATCAACGCCGGCAAGGAGACGGTGACGCTGCTCCCCGGCGCGTCGTTCTTCGACTCTGCCACGTCCTTCGCGATGATCCGCGGCGGCCACATCGACGCAGCGATCCTCGGCGCCATGCAGGTGTCGCGCACCGGTGACCTCGCCAACTGGATGATCCCCGGGAAGATGGTCAAGGGCATGGGCGGGGCGATGGACCTGGTGCACGGCGCGAAGCGCGTCATCGTGGTGATGGAGCACGTCGCGAAGGACGGCTCCCACAAGATCGTCGACGAGTGCACCCTTCCCTACACGGGTCGTGCCGTCGTCGACCGGGTCATCACCGACCTCGCCGTCATCGACGTCACCGCCCTGGGGCTGGTGCTGCGCGAGCTCGCACCTGGCGTCACGGTCGCCGACGTCACCCAGGCGACCGGCCCGCCGTTGCTCACCCCGAGCACACCGGTCGAGATGGTCAGCGGGACGGCCTGACCAACGACCGCAGCTCGCTGTCCGCGGGGACGTAGAGGCGCACGCCGTCGGTCTCGAAGGCGAGCAGCCACCCGTCGGCCACCTGCGGCTGCTGCACCGCGGTGTTGCCCGTGTAGAGGAGCGCCCCTTCGGGAAGTGCCTCGGGTCCGGGGACCTGCTCGAGCTTGTCGTACAGCCCGAGCTCGTTGAGCTCGCGGATCAGGTTGATCTCGCCGCTCCATACCCGGTCCCCGCCGATCGGGGCATAGCTGTAGACCAGGAGCTCCTGACCGCTGCGATAGTCGGTGGAGATCAGGTCCACCGCGGCGTCGTTCTCCGCCAGGTAGACCCGCAGCTCGTTCCACGACCGGTCGTTGGGGTTGCCGACCGCATAGCGCAGCATCGGCAGCGGATACCAGGCCAGGAAGACCAGCCCCACCGCCACCAGCCGCCATCCGAGCCACCGGTTGCGAGCCCGCGGATGGCCGGCAGCCAGCAGGGAGATCTCCCGCACCGTGCCGACCGCGCCGATGGCGATCGCGGGCAGGATCGGCACCCAGTAGCGGGTGAGGTGCAGGCGCAGCGAGATGTACGTCGGGTCGGCGAACCCACCCAGCAGCAGCAGCGGCACGAACAGCGACAGCAACCAGGCGGCGGCGATCAGCAGCCCCCGCCGCCACAGTGCCACCGCGCCGCCGAGCGTGAGCACCAGCAGCAGGATCGACACCGACCCGCGCGGCTGGTTGAACAGCGCGTCCGGGAACTTCATCAGCGTGTCGAGCCGCGGAATCGGGTCGGTCGGACTGCCGTGGCCGCCGGCGATCCGGAACCGCGCGACCGGGTCGCCCCACACGAGCGCACTGACGACCAGCTCGACAGCCAGCACCGCCGCCATCGGGACGAGCACGACCAGCACCCGTCGCCACGGCAGCCGGTAGAGGACTGCCACCAGCGGGATGAGCAGGAACGTGAAGGCGACGAACTCGCGGCAGGTGTAGGCGAGCCCGAAGCACAGCCCCGCCCCGACCAGCCGGACCGTCGCTGCCCGCGACGGCGGGACGGGCACCCCGGTCCGGCCGTGCGCCACGGCCAGCAGCAATGCCAGCCCGGAGGTGAACCACGCGGCCGCCGGGATGTCCGGCAGCAGGTGCCAGCTGGTCGTGTTGCCGACCGTGCGGACGATGATCGGGTGGAACACGATCAGGAAGCCGGCGACGGTGCCGGCGACCAGTCCGAACAACCGGCGCCCCACGGCGAAGGTCGCGATCACCAGCAGCACGCCCATCAGGACGGGATAGCTGTAGTAGGCGACCTGGCCGAAGCCGAAGATCTCCTGGAAGAGCCTGGCCGGCAGGATCACGCCGAGCCGGGTGGAGTGGTGGTCGGCCTCGACGTCGGGGAAGTCCCGCGCGTAGCCGAAGGCCAGGATCGCGTCGCCCCATCGCGGGGTGGGACGCGATGCCAGCGCCACCGCGGCGTGCAGCACCAGCAGCGCGCCGAGGGCGATCCCTGCCTGCCCCCGCTCCTGGCGGAACCACGATCGCGTGACCATCACAGGATCGGGGGGCGTCCGGCGAGGGTCATCCGTACGACGGTGCTCCACCGCATCGGGCGGCGCTCGCCGTACCCGCCTGCGAGTCCCTCGCGGAAGCCGGCGAACCACGCGCGCAGCGGCGCAGGCGAACGCACCCGCAGGACGGTGAGCGCGACCCACGCCGCGAGGTAGGGACCGACGAGCGGCCAGGGCAGGTTGCGCATCGCCACCCAGACCCGGTTCCGCGCGTTCATCCGGTAGAACACGGCGTGCCGCGTGGGGTTGGTGGCCGGATGGTTGACGAGCACGTCGGCGGCGTAGTGGCCGGTGTAGCCGCGGTCCCAGATGCGCCAGACCAGGTCGATCCCCTCGTGGCCGTAGAAGAAGTGCCCGGGCCAGCCACCGGCCGCGTCGAACGCTGCCCGCCGGACCAGGAACACGCCCTCCCACACGATCGTGGCGATGCTGCTGCGGGCCGGGTCACCGGTGCGCAGCCGGGGCACCCAGCGCCGCGGCGACGGCAGGCCGGTCGGGTCGACGGCGCGCGGCTGTGCCAGCGCGATGCGCCGGTCACGGTCGAGCACGGCAGCGAGGCGGGCCAGCACGTCGTCCTCGGGGAGGAACGCGTCGTCGTCGAAGAAGAACAGCAGGTCGCCGCCGACCGCGCGAGCACCGATGTTGCGGCCTTCGGGGATGCCGACGTTCTCCGGCAGCGACAGGGTGCGGACGCCGGCGGGGATCCCGGTCGGCTCCCAGCCGTTGCCGACCACGATCACCTCGAGGTCGACGTCGCGCTGACGCAGCAGCGAGGCCAGCGCACGCGGGAAGTCGTCGGGCCGGTTGCCCATCGTCAGCACGACGGCTCCGACCGAGGGCCGGGCAGCGGGTCCGCTCATCGCAGCCGGCTCGAGGTGAGGATCGCGAGCAGGTGCCCCGAGATCGTGAGCAGTGCGACCGGCAGCAGCACCGCGACGAGTCCCTGGGTGCCGTCGAG
>Ga0136617_10007074_pt1 | contig 10010 bp, 10 predicted proteins | sample AntDrymUQ3222106_2_FD_129672 | JGI IMG/M metagenome (GOLD analysis project Ga0136617, IMG submission 129672) | Polar desert sand microbial communities from Dry Valleys, Antarctica - metaG UQ322 (21.06) | ecosystem: Environmental > Terrestrial > Soil > Desert | place: Antarctica: Dry Valley... | reverse complement strand
TTCTCCGAAGCCACCGTGGCGGGCGAACCGCTGACGTCGTACGCCGCCACCTCGCCGGGCGCGGACGCCTACCGCCAGCTGGCCAGGGAGGTGCTCGCCCGGTGTCACGACGTGTGAGCCTCCCGGGCGCGGACGAACTCTTCCGCTCCACCAGAACCGAGGCGGGGCGCGAGGGCGCCGACATCCGGGTTGACCCCGCCGTCGAGCCTCAGCCGCCGACGCCCCCGCAGGCGCCGGAGCCCGCTGATCGTCAGCGCCGCGAGGCCAGTGGACGAGTCCGCCACGACGAGAAGATCACGGTGTACGTCACCGCCGACGAGCTGCTCGACCTCGAGCGCACCCGGTTGGTGCTGCGCGGTGACCACGGACTCGCAGTCGACCGGGGCCGGATCGTCCGCGAGGCGATCCATCTCGCGATCCAGGGCGTACAAAGCGACGGTGAGGCCAGCGCACTGGTCCGTCGGCTGCGCGAGCCGTGATCTCGCAGGTGCCACTGGCGACCACCGAAGACGTGTTGACCGCTGCTGGTTCGCCGGCCGCCGTCGCGTCTACCGCCGCGGCACCCGCGTTTTCGGTCGCCCTGGACAACTTCGAGGGCCCCTTCGACCTGCTCCTCCAACTGATCAGCAAGCACAAGCTCGACATCACCGAGATCGCGCTGTCACGGGTGACAGACGAGTTCATCGCCCACATCAAGGCCACCGGACCGGAGTGGGAGCTCGACCAGACGACGTCCTTCCTGGTTGTCGCCTCGACGCTGCTCGACCTCAAGGTGGTCCGACTGCTTCCCTCCGCAGAGGTGGAGGACGAGGAGGACCTCGCACTGCTGGAGGCTCGCGACCTGCTCTTCGCCCGCCTGCTGCAGTATCGCGCGTTCAAACAGGTAGCGGCCGTCATCGAGCACCGTCTCGACGTCGAGTCGCGCCGGGTGCCGCGTACGGTGACGCTCGACGAGCGGTTCAGCGCTCTGCTGCCCGAGGTGCTGATCAGCATCGGTCCCGACGAGCTGGCGTTCCTGGCCGCTCGAGCACTGTCTCCGCGGGAGGAACCCCAGCTCGGCCTCTCCCACCTGCACGCGCCGACGGTCAGTGTCCGGGAGCAGGCGGTCGTGCTGGTCGAGCGGCTGCGCCGGCACGGGACGAGCACGTTCCGCTCCTTGGTGTCCGACGCTCCCGACACCACGACGACGGTGGCGCGGTTCCTGGCACTGCTCGAGCTGTTCCGCGAAGGGGTGGTGGCCTTCGACCAGGCCGCCGCCCTGGGAGAGCTGAGCATCCGCTGGACAGGCACCGGCGACGGCGAGGTCGAGGTAGTCGACGAGTACGACGAGTACGACGAGTCCGTCGACGCGCAGCGCGAGAAGGAGCCGGACGCCGGTGACGCTGCGGTCCCCGACGGCGACGCCAGGCCGAATGATGGCCGCGAAGACAGCGAGGCGCAGGCGTGACGACGCACCACGACGAGGCCGGGGTGGACGCCGCCGAGCGACCTGTCCAGGGATATCTGAGCGCCGGAGACTTCGACGTGCAGCCCGCTCTGGAAGCCGTCCTGATGGTGGCCGACCAGCCACTGGATCGGCTCAGTCTGGCCCAGGCCGTGGGGTCCCCACCTGACCAGGTGGACGCCGGGCTGGCCGCGCTCAGTGCCGAGTACACCGAGTCCGGCCGCGGCTTCGAGCTCCGCGAGGTCGGAGGCGGCTGGCGGTACTACACCCGCGAGCAGTACGCCCCGGTCGTCGACCAGTTCGTGCTGGAGGGGCAGCAAGCCCGGCTGACCCAGGCCGCGCTGGAGACGCTGGCCGTGGTGGCCTACCGGCAGCCGGTCAGCCGAGCCCGGGTGTCGGCGATCCGGGGCGTCAACGTCGACGGGGTGATTCGAACGTTGGTGGCTCGGGGTCTGGTGGAGGAGGCAGGCACCGACCAGCAGACGGGGGCGCACTTGTTCCGCACCACGTCGTACTTCCTGGAGCGGATGGGCCTGAGCACCCTCGACCAGCTGCCGGAGATCGCGCCGTACCTGCCCGAGATGGACGACCTGGAGGGGGCGGATGTCCTCGACGGGTCGGCTGACGAGTGACCGACAGCCTCGTGCGGCTGCAGAAGGTGCTGGCACAGTCGGGCGTTGCCAGCCGACGCGCCTGCGAGAAGCTGATGGCCGACGGCCGGGTCGAGGTCGACGGGGTGGTCATCACCCAGCTCGGAGCCAAGGTCGATCCGGAGCATGTCGTCATCCGCGTCCACGGGAAGCGAATCCCGGTCGCGCAGGCACACGTGTACCTGGTCGCGCACAAGCCGCGCGGCGTCGTCAGCTCGATGGCCGACGAGCAAGGCCGGCCGGACCTCCGCAGCCTCCTCGGCGGCCGGCCGGAGCGGCTGTTTCACGTCGGGCGGCTCGACAACGACACGACCGGGCTGATCGTGCTCACCAACGACGGCGAGTTCGCGCACCGGCTCGCGCACCCGTCATTCGAGCTGACCAAGACGTACGTCGCACACGTGGAGGGCACGCTCACGTCTGCTGTGCTGACCCGGCTGCGGGCGGAGGTCGTGCTCGACGACGGGCCGGTGCAGGTCAACCAGGTCGCTGTGCGGAACTCGCACCGAGACGAGTCGATCGTCGAGCTGGTGCTGCACGAAGGCCGCAACCGGATCGTGCGACGGCTGCTGGCCGAGGTCGGGCATCCGGTGCTGCGACTGGCCCGGACTGCAATCGGTCCGATCCGGCTGGGCGACCTGTCGGTGGGCCAGGTGCGGGAGCTGACGTCGGAGGAGCTCGGCACCCTGCTCGACGCGGTCGGCCTCTAGGCAAACCGCGTTGCGTCCGGCGTTGCGGTCGCTGGGGCGCGCTGCCTGCAGGACGTTGGGAAGGAGCTGGACGTACGGCGGCGGCCGGCGCAGCCGCCCACGCCAACTAGGCTGCGCGCCATGACGACGCTGCCTGACCTGCGGACCGACGGCGCCGTCGTCGTGGTCGGTGCCGGTCTGATCGGAGCCTCCGTTGGGATGGCGCTGGTCGAGGCCGGAGTCCGCGTGCACGTCCTCGACCGGGATCCTGCGGTCGCCCACGTGGCCGCATCCCGTGGAGCCGGCACCGACGCGCCACCGGACCCCGCAACGGTCCAGCTCGTCGTGGTGGCCACTCCGCCGGCGAGCCTGGGACGCGAGATCGTCGCGGCTCTGTCGTCGTACCCCACGGCGACCGTCACCGACGTCGGCAGTGTGAAGGCGCTGCCCCTCGCGCAGGTCCGCAGCTCCGCTGCCGACGTGCAGCGGTACGTCGGTGGCCATCCGCTGGCAGGCAGTGAGCGCTCGGGTCCGCTGGCGTCGGCTTCGGACCTGTTCGTCGGCCGGGCGTGGGCCGTCGTCCCCAGCCCCGACTGCCGGCCCGACGCGGTCGCACGCGTGCACGCCCTGGTGGCAGCGTGCGGAGCCACTGCCGTGGAGATGGGCGCCGACGACCACGACCGCGCCGTCGCCCGTACGTCCCACCTGCCGCACCTGATGGCCGCACTGACCGCAGCCACCCTGGTTCGGGGCCCCGGCCGCCACCTTGCGCTGAGCGGCCAGGGAGTCCGGGACGTGACCCGCATCGCCGCAGGTGATCCCAGCCTGTGGAGCCAGATCGTGCTGGCCAACGCCGTACCGCTCGCGACGTTGCTGGGCGAGCTGCGAGACGGGCTGGACGAGCTGGTGATCTCGCTCGACGCCCAGGACCCGGTCGGGGTGGAGGCACTGTTGAGGGAAGGCGTCGCCGGCACCGCTGCGATCCCCGGCAAGCACGGCGGAGCTGCGCTCCCGGTCGCTGTCGTGACGGTGGCCATCCCTGACCAGCCGGGGGCCCTGGCGCAGTTGTTCGCCGACACGGGGGACGCCGGCGTCAACATCGAAGACCTCCGGATCGACCACGACCCCGCCCGCCGGTTCGGACTGGTCGAGATCGACGTCGCCGAGACCGAGGCCACCCACCTGGTCGAGGCGCTGGGTGCACGCGGGTGGACGGCTCACCGGTAACCTCGACTCGGCCCACGGCGGTGGGCTGGTGCTGCGCGACGAGTCGAGAGCGTCGCCGCAGCCTCGAGAGGTGGGACAGGTGAGCACGGTGGACGCAGCGGCGCGGCAGCGGGCGCATGCCCGGGTGATCGCCGTCGACGGCACCGCCGGCTCGGGCAAGTCCAGTACCAGCAGGGGAGTGGCGACCATCCTCAGACTGCGGTACCTCGACACCGGCGCGATGTATCGCGCGATGGCCTGGCGGATGCTGCTGGACGGCGTCGACGTCCAGGACGCCGAGGCTGTGGCCGACCGCGCGTCCAGCGTCGCCATCGAAGCGGGCACCGACCCGCAGCGACCGACCATCACGCTCGACGGGGACGACGTGGCGACCGAGATCCGCTCGGCCGAAGCCACGGCGGCGGTCAGTGCCGTCAGCGCCGTGCCCCGAGTGCGGGAGCTGATGGTCGCGTTGCAGCGGGACGCGATCGGAGCCGGTGACATTGTGGTCGAGGGTCGCGACATCGGCACTGTCGTCGTCCCGGACGCCGGGTTGAAGATCTATCTGGTGGCCGACCCGGACGCGCGCGCGCAGCGACGCTCGGCCGAGCTCGCGCACGCGGCAGGCGTCGGTGACGTCACCGCCGTACAGGCCGACCTGGAACGTCGCGACCGCTACGACTCCTCCCGGGTGATCAGCCCCTTGAGCGCCGCTTCCGACGCGGTCGCCCTAGACACGACGCACCACACCCTGGACGAGGTCATCGACCAGATCGTGGCCCTGGCTCGCGTCCGCTTCGGCGCCCAGGTGACCGAGCCGTCATGAGTCTTGCCTGCGACCAGCAGCTGCCGCGCCCGCCCGCCTCGATGCAACCGGTGGAGAGGACTTCATGAGCCCCAACGAACCGTCGTCTGTCGACAACGGCATCGAGAGCGGCATCGACACCGGCGCCGACGCCCCGGCGGGACCACTGCCGATCCTGGCCGTGGTCGGGCGCCCGAACGTGGGCAAGTCGACGCTGGTCAACCGGATCCTCGGCCGTCGGGAAGCCGTCGTGGAGGACGTTCCGGGCGTGACCCGCGACCGGGTGACGTACGAGGCGACCTGGAACGGCCGCTCGTTCACTGTCGTCGACACCGGTGGCTGGGACCCCGAGGCGCGCGGACTCGCGGAGCAGATCTCGCTGCAGGCCGAGATCGCCGTCAGCCTGGCCGACGCCGTGCTGTTCGTGGTCGACAGCGGCGTCGGCATCACCGACACCGACGAGACCGTCGTGAAGATCCTGCGCCGTTCGGGCAAGCCCGTCGTGCTGGCCGCCAACAAGGTCGACGACCTGCGCGCCGAAGCCGATGCCTCGGCGTTGTGGAACCTCGGCCTCGGGGAACCGTACCCGGTCTCGGCGCTGCACGGACGAGGCAGCGGCGACTTACTCGACGCCGTACTGGATGCGCTGCCCGAGGCGCCACCGGAGGACTTCGACGCGCCCCGTGGCCCACGCCGGATCGCGATCGTCGGCAAGCCGAACGTCGGGAAGTCGAGTCTGCTGAACCGGCTGGCCGGTGAGAAGCGGGTCGTCGTCGACGAGGTGGCCGGTACGACGGTCGACCCAGTCGACGAGCTGATCACGCTGGGCGGCCGGAACTGGTTGTTCATCGACACGGCGGGGATCCGGCGCCGGGTCAAGGAGGCCAGCGGCCACGAGTACTACGCGAGCCTGCGCACGGCGGGAGCGATGGAGCGCGCCGAGGTGGCCGTGGTGGTGATCGACGGCGGTCAGCCGCTGTCGGAGCAGGACCAGCGGATCATCACCAGCGTCGAGGAGTCTGGACGTGCCGTGGTGATCGCGTTCAACAAGTGGGACACCGTCGACGAAGAGCGCCGGCACTACCTCAACCGTGAGGTCGAGCGTGACCTCGTGCGGGTGCAATGGGCGCCCCGGATCAACGTCACGGCCCTGACGGGGTGGCATGTCGACCGGCTGGTCCCTGCCCTCGACCGGGCGTTGGACGGCTGGGAGACCCGGGTGCCGACCGGGACGCTGAACGCCTTCCTCGGCCGGCTGGTAGCGGCGAATCCCCATCCGGTGCGCGGCGGCAAGCAGGCCCGCATCCTGTTCGGCACCCAAGCCACGTCCGCGCCCCCGACGTTCGTGCTGTTCACGTCCGGCCCGCTCGAGGCGGCGTACACCCGCTTCGTCGAGCGTCGGCTGCGCGAGGAGTTCGGGTTCGTGGGGACGCCGATCCGGATCAACGTGAAAGCGCGGGAGAAGCGCAAGCGGCGCTGAGCAATGTGGTCGTGCGTGGTCGCCGACCACTGTGGTGTCCGGGCAGCGCCGACCTACGGTGGAATGAGACCAACCGAGTCGACGAAGGAGCAACGGTGACGACGACAGTGGATCTCTGGGTGGACCCGATCTGCCCGTACGCGTGGATGACCTCGCGATGGCTGCTGGAGGTCGAGCCTGAGCGCGACCTCGAGCTGAAGTTCCACATCATGAGCTTGTCGGTGCTCAACGATGGTGTGGAGGGGTTGCCGGACTTCTACCGCGAACTGCTCGAGCAGGGCTGGGGCCCAGTGCGGATCGCCATCGCGGTCGAGCGAGACCACGGCTCGGAGGCGCTGCGGCGCTTCTACGACACGTTCGGTGACCTGCACCACGTGGGAGGTGCTGACCTCGGGCCGGAGCTGTTCACGCAGGTCCTGGACAAGGCTGGGCTGCCGCGGGAGCTCGCCGCGGCTGCTGACGACGCTGCTCTCGACGAGCCGTTGGGCGTGAGCCACCACGCCGGGATGGACGCGGTCGGCGAAGAGGTCGGAACCCCGGTGCTGCACATCCACACCGACGGCGGCTTGGTGGCCTTCTTCGGCCCGGTCGTGGTGCCACCGCCGACCGGAGAGGCCGCGGTCAAGCTCTGGGACGGCGTGGTCGCCGTGGCCAGCACCGACGGGTTCTTCGAGCTGAAGCGGTCCCGTGACCGCGAACCCGGCGACTATCTCCGCCCTGGCCAAGGCTGAGCACCCCAGGACTGCCGCACACGCCCTGTCTAGGCAAAGATGCCGTCATGCCTGACGCCGCGGGACTCATTGCTGTCACGGGATCGACGGGTCGGATCGGCGGCAGCGTCGCCGCCGAGCTGGCTGGGCTCGGCGTGCCGATGCGGCTGCTCGTACGGGATCCGAGTCGAGCGCCGTCGTACGACGGGGTCGAGGTGCGTACGGCGTCGTACGACGACAAGGGCGCCGGCGTAGCGGCGCTGGACGGTGTGAAGACGCTGTTCATGGTGTCGGCCTCCGAGAGCGAGCAGCGGGTCGTCGAGCACAAGACCTTCGTCGATGCGGCGGTCGCTGCCGGCGTCGAGCGGATCGTCTACACGTCCTTCTACGGCGCGGCGCCCGATGCGACGTTCCTGCTGGCGCGGGACCACTGGGTGACCGAGCAGCACATCGCGGCCGGACCGCTGGCCTGGACGTTCCTGCGCGACAACCTGTACGCCGACTACCTGCCGCTGTTCGTCGGCGACGACGCAGCGATTCGCGGCCCGGCCGGAGACGGGCGGGTGGCAGCGGTCGCGCAAGACGACGTGGCCGCGGTGGCGACGGTGGTGTTGTGCGATGTCGCAGCGCACGCGAACACCTGCTACGAGCTGACTGGGCCGGAGGCGCTGACACTCGCCGAGGCGGCCGAGACGATCACCCGGCTCACCGGGCGGGAAGCCCGGTTCATGGACGAGACGCTGGAGGAGGCGTACGCGTCGCGGGCGTCGTACGGTGCTCCCGCGTGGCAGGTGGACGCGTGGGTGAGCACGTACACGGCGATCGCGACGGGGGAGCTGTCCGCGGTGACCGACCACGTGGAAAGCCTGCTTGGGCGGAAGCCGCTCAGCCTGGCAGACCTGCTGGCTCGCCCGTAGCGATTCGACTGCCCTCCCGGGGGTCCGCACCGCAGGCTCGGCGCAGACGAATTTCGTTGCGCGGCAGTTTGGCGTCGGGTTCGCCGGCTGGGATAGGCTGACGCGGCTCGCAAGGCGGTGCGGATGCCGTCGCGGTGGGCGTTCGGGCTGTAGCGCAGCTTGGTAGCGCACTTGACTGGGGGTCAAGGGGTCGCAGGTTCAAATCCTGTCAGCCCGACCGACGCATAACCGCAGGTGAGAGGCCGTTTCCCCGAACGTGGGGAGGCGGCTGGATCGCCGCTCGGAGGCCGTTTGGCGCACGAAATGGCGCACAGAGACAGACTCTCAGACACGGCAGTCACCATCCGAGCGCATCGGACAGCCGCTCGACAGCCGCTCGCGCGGCACCGTCGCTCACGTGGCCGTAGATGTCCCCAGTCACCGAAATCGAGTTATGGCCGAGCAGCTCCGACACGACCTTGAGCGGTGTCCCGGCTTCGAGCATCACCGTGGCGTAGGAGTGCCTCAGGGTGTGCAGACCAATGGCCGTGAGGTCTGCCTTGCGGGATGCGCTGGTCAGTGCCCGCAGAGCGTTGCGGGGGTCGCAGGGCTGCCCGGTCTCGGTCGTGAACACGTACCCCGTCTCCGTCCAGACGTTTGCAGCTCGTACCCGCTCATGCAGCTGGCCCTTGCGGTGCTGCTTGAGCATCGCCCGTACAGACGCCGGGATCGGCACTGTCCGCAGTGACTTCTCTGTCTTGGGCCTGGTGACCACGAGGTCACCGTCGACACGTGAGAGTGTGCCGCGTACCCGAACCGTGTTCGCCTCGAGGTCGACGTCGGACCACTTCAAGGCCAACGCCTCGCCACGGCGTAGGCCTGTGCCGGCGAGCAGCACGAGCAGCGGGTGGTAGCGACTGCCCTCGGCGGCGTCGAGCAGGCGCCGAACGTCCGCTGGCGGGAGGTGGCGCGCTTCGCCCGTCTCGACCTTGGGGCGCTTCACCGCGGCCGCCACGTTGCGGCCGACGAGCTGGTCCCGCACGGCACCGTCGAGCACCGCTCGCAGCACGGTGTAGACCTGCCGGATCGTCGAGCCGGACTTGCCGTCCGCGCGCAGCTGCAGAATCATCGCGTCTACGTGGGAGGGCTTGAGCCTGTCGAGTCCCTGCGTGCCCAGCGGCGCGGGAGACAGGTGCGTCCTGGCGAGGCCCGCGTAGAGCCGTTTCGTCGTCTGCTTGCGGTCGCTCGCCGCCAGCGTGGTCGCCGACCAGCGGTCGACATAGGCCGCGAGCGAGATCTTCGAGTCCACCGGGGGAGCGTCGACCGCGACGCGATCAGCGGCCGCGCTCATCTTCTCTCGAACATCGCTCGCCAGGTCGCCGTAGAACACGGTCCGCCGGCGCTCGCCGGACAGCGGGTCGACGTACACGAGGGCACCCTTCCAACGTCCGGCGCAACGGTGCGCCGGGCGAACCCCGCCGACAACGGGAGGACAGGTCGGGTGGTCGTGCCGTCGATAGACCGAGCCCTCGCCCTTGGTCCGTTTCGCCATCATGCGTCTCCGTTCGTCGTCCGTGCTCGGGCTCTACGGTCGCGGGTCGCCAGTTTCACCGGCACCCCGGCGTCGCGGCACTGCTGACAGAAGGACCGCTGTCCCGGTTTCGGCTGTCGTCGAGGCGCGTGCAAGGCACCGCAGCCGTCGCATGTCCGCGTCGTCTCTCCGCGAGAGCAAGCCAACGCGACCTGCACCGTTATCGCGGGCAGGCAGCCGCGCGCCATCTGCCCGCCGATGGCGAGCGCCGGAGCGCTCGACCCTGTAGGCCAGGTGAGCACGAGCTTCGCCCCGGCCTCGTCCATCCACTCCGAGACCGCCCACGCCAGCTGCACCCGATCGTCCTCAAGGGTGCGACTCGCGTGCATGAGTAGCGCCTCTCGCCTCGCAACCTCGGGGTCAGTGTGTGGCTCCAAGAACGGATCACCCTCGACGTACAGCTCGCGGGTCGTGAAGCGGTCGCCAGTTGTGATATCAGGCCACGCCGCGTCGAGCACGGGCACCCGTTGATCGTCCGACAGCGGCCGACCGGCCCTGAGCCTTGCTGCAGCGGTCAGGAGAGCATTCGCGCGAGTCGC
>Ga0136617_10007073_pt1 | contig 10012 bp, 4 predicted proteins | sample AntDrymUQ3222106_2_FD_129672 | JGI IMG/M metagenome (GOLD analysis project Ga0136617, IMG submission 129672) | Polar desert sand microbial communities from Dry Valleys, Antarctica - metaG UQ322 (21.06) | ecosystem: Environmental > Terrestrial > Soil > Desert | place: Antarctica: Dry Valley... | reverse complement strand
GCCATCCTTCTGGCAGGCGCGCATCAGGTCGGCAATCGACCCGTAGCGGCGCTCGTCGAATTCGGGCTGGGCCGCCTTCAGGAACTGCTTGAACTGGCGCGGATACATCGGCCAACGGGGCTGGGACGTCGCCTCGGACAGCAGGCGGCGAACCAGGGCGACGCCGTCGCCGAGCGACGCAGGCTCGGTCGGCGCCGGACGTGTTTCTTCATCAACCTCGGCGGCGCCCGGGCCGGAATCGGGCTGCTCAAGCAGTTCGCGCGCGGCGCGGCGGCCGGCCTCACGCGACGCGGAAATCGCCTCGCTAGAAGAATCGGTGACCAGCGTCGGCGTCGATGGCGGCGCCGGTTCGGCCGCGGCGGTCTCGCCGTCGTTGAGCTCGACCAGCGTGCTGCGGCCCTGGTGTTTCAGCGTGACAATGCCCTGCTGCGCAAGCTTGTCGGCGAAATCGCGGAAGCTGCCGACGCCGTAATCGCGTTCCGAAAACGACGAATCGAGCTGAAGCAACGTGCTCTTGAGCAACCCGAGCTGCGGCGACACTTCGCGGTCGGCCAATACCTTGAGCGCGCGCTTGACCAGTGCGACCGCCTGTTCGATCGGCTGCGTGGCGCTGCTGTGGCTGCGCGGCCGCTCGCTGCTGCCCCGTTCGGGACGCGGCTGGCTGGGACGGCGGTCCGGCACCACGTTCTCGTAGGCGATGAACTCGGTGCAGTTCTTCTGCATCACCTGGCTGGTAAACGCGCGCCCGCCGACCACGAACACCTTGCGGTCGTATTGCTTCAATTTCTCGACCAGGGTGATGAAGTCGCTGTCGCCGCCGACGATGACGAAGGCGTTGATATGCGAGTGAGTGAACGCCATTTCGAGGGCGTCGAGCGCAAGGTTGATGTCGGCGCCGTTCTTGTCGCCGCCGGGCGTCGGCACGCGCTGCACCAGGCGAACGGCGTGTTGCGCCATGGCGCGGCCGTAGTCGCCCGATCGCTTCCAGTCGCCGTAAGCGACCTTGGTGATGATCTCACCGCGTTCCTTGATGGCCTCGAGCACGGCGCCGATATCGAAGGGGAGGCCGAGCGTCGTCTTGACGCCGATTTCGACGTTGTCGAAGTCGATGAAAACGGCAATCTTCAGTCTTTGATCTGACATTTACTATCGTTACTTTCGAGTTAGAGAAACCTGGGGCATGGAGGCTTGGGGCGTGGCCAGAGTGGCTGAGTTGCAAGCCACCAAGTCTGCAGGCTTCCGAGGGTCACCGGGAGGTGTTACGACAGTATACCTGTCGGCATAACGGTTGCAGTATGGAAAGCTGGAGTATCCAAATGACGTCAAAGTGCACACGAAACCGGTCGCTTTTCGCAGCCATTGTAGCCTTGGCCATGTGGATTGTTCCCGCCTCCTTGGTAGTTGTGTCCGCCGCAGAGCAGAAGCCGGAGGTCCAGCGGCTCTTCCAGTCGGGCAGTTACGAGCAGGTCGTCGAGGCCGCGCGTGACGCCGACCCGGCATCGACCTACTTGGCAGCCCAGGCGCTGCTCAAGCTAAACCGCATGGACGGGGTGGCCGCGGAGTTCGCGCGGCTCAAGGGAAACGGTCCGGCTTGGAGTCTCGTCGGCGAATCAGGCGAGGCCCTCGCCGCCAACGATGCCGGGCGCGCGACCGACCTGGCCCGCAAGGCCACTGAAACCGACGGCGACAACCCGTTCGCGTTCTATCAACTTGGCCTGGCGGCCAGCAAGGCCGGCGACTGGGGCACAGCCAGCGCCGCGTTCAGCCACGCGATCGCGCTGAAGGCCGACTTCGCCTATGCGCATTACTACGGTGCGCTGGCGGCGCAGCGGCAGCGTCAACTGCCTAAGGCCGCCGAGCACTTCGAGGCATTCTTGCGCCTCGCGCCCGAAGCGCCCGAGCGCCAGGCAGTGCAGGCGATCATGCGGACGCTGAAATAGCCTAGAAAATATGGCCGATCCCAAAGTAAAAGCGATACTTCTTCACCTTGACCGGATCGTCAGAGCGGTTCGGAAGCGTAGAGTGTGGGATGCCGAGATCGACCCGCAGCAGCCCCACAGGTGTGTTGAAGCGGAAGCCGAAGCCGTATCCCACCTTTAGCGCCCTGCCGGTGAAGTCTTCGCCTTTCGCCAGCACGTTGCCAGCGTCCACAAAGCCAACGCCGTTCAGCCAGCGATAGATCGGGAAACGAATCTCCTGGTTCACGACGACGAGGCCGTCACCACCGGATGGCAACCCATCGGCGTTGGTCACACCCAGGCTGTCTTCACGGTAGCCGCGAACCGTGGTGGCGCCGCCAGCGCGAAAGCGGTCCTCGAGGAACAAGTCGTCGGGGCCAAACTTCTTCCCGATCTGTACACGTGACGCCAGCACCACCCGGCCCAGCGGCACGAACAAGTACTGCTGTCCGAACAGTTTGCGATTCCTGACATCGGACCCCAGCCAGAGCGCGGATTGGTCGAGGGACACCGACGAGAAGGTGCCGCTTCGGGATGACAGCGGGTCGTCGCGGCGATCGAACAGCACGGCGCCTGTCAGCGTCGCCACGTTGGAGATGAAGGCGAGCGGAATCGGATCGTTGCCGGGCGTCGGATCGAAGGTGCGGCTCCGCTCGAAGCGATAGCCATATACCACCTGGAAGCCGCGAGGTCGCCAGCGCTGGTCGGCGCTGAAGCCCTGCAGGTCGTTGATCGCCACAATGTCTTCGCCAGCGTTGTCGCGAATCAGATCGCGTGAGTAAAAGCCATAGAGACTCGACCGCGCCCGCCAGCCGAGCAGACGCGAGGTGGAAAGAAACACCGTCGCGTCGCGGCGATCGAACTGGTACATACCGAAGGCCCCTGCGGTCAGAGCCCGGCCGAATAGATTAGGGTTCTTGATCTCGGCCACGGCGCCGAGGCCCCGTGTTCTGGCCAGGTCATCGATGGTGGAATTGCCTTGGCTTTCCATCTGCAATCCGTAGCGGAGCTGCCACTCCGGATACTCCTCCACCTTGACCTGTGCCTTCACGGGTTGCACGCCATCGACCGGTTCGCCGATGGGCACCGGCTGGATGTCGACCAACCGGAACACGTTGGTGTCGTAAAGCCGCTTGCGGGCCAACGCCCAGTCATCCAGGTTCACGGGCTGGCCAAGCTCGAAGCGCAGGGCCTGGCTCACTACCTTGCCTCGTGTCACCTCCAGCCCGCTGGTCGCCACTTCCTGCAGGACCTGTTGCGGCCCTTCGTTGACCGTCACCGTCAGCGTTACCGCGTCGTCGTCTGTCACGGCGGGGACGAATTCAACCTCGGCGGCGTTGAACCCCTCCTTGCGATACTGATCCTCAACGCGCACGCGCGCGGCGCTCACGTCGGCAGCCACGTAAGGAGAGGGCGTCGCGAGGCCGACGGCCGCTTGCATCGCCACCAGCCGCTGATCCGGCACCCCGGCCCACCGCAGGGCGGTCACCTGGGCGCGCGGCCCTTCGACGATCGTGAACGGCAACACCCCGATCTCGCCATCGACGGTCAGCGGCTGCCCGACCACCGCGGCCTTGAGATAGCCTGCCTCGTTATAGGTGGTCACCAGCAGGCGTTCGACGACCGTGCGATCGAGCCAGGCATCGCTGGCAATTCCCGCTGCCGCAATCTCGGCAGCCAGGGTTTTGCTGTCAAGGTCGCGATTACCAGTCAGGCGAATCTCCCGGCCTGTCACCGCGAAGCCGGGTGTGACCTCAATGCGGAGACGCTTGAGATCGGGCGACGGGCGATCGATGCTGCCAACCACTACGCTGTTCAACTGCTCGGTCGACACCAAGTGGCGGCGCACGCGCTGGGTAAGGTCTTCAATCAAGAACTGATCGAAGGCGTTTCGCCCCCACGCCTGTTCAAGCTCGCTGATCACGCTCTCCGGAAGGGTCGCCCCGGTAATCTCGAGCACGGTACGTGGTCCGCGCTCGACCCGGTACTCGAGCGCCACGGCGCTGGTTTCCAGTTCCTCAGTCCGTCGGGTGCGAACCCGTGCCTCCAGATAGCCCTGTTCGTGGAAGCGCGCGCGCACCCGGTCGACATCGCGCTGCAAGACCAGAAAGTCGAATCGGTCGCCGGGGTCGAGCGAAATTTGCCCGCGGACCTCCTGCTCGAGTGCCGGCTCGACGCCCGCAAACGTGATGGTCGACACCACCGGCTTGACCCGCCGCTCGGTCGGCGGGCGGCTCTCCCCACCGCCAAACGTGATTTGGTGACGGACACCAAGGCTGAAGGCGGCGTTGTCGCGCGACAGGGCTCGCAATTCGACGTTGTGCTTTGGGAAATAGCTGACAATGACTGTCGTCTTGCCGCTCTCGCGAAGGTTCTGAGACACGGTGAACTCCACCTGGCTACTGATTCGCTTGGAGATCGTCAAGCGCGTGGTGGGATCCTCGTTGTTGATGCCAAGGGCCGCCGGGTCGTCCCGGAAATCCTGGTCTTCGAAGTCTCCGCGTTCCACGCGAAACGCGTCGAGCCCGATCGCCCGCCCGGTGACGCCGAGGAGATCAGCTGACAACAGGGTCAACGCGGCCTCGCTGTTGCTGTTGCCGACAATGGACGAGGCCAACTCGCCGGGTGTCGAGGAGCCGTCTTCAGAGGTCAGGTCGATAGACGGGCGCTCGAGGGTGCCGGTCAACGTCAAGGTGACATTGTCGCCACCGCTGATGGCAGCTTCGGCAACGATGTTGAACTCCGGGCGAATGCGCCGGAGATCGCTAAACGAGATGTCGCCCCTGGTAATGCGGAAGGTGCGCCCGGCGAGGAAAATCTCACCGCCTTCGCGCAAGGTGATGCGGCCGTCGATTCCCGGCGTCGCCGCCGTGCCGAGAATACGCAGATTGGCGTCGGCCTCGAGACGGCCGTAGTTGTTATCGACCGTGATGGCCTCGGTGGTGGTGACCGCCAAGTTCAGCCGGACGCGGTCGAGGTATGGCTGCTGCACGCTTGGCGACACCGGCAGCGTGGAGCGCCGGGCGAGCGCCGCAATCGTGATGGTCTCGGTGTATGAGCTCTGGGCGATGCGAATGTCGCCGCTGACCGCCGGTGCCTTGGGATCGGGCCGGAACGTGACGAGCGCGTCAATCTCGCTACGCAAGCCGTCAACCAATTCAATCGCGACGCCCTGCGCCTGAATGCTGACCGAACCCCCGGTCACTGCGAAGCCGTCGACCTCAAGCGTACCGTCGAGCGCCAGGGCGCCGCCGTTGGCGAGGCCGCGCACGCCGTCGATCACGACGCGCCGGCCGTCGAGCCGGACCGGCCCGTTCAGGTCCGAGAGTACCAGCCGGGGATCGGCAATCGCGATCTCCGCGTCCTGGAGCAACATCTGGCCGTCGAGCAACGGCCGCGAGAACGTGCCTTCAATCAGCGTATTCAGGTTGGCGTTGCCGTCGAAGGCCAGCGTGCTGACAAATGCCGACAGCACGCGCAAGTCGATTAAGCCTTGCACCGCCAGGTTCAGGGGTGGATCCTCTGCGGCAAAGCCGATCGACCCGCCGATCACCAGCGGGTTGTTGGCCACCGACCACGACACGTCGGCCACCGCCAGCGAGCCGCGCGCGAACTCCACGCGTGAAGGCCGCTGCTGTTCGACGGGAATGCCCGAGAAGGTGAACTTGGCGGCATCGACCGTGAGCTCGCCGGCGATGGCGGACAACTCCAGCACGGGCACCTCGGCGCGCGCGCTGGCGGCGAAGCTGCCGACCACGCCGCCACTCGCCACGTCGCCGCTGATCCGCGACACGGTCAGCGATTCGCCCTGCAAGACCCCTTCGACGTTCAGGTTGGTAACGGCGGGCGGACCGCCGCCCCAGTTGAACGTGCCGGCCTTGAGCGACAAGGTCGCCAGCGTGCCGGAGCGGCTGCCGTTCGAGCGCAGCTCCACCGACAGCGCGCCGGAACCGTCGAACGTCATCGGCACGCCGAAGGCGCGACCCATGCGGATGGCGTCCTGGAAATCGCCGACGAACTGACCCTGGAACGCCCCATCGAGCCGGGTGTTCCACTCGCCCGATGCGGTCAGCCGCCCCGATCCGATGCGCAAATTCAGGTCCTTCAGCGTCACATCATCGCCGCGCAGCGCCAGGTTGGCTGGCGCGGTCAAGGTCACGGGGACGCCGCCAATACCGGCATCGAGTTCTGTGAGGTTGACAATGGCGACGCGATCGCGGGCGTCGGCGACCCGCCCAGAAGCGGTGACCGTGCCGCTCGCAAAACCGAGGATCTCGGCTTCAACGGCAGCAATGAACGGCGACAGCCGCGCCAGCTCGAGGCGATCGAGAACGGCGGTCGCCCGATAGTCGTACGGCGATGCCGTGGCGACGTCGGCGTTGACGAGGGCGCCAATCGAGGGCAACCGCGCGACCACGCGCGCCTGATCGCCCATCAGTTCCGCCGTCAGCTCGCCGGCGCCAATCAGGGTGCCGGCGTCGCCGCCGGTCAACGAGAAGTCGACGCGCGCCTGGCCCCGCGGTTGGGCGGTCGTGCCCTCGCCGTCGAACTGCATCGAGAACAATGCTTGGGTGTCGTTGGGGGCGAGCACGGTGCCCTGCCACGACAGTCGATCGCCCTTCAGGCTGGCGGTGTAGGCGCCGGTCTCCCAGGCATAGCTCACGCGGCCGTCAAGAAACCCCGCACCCTGCCGCAGCTCGAGCGATGTCACGTCGATCGCATCAGGCGTCACGATAGCTTTGGCCGTGACGCGATCGATCATCTGGCCCGCCCAGGTTAGAGATGAGCCGGTGATGGTGGTGTCGAGCGTGTAGACATCGAAGGTGCCACCGAGCGTGGCGGTGACCTGCACGGGGCCAGCTACCCGCCACGCCTCGGGGACATCGGCCTGCAACTCTTCGGCGTGCGGCGCATCGACCGCGAACCGGCCGGTCCACGTGCGATCGGTGACATTCGCGCTCGCCTCGCCGGTAATCACCGACGTGCCGCGGCGCACCTCGATCTTGGTGATGTCGGCGCGCCGGGTGTCGGCGAGGATGTGGGCGGCGGCGCGCACGCGGCCAAGGAGCGGCACGTCAACCGCGTCGCCGGCAATCTGCGTTTCGATCTTCGGCTGGCGATACGAGCCGGCCAGCGTCATGGGCACGTCGAGGGCGCCGCGCACTTGGCTGGCGATCTCGGGAACAGGAAAACCCAACATCGCGATGCTGCCCGCCGCACCGGCGACGTCGCTCACCCGCGCGTGCGCCGGTCCGGTCATGGTCGAGAGCAACGCCGTCCCGCGATTGATGCGGCCGGCCATGCGGCCCTCGAGGTCGAACCCGGGGAGCCGGTGATTGTGGTCGTAGCGATAGGCGTCGCCGACAATCGTCGCGCGAATCGTGCCACTCATCGGCACGTGATTCCGCTTAGTACGCCCCGTTGAACGGTTGGTGATCTCGAAACGTCGCGGCTCGCCAAACTCGAAGGTGCCACTGCCGTCGAAGCCGGCCGCGATCGGCTGCGCGCTGACGTTGGCCATGTCGAGGGCGGTTTGCGCGTCGAGCGCCTTCCACGTCGCGGTGGCCTTGCTGACCGAGGTGCCGCCCCACGGCACGTTGAAGTCGGCGCGGATCTCACCGCCCGACTGCGGCACGATCGCGAGCTGCGTGCCGGAGAATGATTCGAACGTGGCGAGTACCGGGCCCGCGAGCGTGAGCTGGCGCTCGCGGCCGACGGCCAGCGTATTGCTGGTCACTTGCAGGGCGGTGACGAAATTGCGCGAGGGTCCCTTGATGGTGCCTTCGATGGTGGCGAGGCCGCTCACTGGCACGGGCGGCGGCGGCACCCACTTCGTCGCGTGCTCGAGATCAACCGTGCCCTTGAGCGCGAGATCCAGGCTCGGCGAATCCAGCACGCGATGAATGGGTCCGCTCAAGACGGCATTCAGTTCCGACGACACTAGGCGAGCGTCTTTGAGGGACACGCCGGAACCGTCGAACGTCATCACCGTTTCGAACGGCGCGATCGTCAGGGTACGCTCGCGGAGGCGCACAGCCAGCGGACCGCGGACCGCGAACGCGCCTTCAGCACCGAGCGCGGAATCAACCAGCGCCGATTCGATCTGCGGGATCTTCACACCCCAATTGCGCGCCGCGTCGTCGTACTGCACGTCGAGCGCGTGGAGCGTGAGGCCGCGGATGTCGAGGCGCCGCGGCGTCTCCGGTGTCGGCTGAGTCGAACCCGGCGGCAAGTTCACCACGCCGTTCGCGTCGCGGTAGATATCGATGATGCCGTTGTCGATCGTCAGGTGATCGATGGCGAACCGGCCGCGGAGCACCATCCACGGCAGCTTGACTTCGACGCGCCTGGCGACCAGGAATGGGCGCTCGTCATGGCCCTTTGCCGCGAGGCGCACGTCAGTGAGCGTGATGCGGCGGGTGATGGCGTTGTAGTCAAGGCCGTTCGCGCGAAGGGTCAGGTCGTAGCGGGTGACGAAGTCGGTGACCCAGGTCAGCGTGCGGCCGCGGGCCCACGGGGTGTGGATGGTCAGCACGACGGCCAAAGCGGCGCCAACGGCGATTGCCGCTGGAATGACCACCGCGCGCCGCACCCAGAGCCTCACAATTCGATTCTAGTGCTGCAAGTGCGATACCATTCGTCCAGTGGAGGATCAGCTCATGCGTATGAAGTCATGGCTCAAAGTCGGCCTTAGCGCCGCCCTGAGCTTGGTGACGAGCAGCGCGATGGCCCAAGCACCCGCCGTACCGGAATTAAAAGTTGGTGACATGGCCCCCGCGTTCTCGGCACCCGGATCGGATGGTAAGACCCACACGCTTGCTGAATCAAAAGGCAAGCAAGCGGTGGTACTCGCGTGGTTTCCCAAAGCTTTTACCGGTGGTTGAACGGCCGAATGCAAGTCGCTCCGTGAGAGCGGCGATCTCATCCGCCAGTACAACGTCGCGTACTACATGATCAGCACGGACACGTTGGAGGACAACACGAAGTTCGCCCAGATGCACGAGGCGGACTATCCCATCCTCAGCGACGTGACCAAGGAGATCGGCACCAAATACGGCGTCCTCGGCGCAACGGGCATGGCGCGGCGGTGGACGTTCTACATCGCACCAGACGGCAAGATCCTCCACATCGACACGGCCGTCAAAGCCGGGTCGTCTGGTCCGGACATGGTGGCCAAGCTGGCCGAGTTGAATATCGCGAAGAAGAAGTAGCGGCGTCGGTTGTCTCGATCTGAGGCCTCCGGTGCCGTTGGTTAGCAACGGCGGGGCACCCCATTAGGCGGTGCCAAGACCGATGGCGTGCTCAATCAGCGCGGCATTGCGAATCGCTCGGTCCCTAGACAATGATCGATCTGGCCCGCAGCAACGGTGCGGTCAGGTCGACGTCTTCCCGCCAGGACCACCCGTGACCTGAGCGCGGCAGTGGTTGTCTGTAATGTCTTGACAGCACAGCCGGACGCCCGTAATGTCCGCGGCGGATGCCCGGCATCAGTTTTTGCTATTCGGGTGAGTCGCGAGTGGACCCGCTAATCCAATCCCAAGGGAGACGAACCATGCGTCGAGTCGTAACGTGCGCGGCGATACTCTACGTTGCGGTGTTCATGGCGTCACGCGCCGCCAGCGCCCAAGCCGCCGTTGCCGGCGTCGTGAAAGACGGCTCGGGCGCCGTCCTTCCCGGCGTGACGGTCGAAGCGTCAAGTCCCGCGCTGATTGAGAAGGCGCGCACGGCCGTCACCGATAGCTCAGGCCAGTTCAAGATCGTCGACCTGAGCCCGGGCCGCTACCAGGTGTCGTTCACGCTGCCCGGCTTCAAGACGGTCAAGCGCGAGAACATCGTGCTGGAAGGCACCTTCACCGCTCAAGTGAACGCCTCGCTCGAGGTGGGGTCGATCGAAGAGACGGTCATGGTCACTTCGCAAACGCCGACAGTGGACGTGGTCAACAACCAGACGACGTTCGTCGCGAACCGCGAGGTGCTTGACGCCATCCCCACGGCCATCCGCAACACACCGGCGCGGGCGCTGCTGATTCCCGGCACCACGGTCGTGCCGTTCG
>Ga0136617_10007072_pt1 | contig 10012 bp, 13 predicted proteins | sample AntDrymUQ3222106_2_FD_129672 | JGI IMG/M metagenome (GOLD analysis project Ga0136617, IMG submission 129672) | Polar desert sand microbial communities from Dry Valleys, Antarctica - metaG UQ322 (21.06) | ecosystem: Environmental > Terrestrial > Soil > Desert | place: Antarctica: Dry Valley... | reverse complement strand
CGGGGCGCAACTGGGCACCACGCCCGACAGTGACCGGCGCGACCCCTAACCGACGCTGTCCTTGCGTGCTGTGCGGTAGACCCCGAACGCGGCGATGCCCACCGCGATCAGCGGCCCGACCGCCAATATCAGCTTCACGTCGATGAGCACGAAGAGCCCGATGATCGCGGCAGTGAACACGACGAACGTGACAACTGCCATTGAGAAGGGCTTTGTTCTGGGACACGGCCGACACCTAGGTACTGGTCGTGATGGGCGACAACTCGAGTATTCGTCCCGTGCCGGCGGCTAGCCCCCCCCCCGGTCATTGGCCGGAGGCTAGCTCGATCGTGTCCCGCCCGTTCTGCTTGGCGCGGTACAACGCCGCGTCAGCTCGATGTACGGCATCGGCGATATCGGGCTTGCTCGAGGTGAGTTCAGCGATGCCGGCGCTCAGCGTCAAGACCGCACGCCCAGGGCTGGCCGCGTGCGGGATCGCAAGGAGGGCGACCCTATCTCGAATCCGCTCAACGGCCAGCCGCGCGTCCTGCCCGGTCTGCTGTGGGTAGATGCCGAGGAACTCTTCTCCGCCGTACCGATACCACGTGTCGCCGGCCCGCGCCTCGAACAGCAATGCACTCGCCACGGCCTGCAGCGCGCGGTCCCCGGACTGGTGACCATAGGTGTCGTTGAAGGCCTTGAAGTGATCCACGTCGATCACCGCGATGCCATAGCGATGTCCGTATCGGCTGACCGCGCCCGCTGCCGCGGTCAGCTGCGCTTCAAGGCTGCGGCGGTTGCCCAGCCCGGTCAGCGCATCACTGCCTGCCGCGATCTGCAATTCCGCGTTGAGCTGCTCGAGCTGGCGATGAACGCCGGTGATCCGATGCGCCACGATGAGGCGGAGGCGAAGCTCGTCCATGTCGACCGGCTTGACCAGGTAGTCGTCGGCACCGGCGAGCATGCCCTCGAGCATCTGCCCGCGCTCCTTCATGGCAGTTGCCAGGACGATGTGAACATGGCGACCGAGGGTTTGACCGCGGATGAGCTGGCACAACTGCACGCCGTTGATGCCGGGCATCCGGCGATCGGCGATAACGACGTCGACGTCACGATGTTGCAGGATCCGCCAGGCCTGGCCACCATCAACGGCGACGACACACTCGTACCCCAGCGCAGCGACCATCGCCCGCATAGCCAGCCGGCACGTTCCGTCGTCGTCGACGACGAGGACCCTCACCGCGCACCTCCGGTCGGTGCGGCCCTGCGTAACCGGCTCATTGCTTCCCATCCCGGACGTCACAAAAGTACGTCCCTCAGTCAACATCGACTGCTCCGCGCTCGGCTTGAGGGATTCGCACCTGGCCCTGGCGCCCCTGGAGCCCCGTGGCGCGCGGGGTGCGCCGGACCGGCATCATGGTGCCGTGAGCATTGCCGATGCCGCCCTGCTGGTGATCGACGTCCAGAAAGGGTTCGACAGCGAAGTCTGGGGGCGGCGCAACAACCCCGACTGCGAAGCGAACATCGCCCGACTGGTGCGGGCGTGGCAGCAGCGTGGGCGCCCCGTCATCTACGTGCACCATGACTCAGTGAAGCCCGGCTCGCCGTTGGCGAAGGGCACCCTGGGCAATGAGTACAAGGACGTGCTCAGCGCCGATGCGGACCTGCACATCAGCAAGGTCGTGCACTCCGCCTTCTACGGCACGCCAGATCTCAAGGGCTGGCTCGACGACCACCGCATTCCCGCGGTCGCCATCACCGGGATCACCACCGACCACTGCTGCGAGACCACGGCTCGGATGGCGGGCGACCTCGGGCTCGACACGTACTTCATCCTGGACGCGACCCACACCTTCGACCGCCAGCATCCGGATGGGCCCACGATCACGGCCGACGACGTCGCGGCGGCGACAGCGGCCAGCCTGCACACGGAGTTCGCTACCGTACTGAGCACCGACGACACCCTCACACTGCTCGATGGCTGACCTACCGGTGCTCGCCTTCGCCTCGAGCGACTCCTGGGAGACGTGGCTCGCCGAGCAGCACAAGTCGTCGCCCGGCGTGCGGCTCAAGCTCGCGAAGAAAGGGTCGGGGATCGAGTCCATCACCTATGCGGAAGCGCTCGATGTGGCGCTGTGCTACGGCTGGATCGACGGGCAGGCGAACCGCTTCGATGACACGTACTACCTCCAGAAGTTCACTCCTCGCCGGCCCAGGAGCAAGTGGTCGAAGATCAACAGGGACAAGGTCGCCGCGCTCGTCGAGCAGGGCCGCATGCAACCGGCAGGGTTCCTCGAGGTCGAACGCGCCAAGGCCGACGGCCGGTGGGATGCCGCGTACGACTCCCCGCGCACCGCGACCGTCCCGGCAGATCTGCAGGAGGCGCTGGAGGCCAACGCCGCGGCGCTAGAGTTCTTCGCGACCCTCAACAGTACCAACCGCTACGCCATCCTCCACCGCGTTCACGACGCCAAACGGCCCGAGACGCGGGCCCGCCGGATCGCCACATTCGTCGACATGCTGGCCAAGCACGAGAAGCTCTACCCCTGAGCCCACCGCTCATGATCCAGGCCTCGTTAGGCACGCTGGGACGTGACCAACCAGCCCTGGATCATGTTCAGCTTGTATGTTCACGTGGTTCTGCACCGGCCTACTACTCGGCATGAAGGACGACAGCCGGCACACTCGCGGCAACCTCGGCCTGATGTACCACGTGGTGTCCACCGTCATCGTGGCGATTGCGAGCATCTGGGGCAGCGCGTTCCTGAGCCATCTCGAGTGGACGGATACCGCGTTGGTGCTGGTCATCATGGGCGCGAGCCTGCTCATCCACTGGCTGGCAACTCGCAGGTCTCTCAAGGGCATCGACAAGAAGGAAGCCTTCAGATAGTCCAGCAAGCTGGCTCAACTGCTGGCCCGGCTTACCCGGTCGCCGAGCTACCCAGCCGCATAGGGATCGGCGAAAGTGCGGAGATCGGGAGTCTTCCCGATGTGGTGCCCCACCCCTTAGCAGCACTCTCGAAGACGAAGCCGAGAGAAGGAGTGGGACGTTATGGAGCACCTGATGGTAGAAGTGGTACAGGCGCGGATGAGCGAGCTACGAGCCGAGGCAGACAATGACCGACTCGTACACCTGAGCCGGGCTGTCCGCCGGGCAGAGCGGCAGCACACCCGGCCAGGACTGGTACGGCGAGTGCTCGCGCTGCGGTGACGACGCCGCGGGTTATGCCCGTTCAGTGCCGCCCCCGCGCTGAGACCACGGGATGGACACACGGCGGCCCCGCACCTCACCGGTGCGGGGCCGCTATGACGAGTGCGGTAGTTATCAGCCTTCGCGCTGGTTGGGGATGCCCCCCAGCAGGGAGCGTACCTCTGACTCTTTGTAACGGCGGTGTCCGCCGAGCGTGCGAATGGAGCTGAGCTTGCCCGCCTTCGCCCACCGGGTCACTGTCTTGGGGTCGACGCGGAACATGGTGGCGACCTCTGCCGGTGTCAAGAGGGGCTCGGCTTCAGGTGAGCGAATTGCCATCGCGAGTTCTCCCTAGTTCTGTTGACCACCCGATGCGGTCGCGCAGTAGACTAATAGTGAGCGGTCTCGGGCAATTCCGACATGGCCCAAACGTGTCATCTTCGTACAGGCAAATCGACTCAGTTGCACCCCTCCAAAAGCTGCAAGGGACGCCATCTCTGCGTAACCCTCTCGTATGCGGCACTTGCTGATATACCGTCTCCAAGCGCTAGTGCACGCAGAGCGAGCGCAACATCACTCGCTGAATTGTCTAGTACTAATTGACTAGGCTCGTATAGCCACACCAGGCCCCCATAGTCCAGCTCGACCAGGGATCGGGGGTGAAAGTCCTCCAACCAGCGCGCCAACTCCTCGACCGCGTCGGTCACCAGGGTCTCGCCGAGATCCTTGCGGAGACTGACCAGGGCGCGCGCGGCCCGCCGTCGCGCTTGTGCCATCTCGGTGATGTAGACCAGCTCTCGCCCGTCGTCATCGACGCGCAGGAGCTTGTCCTCACTGCCAAACAGGACAAACCACCGCACCGGTACGGCCCAAGTCGACGTCACAATGTGTGATCGGCCCTTCGGCGGCGTGCCACCAGTCGGTGGCAGGAACGCTTCACCGAGAACGCCGGCGGTTCCCGGGTCGATATCCCGCATCGCCTCCCACGCACGCAGGGCCGTACGCCACGGGCAGATCATCGGCACGTCACCGCGCGATGTGACGAAGGCATGCTCCCCTGGATCGGGCAGTTGCCCGGTCAGCATCCGGCGCAGGGCGTGCTGGTGCTCCAGTCGGGCGCCTTCGCTTCGCGGCAGCACCAGGTCGCTGGCCAGATACTGCCGCCAGTACTGCTGCTCGGCCTGCGGAAAGGCCGGCAGCGGCTCGTAAACGCGCAGGTAAGCGGCGTAAGGGGGCGGCACGCCCGCGATCGTCGCACGCACTGGCTTCTTCGTGATCCAGGGAAACGCGCATACCGAATGCGGTACGCAGGTTTCCCTGGATCACCGGGGGCTTTCCCAGCGCGCGCCTCGCTCGATGCTCACTCGATAGGGTGGGCTCGCCGGTACACCCGCCGGTCGGCAGCGGTACGGGCCCTCACCAGGGCACCGGCCGCCCGTAGGCAAATGTGGGGAGCTTTTGTGGGGGTCTTCGAAGCTGGCACCGGTCACGAACAGGTTGTCTACTGCCAGGACGCCGCAACTGACCTGCGTGCAATCATCGCGATCTACTCCACGGCACTCGGTCCAGGACTTGGCGGCACCCGCTTCTACCCGTACGCCAGCGAAGCCGACGCACTGGCCGACGTACTCAACCTGTCCAAGGCAATGGCTTACAAGGCCGCCTGCGCCGGGCTCGACCTCGGCGGCGGCAAGGCCGTGATCATCGGCAACCCCGAGAGATCCAAAACCGAGCCACTGCTGCGGGCCTACGGCCGGTTCGTGCAATCGCTGCATGGGCGCTACTACACCGCCTGCGACGTCGGCACCTACGTGTCAGACATGGACATCGTCGCCCGCGAGTGCAGGTACGTGACCGGGCGATCATCGGAGAACGGCGGTGCGGGTGACTCCTCGGTGCTCACGGCCCTCGGCGTGTTTCGCGGGATGCAGGCGGCAGCGCTGCGCACATGGGGAACACCGAGCCTGGCCGGCCGGCGGGTCGGCATCGCCGGCGTCGGCAAGGTCGGCTACCACCTGATCGCCCACCTCATCGACGACGGCGCCTCTGTGGTGGTGTCGGATGTGAGTTCCGCCGCGATCGCCCGGGCGCAGGCCGCATTCGCGGTCGACACGCTCGATGCGGATGCGCTGCCGACGGCGGCGATGGACGTCTATGCCCCCTGTGCGATGGGCGGCGCCATCGACGACAGAACGGGCACGCAGCTACAGGCGCAGGTGATCTGCGGCGGCGCCAACAACCAGCTAGCCCACCCAGGCCTCGACAAGCAGCTGGCCGATCGCGGCATCCTGTACTCCCCCGACTACGTCGTCAATTCCGGCGGCCTCATCGCTGTGGCCGACGAGATCCACGGCTATTCCGAGCCGCGGGCCCGGCAGCGGACGATGCAGATCTTCGACACCACGACGAAGGTCTTCGCGCTGTCTGACGAGGAAGGCATACCGCCAGGGGTGGCCGCCGATCGGTTGGCTGAGCGCCGGATGTCAGAGGTGGGCCGGCTGCGTTCGATCGCCCTGCCCGATTGACCCTGCTGGATTGATCTTGCCCCAATGACGCCGACACCACAGGTGCCGAAGCGACGACCCGCCGCATGGCGGTGTAACGTATGGGCACGGAGATGCCAACTTCCGGGGCCGCCTCGCAGGCCGCCCCGTTGTTATGTCGAGGGGGTCGAGCCATGGGGCGCGGCCGGGCGAAGGCCAAGCAGACCAAGGTCGCTCGCGAGTTGAAGTACAGCACTCACGAGACCGACCTGGAACGACTGCAACGTGAGTTAGCCGGCACGCCGGACAGCTCGGCCCCCAACAGCAAGCCGGATGCGACGCCGGACGACGAGATCGACGACGACGACCGGTGGGCGTCCTCCGGTCGCTGAGTCGTGCTTGCTGGGGACTCAGCCGGGATGAGCGCCAACCAGTTTCACGGAGCCGCTTCCAGGCACGATCTGCCCTATCACCCACGCCGGAATATGGCGGCTGATCAGCAGCGCGAGTGCCCGGTCGACGTCGGCAACGCCCACCACGGCCACCATGCCCACGCCCATGTTGAAGGTACGTTCCATCTCCGTCGGCTCAACCCGGCCCCGGTCGGCCACCAGATCGAATAGCGGGCCGGGGCTCCAGGTGGACCGGTCGACCACGGCATCGAGGCCCGCCGGCAGTACACGAGCAAGATTCCCGGCCAGCCCGCCGCCGGTCACGTGCGCGTAGGCGTGTATGTCAGCCTCGGCGGTGAGCGCCAGGCAATCCTTGGCGTAGATCCGGGTCGGCGTGAGCAGCTCCTCGCCGAGGGTGCGCTGCGAGCCGAAGTCGTCGATCACCGAGTCAAGCCGCATCCGGGCCGCGCCGAGCAAGACGTGTCGCACGAGCGAGAAGCCGTTGGAGTGCAGGCCGGAGGATCCCATCGCGACCACCACGTCGCCGTGCCTCACGCGGTGTGACCCGAGCACCTGCGCCGACTCGACGACGCCGACACCAGTGCCGGCGACGTCGTACTGGTCATGTGCGAGCAGATCAGGGTGCTCAGCGGTCTCGCCGCCGACAAGGGCGCACCCTGCCTGCCGGCAGCCCTCGGCGATGCCGCCGACGATGGCCGAGATGCGCTCGGGGACGACCTTGCCGCAGGCGATGTAGTCCTGCATGAACAGCGGCTCGGCGCCGCAGACGACGAGGTCGTCGAGGACCATCGCGACCAAGTCGATGCCGACGGTGTCGTGACGGTCCATCTGCTGGGCGATGACCAGCTTGGTCCCGACCCCGTCGGTGGACGACGCCAGCAGGGGTTTGTCATAGCGGCTCACGTCGAGCGCGAACAGGCCGGCGAAACCGCCCAGCTCGCCGACGACCTCCGGCCGGGTTGCCTGCTGAACCGTTGCCCTCATCAACTCGACAGCCCGGTGGCCCGCGTCAATGTCTACGCCCGCGGCGGCGTAGGTGCTGGCGTCAGTCATGGCCTGGTGAGGGCATGGTCAACACCGGCGCTTATCGGCAGCATCGGATCGGCGGCGCCGGCCAAGCCGCGGGTGAAGCCCTCGAGGAGGTGCTTGCCGATGAGGTCGTCGGACGGAAGCTCGATCGGGTAGACGCCGTCGAAGCAGGCCCGGCACAGCGATTCGGCGGGCTGCTGAGACGCGGCGATGAGGCCATCGAGGGAGACGTAGCCAAGACTGTCGGCACCGATAGACGCGCGTATCTCGTCCACGTCGAGGCCAGCGGCGATCAGCTCGGCCCGGGAGGCGAAGTCGATCCCGTAGAAGCAGGGCCACTTGACCGGCGGGCTGGAGATGCGCACGTGCACCTCGACCGCCCCAGCCTCGCGCAGCATACGTACCAGCGCCTGCTGGGTGTTGCCCCGCACGATCGAGTCGTCGACGACCACCAGCCGCTTCCCGCGGATGACGTCACGCAGCGGGTTGAGCTTAAGGCGAATACCTAGCTGCCGAATCGTCTGCGACGGCTGGATGAAGGTCCGGCCCACGTATGTGTTCTTGACCAGACCCAGGCCGTACGGGATGCCGCTCGCCTCGGCGTACCCGACGGCGGCCGGGGTGCCGGACTCCGGCACCGGGATGACAAGGTCGGCGTCGGCGGGCGCCTCACGGGCCAGCGTGCGGCCGACATCTACCCGGGTGGCGTGCACCGACCGGCCGGCGATCGTGGTGTCGGGGCGGGCGAGGTAGACGTACTCGAACAGGCAGCCCTTCGGCACGGCAGGGGCGAAGCGAGACGCACGAAAGCCGTGTTCGTCGATGGCGATCAGCTCACCGGGCTCGATCTCGCGGACCAGCGACGCGCCGACGATGTCGAGTGCGGCGGTCTCGCTGGCGACGACCCAGCCGCGTTCGAGCCGGCCGAGCACCAGCGGGCGTACGCCTTGGGGGTCGCGGGCCGCGTACAAGATGTCCTCGTCCATGAAGACGAGAGCGAACGCACCGCGCAGGAGCGGGAGCACCTCCATGGCCGCGGCCTCGAGGGAGAGGTCGGGTCGGGCGGCGAGGAGGCGTACGACGATGTCGCTGTCCGTCGTGGCCAGATTGTCGGCGCTGCGACCGTCAGGATCGATTCGCCGCGCCAGCTCGGCAGTGTTGACCAGATTGCCGTTGTGGCCCAGCGCGATGGTCGATCCGGCCGATGTCGAGGCGAGGGTGGGCTGGGCGTTTTCCCAGGTGGAGGCGCCGGTTGTGGAGTAGCGCGCGTGACCGATGGCCACATGGCCGCGCAGGGAGTTCAGAGTGGTCTCGTCGAACACCTGCGCGACGAGGCCCAGCTCCTTGTAGACCATGATGCCGGAGCCGTCACTGACCGCGATCCCGGCGGCCTCCTGGCCCCGATGCTGCAGGGCATAGAGACCGAAGTACGTCAGCTTGGCGACCTCCTCGCCGGGGGCCCAAACGCCGAAAACGCCGCAGGCATCCTGCGGCGCTGGCGAGTGTGGATCGATCTGATGGGTCAGTCTGCCGTCGCCTCTGGGCACTGGGCAGAACTCCTCGAAAGAGGTGGGAACCGTCAAGGCGAGTGTAGCGGTGCGGCCCGGCCCACTTCAGGCCGACGCGCAAAGAGCCACCGTCATGGGCCCAACCACCCACCGTGGTGATCCAGGGAAGATCAGGCCGGTTGCAGCCGGACCAATCTTCCCTGGATCACGCAAATGGGGGCCGGGTCAGAGGGGCAGGTACGGCGAGAGGTCGCTGCGCTCACCGCTGGCAGATGTCCGGCCGGTGGCCAGCGCCGCCGCCCAGGTGAGGCGCCCGGTGGCCAGATCCAGCCAGGTCAGCGGGTCGGTCTCGACCACGCTGGGCGGCTTCCCACGCGTGTGCCGCGGGCCGGCGACGCACTGCACCGCGGCAAACGGCGGTACGCGCACCTCGACGCTGCGGCCCGGAGCGGCGACGACCAGTCGGCCGACCAGCGCGCGAGTGACGATCGCCAGGGCGTCGCGGTCGTACGCCGGCGGGTTGCCCGGGACCGCCTCGTGCAGATCGCGGACGGACTCCAGCAGCCCGATCAGCTCGTCGAGGTCGGCGCCGGCCGGGCTGATCGGGCTGATCGGAACATGCTGGCGTTGCTCCGGCGTGAGCCCAGCCAGCCACTCAATCAGCGCGGTGTGCTGCGCGAGGAAGGCGGCCGAGACCTTCGCCGGATCGGGGCGGCGGACACGCTGCGGCATCGGACCATTGTCTAGTCCGCCTGCTTAGTACGGGTGTTGTCAAGGTGCCGTGCAGACGGCCGAGTGATCCGAAGTTCGGCCATACGGTCACAGCCATGCCGTTCACCGCGAGTCATGTAGCCGCAGTGCTGCCGTTCGCGCGTACGCCGCTCATCCCGTCGGCCCTCGTCGTGGGCAGCCTGGTGCCGGACCTGCCGGTGCTGTTCTCGTTGCCCTTCTACGCGAATACACACTCGGTGTGGGGGGTATTCGTCACCAACGCAGCGGTTGGATTCGTATTGCTGGTGGTCTGGTATCTGCTGCTGGCCGAGCCGTTGTACGCGATGTCTCCGTCGGGCTTGCGGCAGCGGCTACCGGTGCCGGACCCCGGATCGGTGCTGAGAACCACGGACTGGCCTCGCCGCCTGCTCCTGACCTACGCGTCCCTCGTGATCGGCGCCGCGACCCACGTCACCTGGGATGCCTTCACGCACCCGTACCGGTGGGGCAGCCAGCACATCGATTGGCTCGCCACGGCGCACGGCCCGATGCTCGGGACGAGCTGGGCGCAGTACGGCAGCACAGTGCTGGGCGCCTTCGTCATCGCGGTCTGGCTGATTCTCTGGTGGCGACGCACAGAGCCCCGCGACGCGGCTGCCGCGGATTCTCCGGTCGATGCACTGGCGCTCGGACGAGCGG
>Ga0136617_10007070_pt1 | contig 10014 bp, 11 predicted proteins | sample AntDrymUQ3222106_2_FD_129672 | JGI IMG/M metagenome (GOLD analysis project Ga0136617, IMG submission 129672) | Polar desert sand microbial communities from Dry Valleys, Antarctica - metaG UQ322 (21.06) | ecosystem: Environmental > Terrestrial > Soil > Desert | place: Antarctica: Dry Valley... | reverse complement strand
TGCTCGAGCGCCACGCCTACCGCACACCGATCGAAGCCCGCGAGCACCTGCTCCGTCAGACGCTCGTGGCATGATCACCACGTTCACCACAGAAGTGTCCGGTGAACCGGGGCCGGGACAGGCGCTCCTACGCGCCACGACCAGCGCGATGCCGCCCGCGCTCGCCCGCGGCGACAGCGCCGGCACGTGAAGCTCATCGCGTCCCATCGCCTGCGCGTACACCAGCGGCGGCCTCACCGAGAATCCGGTAGACACATTGCGTTCACCGTCGCAGCCCGACTACGATCACACGACGTGAACCGTGCGTCCCCGCTTTCGGCGCTGCTGGCCTTCGTCCTCGCCCTCGCATGCGCCGGCGTCGTCACGGGCTGCAGCGGCGACTCCGACGACGCCGCGCAGAGACTCGAACGCTCGATGGAGAAGTCGCGCACGCTCGGCACGCGCATGTCGACGAACATGACCTTCAAAACCGGCGCAGAGACCGTCCGGATGCGCGCGCGTGCGACGACCGAAGCCGGCGGACGCCGGATGCGGATGGTGTCGACGCTCGGCGGCGTCGAGATGGAGCAGTACGCCGACGGCAGCCAGATGCTCATGAGCGTCGACTCCCTCCCGACCAACGGCGCGTTCCCCGCCGGGACGCGCTGGCTGAAGTTCGACATGGACGAGCTGCTGAAGGCCTCCGGGCTGGACGCGAGCATGCGCGAGCTGCAGCAGATCGACCCGACCAAGGCGGCCGCCCTGCTCAAGGACGCAGATATCAAGGACGCCGGCAGCGGCCGCGTCCGCGGCGTGGCGGTGGAGCGCTACCGCGCGACGGTCGCCCTGAAGGACGTCGCGAAGACCCTCGGCGGCAAGTCCAAGCTTCCGCGGGCCTTCAAGGACGGCGAGGTGACCGTGACGCTCGCGCTCGACGACGAGGACCTGCTACGCGCGTTCGACATGAGCGGCGACATCGGGCCGGCGAAGATGACGATGGACGCCGAGATCACGTCGTACTCCCGCGACATCCGGATCGCGATGCCGTCCGGTGAGGGCATCTACGACATGAGCGGCGCGCTCGGGGGACTCGGCGACCCAGCCTAGTGGGCCGAGAAGGCCCACTAGCAGCAACGGCACGCGGCCCCGGGCCGAGGCGCCGGAAACTAGATGCGCTCGAGCAGCACCATGCCAGACGGCTCCACGAGCTGCCCGACGGGCACCGGTGCGGCGAGGTCGTGCTCGCGTCCGCTCAGGACGTCGCGGTAGCGGCCCACCGCGACGGGAAGCGACGCGCCCCCGGCCCGCCTGCGCAGCGCCACGACGACGAGCACCTCGTCGTCGCCGCGCGTGAACGCGCACACGTCCGGACCCGCGTCCAGCGGCGTGTACGTGCCGCCCGGGCCGAAGGGCGACGGCCGCCGCGCGCGCAGATCCAGCGCCCGCGAGATGACGTGCAGCTTCGTCGTCTCCCGCGTCGGCTCGGCGCCTGACTGCAGGTCGGCCAGCGCCGCTCGCCGCGCGTCCCAGTCCACCGGGCGGCGGTTGTCGGGATCGACGAGCGACAGGTCGATCAGCTCGTCGCCCTGGTAGACGTCGGGCACTCCGGGCACGGTGAGCTTCAGCAGCAGCTGGCCGAGCGCCGCGCGCTCGCCGACCGCCCCGACCTCCGCGACGAACGGCTCGAAGGAATCCAGGAACGGCGCGTGCGTCAGCAGCGCCACGGCGAAGCGCTTGACGCGATCCTCCCACGAGTGGTTCTGGTCGACCCAGTTCGTGTTGCGCTTGGCCTCGCGCAGCGCCTTCTCGAGGTAGCCGGTGAGCCGATCGGCGGAGATCGGCCAGACACCGGCGAGCGTCTGGAAGATCAGGTAGCGCTCGTGGCCGTCGGGCGCGCCGTCCTCTACGAGCGCATCCGTCAGCTCATACCAGCGCCGCACGCAGGTCGACCACGCCTCGGCCATCGCGCTCAGCGCGCCGACCCGCGCACGCGCATCGCCGGAGCGCTTCGTGTCGTGCGTCTGCGTCACGAGCAGCGCTTCGGGGAAGCGCCACGCGCGCTCGGCGTTGGCCGCGTGGAACTCGTCGACGGAGATGCCCCAGCGACCCGGATCGCCGCCGACGTCGTTGAGCGCCAGCAGCCGCAGGTAGCGGTAGAACGCCGTGTCCTCGATGCCCTTCGCGGTGACCGGCGGCGACGTCTGCTGAAAGCGCGAGACGAACTCCGCCGGCGCGCCGTCGAACAGGTCCGGCCGGCCGGCGGCATCGAGCGCGTGGCGATCGTCGGGATGGAACTCCCCGTCGCGCACGTACGTGCGGTAGACCGGCAGCCGCGCGAGCGCCCCCTCCAGATCGCCCGGGTCGTGCAGGCGCGCCAGGCGCTGCACCTCGCGCGAGAACGTCCCGTGCGCCTGCTCGAGCTGGGCCTCCAGCGCGACCTCGGCGAACGGGCGCGCCTCGCCGGTCAGCTCGTGCAGCAGCGCCGTCAGCGGCTCCTCGCCGGCCGGATCGACGAACAGCCCCTGTACGTCGTTGAGGAACTCATAGCCGACCGTGCCCGAGACCGGCCAGTCGCGCAGCTTCTCGCCGGTGTGCAGGATCTTCTCGACCCACACGCGCGGCGGGTGGGCGGGATCGGTGTCCGCGAGCCGCTCGAGGTAGCCGGCCGGATCGGCGAGCCCGTCGGGATGGTCGACGCGCAGCCCGTCGATGACCCCGTCGTGCAGCAGCGACAGCACCTTGGCGTGCGTGAGCTCGAACACCTCGGGATCCTCGACGCGCACCCCGGCAAGCTCGTCGATGTCGAAGAAGCGCCGGTAGTGCCCGGTCTCGGGGTCGACGTCGAACACGCGCACGCGCTCGTCCTCGTCGGCCCACCAACGGTTCTCGTCGCCGGTCCGCATGTGGTTGGGGACGATGTCGAGGATGATCTGCAGCCCGGCGTCGGCGAGCGCGCGCAGCCCCTCCTCGCCGCCGAGCGACTCCGAGACCCGCGTCGGGTCGACGACGTCGTAGCCGTGCTTCGAGTCCGACCGCGCCGTCAGCGACGGCGACAGGTACAGGTGCGTGATGCCGAGCGCCGTCAGGTAGGGCACCAGCGCGCGGACGTCGTCGAAGCGCAGGTCGGGCCCCAGCTGCAGGCGGTAGGTCGCGCGCAGGTCACTCACGCGGCGGGTCTACCCGGCGCAGCACGGTCACGGACCGCGCGACCACCTCGAGGTCCTCGCGCGCGCAGCGCGAGAAGGCGCACGCCTCGGCCGCCGGGTCGCCGCTGCACAGCGCCAGCTCCCACGCCTGCCCCCAGCGGCGCGCCGGCAGCGTGAACGTCACGGCCTCGTGGTGGCCGTTGAAGAGCAGCAGAAACGAGTCGTCGGTGATCCGTTCGCCCCTGCGCCCTGGATAGGGAAACTCCTTGCCGTTGAGAAACAGCCCGAGCACGTTCCCGTTGGCGTGCCAGTCGCGCTGGGTCATGCGCCGCCCGTCGGGACGAAACCACCACGCGTCCGGCAGCCCGGTGCCGGCCGTGCTCTCGCCGAGCAGGAAGTGGCGGCGGCGAAAGACCGGGTGCGCCTGGCGCAGCGCGATGACGCGCTTGGCGAAGGCGTGCAGGCGCTCGCCGCGCTCGCCGAAGTCCCAGTGAAACCAGGAGATCTCGTTGTCCTGGCACCACGCGTTGTTGTTGCCGCCCTGCGAGCGCGAGAACTCGTCGCCGCCGAGCAGCATCGGAACGCCCTGTGACAGCAGCAGCGTGCTGAGGAAGTTGCGCTGCTGGCGCTCGCGCAGATCGTTGATCTCCGGGTCGTCGGTCGGGCCCTCGACGCCGTGGTTCCACGAGCGGTTGTCGTCGGTGCCGTCCTTGTTGTCCTCGAGGTTGGCCTCGTTGTGCTTGTCGTTGTAGGCGACGAGGTCGGCGAGCGTGAAGCCGTCGTGCGCGGTGATGAAGTTGATCGAGGCGAACGGCATCCGGCCGTCGTGCGCGTAGAGGTCGCTCGAGCCGGTCAGGCGGCTGGCGAAGTCCGCGGCGCTCGCCTCGCCGCGCCAGAAGTCGCGGATGGCGTCGCGGTAGATGCCGTTCCACTCCGTCCACAGGACCGGGAAGTTGCCGACCTGGTAGCCGCCGGGGCCGACGTCCCAGGGCTCGGCGATGAGCTTGACCTGCGAGAGCACGGGGTCCTGGTGGATCGTGTCGAAGAACGCCGACAGGCGGTCGACGTCGTACAGCTCGCGCGCGAGGGCCGACGCCAGGTCGAAGCGAAACCCGTCGACGTGGCACTCCATGACCCAGTAGCGCAGCGAGTCCATGATCAGCCGCAGGACGCTCGGATGGACCGGGTTCAGCGAGTTGCCCGTGCCCGTGAAGTCCATGTAGAAGCGCGGATCGTCGGGCATCAGCCGGTAGTAGCTCTCGTTGTCGATGCCCTTGAAGGCGAGCATCGGGCCGAGATGGTTGCCCTCGGCGGTGTGGTTGTAGACGACGTCGAGGATCACCTCGATGCCGGCCTTGTGCATCGCCTTGACCATCCCCTTGAGCTCGCGCACCTGCTCGCCCGTCGAACCCGTGGCGGCGTAGTCGGCGTGCGGGGCGAGAAAGCCGATCGAGCTGTAGCCCCAGTAGTTCGACAGGCCCTTGTCGACGAGGAAGTGCTCGTCGGCGTTGTGGTGCACCGGCAGCAGCTCGATCGCGGTCACGCCGAGATCCTTGAGGTACTGTATCGCCGGCTCGGAGGCCAGCCCGCCGTAGGTGCCGCGCAGGTCCTCGCGCACGTCGGGATGCAGCATCGTGAAGCCCTTGACGTGCGTCTCGTAGATGACGGTCTGATTCCACGGCGTGCCGAGCAGGCGGTCGCCCTCCCAGTCAAACCCGGGGTCGATGACGAGGCACTTGGGGATCGCGTCGGCGTCGTCCTCGTCGTCGGCCTCGAGGTCGGCCGTGTCGGAATCGTCGGGGATGTACGGCAGCGTGCTGCCGAGCTCCCAACGGATCTCGCCCTCGATCGCCTTCGCGTACGGGTCGATCAGGAGCTTTGTGGGGTTGAAGCGCTTGCCGTTCTCGGGGTCGTAGGGGCCGTAGACGCGGTAGCCGTAGCGCTGGCCGGGGCCGATGCCGGGCAGGTAGCAGTGCCAGTTGTGCGCCGTGCGCTCGACGAGCTCGACGCGCGTCTCCTGGTCGTGGTGATCGAACAGGCACAGCTCGACGCGCTCGGCCTGCTCGCTGAAGATGCTGAAGTTCGTCCCGTGGCCGTTCCACGACGGGCCCAGCGGAAACGGGCGCCCGGGCCAGGCCGCGGGCTCACCGTCCGGTCGGGTGCTCATCGAAGCAGCGCCCCGGAGCGCGGCGCCAGCCGGACGGCGCCGTCGCGCACCTGCGGTTCGCCCGCGGTCGCGAGGACGACCTCGCCGCGGCGCTCGCCGACCGGCACGTCCTGCGCCTCGTCGGCGAAGTTGCAGGCGAGGCGATAGCCGCCGCGGTCGACGGTCAGCCAGCGGGCGACCTCGTCGTGGTCGGTGACGACGTCGTCGTCGGGCAGCTCGCGGCGCACGCGCAACAGTCTGGCGTACAGGTCCGCGAGATCCTCGTCTCGCTCGCGCGTGAGCTTGGAGCGCGCGAACGTCGCCGGGTCCTGCGGATCGGGAACCTCCTCGCCGGCGAACTCCGCGAAGGCGGCGAACTCGCGCCGGCGCCCGTCGCGCGTGGCCGTCGCGATCTCCTCGTCGATGTGGTCGGAGAAGAACTGAAACGGCGCGGGCTCGCCGTACTCCTCGCCCATGAACAGCATCGGGGTGAACGGCGACAGCAGCGTGCAGAACGCCGCCAGCGGGCGGGCCTGCGCGGGCAGCCGGTCGCCGAAGGCGCGATTTCCGACCTGGTCGTGGTTCTGGTCGAAGACGACGAACTGCGGCGGCGGGCGATCGTCGGCCGGCGCGCCGAAGCGCCGCTTGCGAAACGTCGAGTACTCGCCGTCGTGCACGAACGGGCGCCGGAACGCCTTGGCGAGGTCGGCGACGGCCCCGAACTCGGCGTAGTAGCCGCCCCTGTCGGCGGTCAGCAGCACGCGCAGCGCGTGGTGGAAGTCATCGGCCCACTGGGCGTCGTGGCCGAAGCCGCCGAGCGCGCGCGGGCGGATGACCTTCGGGTCGTTGAGGCCCGACTCGGCGATGACGAGTGCGCCCGTCCGCGCGGCGTGCACGCGCTCGGCGAGCTCGGCCATGATCGGCACCGCGCCGGTGTCGTAGATCGCGTGGATCGCGTCCAGCCGCAACCCGTCGACGTGGAAGTCGCGCACCCAGCCCTCGGCGGACTGCAGCACCCATTCGCGCACCGGATCGGAGTGCTCGTCGTCGTAGTTGATCGCCTCGCCCCAGAACGTCGAGTAGCGCCCGGTGAAGTACGGGCCGAACGCGGCGAGCGCCTGGTTGCCCGACGCGCCGACGTGGTTGTAGACGACGTCGAGGATCACGCTCAGCCCGTTGGCATGGGCCGCGTCGACGAGCCGCTGGAAGGCGAGCGGACCGCCGTAGCTGGCCTGCGCCGCGGAGAGGTAGACGCCGTCGTAGCCCCAGCCGTGGCGGCCGGGGAACTCGGCGATCGGCATGACCTCGATCGCCGTCACGCCGAGCTGCGCGAGCCCGGGCAGAAACTCGATCGCCGCGTCGAAGGTGCCCTCGCCGGTGAACGTGCCGACGTGCAGCTCGTAGATGACGAGGTCGGCCAGCGCGTGCGGCGCGAAGCCCGGGTCGGTCCAGGAGAACGCCCGGGGGTCGACGATCCGCGAGGGCCCGCGCAGGCCGCCGGGCTGATGGCGCGAGGCGGGATCGGGCAGCGCGTCGCCGTCGCCGAGGACGTAGACGTAGTCCTCGCCGCCCTGCGCGGGCACCTGGCCCTCGTACACACCCTCGCCGACGGGCCTCAGCGCGTGGTCCTCGCCGGCGACGCGGACGCGGACGCGCTCGGCGCCGTGCGCCCAGACGCGGAACTCCACGATGCCGTCATCGAGCGCGGTCGCACCGAGGCGGTACTCCCATGGGTAAAGGTCTTTGGCCGATGGCACCCGCCCACGGTACCCACCGCCCAATGTGAGGAACCTGGCCCGGGCGCGTCGCGGCCTGCGTGGTGCGGGTTCACCGCGGTGGCGGGCGAGCTCATGTCGGATGACCGAACGATGGTGAACCCGACAACGGCACTTCGACGGCTGGGGGTCTCGACGAAACGTCCCGATGCCGGACGTTTCTGCGCCCACCCCGACCGCCACGCCGTGCGCGAGGCCGTCAAGCGCCTGCGGCAGGCCGGGGGTCTCCCAGGGTGGCGCCACGCGCGTGCTCGACTGGCGCGTCACCGGCGGCCTCGATCTGCTTGCCCAGTTGCCGTTCACCGCCGGCGAACCGCCCGACCCGGTGCTGCTGCGCTCGATCCTCGAGCTGCGCCTGTGCGCCGGCGCCGACGCGGCGAGGCGCTGCGCCGAGCGCGCGCCCGCGCCGGTCCTCGACGTGCTGCGCGACGCATGGCGCGCCCAGCGCGACGGCGACGCGCACGAGGCCCCGCTGCGCTACGCGCAGCTGTGGGAGCACGTCATCGACGGCGCCGACAACATCGCCTACCGGCTGGCCTACAACAGCCTGCTCGCCGGGCTGGATCCCGACGACCCGCTGTCGCGCGCGCTGTTCGGCGTGGAGGCCCACGACTTCGGCGCGGTGGCGGCGCTCGTCGCCGCGATTGCCGCCGGAGCTCCCGCTCGCGCCGCCGCGGCGGCCACCGACCTGCTGAGCCGCGCGCTCGCGCTCGCACCCTCCAACGCCGACGCCCCCGCCGTCGCCAACGCGAACGCCGAGGAGACCGCCGGTGGCTGAAGTCCTCTACTACGCCGCTCCCGCCTTCGTGCTGCTACTGGTCGTCGAGTGGATCTCGTTCGTGATCGCGCGCAACGAGGCGCTCGTCGGCTACGACGCGAAGGACGCCGCGACGAGCCTGAGCATGGGGATCGGCAACGTCGTCATCAACGTCGGCACTGGTTTCACCGCATCAGCCATGAGGTGCGCGTCTTCCGGGCCAGCCATGTCGTGCACCAGTCCCTACAACCTCAGCACCGCCCTGCGGTAGACCTGGGTGCCGATGACCTACCTGCCGTTCTGGCTGCCGCTTGCGCTGGCCGGCTTTCCGCCCTGGATGATCCTCACGCAGCAGGCGATCAGCCTCATCGCCGGCGAGCAGGAGCGAGTGCGCTACGGCCTGACGACGAACATCGAGACCCACAAGCCGACCGAGGTCGCCTTCCACGAGTACAAGGCGATCGCCCGCGACGTGCGCACCGTGCACGTGGCGCGAGCGCTGGGGCTACATGCTGCGCCGCCCCGGCTGGGCGCCGCAGGACGGCTGACCGCGCCGCGGCCGGATCCCCGGCGAGCACCGCGGCGCAGCTCGAGCGGAGGGAATCGCCTGCGGATCGATCGGGCAAGCGGCTCCTGCCCCGCGCGGGGATACCGGGCTCTCCACCCCGCGCCAGCGCATAACGCTCGCGTTACGTAACGGATCAGTTACACTCCGGGCATGAGCCAGCGCCATTGCGCCGTCCGCCTGACGCGCCGCTACACCGCCTCGCCGAGCGAGGTGTGGGATGCACTGACCGACCGCGAGTCGCTGGGGCGCTGGCTGGCGAGCGTCGTCGACGTGCAGCTCGTCACTGGCGGCGCGTTCGTCCTCGCGCTGCCCGGCGACGGCGGACGGATCGAGGCACGGGTGCGCGAGCTCGAGGCCGAGCGCGTGCTCGAGCTCGACTGGAGCCACGCCGAGGAGGAGCGCTCGGTCGTGCGCTTCGAGCTCGAGTCCGACGGCGACGGGACGCTACTCGTGCTCGACCACCGCCGCATCGACGAGCCCGTCGGGATGGCCTACATCTCGCGCTGGACGCGGGCCTTCAGGCAGCTCGATCGCGAGCTCGCGGCATGAACGCGCTCGTCGCGCTCGCCGACCCGACGCGGCGGCGGATCGTCGAGCTGCTCGCCGAGGGCGAGCGCAGCGCCGGCGAGCTCGCCGCGCAGTTCGAGACGAGCCGGCCGGGCGTCTCGCGCCACCTGCGCGTCCTGCGCGAACACGGACTCGTGCGCGCGCGCGAAGACGGCGTGCGGCGCCTGTATTCGCTTGACCCCGCCCCGCTCGCCGAGCTCGACGACTGGCTTGCGCGCTATCGCGGCTTCTGGACGAACCGCCTGGACGCGCTCGACACGGAGATCACACGCCGCCGCAGAGGCGGCCCCACCGCCAAGGAGGATTCATGACGATCACGATCACGCCCTACCTGCTCTACGCCGACGTGGACGCCGCGCTCGCGTTCCTGGACCGCGCGTTCGGCTTCGAGGAGACCCTGCGCTACACCGGCGCGGGCGGCAGGGTCAACCACGCCGAGGCGCGGCTGGGCGAGGACCACATCTACCTCGGCGATCCGTCGGAGGCCGGCCGCGAGTACCGCAACCCCGCCGCGCTCGGCGCCGCCACCGTGCTCATCGGCGTCGACGGGGTCGGCGACGTCGACGCGCTGTGCGAGCGCGCCCGCGACGCCGGCGCCCAGATCACCGAGGAGCCCGCCGACCAGGACTACGGCGAGCGGCGCTTCGGCGCCACGGACCCCGAGGGCCATAAGTGGTTCTTCTCACAGAAGATCGCCGAGGTGGCACCACAGGACTGGGGCGCGACGACGCCGGCACAGGCGTAGCGGTCCCGCCGGGCCCATTTTCCGCGGTTGGTGAGGGCATGGTCTGCGTGTTCTGGCCAGGGCGGCTGGATTTGGAGGAGTTGCAGGATGCGGCGTTGGGTGTTGGTGAGGCGGTCCGGGCGGATGCCGGTGGGGGTGTGGGTGATGCCTGCCCCGAGTCAAGATTCTTGCGACAGTCGTTCGTTGAGGATTGGTGGGGGGCTCGGGTGGGCAGGCCGGCGAGGCATTCGGTGGACTTCAAGGCGCGTGTCGTGCTGAGCGTGCTGCGTGGCGAGATGACGGGCGCGGAGGCCGCTCGGCGGCACGGCGTGTCGGAGGCGTCGATCGGCGA
>Ga0136617_10007069_pt1 | contig 10015 bp, 5 predicted proteins | sample AntDrymUQ3222106_2_FD_129672 | JGI IMG/M metagenome (GOLD analysis project Ga0136617, IMG submission 129672) | Polar desert sand microbial communities from Dry Valleys, Antarctica - metaG UQ322 (21.06) | ecosystem: Environmental > Terrestrial > Soil > Desert | place: Antarctica: Dry Valley... | reverse complement strand
GAATTGGACAAGTGTTGGCAGTGAGCAGTGAGCAGTGAGCAGTGAGCGGTGGGCAGTGAGCAGTGAGCAGTGGGCAGTGGGCGGTGAGCGGTGAGCAGTAGGCAGAAAATTAGGGGACTGGGGGCCCAGGTCGTCATGCCGCGCACTCTCGCGCTAATCCTCTCCCGGTGGATGGCGGGAGACTCGCTGGCCGAGCGTAACGCTGAAAGCGTTGGCTAATTTCAGCCCAGGGTTGCTTCAACCCTGGGTTCAAAAGTGCGTCAAGAGATTCTTCGCAACTTTGAAGGAGTTGCGACGGGCTTGTGACTCGGGCGACGACGCAACTCCTTCAGAGTTGCGTTTTCGAAATGGATGCGTGTCCCCAGGGTTTCCAAAGCGCAACGCTACCACCCCGTGCGGGCTGCCCGCCCGGGGACCCCGGCCCTGGGCTGGAATTGGCGAACGCTTTCAGCGTTAAGTTACTCGCCGGCCAATGAGATCGCTCGCTTCGCAATTTAATGAGTTCTGGGGTTCAATACTCATCTGAACGCGCGCAACGTGTGATCGCCGCGTGGGGCCAACATGACAAATCATTCAAAAATATTCCCGTCACTGTCGCGAGCCGTGGTAATTGGCGGAGTCGGTTTTGGCATAGCGAGCTTGTGCGTGTTCGCTACAGTCGCCTTCGGTGAAAGGTGGATGTATACGCACCTCGGTGTTTGGGGCGCCTATCTTGTTTGGACCGTTCTCTTCATCTTGTTGGGTGGCGCGGCGTTGGGTTCCCTGGTGGTCGGCCGTTGGCGCCTGCCAAAGTTTTATCTGCTTTATGGGATCGCCTTCTTGGTTTATGCCGTTGGGTGGGTTGTGGCGTACTTCACCTTGAGAGGCACAGCCGGTGAATGGGTTGGCTCAGTTGTGGGATCGGTTTTGATGGCCTTCGTTTTCGCCGCCGGATTCGGGGCGATACGCTCACTCGTGAAATTGTCGGTGATCCTGTTTATCACAAACTCACTCGGATATTTTGCGGGCTCAGCGCTTAACGATTACGTTGGGGGCAAGAGCGGAATGTTGTTGTGGGGGATTTCGTACGGGTTGTGTTTGGGAGCAGGGATCGGCGCAGTGCTTCGGTTGGGACAACAGGAGTCAGAAGTCAGAAGACAGAAGTCAGAAGACAAAAGTTAGAAGTCACCTGCTCTCAGCGCCAAAGGCGCGAAATGTAATAACCTGGGCCATCGGCCCAGGTGGAGCACGTTGAATATTATCAGCGCTGAAAGCGCGAAATAAATGTCGAGGACCCACACCAGAATCCTGCAAGCACTTCCGGAGCAAAACTATGAAGCGAATATTTGCGCTTTCGCGCTGACTGTCAGTCCCAACTCAATAGCACTGGGTCAAGAAGCTCAACCACAAAAGCATGAGAAGCCCGATGCCCAAGGTCGTTTTGGTTATCGTGATGCTGTTGTGGCTGGGTGACGAGGTTTAGCCCTGCATCTCGCTAGGCAACTCTTTTTACGGTGCTGTACTCACCAGAAACCTTCAACGTAACGGTTACCTCGCTCCCGGAGCGATTGCGCCAGAACCATCCGTGATTACCGTCAAAAGGCGCGGTCAATTCGCCTGAGTCACCTTCAACTTCTTTTCCTTTGCTGTAGCTGTGGTTAGCACCGCCTGGACCATCTGCGTGAGTGTCGTGGTTAACGCGTCCGCCAGCGCTCCTCCATTCATAGCGAGCTTTGGCTCCCTTCGCCATTGCCAGTTTGATTTCCGCTCCTTCTCCCGGCTTTAGCGTGACAGTCAATTCATCCGTTTTCGGCCCGCCTTCAGACTTTGCAACACGAGCAGGAGCACCAGTAGCAGGGGCCGTTTCCGCAGTTGCGTTTGCGGTTTGCGCTGCGTCGACTGCGCGGTCCCTTTCAGCTTCGGCTGCCAGCTGCGTTTTTATCTCACCCATTTTTGTCAACCCTAGTACCCGGCCGATGCGCGTCGGATCGATACCGTATTCGCTAGGCAGGACCACCGTAACCACCAGCACCGTGGCCACAACTACGGCAATAATGGTCGAACGCAGTAATTGTTTGCTGCTTGGCAATTCGGCGCGCGTTGGAAGATCGCTGTTATACATGAAAAGGTCCCTCGAAGTTTATGAGACAAAATATCCAGTAAGTTGGTAGCCGATAAGCATGAAGCCGGCGATCATCATCACGACATTGGCTGTGTAGGCATGGCGGAGAAAACTATCAGTGCGACGCCAGTAGCCCATCACGATTAATATGGTGGCAAGCGCGAGTAGCTGGCCGATTTCCACGCCTACGTTGAAGGCGAGCATATTGGGAATTAGGCCGTCTCGAGAAAGTTCGTATTCCTGAATCTTGGTCGCCAGTCCAAACCCGTGGAACAGCCCGAAAATTAAGGTGGCCGCCTTGGTGTTTGGTTGTAGGCCAAACCAACGTTGGAAGGCTCCGATGTTGTCGAGGGCTTTGTAGACGACGGATAGCCCGATAATTGCGTCGATTAGATAGCTGCTGATATTCGTGCCGAAATAAACTCCCAGCAACATTGTCGATGAATGTCCAATGGCAAAGAGGCTGACGTAAACGCCGATGTCCTTGAGCTTGTAAAGGAAGAAGATCACACCCAACAGGAAAAGGATGTGATCGTACCCAGTGAACATGTGCTTCGCACCCAGGTAGACAAAGGGCAGGATATTGACTCCAGTGATTTCCTGAATGTACCCCTTGTCACCTTCGGCAACGCCATGAGCATACGAGGGAGCGCTAAGCAGGAAGAAGAACATGAGACCGGCGCAGGCCGACCACATCACATAGCCTTGTGGTGAACGGAATAAGCACCGCCTCAGAGTTGGCATTGAACGCATAAGAATCTCCGATGATTTGTGTGCGAGTGGCTTCAGCAGGCGGGCGATTCGAAAATCAAACTAATGACAAATAGTCTTTAGGACATCAAATTTATAAAGGGGGGATCTATGTTATTGGGAGAAGGCGAAGTTTAGGAAGCGCATAAATTGTTGTCAAGAGTAAGGTCGTCGCTCGCCTTGTAGGGCTCGCAATTTACGCAAGTTACGACTCAGTTAAGTCGTCGTTCATAGCGGCTTTGCCGCCTGATGTGCGGAAGTGGCTCTGCCCTTCCGTAAGTGCTGAACTTTATTAATTGGGGCTACAGTCGAGCAATTCAGCAATTGGGCTGGTGGAAAGGGACCGTGGGCGCAACTAGCAGTCAGCTCTCAGCGTTCACACCTGCGCCGGCAAATACTTCGCGTACAGCAGTGGAGCTTAGGAATATGGCGCGCAGATCATCGTCGGTAACGCTGGCGGCACAGGCCTTAACAATCTCCGCAGCGCGCGTGAATGCCGGCAGCCCAGTCGTTTGATTTCCACGCGTCGATTCCAGGCGGCCAAGAGCGGCGTAGGTTTTCCATTCCACCAGCGGCGCGGGATAGCGATTCAATTCGTCAAGCGTAGCGCTAAACTCCGCCTCTGCCGCAGCCGGATCGCCGAGGGCAATTGCTATCTGCGCTTTTAGCCGGTGTGCCTCGGCTATGTACTTATGCACTTCATACTCGGTGGCGGTATCCAGCAGTCGCTGCGCGAATTCGCCGGCCTGCTTCGTGTCGCCTTGCCGCAGCCAATGCCACGCGGTGGCTGCCTCGAGCCGAATGTTGTAGCGCCAGCGAAACCACTGGTCCCGCTCAAAGATTTCGTTAGTTTCCCGAAACGCGGAAACTGTTTCTTCAGCTTTCCCCTCGATGGTATGGTCGATCCCGAGGTTGATTAACGAATTCGCTTCCGCCTCAAGCACATGATATTGACGAGCTATTCTCAAGCCTTCTCGATCGTGTTTGAATGCGCCCTCAAAGTCCTGTAGCTCGCGGTGCATCCAGCCAATACAATTTGGCATTCGCGGAAACCAGAAACGATCACCGTTGCGGCCGGCCATCTGGATGGCTTCTTCCAGTGTGGAAATTCCCTCCGACATTCGTCCCAGGTTTCCCTGCGAGAGGCCCAGAAAAAACATAGAGGTTAAAAACAGGAATCCGTCGCGTAGACTAGAGGCAAGCTGGATTGCTTCCTCCACACATTCGATCGCGCGCTCATACTCAGTCTGGAAGAAATACAGACAACCGCGCCACGCCAATCCCGATACGAGCGCGGGTTTGTGGTCGATGGCGCGAGCACTCTTGATCACATCCTCCAGAATAGGGCGTGCAACTGCCAGCTCTCCGTAACATAAATGCTTCAACGCCATCAGACACATCGTATCCAGACGCAGCGTTTCGCTCCCCGCTTGTCTGGCGGCGACCAGCGCCTCATCCGCGCGAGACTTCATCTCCTCGAGCCGGTGAGAAAAGAACAAGGTTGTCGCCAATGCGTTAAGCCCGGCGGCTTTCTTCTCGGGTGAGTCGGAAACCTCGCGATGCTTGAGCATGCTCACGTAGTCTTCGACGGACTCGTCAAAGCGGCTGAGTGCCATGTTGGCAGCGCCTCGTTTGCCAAAGAGGATCGCGACAGTTTCCGATTGCACTTCATCTGGAAGTTTTTCTGCCAGGGTCAGGGCCCGGGTGTAGTGTTCGGCTGCTTCGGCGTTCCCATAAAGCGCGGTGGCGTTGTCTCCCGCATGGATAAAAAATTCGACCGCGCGGGCAAAGTCGCGTCCACGATCGAAATGCAGGGCAAGCTGCGTGGCAATATGAGGAGCGCGGTTTCCATATCGCCGGGCCAGTTGTTCGCCGGCCTGCCGGTGCAGCATGATTCTCCGTTTGGCAACCAAACCGCCGTAAAGAAAATTCTGGTATAGTGCGTGAGCGAAGCGATAACGTGTCGCCAGCGACCCGTCAGGCAATTCTTCTTCGCCAAGGGTGACGACCAGTCGATGGGTCTTCTCAAGTTGGGCAAGCATCTCTTCCAGATCAACCTCGTCGACGTTGAGCAAACTTGCAACTACATTAGACAGAAATTCCTGCCCTTCTACGCTTGCATATTGCAACGCGCGCCGCTCTTCATCGGCGAGCGAGTCCACTTTCTTGCCGATCATGCTGCGCACGCTTTCCGGCAACTCAAGCGCCATCTCTGAAATCGGCCGGCTCAAAGACCAGTGTTCATTCGTCTTCGCGATGTCGCCCCGTTCATGCAGGTATTGCAAAAGGTTGGTGGCAAACAGCGGGTGCCCTTCGGTCTTATCGTGAATGTGGGCGGCAAACTCGAGCGGAAAGTTGTGCGGCCCGAACGTCGCGTTCACGTAATCCTGAATATGCTCCGGACTGAGTGAGTCAAGCGCGATCTCCTCACACAATTTGTGCGCTTGCATCTCTGCCTTGTAACTCTTGAGCGGATGATTGCTCCGCTCGATATCCTCGGGTCTGAACGTGCCGACAATCAACAACCGTTGGTGGCTGATGCGTTGGGAGAGGTGGCGCAACAGATCAATGCTCGAAGGGTCAGCCCAGTGCAAGTCTTCGAGCAGCAACACCACCGGCGAAAGGGAAGCAAACTTACCGAGTGCGTCTCCCATTTCGCGCATCATCCGTTCCTTAGTGGCGCCGATTGTTTCCTGTTGCAATTTTTCTATGGCGCCGGTGGAGGAGAAGGCCACGGGCAACTGCGAGCACCACGTGGGCGCGGAGTTGAGCATGATCGCCGCCAGTCGTTCACGCGATGGTCCATTCAGCAACGCGCTGATCGCATCGAGAAACGGGAGATAGGCTTCGCCGGTGCCATACTGTTCGACGCAGCGGCCGCGAGCAACTGACAAACCGGGAAACAGCGCGCGGGCGCGGCGCAGAAATTCGTCGGCCAGCGACGTCTTCCCAATCCCCGGTTCACCGCTGATGAGCACGACGCGGCCGCTGCCGTCAATGGTCTGCTGCAAAAGTCCTTCCAGCCGGGTTAACTCCCGGCCTCTTCCTACAAACGGAGCCACAGAGGCTTCGATCAAATCTCTGTCATAAACAATCGGGCTACCCATCCACTCCCCCGTGAAGCTGGCGCGCAAACTTCGCAAAGCCTGGCCCATCTCGGCCGTCGTCGAGTAACGGTTCTCTCTGTCTTTGGCCATCGCCCTTTCGAGGATCAAATCAAACTCACGCGGCAATTCCGGTCTGACACGGCTGGGCGACAGTGGGTCGGCGGTCGCAATAGCGTGCATTACGGCGAGCATGCTGGGACCAGTAAAGGGCAGCGAGCGTGTAGCCGCTTCGTAGAGGACGCAGCCAAACGAAAAGATATCGGAACGTCCGTCAAGAACTTGTCCACGGGTCTGCTCGGGAGACATATAGGCCGCGGTACCCATCACGGTGCCTTCATCAGTGAGGTTCGTCAGCGTGGGAGCCTCGGCATCGACCTGTTGTGCGATTGTGCGGATCACTTTGGCGAGCCCGAAATCGGTTACCTTTGCGTGGCCACGCGGCGTGACTAAAATGTTCGCTGATTTTATGTCGCGGTGGACGAGGTTGATTTGATGCGCCGCTTCAAGAGCGTCAGCAGTCTGGATAGCGATATCGAGCAGTCGCGGAAGGGGCAGGGCTCCGTCGCTCTGGATCTGGGTCTTAAGATTCTGACCCTCGACAAACTCCATGACAATGAAATCGACGCCGTCAGCCTCTTCAATAGCGTGAATGGTAACGATGTTTGGATGATTGAGGGACGAAGCTGATTGTGCCTCTTGCAGGAAGCGGCGCCGCGCCGTGGGCTCCTGATTGATCGCGCTGAGGAGAAGTTTGATGGCCACGGTGCGGCCGAGCCTGGTGTCCTCGGCCTTATAGACCTCACCCATGCCACCGCTGTCAATCTTATTCCCCAATCGGTAATGCAAGAGCATTCGTTGGGGCGCAGACGAATTCATGAAGACTCCTGAATGCCGGGTCGATTTCGCGCTCGAGAAGTGGCGGATAGTTTAATGAAAGGGGTGCGGTTGGCGCAATTGTTCAGCGAGGTCGGAAGACAGAAGACAGAAGTCAGAGGTCAGAGGTCAGAGGTTAGAGGTCAGAGGTTAGAGGTCAGAGGTTAGAGGACTGAAGTTAGCTTGTCCCTATTGATACGGCCACTTCTTTCGTTACAGCTGTGCCGCCTGATGCGCGGAAGTGGCCCTGCCCTTCCGTAATCGCCGTCCCTTATTAGTTGGGGACTGCGCCCCGAGTGGGGCAGAGTAATGAAGGAATATCGGTATCCGTCGATGCTGTGGTCCGGTGCTGAAAATCAAAGCGATCCACGAATAACACGAACCTCCACGAAGAGAGTCTTTAGTTCGAGTCATTTCGTGTGACTTCGTGGATCGTTTCTTTCCAGGGTAACTCTGAGTTCCCCCGAAAAATACCCGGCAGAGTGTCGATTCACCTACTGCCGTTCGACTTACCGTGCCGAAAACACTGCGCTCCGCTGGAGCGCGAGAGGTTGTATTGATTTGTTAGCTATAAACGTTCGGCTCCTTCAGAGCCCAGTGGTCCGCTGGCACGGGTGATCTCGGCAACAATCTCGTAGGACCTGATACGGGCCGAATGATCGTGAAGGCTCGTGACAATCATCAGTTCATCAGCTTCCGTTAGAGCCACGAACCTTTCTAAATCTCTATGCACCGTCTCCGGTGAGCCGACGATTGAATGCTTCAACATGCGCGACGCCTGATGCTTTTCCGGCGGCGTCCAATACTCTTCAATGTCATCGATCGGCGGTTGCAATTTCCCCGGACTGCCGCGCAGGAGATTTGTGAACGACTGCTGCACCGTAGTGAACAGTCGTCGCGCCTCGTCGTCGGTATCGGCGGCCACAACATTCACGCCAACCATTGCATAGGGGTGGTCGAGTTGTTTCGCCGGCTTGAATTGTTTCCGATAGATATCAAGAGCATCGAACAGAGCGGCCGGCGCAAAGTGTGAAGCGAAGGCGTAAGGCAGTCCCAGCGCCGCGGCGAGTTCGGCACCGAACATGCTCGAACCCAGAATCCAGATAGGAACCTCAGTGCCGCGGCCGGGAACAGCCCTAACTGTCTTGCCTGCCGGGCGAGCCCGGCCGGGTGGGACTGCCGCGAGCAAGGACTGCAACTCCAACACGTCCTCGGGAAAATCATCAGCGCGCCTCGGATCGCGGCGTAGGGCACGCAGCGTTAGCTGATCGGTGCCCGGGGCGCGGCCCAGGCCTAAGTCAATCCGACCCGGATAGAGTGATTCGAGGGTTCCAAACTGCTCGGCAATTATGAGCGGCGAATGGTTAGGCAGCATGATGCCGCCGGAACCCACGCGGATAGTCGAGGTGCCGCAGGCGAGATAACCGATCACGACTGAGGTCGCCGCGCTGGAAATTCCCGTCATGTTGTGATGCTCAGCGACCCAGTACCGCTTGTAACCAAAGTTCTCCACATGCCGGGCCAGATCCAGGCTTTTGGGCAGAGCCTCGCGCGGTGTTTCACCCACGATGACCGGAACGAGGTCGAGAATGGACAGCGGAACCATTGCGTGTTTCTTCGGCGACAAAAATCAATTAAGGATTGATTGGTATTAAGACCATGCGCCCCTCACTCGCGTCAACCTCCATCCACATGGCTGTCCACAGATCACGCCAATTAAGCGGATTCACATCGGCCAAATGAGAATAGCGCCGGCTGTAAGAAGGGTTTGCACAAAAAGCGGCGGGCTACGCGCCGCATCAGAACCTGGAGCGGTAGCGACCGGGTCGAGGTCCGTATCAGGACGCGTTTCCACGATGAATCTTTCTATCGCACGAATCCGGTCGCTACTCCGACGCGTCGGGGTTCTGATATAGCTCCTGGGCATCGGCTTTCTTACTTTTTGTGCAAAGCCCTGCGAGATAGCGACGTTTCCTTTATGGCGGCGTTCAACTAGAATCGCATCGCTTCGTCATTGGTCGCAAGCTACGTTCCCGCGCGACGGGCAACGAAGGTGGAACATTGGCTCTCAGGTACGAATAGCAAGGTAAAGCAAACTGTTTTTTGCGATCGTGGGATGCCTTTCGAGTTGAATGGTAACGAACCGCCGCAAACTAACAGTTTGCTTTACATCTTTCGTGCAACGGGCGTCCCGCCCGCGGATCGCGCGCTAGTTGCGCATACCAGATAAAATCAACCCCTCAGGAGTGTGTTGTGCTAAAGAAGATTCGCAAGACAAGCCCCAGACGCAAACTAACAGGTTGTGTTACATCGATCGCGACGTTGATAGTTCTCCTGCCTTTGACAAGGGTAGCGGCTGAGGACTGGCCGCAGTTTCGTGGACCAAACGGAACGGGTGTTTCCGTGTCTACCGGGCTTCCGGAAGAGTTTGGACCCAACAAGAACGTGATTTGGAAGACGGCACTTCCACCCGGTCATTCGTCGCCGGTGCTGACGAAGAATCGCATCTTCGTGACGGCGTACGAGAATCAGAAGACAGAAGTCAGAAGTCAGAAGTCAGATACAAAAGAAAAAGAGAATCACAAGCTGCTGGTGATCTGTCTTGACCGCCAGACTGGAAAGCTCCTTTGGCAACGCGAAGTGCCGCGCTCGATTGAGGGGCGCTTGCAGAATGTCAATGGGCCCGCCTCGCCGAGCCCTGTCACTGACGGCTCGAATGTCTACGTCTTCTTCCAGGAGTTTGGGTTGGTTTCTTACAACGCCGCCGGCAAGGAACGATGGCGGCTGCCGCTTGGACCATTCAATATGTTCTACGGCTTCGGAGCTTCACCCATCCTTGTTGATGACAAGCTGATCCTGCCAGTTGATCAAGACAGCCCGAGCTCATACCTGATTGCAATCGATAAAAATAGTGGACGCGTGCGTTGGAAGGTTGACCGGCCGGTAGTCATCTCTGGCTACTCGACGCCGACCATCTATCAACCAAAGCAGGGTCCGAAGCAGATTGTTATTCCCGAATCGTTTCAGCTGTCGGCTTACTCGGTCGCCGATGGCAAACGAGTGTGGTGGGTGCGCGGTCTCGCGTGCGAGATGAAGTCTATTGCGAGCAGTGATGGGGAATATCTGTACATCAATGGCTGGGGCTTCCCGCAGAATCAACCGGGACAACAGGTTGGGACGATTG
>Ga0136617_10007068_pt1 | contig 10016 bp, 11 predicted proteins | sample AntDrymUQ3222106_2_FD_129672 | JGI IMG/M metagenome (GOLD analysis project Ga0136617, IMG submission 129672) | Polar desert sand microbial communities from Dry Valleys, Antarctica - metaG UQ322 (21.06) | ecosystem: Environmental > Terrestrial > Soil > Desert | place: Antarctica: Dry Valley... | reverse complement strand
TGCCGTCGTCCTCAGTCGCGCCAATATTCAAGAATATTGGCGCTCCCTGCGTCCTAGGCCTGCTCGGTTCTCGCCGGCGAATCACGACCGTATTCACGACGGGAAGCACCCGTGAAAATCGCGGTCTTCGGCGCCGGCTACGTCGGCCTCGTCACCGGCGCCTGCTTCGCCGAGCTCGGGCACGACGTCGTAGTACGCGACATCGCCACCGAGAAGATCGAGACGCTGCGACGGGGTGACGTTCCGATCCACGAGGAAGGCCTCGCGCAGCTACTCGAGAAGAACCGCGAGCGGTTGACCTTTACGACGGAGGTCGAGAACGCGCTTGCCGAGGCGGACGTCGTGTACGTCGCAGTCGGCACGCCGCCCACTCACTCCGGCGATGCCGACCTGACAGCGGTCTGGACGGTCGTGGACGAGCTGCCGCGGGTAGAACGGAGGATCGTCCTGGCCATGAAGAGCACCGTGCCGGTAGGAACCGGGAATGCAGTGCGCCACCGCCTCGACGAGCGAGGGCTCGAGAACGTCGGCTACGTCTCGAATCCCGAGTTCACCGCGGAGGGGACCGCAGTTCGTGACTTCATGCACCCGGATCGGATCGTAATCGGGGCCTTCGATGCGGGGGACGGCGATGTCGTCGAGCAGCTGCACGCGGGCATCGACGCCCCGGTTCTCCGCAGCGACGTCAAGTCGGCGGAGATGATCAAACTTGCGGCAAATGCCTTCCTGATGACCCGCATCAGCTTCATCAACGAGATCGCGAACGTCTGCGAGGCAACAGGCGCCGATGTGGTGAAGGTTGCCGAGGGAGTCGGGATGGACCGGCGTCTCGGGCCGCACTTCCTGCGCGCGGGCATCGGCTATGGGGGAAGTTGTTTTCCGAAAGACTCGCTCGCGTTGAAGCAGCTTGCGTCGAACTCCGGCTACCACTTCCAGCTGCTCGCGGCGGTCATCGAGGTCAACGAGCTCCAGAAGCGCCGCGTGGTCGGCAAGCTCGAACGCCGGCTCGGCTCGCTCCGAGGGAAGAGGATCGCGCTCCTCGGGCTCGCCTTCAAGCCCGGCACCGACGACATGCGAGAGGCACCGAGCCTCGTTCTCGCCGCCCGCCTGCAGGCCGAAGGCGCCGAGGTGAGCGCCTGGGACCCGGTCGCCAACGCCGCGGACCAGCTGGACGGAGTCGAGATCGCCGACTCGCCCCTCGGAGCGCTCGAGGGAGCGGACGCGGCGGTGATCGTGACCGAGTGGCCGGAACTGCGAGAGCTCGACTGGGCCGAGGCCGGGGTGCGGATGCGGAATCGACTTGTGGTCGACGGCAGAAACATGCTCGATCCTGCAAGCCTGCGTGCGCTCGACTTCGAGTACGAGGGCATCGGACGTGCCGCCGAATGACGCTTCCCGCGGTCATCCTCGTCGGCGGTCAAGGCACGCGGCTCCGCCCGCTCACCGATCGGACGCGGAAGGACATGCTCCCGCTCGTCGACCGGCCCCTTCTCGCGTACACGTTCGAGCACCTGGCTCGGCACGAAGTCGTCCAGGGGATTGTCTCGTGCGGCTACCTGCCGGATCAGATCGGCGCGGCCTTCGGCGAGAGCTACGCGGGGCTCGGGCTCGAGTACGCCTTCGAGCCGGAGCCGCTCGGAACCGGCGGGGCGATCGGGTTCGCGGCGCGCGAGCTCGAGAGCAGCTTCTTCGCGCTGAACGGCGACTCGCTGCGCGAAGCCGATCTCTCCGAGCTCGTTCGCTTCCACCGTTCCACGGGCGCCAAGGCGACGATCTTGCTCACCCCAGTGGCCGACCCCAGCCGCTACGGGCTCGTGCGGATCGCCGCCGACGGCCGGGTCGAGAGCTTTCTCGAGAAGCCGCGCCCCGAGGACATCGACACCGATCTCATCAACGCCGGTCTGTACGTCCTCGAGCCTGAGGTGCTGGAGCTCGTTCCCGAGGGCCGCGCGGTCTCCATCGAGCGCGAGGTCTTCCCGCGGCTGGCCGAGGCGGGAGCGGTGTTCGGTGTGGCTCTTCCCGGATACTGGCTCGATGTCGGGACGCCGGAGTCGTACTTGCAGGCTCACCGCGACGTCCTCGAGCGGACCTTTACGACCGAGGTGGGGGAAGCTCTCGGATCCGACTTCACGCTCGTCGACCCGAGCGCAGAGGTCCATCCCGAAGCGCGGCTGGTGCCCCCCGTCTACGTCGGCCCGGGTGCGATGGTCGAGTCGGGCGCGCGCGTAGGCAGCCTGGCTGTCGTGGGCGAGGGGACGCGCCTGGGCAAGGGCGCCATCGTCGAGAACGCGGTCGTCGGCGCGCGTGCCACCGTCGGGGCCGGCTCGGTGGTCGTCGGCTCCGTGGTCGGAGACGAGGCCCACCTCGGTGACGGGTGCGAGGTGCGCAACCTCGCCGTGATCGGACCGGGCGCCGCGCTCGGCGCGGGCAACGAGCTCGACCACGGCCTCCGCGTCGGCGCCGACCAGCGGATCCCCGAGAAGGCGCTCCGCTTCTCGTGAGCAAGGACCCCGGCGCCGCTTACGGGTTCTCGGCCCGCCGGGTCGACAAGCCCTGGGGTTGGGAGCTGATCTGGGCGGAGACAGAGCAGTATGTGGGGAAGCTGCTCTTCATTCGGGCGGGTGAGGCGCTGAGCCTCCAGTACCACGAGGTGAAGGACGAGTCCTGGCTCGTTCACGAGGGACGGGCACGGCTGGAGCTCGGTAGGGTGGGAGACGAGCTGGAGGTGCTGGAGGTCGGGCCGGGGGAAGCACTCCGTTACCCGCCCGGCACCGTGCACCGCGTGACCGCGCTCGAGGACACCCTCATCGTCGAGGTCTCGACGCCGCATCTCGAGGACGTCGTCCGCATCGAAGACCGCTACGGACGGGAAGGCACGTCGGCGGCCTGAACCTGGTGCCTGTCACCCGCAGGGGTGACTGGCACCAGGTTCTTCGTCCCGCTCCCGATGCGCGGCGACGGCGGCGACGACCAGCGCTACTCCTGCGAGCTCGATCCACGACGGGAGCTGGCTCAGGACGACGATCCCGACGACGGTCGCGGTCGCCGGCAGGAGCGACACCAAGAGTGAGTAGGTCGCTCGCCGCAGGCGAGCCATCGCCAGCTGGTCGAAGACGTACGGAACGACCGAGGACGCGATGCCCACCCCGACGCCCGCGGCGAGGGCAACCGGGTCGAGAAACGCCGGCGCCGCGCTCCAGCCGGCGAGGGGAGTCACGCAGACTCCAGCGACGAGCATCGCCGCAGCCAGACCGTCGATCCGGCCGATTCCGGGGATCCGCGAGAGCCGATGGGCGAGCACGATGTAGAGCGCGAACAACGCGGCGTTTGCGAACGCGAACGCGAGGCCGACCGGCTCGCCCTCGAGCTCGACGTCGGTCAGGAGGTAGACGCCGACGACCGCGAGACCGAGTGCGGCAACGTTCCTCCCGGTCCGAGCGCCGAGCGCCGCGAGCAGGATCACGGGCAGGAACTCGATCGCGGCCACGGTTCCCAGCGGCAGCCGGTCGATCGCGACGTAGAAGCAGACGTTCATCACCGCGAAGACCCCGCCGAGCGCGACGACGATCCTCCGTCCGTCCCGATCGATGCCGACGAGCCGCCGCCACGGCCGCCGCCAGAGGGCGAACACCGCCGCCGCGCTCGCAATCCGAAGCCACGCGACGCCGAGCGGGTCGACGCGGGCAAAGAGAAGCACCGCGAACGCGGGTCCCAGGTAGTGGAAGATCGCGCTTCCGACAAAGAACGCCTCGGGGCGTGTTCTCTCGACGAGGCGGGCGAGCGTAACCGACACACCGTCATGATTGCGGGCGTTCTGCCATGATGGAATGGCTGATCGATGGAAGAACGGAGAAAATGCCACGCAAAGTACGGACTCGTGACGCGATTGCCTACGAAGCGAATCTTCTCGACGAGATCAACCTCCGTCTGCTGAAGGAGCTGCGGATGGATGGTCGGATCGGCATGGCCGAGCTCGGCCGGCGAGTCGGCATGTCGGCGCCCGCCGTCGCGGAGCGCGTCCAGCGGCTCGAGCGGGCGAGGGTGATCACGGGCTACCGCGCCGAGATCGACCCGTCGGCACTCGGTTTCCCGGTATCTGCGGTCGTCCGGATCAGGCCCTCACCGGGACAGCTCCAACGGATCCCCGAGATCGCGCGGGAGACGGCCGAGGTGGGGGAGTGCTACCGGATCACCGGCGACGACTGTTACCTGCTCCGGCTCCACCTGCGCTCGATCGACGAGCTCGAGGACGTGCTCGATCGCTTCACTCCGCATGGGCAGACGACGACCTCGATCATCCATTCGATGCCGGTGCCGCGGCGTGGGCCGCCGCTCGACGTCGGCGATCCGCAGCGCTGATGGAGGACATCGAACCCGGTCGGATCGTCCGGCTCGAGGCCGACGCGGTCGTCGTCCTCGATCAGCGACGCCTCCCCGACGAGGAGGTGGAGCTCCGCTGCGGGTCCTCGCTCGAGGTCGCGGACGCGATTCGAACGCTCGCGATCCGCGGCGCGCCTGCGATCGGAGTAGCCGCCGCGTACGGCTTCGCGCTCGCGTCTGCGCTCGGCGAGGATCTCGACGCGGCCTACGCGGAGCTCGTATCGGCTCGCCCGACGGCGGTCAATCTGCGTTGGGCGCTCGAGGAGATGCGCTCGGATCCCACGCGCGAGCGCGCGCTCGCGATCCACGAGCACGAGGTCGCGAGGTGCCGCCGGATGGCTGCCCACGCGGCAACGCTGGTCGCCCCCGGCTCACGGGTTCTCACGCACTGCAACACCGGCGGCCTCGCGACCGGCGGCTACGGATCCGCGCTCGGCGCGATCCGCGCCGCCTGGGAGCGTGGACTCGTCGAGCACGTCTGGGTCGACGAGACACGGCCGCTGCTCCAAGGGGCACGGCTGACCTCCTGGGAGCTCGACTCGCTCGGGATCCCCTTCTCGGTGATCGCAGACGCCGCGGCGCCTTCGCTGATGCTTGCCGGCGACGTGGACTGCGTCGTGACCGGAGCCGATCGCATCGCGGCGAATGGCGACACGGCCAACAAGATCGGCACGTATGGTCTCGCGGTGGCCGCTCGGCACCACGGCATCCCGCTGTATGTCGTAGCGCCGACGACGACGCTGGACCCGGCTGCCGCGACGGGCGCCGACATCCCGATCGAGGAACGTGACCCTCTTGAGGTTTCGGATCGATACCCGGCGCGGAATCCTGCCTTCGACGTGACCCCGGCCGAGCTGATCGCAGCGATCGTCACCGAAGAAGGGATACATCGCGCTCCGTATGTGGACTCGCTGCCACGGACGGTGCACGCTTGAAGGCCCTCGTCCTCGCAGCCGGCTACGCGACACGGCTCTATCCCCTCACCCTCGACCGGCCCAAGGCCCTTCTCGAGGTCGGCGGGAGGCCGATGCTCGACCACGTCCTCGACCGGCTGCAGGCTATGGGAGTCGACGACACGATCGTCGTGACGAACGCGAAGTTCACCCCGCACTTCGAGGAGTGGGCCACGGGCAAGGCTGACGTCACGATCGTGAACGACGGCACGACCTCGAACGACGACCGCCTCGGCGCGATCGGAGACACAGCCTTCGTGCTCGACCAGACAGGGCTCGACGACGACCTCGTCGTGGTCGCAGGGGACAACCTCTTCGGGGAGGACGTCTCCGGCTTCGCCGTATACGGGCAGGAGGTGGGCGCACCCGTGCTGGCCGTCCACGACGTCGGCGACCTGAGCCGCATGCGCGAGTACAACCAGATCGAGATCGACGACCAGGGGCGCATCACGTTCTTCGAGGAGAAGCCCGAGGACGCGCGGTCGACTCTGGCCGGAGTCGCGCTCTACTTCTACCCGCGCCATACGCTTCCGCTCATTCGGCAGTACCTGGCGGAGGGCAACAATCCCGACCAGCCTGGACGGCTGATCGAGTGGCTGTATCCGCGCACGCCGGTCTACACGTGGCGCTTGCCCGGCGCCTGGTACGACATCGGCTCCGCGGAGACGCTCCAGGAAGCCGATCGCATTTTTTCGCAGAGTCGTGACGGGTAGCCGCCGACAATGAGGTGGTGCTCGATCTGCTGCTCCCGGAGCGCTGCGCGGTGTGCGACCGGCCAGGTCGCGCCCTTTGTGAACGCTGTCGTGGAGAGCTAATCCGCCTGAGCCCGCCCGTCTGCGAGCGCTGCGGCTCGCCCGGCGCCTGGCCGGTGCGGCGGTGTCCGGAGTGCTCGGGCCGCCGCCTCGCCTTCGCCCGAGCGAGCGCGGCCGTTATCTACGACAGTCGAGCCAAGGCGTTCGTCCGCTCGTGGAAGGAGCACGGGCGCAGGCGGCTCGCCATAGAGGCAGCGTCGCTCGTCGCCGAGGTCGTCGCCCGTCCCGAGGTGGACGCGCTCACGCACGTCCCCGGCGACCCAGAGCGCGCGTGGAAGCGCGGTGTCGTGCCTCCGAGAGGGCTCGCTGTGGCACTCGGCGACCTGTGGGATCTGCCTACGTGCGAACCACTCCGCCGGAGTCGTTCGCTCCCGCGTCAGCGTGGGCTCGCCCTCGCCGAGCGGCGCCGAAACGTGCGGGGCAGCGTCGTCGCCGAAGGAGAGGTTCCGCGAGCCGTCTGTCTCGTCGACGACGTCTACACGTCCGGAGCAACGGCCGACGCCTGCGCGTCTGCGCTTCGCAAGGTAGGAGCGCGACGCGTCGAGATCGTCACCCTGGCGAGAGCAGTTCGTTAGATTGAGGCTGCGGTCTTCGTTTCCGACGTCGATCCGGAAGGGGCGTCCATGAGGCTCCAGGTAAAGGCATTGCACGACACCATCGACGACGCGGTGAGGGCATACGTCGAGAAGCGCATCGGCAAGCTCGGCAAGCGGTTGTACGACCAAACGCTCGTCGAGGTGACCCTGTGGAAGGAGCACAACCCTTCGATCCGAGACAACCACTCGGCGGAGGCGATCGTCTACACGAAGGGGCCGAACTTGGTCGCGCGCGAGTCCGCGCTCACGTATGAGGCGGCGATCGATCTGTTGGTGGCGAAGTTGGAGCGCCAGATCGAGCGCTACCGCGACAAGCGCGTCCACGAGCCGCGTCGCGAAGCCCAGAAGCGTGGCGCCGTCCCGCCGCCGCTCGAGGACGTCGTGGTCGAGAAGACCGGCGGCGAGCAGGACGAAGCAGCCGCGTGAACTTCCTCTGATGCCGCTCGATCCGGGCCGTCACTGGCTCGCGGCCGGCATAACAGGCATCCCGCGTCAGCGCGAGTGGGATGCCGTAAAGCTGGTGGAGTCACCCGGGAGCACAGGCGACGAGGTGCAGTTCGTCGCGCTGCCGGATGGGCTCGTCCTCTTGGAGGCGGGGCCCGACGGCTTCGACGCGCTGCCGTTGGCGGCGGCCTTCGAAGGATCGATCGAACCCCCCTACCGCGCCGTCGCTCGACGGAGACCGGAGCTCTGGGCGGTGGGGGCCTGCTCGATCAGGATCCTCGAGCTGCCACGCGCTCCGGGCGGCGATGCGCTCGAGGTGGTGCGAACCGCGGACGGGCTCCTGATCCGAGTCGACGGGATGCCGTCAGGCGCGCATCTCCCCGAGCTGGAAGAGCTAGGCGCTGCGCGTTTCGCGTCGTTTGTAGCCCGCGCACACAGGCTCACCGACTCGCTCTTCGAGATCGAGGTCGAGCCGCTCTAGGGATTCCGCGGTACTGCGGGCTCGAGATGCTCGGCGATTCTCGCGCGGAGCGCGGCGCCTACCGCGGGCGCCTCCCGCTCCAGCCGCCAGACGTCGCGATTGAGCACGGTGACAAGGCACATCGAAGTTCTCGCGACGACGGTAGCCGTGCGCCGGCCGCCCGAGAGCACGGCGATCTCGCCGAAGACATCGCCCGAGCCGAGCGTTCGGACAACGACTCCGTCTCGAAGGACGTCGGCGGTCCCGGCCGGGACCGCGAACATGGCGTACCCGAAGTCGCCTTCCTCGAGGAGCGTCGCTCCTTCCTCGACTTCGAGCTCCGAGCATGCGCCGGCGACCAGGTCCCGCTGGTCCAGGGTGAGCCCGGCGAAGAGCGGGATCTTGGCGAGATGTCCCGAATCCATGCCGGCGACGCTGCCACTGGCTTCCAGGGCGTTGGGTGTCCGAGTGGTGGCGATCTGGTGACCCGAGTTGACGGATTCAGAAGCGGACCACCCGGAACCCGAGCCGGTACCCTAGGCCCGTGTCCAGCCAGTCGTTCGGCAAGTTCGAGCGCGTCCTCCGCATGGGCGAGGGGAGGCGCCTCAAGCGCCTTCAAGAGCAAGCGGTATACATCAGCACGCTCGAGCCCGAGTTTGAGGCGCTCCCCGACGCCGAGCTGACCGCGAAGACCGCTGAGTTCAAGCTCAGGCTCGAGAACGGGGAGACGCTCGAGGACATCATCTTCGAGGCGTTCGCCGCAGTGCGGGAGGCGTTCAAGCGCACGATCGGGGTTCGCCTGTTCGACGTGCAGCTGATGGGCGGGATCGTGCTTCACGAGGGCGATATCGCCGAGATGAAGACGGGCGAGGGGAAAACCTTCGTGGCCGTCCAGGCGCTCTATCTGAACGGGCTCACCGGTCAGGGCGTTCATCTCGTGACAACCAACGACTACCTCGCCAAGCGCGACTCGGAGTGGACCCAGCCGGTGTACGAGGTCCTCGGCTCGTCGGTCGGCTCGATCCAGAACATGATGCCGTTCGCAGGGCGCCGCGAGGCCTATGCCTGCGATGTCGTGTACGGCACGAACTCGGAGTTCGGGTTCGACTACCTGCGCGACAACATGTCGGTGTCGCTGGAGGGAACCGTCCAGCGCAGCCACGCGTACGCGATCGTGGACGAGGTCGACTCGATCCTGATCGACGAGGCGCGAACGCCGCTCATCATCTCGGGAGAGCCGGAGATGGCGGCATCGACCTACTACGAGTTCGCGCGCGCGGTCAAGGGTCTCGAGGGCAAGGCCGCGACCCGCAAGTCCGCGAAGGGAGAGGACGAGACCGAGACCTCCGGCGCGGACTACCTCTATGACGAGAAGTTCAAGACCGTCTCCCCTGCGCAGACTGCGATCGCGGCGATCGAGGACGCGCTCGGGATCGACAACATGTACGACCCGAGCCACGTTCTCCTCGTCAACCACCTGACCCAGGCGCTCAAGGCGCAGTCGCTGTACAAGCGCGACGTCGACTACGTCGTGCAGGAGGGCGAGGTCAAGATCGTCGACGAGTTCACCGGCCGCATCATGGAGGGCCGGCGCTGGAGCGAGGGCCTGCACCAGGCCGTCGAGGCGAAGGAGGGCGTCCGCATCCGCGAGGAGAACGTCACCCTCGCCACGATCACGCTCCAGAACTACTTCCGCCTGTACGAGAAGCTCGGCGGGATGACGGGCACGGCGAAAACGGAGGAGAAGGAGTTCGTCGAGATCTACAACCTCCACGTCGTCGAGATCCCGACGAACGAGCCGGTCGCGCGAGCGGACGAGAACGACTTCATCTTCAAGACGGTGGAGGCGAAGTGGCAGGCCGTGCTCGACGACATCGTCGAGCGCCACGAGCAGGGGCAGCCCGTACTCGTGGGGACGATCGCGGTCGAGACCTCCGAGTACCTGGCCGAGCTGCTCAAGCGAAAGGGGATACCGCACAACGTCCTGAACGCGAAGGAGCACGAGCGCGAGGGCGAGATCATCAAGGACGCAGGCCAGCCGGGCGCGGTCACGATCGCGACGAACATGGCCGGCCGCGGGGTGGACATCAAGCTCGGCGAGGGCGTCGTCGACGCCGGCGGCCTGTACGTGCTCGGCACCGAGCGACACGAGGCGCGCCGGATCGACAACCAGCTTCGCGGGCGCTCGGGGCGTCAGGGCGATCCGGGCGAGTCTCGCTTCTACCTCTCGGCCCAGGACGACCTGGTCCGGCTCTTCGCGGGCGACCGGATCCACGGGATCATGAACCGCTTCAAGATCCCGGACGACCAGCCGATGGAGGCCGGAATCCTCTCGAAGCAGATCGAGAACGCCCAGAAGAAGGTCGAGGAG
>Ga0136617_10007067_pt1 | contig 10017 bp, 8 predicted proteins | sample AntDrymUQ3222106_2_FD_129672 | JGI IMG/M metagenome (GOLD analysis project Ga0136617, IMG submission 129672) | Polar desert sand microbial communities from Dry Valleys, Antarctica - metaG UQ322 (21.06) | ecosystem: Environmental > Terrestrial > Soil > Desert | place: Antarctica: Dry Valley... | reverse complement strand
TCGCCGCTTGGAGTTGATGTAGGGTCGAGCGTTGCCACGTTTTTCAAATCCGAATGCGAAAGGCGAATGCGCTTGTGACTGTTCCCATTATCATTACTGTTGCCGTTTTCGTTCGTGTACATCTTCCGACGCCTCCCCTCTGTAGTTCGCGCTGCTGAGTTCAGTCGCGGCGGGCCGGTCGGCTGCCGTCGTTTGCGCCACTGAGAGACGCACGCGCTGCGCAGCATCCAAGACGGGCGATTCGTAGATGATCGCGTAGTAGATGGTCATGCCCGCCGGAATAGCGCCGCCAACGCCGGATGTTTCGACGTACAAGCGATTTATTGAACGCACTTGAACCGCGCGTCCCGCTTCGTTCAGCGTCACAAGATCGAGGTCGGGAGCATCCGGCATGAGCCGCAAGCCCGTCTGCGTGGTATTGCGAACAGCGATAACAGTCAGTCGTCTGTTAGCATCAATGTCCACCGGCGCAATCGCTGCCACCGAAAGCCCGCCGACGGGCGCGCTCCACCGATTAAATTTGTCCGGCGCGGCGAGAGCTTCACGAAGCGCGCGTTGGGCATCGCGCTGAATGTCGCTCTGACCACGACGCCGATTCTGATTCGCGCGCCTGACGAGGCTTCCGAGTTCGCCGCTTTCGAGCGTGACGCTCAGGGTTTGTTCGCTTTGAGTTGAGTTGTTGGTCTCCCCGTCTTGGCGCGGAGTATCATTTGCGCCACCCGTCACGCGCCTTGAGGCGACGGAAGGCGAAGGCTGCACGGTCGGCGTTCTGCCGTCGAGGTTGACGGCGAGTCCGGCGGCACGGCGCGCCGTTACGACCGTCTCGCGCGAGTATGTGATGACGCAGCGATGCGCCATGCGCGCGACATCGCGCACCGGATAAAAGAGGAACGTCACGAACAAGCCCGACTGCATCTGCACTGACACGGAAGCCCGCGCTTCGGTGCTGTTGCTCTCGCTCACGCCGTTTAGAAAGCCGCTTCCGGCGCGAAAGACTAGGTAGTGGTCGGTGGCTAACGTCGGAGACTCGTCGTAGGTGACGATCTGTGAGCCGCCGGGATGAACCGCAAAGAAATTGTCGGACGCGGGAAACTCGATGATGGTGGGTCCGTGCTGCGCGAGTCCGAGACGAATCACTGGGTCTTCGTTGCCGCGCACGGTGACGTTTGCTTGCCCGTAGAGATATGCGGGCGGAGCGGGTCGCGGCTCGACCGTGACGACTGGCGCGCCTGAAGTTCGCTCCGGCACGGGCGTAATGCGGCGAACAGGCAACCTCCTTCTTCGCGCCCCTGTTCCTGACCTTCGCACTGCTGCCCGTCGTGCATTCGCGCCGCTTGCATCGCCGGAAGTCGCCGCGCTTTGCGCCTTAGCATCAAACAGCATCGCGCAACTGATGATGAACGTCGTTATGATTCCGATAAGTTTCTGACGGGGAATAATCATCGATGACTGCTCCTTGCGGCTCGCGCCGTATAAATTTTCGACTTCGCGCGGATTGCGCTTTACCTTCCTGAAGGTGGCGCGCTCGCGGCGCTACTGACATTGTTTGTTGTCGCGCTCGTTTGCGGCGAAGCAGCGGACGCGCCTTGCGTGTTCGGGAGTTCTTCCCAACCGAACCAAGTGATTTGATAGGCGGTGCGATTATTCCGGTCGGCGCGCCCTAATTCATCGCGCGCGATCCGGACGGTGAGATTCAGTTGATGCGTCTCTTCGACGGCGCGCCCTTCGACGACACGCGTCAAGGCTTGCGTGCCGATGACGTGAACGGTGAAAGGGTCGGCTCGGTCAATCCAAACTTGTTGCTCTGTCCAACGTCCTTGCCAACTCTCCGCAGACTGCTGCTCAAGCACGCGATTGCGCCGCAAGTATTCAAAGAGTTCGCGCCCGCGCGACGGAATCATCAACCCAATCGCTTCGTTCAACTGACGGTCACGGATGTCTGGATTATTGCCGTAGTAGAGACTCAGGAAATGCGAAGCGAGGTATTTCTTGTCGCCCGCCGTCGGCTCATCCGGCGAAAACGTTACATTGTCCGTCAGCCCGTACTCACGGTTGTTCATTACAACCACGCGGTCGCCGCCCGCCGTGCGGTCAACCACGATGGCATCAGGTCGGCGCAGGTAAAGCGTCAAGTTGAAAGCCGCTTGCACGAAGATGATGACGACACAGATGCCGAGCGCACTCATCAAACGACGATTCGTCTCGATTGTTTCGGGATCGGCGACGTAATCAATGACGCGCTCGAACGCAGGCTTCCCTTCGATGATGCCGCTGGAGAAGCTCATTGCCGCTGCTGCTTCATCACTTCCCTCTGGCGGCGCGTTGTGCGTTCGTTCTGCGCTTTTGCCTTCCGACTCGGCGAGCACAAATGCGCCTGTGTTTGTTTGCCCTTTAATCGTTTCAATCTCCGTCTCCATTAATCCTCTCCCATCTTCAGTGAATTAGCGTGCTGACTAATTCAACGTCCGTATGATCGGCTTCTTCTTCTCCAGCAAGCGCGCGGTAAGCATCAATCAGCGCGCTTCTCATTTGTCGTTCCAACTCATCCTCAATCTTCTGTTGATGCGTTGCCGCGCCGTGTCTTTCGTCGGATTGAGGGTCTTTCACATTCGCTCGTTGGCAGCGGTCAGCGACAGCAGTAGTGGCAGAACGTTTTTCTTTCGTCATGGTGATTTAGATTTGCTCCTCTGCCGCTGCTTCGCGCCATTGCTATTTGATACCGCACCGGACAATTTTGCGGGCTGTCATAACAAGACTCATGCCGCGTCGTACCTATTCGGTTAAAATCGCGCGCGCAACGCTTGCCCGCGCGTCTGCTGCCTTGAGTTGGAAATTTCCGATTCGCCACCCGCTTGCATCATGGGCTTTCAACGATGCTTCGAGAAACGCACCGTAGCGCATGTGACACGCACCGACTCATATACGCTACGCACCGTGTCATATACGCTTCGCTTTAACGGCGCGGCGCGCTCGCGCGGATGTAAGTTGAACGAGGCTGTGTGTAGTTCGTCTGCCCCGCGTTGGCGCTCGCATCGTCCGTCGCTTCATTCGAGTTGTCGTTTGTGCGAGCTGCGGCAAGTGCCGGTCTGATGGAACGCGCCGAGTTTGTTTGCGCACCCGCCAGTCGCCTCGTTTCAAGCGATTCCTCGTTCGCTGCGTAACGTGATGACGGGATGATGAATTGAGACTGATTTTCTCCCTCATCTGTTCCGCTTTGAGCGAGCATGTCAACGCTTTCGCCGTCGGTTATTGAATTTGACGGAGACATGATGAGGAGTCCCCGACTCGTCGCTAAATCAGCCACAAAAAGGTTCGACCGGGTAAGCGCACGCGCGATCTGGATGCCGCGCGCGACGTAGTTCCGCGTCTCCGTGTAAGGCGGAATGCCTCCGGTGCGAATGCAATTCGGGTTAATGACGCGACCGTCCGCCGTGCGAAGCGCGACGCCGCGAAGGTAAGCGTCAACCGCTCCCTCTCCGGCGTTGTAGCCAGCTAAAACGAGGTCAAAACGGTTGTTGAAACGCTCTGTGAGAAAGCGCACATAGCGCGCCGCCGCGTGAATTGCCGCTGTCGTGTCGTGCGGTGTACTGAGTCCGAAACGCGCTGACGTTGCGGGCATAAATTGCATCATCCCGCGCGCTCCCTTCGGGGAGATGAGTTCGCTTCTGAATCTTGTTTCAAGATAAGCAATCGTCCACAACGCGCGGGGATCAACGCCATGAGTTCGAGCAGCTTCGCGCATCACAGGTTCGACACGACGCGCTCGTTCATTCAGTTCACGCCACGCCGCTTCTCTTGTTTTTTGCGCGCTAACTGGAAATTGACTCGACGCCCCTACCGCAAAGACGACGAGCAGAGAGACGCTCGCCGCACGCCAAGACATCATCTGTTTTCTCACTTCACCCATTCCCTTCCTTTAGAGTCTGCTGCCGCTTCGCCGTGCAATGAAGATGCCAACCCGAAGATGCACCGAACGTGTGTGGCACTCGCGTTGCACGGGGAGTCGCTCACAAACGCAAAGGGATCCAGGCGAACGGCACAACTGGCTTGCTTGCTTGCTTGCTCGCTTGTCCTAAAACAACTTATGCAATTCGGAGAGAAGAAGTGATGAAGAACAAAATCAGAGAACACTTAAGAGCGCGCGCGATTGAACGGTTGGATTTAATTGATACCGCACTGGGCGCAGGCGCAAAGACGCGCGCGGCTCGCTACGGCAAAGCGGGAATGTACGCCGGGTTGATGCTTGAAGGGATAGAACCCGTGATTACGATTATCATGGTAATGGCGATTGCCGCCGCGCCGTGCTTCGCGCAGACGGGCGGCACGATCTTCGGGCAGGATCAGTCAATGGTGCCAAACGCCGTCCGGCAGGTTGTTATTTTCGCCGCCGGCATCGCCTTTCTTATCGGCGCGCTCACTGTCATCTGGGGCGCATTTCAGTATTCACGTCGTCAGGAATGTATGAACTGCTTCATTGGCGGCGGACTCTTGATGACCATCGGCGGCGTGATTTCACTCATCAGCTACCTAGCTTCAGGTCGCGGCGTGACGGTTGATCGCACGCTCAACTAAGTCCGAATCAACGGAGTTTTCGAGATGCAAGAACATCCCGTTCGAGAGCGCATCTACCTCCCCGTCGTGCGCTTCGGCGTGCCGCACACCGATTGGAAGTACGTCTTCGTCGTGACGCTCGCCGGGTTCGTGCTTCCCTTTATCCTGAACATCAGGCTCTACGGTATCCCCGTCCCGATGTTCACCGGCACGCTCGCGCTCGCCGCATCGGTCGCGTTCTTCAACTTCATCCGCTTAGGTCGTCGCCCTCTATGGTTTCAACACAGCCGGCGCGCACTGCTTACGAGTTCGCACCGGCGCGCCGCATTGCCAACAGACATGATGAACCAGAGTTGGATGAAAGAGGTTAGCACGCCGAAGTTCAAAGGTGTGGACATCAGTCATGACACGCCTTCATCCGCCACATCCCTGTTCCGCTTCGAGCATCTGTGAGGAGTTCCGTGAAGATGAACTTTTTCGATTTCGTCGGCATCTGTTTCTCTCTGGCAATCGCCGGAGCCGGTATCGGGTTTGGTTTTCGCCTGTTGCAGCTTCGTCGCGCCCCCGGGCGCTTCAGCGACGAAAACACGGACACTTCAACATCACAGAGCGAAAGAGACGCCCGCCGCGACCGGCGACGATTAACCACTCCGCGCAACATGCGCCGCACAACAGAGATTCACGGCATTAATCGTCTCGGCTGCATCAGACACACCGACGGCAGTTACACGCGCGGATATCGTATTGATATGCCCGCCACACTTTACAGTGACGACGCGGAAGTTGACCGCATTTATAACGACTTTGCGCGAATGCTTCAGAGCGTGCGCCAGCAAGAGTGCATCATCCAACTGCGCCATGACGTTTGGGCTGATTCAGGACGCGCGCTACGCGAGCATCTTCAATCGCAAGCTCACACCAAAGACTTATTCACTCCGGCGCAAATGCTGCACACTGTCGGGCTGACGGGAACTGAGAGCTTGGCGCGCGAGGGCATCTTCCAAGATGATCGCTTGACGCTTTGGGCGCGCGTCCCCATCCGGCACAGTGACGATCCTTCGCTCAAGCGTCTCTCAAAACTTGCGCGCTTTCCTTTATCGCTGGTCAAAGAACTGCGGCGCCAAGGCTTTAAGAGATTTATAGGCGCAGTCCTAACGAGTTGGACACAAACTAACCGTGAGTACGTCTTCGCGCGCGCGCGCGAATCGGAACGCGCGGCGTTCGAGTCAGCTTCGCAAATCTTCGCCAACCTCGAGCAGATGTCGCCGGTGCGCCTTTATCCGTTCACGCGCGAAGAGATGTGGCGCGAGACATTCCTCGCTCATCGTCAAAACGATAAAGCAGTTCCCGCTCTGTCGCTCGCCGAAGCGGCGGACTTGCGGCAACCTTTGTGCGGCGAAGAGCTTTCGAGCAAAGGCGGCATGATGATGCACGGAGATTGCCCCGTCGCGCTCGTCTCACTTTTTCGTCCGCCGACGCCCGTCATCACCGCCGGAATGATGCGCGTCACAACGGTTAACCCGACGCTTGCCTTTCGTCATACAACTGTCATCGAATACATCACGCTCGACCAGGAGCGCGCCAAGACGCGACTCAAAGATCAGCACAAAGATTTGAGCCGCGCGCAGACAGCAGTTTCAAGAAAATCTCCGACGCCTCTGGACGATGACCCGGAAGCGCAAGCGGCACAGTCGGACATTAAGAACTTACGCTCCGAAATCGCAGGCGGACGCGAAAGCCTCATCGAAGCTCGCGCTTATACGGTCGTGTACGGCGAATGGGCGCGCACCCGCGCCGAATTGCGCGAATCAGTCGTAGCGTTAGATGAACGATGCCGTTCGGTGGTCGCTGCTTTGGGGCGCTTGCCCGGAGCGGACGCGGCACGCGAATCCGCGCCAGCCTTGCGCGCCCTCTACCCGCAGACAATCGCCGGAGAATTAAGCGCCAAACGCACGGGGCGCGAGTTCACCGAAACGACGCGCTCACTCGCCCGCCTCGCCCCAATCGAATCGGTATGGCGCGGAAGCAAAAGCCCGCACACGCTCGTCAACACGCCGTCAAATCACCTGATTGGCTTTAATCTTTTTGATTCAACCGAAGTCACATCGCCTTTAGGATTGTTGCTCGCAGGTTCACGCGGCGGCAAGAGCGTGCTGCTCTCGGAAATCATCACCAACGCACTGGCGACGATTAGACGCTTGCGCGTGCGCGTCGTTGATTACGGTAACTCGCAAGAACCGCTCGTCGCCGCGCTCGGCGGGCGTCACTTGAAGTTCGATCCACAGGAGCGCGCGACCATCAATATCTGGGACTACGAAGGTTTGAAACAAGGTGTGCCGCCTTCGGAACTTCAGAAGTGGTACGTCGTACAGGACGCGCTGCAACTTGCGCGCGTTGACGTGAAAGAAAACGGCTCGACCTATGCTCGTTTCGCTGAAGATATTCTGACGTTGATGGTGCGTGAGGTTTATGCGAACGAAGTGCCGCGCAACGGCGAAGGCAAGCCGAAGCATGAGGCACGTCATGAGCACCTTTTGGAGATGCTCGCCACCTACGAATTCGATGATCGGGAAGCCAATGCCGTCAGAACACAGCTTCGCATCGCACTTGAGACTTTCAGGAATGATCCGTTCATTGACGCCCCGACATCTCCACAATTCGCCCAAGAATCTCCGCTCGATGTCTATGAGATGAAGACGTTAGAGAATTTCTCCGACCGCGTGCGGCAGAGTCTCGCGTTTCGTATCGTCGCCCGCGTTATACAAAGTGAAGGACACCGCGAGCCGGACGGCACGCGCACGAAGATGCTCTTGGCGTTCGATGAGATGTGGGAGTACACGCGCAACTACCCGAAGATCGTCTCGGCGATTGACCGCTACGCACGAACAGGCGGCAAGGAAGGAGTCTTGACGCTTCTCGCCACGCAAGCCTTCAAGGACATTACGGGAACGCCGGAAGCTCCGAACCTGATTGGACACTCTTTGATGTCGAACGTTGGCGTGAAGTTCATCGGCGCGCAATCGGGCGACTACGTTGATATGGTAAAGAAATTTAAGTTCACGGATGCGGTAGTTGACGCGATTGATTCAATTAAGAATCAGCCCGGTCACTATTCAGAGTTCGTCGGCGTGTGGGGCGCAGGCGCGCACCAGCAAGCACAGAAATTCCGAGTGGTCTTGAATTCCAGCTTAAAGCTCTGGACATACACCTCAAACCCGGATGAGCGTAACGCTCGCCGCCGCGTGCAGTACCTTCGTCCCGCATGGCATCCGGTTCAGGTTCATCTGTGGCTCGCCGAGCATTACCCACAAGGATTGGTCGGCGCTGGACTCTTGCAGATTGATGAAGCGTTGCTGCTTGCGACGGAGGACATGCGCGTCGCTTAAAGCACAGAGTGGATGCTGACAATGAACATAGCGAAATTGAAAGACCGCGGCAGACAGGTCTTGCTCGGTTTTGTAGTTGGCTTAATTCTCATTCCGGCTCAACCTGTGCAAGCGCAATGGGCGGTCTATGACGGAGCGAACCATGCGACGCAGATCGAGCGTATGGTGCAGGATGCGGCGCGGTGGGTCGAGACCGTCAATCACTACGTCGAAGAAATCAACAGGTACGCGACGATGATTGACAATCAGGTGGAGCAAATTACTCGCCTCGGCAATATTTTGCGGACGGTTGACGAGCAACTCGCGCGCAACCGCAATCTGATTAACACCGTCGCCAAATTCGGTCAGACCATTCGGCAAATCTTTCAACTACAGCAAGACATTCGCACGATGGTTACGGCGCGCATCCTCGCCGTGCAGAGAGTTTGGGACAGGATGCGAAACGGCATCTTCGATCCGCAGCAGAATATGCGCGACCTCGAAGAATACATGCGCCATTCCATCGGTAAACCTTCGCAGCAGCGTATCCAGTACCACGAACTGATGCTTGAGCAAGATGCGGAGTTCGGCGAAGCAGTCTATCAGCGCGAGGTCGCGATGGGTCGCCTCGCCCGCGCTGAACAAGCTCAACGCGCGTTGGAAACCGCGCTCACTGCCGAGACATCGAAGCCCGTCGGAGAGCAACAAGGCGTGCAGAGTCTTCTGCAACAGTTAGCCGACTGCAAACTCTACATCGCTAACCTGACCGAGCAGATCGCCGAACTCACACGCATCATCAACGACAAAATGACGCAGTTCGGTGTCCGCATAGACGCGCACGCGCGCTTCGGTCAAGCGGTCGTCAGAGAGACAGAAGCGTGGCGCGAGATGACGCGAGTAAACCAGCAAACGATGGAGAGCCTTGACGCCCTTTTCGATCCTGATAATCCGGTGGAAGAAGTCTTCGATTTTCCCGCCGACGAGTACGAGCCGTTTCAGATTCGGTAGTGGCTATCTGCAATAACTTTCGTTTGCGAATTGGTTTGGACCATCGCTTACCCGTCAAAGATGTTATGAAGAAGTTTTTACGACAGAGAGCAGGTGAGAACAGAGACGTTCGAAGCTGCGCGCGGCGTGACGCTTGGCGAAGGTGGCTGCATGTCTTGATCGTTTGTCTGCCGTTCATCACCTTCACCGCCGATGCGGTCTTAGCGCAGACGGCACCGCCGACTCCTTCCGCACCACCGACGGCAGGCCCACCGCAACAAGTTCGCACGCTGGGCGAAATCGCCACCCGCTTCGTTCCGGCGGTCAAGCGCATTGTCGAGAGCGCGATGCTCAAACGCTATACGTTTCTCGCCACCGTCTTCGCGCAACTCGTCATTCTCGCTGCCTTTCTCAAACTGCAAGCCGACAAGCCTGGCGCAACACGCGACTTCTTCGGTCAAGCGGCGCGCGCGATTATCATTCTGCCGCTCATTGTTCTGGGTCCGTGGCTTGTCAGCTATCTCTACACGCTCGGCGGTCAGCTTGTCTTTCCGCTTCGCATTCCCTTGCGTGCAGCCGTGCTTGAATTCGACGAGTCGTACACGCGGTTCACTCTGGGGATGTTCACGGCGACCGACAGAGGCGGCATTTATCAGCCGATGCCGACTGGCGTGGATGGCATCGTCGGCGTGCTGTCTGACAGAGAGACTTCCGTCAGAACCGTCAACGAGATGATTGATCCGGCGCGTTGGGACATGACGAAACTATTCACGGTACTCAATATCGCGCGCGGCATTCTCTCTTTCGGCGAGTTCGTGCTCCTCGTCTTAACCGGATTCTTGATGATCGCTTTCCGCTTGGCAATTCCGTGGATGATAGCGATGAGCATTGACCGCTCGCTCGCGCATGAAGTCTCGTACAAGTTCGCGCGCGGTGTGGTCGTCTATACGCTCGTCTTCCCTATCGTCTCACACATCCTGATGATTATCGCCTTCAAGATCGGAACTCTAGGGATGGCGATTTACGACGGTACGCCGATGTACAGCGTTGACCCGCGGACGGCGCAACTCATCGCCCGCCCGGACGTCGACCCGACCTTCTGCTTCGGCGTCGC
>Ga0136617_10007066_pt1 | contig 10017 bp, 6 predicted proteins | sample AntDrymUQ3222106_2_FD_129672 | JGI IMG/M metagenome (GOLD analysis project Ga0136617, IMG submission 129672) | Polar desert sand microbial communities from Dry Valleys, Antarctica - metaG UQ322 (21.06) | ecosystem: Environmental > Terrestrial > Soil > Desert | place: Antarctica: Dry Valley... | reverse complement strand
CGAAAGCGAGTAATTTTATTTTGCCGTTTGAAGTCAATCTCAAATTCTGAGGATTTATATCGCGGTGAATAATCGGCGGCAGGTGCGTATGCAGATAGTTAAGCGCGTTGAGCAATTGGTCAGCCCAATTTGCGACATCCGAAAGCGCAAATGAACTTCCGTCCTTTTTCAGCAGTTCGCTCAAATCATTTCCGTCCGCATATTCCAACACCAAATATTGTCGATCAATTTCAGAAAAATAATCGCGGACGTGCAACAGCGATTCGTGTTTTATCGCCGTCAAAACTTTCACTTCGTTGGCAAAAGCGAGTTTGCGCGTTTCCATTTGAGAAACGGTTATAACTTTTTTTGAATTAGCCGAATTTTCTCTGAGCAGCACGTTTGTTTCGAGAACATTGTCAAAGGCTTCATAGACCGCGCCTTTTCCGTCCTGCCTAAATTGGTTAATTATACGATAGCGTCCTTGTTGTAAAACTTCATTTGTAGCAAGCATATTTTTGGGGGGAACAAACAGATGAAATGTTTGCCAGATATATTATAACTATTTCAGCAAAAAATGGAAGGCTTTTGTTTGAAAATTTTCAACAAAATTTTGCACACTTGCTTGCGCGATTTAAATCAGTGAAAAAGTGAAAAAGTAGTTTAGGACATGACACGCCTACTTTTTCACCTTTTCACTTTTTCACTTTTCCACTTTAATTGTCGTTGATAAGGTCGTCAACCGTTACGGTTTTCTTTTTAGGCGGCGGCGTTTTCGCCGGCGGCGTTGGTTTTTCAACTCGCGGCGGCGCAACTTTTGTTTCAACGAGAGGTTTGCTCACAGGCGTTACAATCGGATTCGGTGCTAAAGATGAAGGCAGTGTCGTCGGGTCGGTTGCGGGAGTTGTTCCGACTTTTGGTTCGGCAGTTGTTTCATTCGGTAAAACTCCTGTTTGATTCGAGTTTGTCTGATTTGATTCTGCCGCTTCCGGCGACTGCATAAGCCAAATTCCAAAAACCGCGCCTCCAAACACTAATAAAATCAATGCCGCTATCGGCAACGTCCACGAAACTTTTTTACTTTCGGGCAAGGTAAAAGACAGTGGTTGAGCTTCATCAGAGAGAGTATTAGAAGTGATATTTTGGGTTGTCAGTTCGGGCAAAACGTCCGGAAGATATAAGTTTTGCGTTAAATCGTCTGAAAATTGAGGTATCACCGGTAACAACTCTGTTTCTTCAAAATTTTCTTTTTTGCTTAATCGAAGCGCGTCTTTGGATATATTCTGCACGGTGAGTTGGTGTTGAATATCAGCTTCGTGCTGTTGAATTTCATCCAATTCCGCTTCGATGCGAAGACGCTCCTTTTTGGCTAGTTGCCGTTGAGTTTCGGCTTCGCGCAACTGTCGTTGTTTTTCCAATCGTTCTTGTTCGACCATCCGCCTTTCCGTTTCAAGACGCTTATGTTCGGCTTCGATTCGCAAGCGTTCCTGCTCGGCAAATTGTCGTTCCTTCTCCAATCGTTCCTGCTCAAGTCGCGCTGCTTCCGCTAACTGAATAACACGCATAGCTTCTTCTTTTTCGCGTTTCTTGATGTCCGCCACTGCTTGATTTAAGGCTTTCTGCATTTCCGTTGCCGAAGCAAAACGGTCTTCGCGGTCAATTTCCATCGCCTTTAGAAAAATACGGGAAACTTCTTCGGGAATGTTCGGGTTCAATTCGTGCGGACGGCGCAGCGGGTCGGGTTTGCCTGACCAAATTTCCAAAGCTCTTTTGAACGAATCGGTTGGCATAAAGGCAGTCGAAAGATGATAAAGCGTTGCGCCCAACGAATATAAATCGCTTCGCGCATCGGCATTTTGTTCTAAAACATTTTCGATATTTGTCTTAAATTTTTCCGTAATTACTTCGCGCAAAGTCGGGTCAAGCACCCGCAAAACTTGTTCAAATGGCGAATAGTTGAGAGTTGCGGCGATAAAAGATTGGTTGGTAATCGTGGTTGTCGCTTGCGCGTCGGCATTTTTGGCAATTCCGAAGTCGAGCAGTTTGATTTTTCCACGTGCCGTAAGTTTTAGATTGTGCGGTTTCAAATCGCGGTGAAAAATCGGCGGCTTAAACGAATGAAGATAATCGAGCGCGTCCAGCAGTTGATCGGTCCAAATCAAAATTTCTTCAATCGGAAACGGCGATTGCTGATGCGCCAGCATTTGCGCCAAATCTTCGCCTTGAACTAATTCCATCACCAGAAATTGGCGGTCGCTTTCCGAAAAATACTCGATGACGTGCGGAAAAACTTCGTGCTGAACTTCGGCTAAAATTTTTGCTTCGCGTTCAAAAGCGCGTCTGAGCAATTCTTGCTGTTTAGCGTCGCCAATATCAGTCCTATCAACCAAAATTTCTTTGAGCGCAACCGCCGCATCGAATCTTTTATTGTCCTGTGCCTCATAAACCGCACCCATTCCGCCTTGTCCGAGTTGCCTGACAATTCGATAACGCCCTTGCAGAATTTTATCCGTCGTTAGCATATTTGCAGTTGAGTAAATCTCAAAAAGGTTTGGTTTGGCAATTATTAACCAAATCGTGAAAAAAGGAAAGAAAAAAATAAAGATTTTGGTAATATTTCAATAAAAAGTTACAGATTGAATTTTAGCCAAGTCAAAATTGGTATAATATTTCAAAGGATTGAGGAAAAGCTAAACGAGCAACTATTGGTCGTTTCCCACAATCTGATTGGCGACAGGAGAGAAATAACGAATATGCGTTTAAGATTTTACATTTCAGTTTTTGCTTTTTGCATGGTGTTCGGAGTTGATTCGGTTTTGGCTCAAAAACCTAAACCTGCGGCGACTCAAACCACCCAGCGAACAATTATAGTTATGACCGAACCAAAAGCGACAGTCTGGCTTGACGACGTGAAACGCGGCAAAGCGGACGAAAGCGGCAAACTCGCCGTCAAATTTTCATTGCCGGGAACAAGAAAATTGCGGGTTCGCGCCGACGGTTTCAAAGAAGTTTCAAACAATCTGTTGCCGACACAAAAAGGCGAAGTAAAAATCACCTTAACCAAAACTACGGACGAAGCCGAACTCGCGTTTCAGCAAGCCGAAGCGTCGGACGACAAACAAAAAGCGGCGGAACTTTACCGACAAGCCATCAAACTGCGCCCGAAATATGCCGAAGCCCAACTCGGTTTAGCGCGTGTCTTGACTGACAACGACAACGAAGGCGCATTCGAAGCGATTAAAGAAGCGCGAAAATCGCGTCTGAGTTATGCGGAAGCGTCAGCCGTCGAAGGCAGAATTTACAAATCGGAAGGTGAAGATGAAAAAGCGATTGCCTCGTTCAAACGCGCCGTCACCGAAGGCAAAGGTTTTCAGCCCGAAGCGCATACCGGTTTAGGTTTGCTCTTCAAAGAAAAAGCCGAAGGTTTCAACGCGTCGGGCAAATTTGTCGAAGAAAAAGCCAATTATGAACTCGCCGTCGAATCTTTCAAAAAATCTATTGCCCAACTTTCAGGCGCGCCGGACGCGGAAGTTATTTATCAATTTCTCGGTCTGGCGTATGAACAGATGAAAAAATATAAAGAAGCCATCGCGGTTTATGAAGAGTTTCTGCGAGTTTTTCCCGACAGCAACGAAACGAGTGCTGTGCAATCATACATCGTGCAGTTAAAAAAGCAGATGAACGGCGAACAGTAACTATAAATTTATTTCTTTCGCTGCTAAAATTTCTCTAAAATGTGCAGAGATTCAACTGTTTCGCTCGCCTTGTGATTTCTGTTCTCGGTTTTGTCGGCTTTGAATCTTTGATACTTAATCGTTTCTAAACCGTATTCGCCGTATTTTTTCATTATCCTTTTGACTTCGCCCGCCAGCATCAAACCTTCGTTATTGTAGCTCAAAAAGATATATTTGAAATTAGCGTTTTTGACAAGATTTTCAAAAGCGTCTGAAACTTCATTTTTTTGACAATAACGTGAACGCTCATAATTTCTCAAACCCGTTTTGCCGTTTGGCGTGAAAGCGTCATATTTGGCGATGGTATTTAGCAAATGATAATTTGAACCATATTGCCGTGCATTATAAGGCGGATCGAGATATAACACATTGCCTTCAATTCTTTTTATCAAAGAATTTGCATCTTCATTAAAAACTTCGTGCGTTGCGTCGTTCAAATCAAAAAATGCCGGTTTGAGCGTAAGAGTTTTCTGCGCGGATTTTTTTAGATGTTTCAGATATGCGCCGTAAACGCTTGCCGTATTTGCAACTGCATCTGCGTTTTCAAGCAAACTCGTCAGCAGAAAAAAATATTGATTTTCATTTATTCGTTCGGCAATTTTCCAATCTTTAATCTTTTGCCGAATCGCATCAATCTTTTTGCCGTTTTCATCGCTGAAATATTGCCGTTCACTTCCCGAACCTAGACAATAATTTTTGTAAATAAAACCTTCAATGCCTTCAAGACTATCCAACTCTTCAACAAATTCACGCCATTCGATTTCTTCGTGATTACCGATGTAATTTTGATTCAAAATATAACTGTAATACTCAAAATCGTTAGCAATTACTTTCTTCGATTCGGTTTTAAAACTCCGCGCAATCGCGCCTGTTCCTGCGAATAAATCGCAAAAAACTTTGTCATTCATCTCGCCGACAACTTTTTTAATTTCGGATTTTATGAATTTTGAAAGTTTATCTTTTGAACCGATATAATTCATATCACTTTCTTACAAATATTATATTTCAAAAGCCTCGAAATAGATTTCCAAAAATTCTGCCGGAACATTAGCGGAAAAAGTTTTGTTGATTTCATTTAATATCTTATGTGGATGCGCCTGTATGCTAATAACATCATTATTGATATTTACAAATCCTGGAACTAATTTTTCCAAACTCTCAACAATCATTTTTAATTGTTGTTCTGAATACTTCCATAAATCTGGATGTTTATATCTCAATGAAGATAATTTCGCTGGCTCAAAATCTTCTTTATTCAGTTTATATGCGGTTTCTATAATTTCTTTTATCGGTCCGCGACTGACTTCTTTTCCTTTTAATTCGGCAATCCAATGTGATGTTTCATTAACTGTATGACAATGCTCGAAAAAATCCCTTAATTCATTTAACCCAACTTGTTTTGGTCCTGAGAGAAAAATCAGGGTAATTAAATCTTTAACTTTTATCAAATTAACTTTAAGATGTTTTGCTTGGTCATTTACAGAACTCTCATCGTCATTTGCACCTTCAAAATCTATAGCAACTACGCAACAATAATCAGCACTATATTTTCTTCTGTGTTTATCTATATTTGATATGTATGCGTCTTTAGCTTTAATTCTATCCTTTCCTGTGCTTTTTGCATCGAAAGTTACAGAATAATTACTTAGTGAATTTTTCGGACCGATATAAGCTGTTGCTAGTCCGTCTGGTTCGCCATCGCCACCAATAGGAATTGCTTCAAATCCAAGAGTGGTAAATGCTTTAGTTACAGAATCTTCTAATCCTGATGAGTCACTTACTGATGCCTGTAATAAGGAAGCAACAAGAGGAGCGTTTGATTTGTCGCTAAAAGTAAGTTCTCGAAGTATAGAATCACGTTTCCACATTATTTCTCTTACTTCGTCCTGATGAATACCGCTATCAATCAATAACGCTTCAGTTAAAATTTCCGTCAGAGCAATTAATTGAAAGGGTAATGTTGATTTTACTTCTTCGATGAAATTTGCAAAAAATGGGTGCATTAAATTTATCTTTGCTATTCGATTATATAAATCCAATTTTGCAATCGGTTCCTCCGGCTTCAACGCAACCCATTCGACATTTTGAATGATTCCAACTTCACTTGTTAAATCATCTTCAAGACTTTTGACAAATAAATTTTTCTCTTCGTCTGATAAATCTTTTGGAATTTCAGTTAAAACTAAGTCTGAAATCTCATTAGAAAGAAATCTTTTAGCTATAGAAATTATTGGTCTGCGAGATAAACTTGCAGAGGCATACGCGATTTTATAAGAAGCGCGATTCCTTTTCTCTTCCTCTTCAACAGTTCCTTGATACCAAGTTTTTATTTCATCAAACTTGCGTTGAATATATCTTCTTAAATCGCTAAAAGCAGCGGAATCTTTAATAGCTTCTCTTGTTGATGTTATGTAATCATTAAGATTATCTGCGTGAATAATAATTCTAGAACGATTAAAATATCCGTGAGACAGTGCCGGCATTCCAATTAAAGGATCATCAAGATTAATTAGCCTATTTCTTATATGCAAAAATATCCCGTGGCTTCTTCCTAATTCGTCTGATTTTCCCCCAAGTAGAGAATCTTTGTATAAAACAAATTCGCCCCTGACATTTGCCAGATTAGGTAGATTCACGCAAGGTTTCCCTTCTGTTTCAGATGATTCATAATCCTTAAACTTTTCGGCTGTTTTATCATCTTTTCCGATTACCCAAGTTTTTAACGGTTCAATACTTAATTTGCTTGAAGATAACAAGCTACCATTGAAAAACAATTCAAAGTTCGGATTTAACGGTAAAGCTGTGCTTAAAACCCATCTCAACCGTCCGTCTTTTATTTCAGACGCTTTTGGTTTTAAATCTGACATTATTGCAAAAGTCCAAGTTTCTTCTGCTTTTTCGCCCCATAGATCAAATGACATCAGATTTTGAGAATTTAATTTTATTAAAGGATTTAGAACAGTTTTTACTTCGTTCAATGTTAATTCTCTTTCATCTAATGAAATTCCCTCACCGGAAAATTCATTAATGTCTGCATAATCCATTGTTACAGCGTAATAATTATTGCTTGCTGATTTACAAATTAGCGTCAATTTTCGTGTCAGAATATAAGTAGCCAGTTTTCCTATTCCAAATTTGCCAATAGGTTTTCTATCTAATTTTTCAATTAATGGTTTGTAAGACTCGCCTATTTTCCAAAATTCTTTTAGTCCGTCCTTATCCATTGAAATACCATTATCAGCAACCCAAATAATCGAATCAGTCAAACTTTTATCTGATGGAACATAAACACTCACTTTTGTTGCTCCAGCATCATAAGAATTGCTAACTAATTCTTCAAATGCTTTGTTCGGACTTGAGTATAAACCTGCTGAAAATAAATCAATAATTTTGTAACTGATTTCAACTGGAATTTTATCTATTGTCTTACCAACTGTCTCTATATTCATACTTCTTTCAAAAAAAAATGATCTTTCTTTTTTTTCGTGTAATGTCTGATTAGCTGATTTGGAATCTGTGGAATAAAATTTCCGTGATAAAAATTCGCGTGTTTTCCGCTTTTATCTCTTTCCTTGATAAGCCACAATGAATCGGTGTTGATGTCGCAGTCCTTCCAATTTTCGATGTTCAAATCATTGTGATTCATAAATTATTTTCGGCGCAATTCCGCCATTCTTTTGCGGAGTTGGGGCGCGAGTTTTATTGTTTGAAACAGCGAACCGGAGGCAAAGTATTTGGCAAAACCGCGAAAAGTTTCCAGCGCGATTGGCGAATAGGGAAGCCACCAAGCGTTTGGGAAAAGTGAAATATGGTTGACGTGAATATGTTGCGGTTGGACGAGTTTCATCAAGCCGAATTTGCCGTGCGTTCTGCCGTAGCCGCTGTTTTTGAAACCGCCCCACGGCGTTTGCCCGATGCCGTGCGTGTAGAGAACTTCGTTGACGCAAACCGTTCCCGCTTCGATTTTTTCGGCAAGCCGTTTGCCGCGTTTTAAGTCGCTTGTCCAAACGCTTGCCGTCAAACCGAATTCGCTGTCGTTTGCAAATTCGATAGCTTCTTGTTCGGTTTTAAATGTGGCAATCGGCAATGTCGGACCAAAGGTTTCTTCCTGCATCGGGCGCATTTCGTTGGTGGCACCGGAAATAACCGTCGGCTCAAAAAATGTTCCCGCAAAATTTTCGTTTCGCTTTCCGCCCGTGAGAATCGTCGCGCCCGCTTTTTCAAATTCGGCTACGTGGTCGGCGACGACACTCATTTGTCTTTCCGAAGACATCGCGCCGATGTCGGTGGTTGCTTTACTGCCCAAATCCTGTGTTAATTTTTTTGTTTTTTCGACCAGCAGATTGGTAAATTTTTCGGCAACTGATTCTTCGACATAAAGCCGTTCAACCGACGAACACGATTGACCCGAATTACAAAACGCGCCCCAAATCGCGCCTTGTGCGGCGAGTTCGAGATTTGCGTCAGCGAAAACAATCATCGGGTCTTTGCCGCCGAGTTCGAGAACAAAAGGCGTTAGAGTTTTGGCGGCGGATTCGGCAATGCGCTTGCCCGTCGCCACGCTGCCCGTGAACATAATTTTGTTCACGCCCGCTTCAACCAACGCCGCGCCCGTTGTGCCGTCGCCACTAACGACTTGGACAACATCTTGCGGCGCATTTGCTTTTTCAAAAATCTCGCCGATTTTCAGCCCGACAAATGGTGTCAGTTCGCTCGGTTTGAGAACAACCGTGTTTCCCGCCATCAACGCCATCACGATTTCGCCAAGCGGAATCGAAAACGGATAATTCCATGCGGGAATAATCCCAACCACGCCTAACGGCTGATAAACGATTTTTGAAGAACGCCCAAGCAGTGCGTAAAGACCGATATTGATTTTTTCGGGCTTGAGCATCTTTTCCGCGTTACGCGCAAAATACTGCATCAAATCCAAAACCGGCGCAATTTCCATCGAAAACGATTCGGTAACGGGTTTGCCCGATTCGTCGGAAATCAATCGCGCAATCTCGTCCATTTCTGCCAAAATTACTTCCCGCGCCCGCATTACAATTTGCCGTCTTTCGGCAAAAGAAGTCTTGCGCCAAACCTGAAACGCCCGCCGCGATTTTTCAACCGCTTCTCCGACATCTTCGGCAGATGTTACCGCAACGCGCCCGACTTCTTCACCCGTTGCGGGATTGTAGGAAATAATTTCGTTTTCTTTGATTGGAACTGAAATAACCGCACTCATCGTTTTGCTCCTTAATTCAATAATAGATTACCCGACTTGTTTTCGATAAATATAAAACAAAAGATTCAAAATATGCTAATTGCCAAAGTTTTTAAGCAAATCTGAAAATTGTCTTGACAAATCTTTTTCCGACGATTATTCTTAAAAAGTTGGTAATTTAAGAACAATGAATGAAATTGATAAAAAAATACTGAACATTATGCAGAAAGAGGCGCGAATCTCTAATGCGGAAATTGCGCGTCAAGTCGCTCTTGCGCCGTCGGCGGTTTTGGAAAGAATCAAGAAATTGGAAGAGCGCGGCGTGATTCGCGGTTACGCGACGGAAATTGATGCGGCTGAGGTCGGCTTCGGTTTGACGGCTTTTGTCGCCGTCCGCACACACGAATGCTGCGACGAAACCGACAAATTTTTGGCGGAAATCCCCGAAGTTTTGGAAGTTCACGACGTTGCGGGCGAAGATTCTTACTTGCTCAAAATCCGTGTCAAAAATACGGAGCATCTGTCACGCCTCTTGCGCGAAAGATTAAAAAACGTCCCGAATGTGGCGACAACCAAAACAACCATTGTCTTGCAGACAATCAAGGAAACAACGGCTTTGCCGCTTGAGTCGGGCGAAGAATCAGTGAAAGCCGCGAACGTGAAATCGAAACGGCGCGAAAAAGGCGAGTGAAATTTATTAGACAAGAGGTTTGAAATGCAGAAGACGGAAGTTACAACATTTAGCAAAAATCGAAATTTTATTTTATTGATTGCGGCATTTGCGGCGGTTTATATTTTTTGGGGTTCGACGTATTTGGCAATCAAATACGCGATTGAAACTTTGCCGCCGTTTCTAATGGCGGGCGCGAGGTTTAGTTTCGCCGGGGCGATTTTATTGATTTGGGCGCGATTTTCTAAAGATTACGAAAAGCCGAAAGCGGTGCATTGGCGAACGAGTTTTATTGTCGGAACGCTTTTGCTGCTTGGCGGAAACGGCGGAGTAGTCTTTGCGGAACATTATATTTCATCGAGTCTTGCCGCGCTTCTCGTCGCTACCGAACCATTTTGGATTGTGCTTTTGAGTTGGCTGTGGCT
>Ga0136617_10007065_pt1 | contig 10018 bp, 8 predicted proteins | sample AntDrymUQ3222106_2_FD_129672 | JGI IMG/M metagenome (GOLD analysis project Ga0136617, IMG submission 129672) | Polar desert sand microbial communities from Dry Valleys, Antarctica - metaG UQ322 (21.06) | ecosystem: Environmental > Terrestrial > Soil > Desert | place: Antarctica: Dry Valley... | reverse complement strand
GCCAGCATCCGGTCCAGCTCGGCCGGATCGTCCAACCAGCCGCGGACCCGCGCATGCAGCGGCGACACGAACGCACCCACCACTTCGGCGAGGTCCTTCTTCAGGTCGCCGTAGCCCTTGCCGGCGTACTCGGCCTCCAGCTCGGCGATCTTGCGGTCGGTGAGCTCCGCGTAGATCGTGAGCAGGTTGGAGATGCCCGGCTTCACCGCGGGGTCGTAACGGATCTCCCGCTCGGTGTCGGTGACCGCCGACCGGATCTTCTTCGCCGACACCTTCGGGTCGTCGAGCAGCTCGACGATCCCCGCCGGGCTCGACGCCGACTTGCTCATCTTGGCCGTCGGGTCCTGCAGGTCCTGGATCTTCGCCGTGCCGGACAGAATGTAGGCCTCGGGCACGGTGAGCGCCAGCCCGAACCGCGAGTTGAAACGCTGAGCGAGGTCGCGGGTCAGCTCGACGTGTTGGCGTTGGTCCTCACCGACGGGAACCCGGTCGGCCTGGTACAGCAGGATGTCGGCTGCCTGCAGGATCGGGTAGGTGAACAGACCCACCGTCGCCCGGCCGGGGCCCTGCTTCTGCGACTTGTCCTTGAACTGGGTCATCCGGCTCGCCTCGCCGAAGCCGGTGAGGCAGCCCAGCACCCAGGCCAGCCGCGGGTGCTCGGGCACGTGGGACTGCACGAACGTCGTGCACCGTTCGGGGTCGAGCCCGAGCGCGAAGAGCTGGGCGGCGGCGTTGCGGGTGCGGGCGGCGAGCGTGCGCGGGTCGTGGTCCATGGTGATCGCGTGCAGGTCCGGGATGAAGCAGAACGCGTCGTGGTCGTCCTGTAGGGCCACCCACTGGCGTACCGCGCCGAGGTAGTTGCCGAGGTGGAACGAGTCGGCCGTCGGCTGGATGCCGGAGAGGATCCGGGGACGGCGGGGGACGGCGGGGCGGGTGCACGCTCCGCCGGCGCTCCGCGCGGTGGTCATGGTGTCGATTCTTCCAGCCGTGGCGATGTGGTTTCGTCGGGCCGGTCATTACGCTGATCTGTTGTGGGCGAACCTCAAGTAGGCGAACCTCGGGTGATCAGTGTGCAGGCCGGCCCGGTGGCCCTGGCGGCCCGCTCCTGGCCGGGTGACGGAGCGCGGCCGGTGCTGCTGGTGCATGGGCTCTCGTCCAACGCCCGGCTGTGGGACGAGGTCGCCGCCCGGCTGGCCGGGCAGGGGCATCCGGTGGTCGCGGTGGACCTGCGCGGGCACGGCTCGTCGGCCGAGATCCCCGACCCGGAGCGCGGAGGCGGTGCCACGCTCACCGCAGCCGCTGACCTCGCGCAGGTGTGCGCGTCGCTGAGCTGGGCCGACGGGGAAGTGACCGTCGCCGGGCAGTCCTGGGGTGGCAACGTCGTGTTGCAGCTCGCCGCGGACCGACCTGACCTGGTGCACGGCCTCGCGCTCGTCGACGGCGGCTGGCTGCATCTCGGCGACCAGTGGGACACCGTCGACGTGGCATGGGACGTGCTCGCCCCGCCCGTGTTCGACGGGCTGTCGGCCGACGCGCTGCGCTCCCGGCTCGCCGCCGCGCACCCGGACTGGTCAGGCGCGGCGGTCGACGCCACTGCGGCCAACCTGTGCGAGCGCCCTGACGGCGGCGTCACACCGTGGCTGGACCGTGATCGACACCGCGGCATCGTCGCCAGCATGCTCGCGCACCGACCCCGCGCGCTCTACCCGCGGGTCCGCTGCCGCACCCTGCTGCTCGCGGCCATCGCCGGTGACGATCTGCCGCGCAAGCACGAGCAGCTCGCCGAGGCGCTGGCCGCGCTGCCCCACGGTGAGCTGGTGGAGTTCCCCGGCGCCGACCACGACCTGCATGCGCAGCACCCCGACCAGGTAGCCGCGCTGATCGGAGCCCTGTGAGCGGTCGCTTGGTGATCATGGGATCGGGCGAGACGGCCCCCACGATGGTGGAGGTGCACCGCGCAGTCCTGCGCACGGTGGGCGAGGGCCCGGCATTGCTGCTCGACACCCCGTACGGCTTCCAGGAGAACGCGGACGACATCACCGAGAAGGCCATCGCCTACTTCGGGCGCAATGTCGGGCGCACGGTCACGGCGCTGCGCTGGCGGCACCGGCTCGCAGGCGTCGAGTTGGACCGGGCACTTGTCATGTTGCGAGAGGCGCGCTGGATCTTCGCCGGGCCGGGCAGCCCGACGTACGCGATGCGCGTGTGGGCGGAGACCGGCTTCGACGATGCAGTCGCAGCGGTGGTCGCGAAAGGAGGTGCCGTCACGTTCGCGAGCGCCGCCGCGCTCACCCTCGGCGTGAGGACGGTGCCGGTCTACGAGATCTACAAGAGCGGCGCGGACCCGGCGTGGGCCGCGGGGACGAACCTGCTGGAGCGGCTGACCGGGCTGCGCGCGGCGGTCATCCCGCACTACGACAACACCGAGGGCGGCACGCACTCCACCCGATTCTGCTACCTGGGCGAGCGCCGCCTGCGCGCGCTGGAGGCCGAGCTGCCCGAGGACGCACACGTGATCGGTGTGGACGAGCACACCGCACTCGTGCTCGACCTGGCCGCGGGCACGGCGTCGGTGCTGGGCAACGGCACCGTGACGGTGCGCTTCGACGGGCAGTCCGACACCCTCCCCACCGGCACCGTCACCCCCATCCCCGACCTCGGTTCCCGCTCTCGCGAGGCTGGGAACTCCGGTGTGCGAGCCGGGAACCTCGGCACGCGGGTTGGGAACCTCGGTGCGCGAGCCGAGAGGTCTCGCAGCGCGAATCGGGAATCCGCGGCGGCTGAGTCGCCGCCCGCGGGCGGCCCGGCTTCGCTGCGCGTGGCGACGGACGCGGCGCGGTCCACATTCGACGCCGCGCTGGCCGCCCGGGACGCCGACGCCGCCGCGGCGGCGGTGCTCGACCTGGAGCAGGCGCTCGCCGACTGGACCGCCGACACCCTGCAGTCCGATGACGCCGACCACGCTCGGCGCGCCCTTCGTGGCATGGTGCTGGAACTGGCCGCCGCGGCCCGCGACGGCCTGGCCGACCCCGCGCGGCGCGTGGCGCCGTTGGTGGAGGCGTTGCTGGAGCGCCGCGCCGCCGCCCGCGCCGACCGCGACTTCGCCCTCGCCGACGCACTGCGCGACCGGCTCACCGCGGCCGGTGTCGAGGTGCGGGACTCCCCGGACGGAGCCGGGTGGTCGTTACGCCCGGCGTAAGCCGGCACCGGCAACCAAATGCCCTCCCAGAGGCAACCGCACCCCCCACGCCCGCCCCCCACGCCCCGCGCCCGCCCCGCCCCTGCCCCCTCCCCAGCCCCCCGGGCAACGGTGCGAACGGCACGTTCGCACGCACCTAGCGTTCGAGAGTGCCGCTCGCCCCATCGGCAGGGGTAACGTCGGGGGCGGCGGTGATTCGGAGGAGTGGCCATGACCTCGCTAGGTGAGCCCGTCGCCGTCGCCCGCCCCACCGGCGCCGACCCGGACGAGCCGAACCCGTACCTGCTCGGCGTCTTCGCCCCGGTCCGCGACGAGATCACCGCCGACGCCCTACAGGTGATCGGCGAGATCCCCCGTGACCTGAACGGGGTCTACCTGCGTAACGGGCCCAACCGGCGCTTCGACGCCCCCGGCCGCTACCACTGGTTCGACGGCGACGCCATGGTGCACGCGATGTCGTTCGAGAACGGCACGGCCCGTTACCGCAACCGGTTCGTCCGCACCCGGGCACTGTCCATGGAGGAGGCGGACGGACGCGCGCTGTGGACCGGTGTCATGGAGCCCCCGCGCAACAACCCGCTCGGCACCGCCCGCAGCCTGCCGTTCAAGGACACCGCGAACACCGACCTGATCTACCACGACGGCCGCGTGCTGGCCACGTGGTACCTGTGCGGGCAGCCGATGTCGCTCGACCCGCTGTCGCTGGAGACCATCGGTGCCGAGGACTTCCTCGGCACCCTGCGCGGTGACGTCATGGCGCACCCGAAGCGCGACGAGGCCACCGGCGAGCTCATGTGGTTCGACTACGGTGCGCGCGAGCCGCTGATGCGCTACGGGGTGGTGGGGCGCAGCGGCGAGGTCGAGCACGAGGTGGCGATCGACCTGCCCGGCCCGCGGCTTCCGCACGACATGGCGATCACCGAGCACTACTCGATCCTGATGGACCTGCCGCTCATCAAGGACGCGGCGGCCGCCCGCCAGGGCCGTCACAAGATCACGTTCGACCGGTCGACGCCGTCGCGGTTCGGAGTGATCCCGCGGCGCGGACGAGCCGACGAGATCCGCTGGTTCGAAGCCGAGCCGTGCTACATCTACCACGTCGTGAACGCCTGGGAGCAGGGGCGCACGATCGTTCTGGACGTCTGCCGGGTCACCCGGCCGGAGCCCGTCGCCACCCGCCCGGGCGCGCTCGCGAAGCTGCTCGCCTACCTGCGCCTCGACGCCCGGCTGCACCGCTACATGTTCGACCTCGACACCGGCGCCACCACCGAGACCCAACTCGACGACGCCAACACCGAGTTCCCCTCCATCGACACCCGGCGGTGCGGGCGGCCGAGCCGCTACGCCTACAACGTGCACATCGCCGACACCGAGACCGTGCTGTTCGACGGGTTGCTGCGCTACGACCGGGAGACCGGGGAGCGGCAGGACTACCGGTTCGGTCCCGGTCGGTTCGGCAGTGAGGCTCCCTTCGCCCCGCGCGACGGGAGTGTGGCCGAGGACGACGGGTACCTCGTCAGCTTCGTCACCGACGAGCGCGAGGGGCGGTCCGAGGTGCAGATCCTCGACGCGGCCGACCTGACGGCCGGACCGGTGGGGCGGGTGCTGCTCCCGGAGCGGGTGCCGGTGGGGTTCCACGCGACGTGGGTGCGGGCCGACCAACTGCGTGCCGGCTCCTGAGGATAAGCCCGCAACGCGGAGGCAGATCGCAGCTACTCAGCCAGCTCCTCGGCGGCCTGGTCAGCCGCCTCCGCGGCGGTGGATCGGTGTACCTCGACCACGCCCTTCTCCAGGTCGATCGGCCCGAGCCCCCGATCACCCGAACGTGCATCGGCGATCGACGAGGTGCACCGAGGCTATATCGCGACCAGCCGGTCCGTCGATCGGGCGGTCACCGAGCTGATGGTGACGCTCCACCCGGACGCGCTCCCGGTGTTCCGAGGCCTGGACGCCGACGAGGAAGGACGGAGGCAGTTCGCGGCTCGGGCTACCGGGAACCGCCCGGACCTTACCGCGGTCAGCGACATCGACGTCCTGTACGACTCGGGCAGCCTGCTCTCCCTGGCCGGGCTGCGGGACTCTGACGGCCTCGCCCTGCTCGACGGACGCTGGCGACGCTGGTGCGAGCTCGCCGAGCGGGCGGTAGCCGACATGCTCGAGGAGCTGCCCACCGGCGCCGAGCTCCCGGGGGCCGTCGTGCTGCGCAGCCTGTTGTTGGCGGCAGCCGCCGACTCGGCGACGGCGGCCCGCCTGGCGGTGCGCGCGGAGCGGCTGGCCACCCGACGGAACCTGCGGGTCTGGTGGTTCCACAGGCTCGCGAACAGCGCAGTCGGTGACGATGCGCCCGCCTACCAGGCGATCATGGTGCTTGCCGAGCCCTCTTGGGAGTTCCCGCGTATCGCTTCTCGGATGTGCTGCTCGAACGCGCCCGGCAGCTGATCAACCAGGATGTCCCGCGCGGTGTACAGCAAGCCCGCGAGCACTCGCGGCGGCTGGTCCGCGCGGGCCCGCCGCTGGCCGCGGGCCTGGGCTATCTCGGGCTCGTCGCGGTGACCGGCGCCGGTGTCGGGTTCGGCACCTCGGCGGCGCAGGGCGTCCTGACCGCCGCAGTGCTGCTCGCAGCCGGGATCTGCCTGTCCGTGGGCATGTCCCGGCACCGGCTCGCCGATGCGCTGCTCACCGGTTGGGCGGGCGCATGGGTCGGACTCGGGCTGGCGGTGGTGATCGGTGCCGCAGTCGGCCTCCTGGTCGGCCCAGGAACCGGCTGGCCGGTGTTCTGGAGCACCTGGGTGACGACGATCGTCGCCGGTACCGCTCTAGTACTACAGGGCTACCAGACGGCGCGCCTGCGCCACAATCGTGATCATCTGTGCTGGTCTTATGCTCGTGCTGTGCTGCGATGAGGATAGTCCGGTGCTCGACGACGACGTGGTGTCCTGCTCAGACCTGCGGGACTGGTCGGTCGAGTTCGAGTCATTGACCAGTCGTGTCTCGTCGTTGTTTGTCCATTCGAAATCGCAGGCGCATTCGCGGCAGTATCTTGAAGGTCTGCTGGCGCCGATTGAACGTAAGAACGGGTGGACGATCGCCGAGCACGTGGGCGAGAAGGAACCGAAGGCGATGCAGCGGTTCCTGAACCTTGCGTCCTGGGACGCCGACGATCTGCGCGACCTGAACCTTGACTACGCGATCGAGAACCTCGGCGACCCGGAAGGTGTCCTGATCGCCGACCCTACGGGGTTCGCCAAGAAGGGAAAGAAGTCGGCAGGCGTTCAACGACAATATTCCGGCACTCTCGGTCGGGTCGACAACTGTCAGATCGGCACGTTCCTGGCATACGTCAACCCCGCGGGCGACCGCGTGCTCATCGATCGTGAGCTCTACCTTCCCGAGAAGTCGTGGTTCGGCGATCCCGAGCGGTGCGCCGAGGCCGCGATCCCACCCGATCTGGAGTTCGCCACCCGACCAGCACAGGTCATCGCCATGATCAAACGCACCGTCCGGGCCGGCTCGCCCTTCAGGTGGTTCACCGCCGACGAGGAGTTCGGCCAGAACCCCGGACTGCGCGACTACCTCGAGAACGCCCGCACCGCCTACGTCATGGCGATCCCCCGAACCATCCAGTTCACCGACACCGCCGGGCGAACCGTCACGGTCAAAGACCTCCCCCCGCAACTACGGCCCAGCGCGTGGCACCGCCGCGCCTGCGGAATCGGAACAAAAGGATACCGTGTCTATGAGGCTTATGCAAAAGTCCGGAGTTGATCTACCCGGACTGTCGCTGACCTGCGGCGATGTGGCGCCCACCAGGAGTTCTGCATAAGCTTCTATGACTGGACGGTCATCGACTCCGGACACCCCGACCACCAGTACATGATCCGCCGGTCCATCGACGATGGCGAACTCGCCTACTACCATTGCTACAACCCGCGCCACGAACCCGCCGGTGAACTCGTCCGCGTCGCCGGCACCCGATGGCCCATCGAGGAATGCCTTCAATCAGGGAAAGGACAAGTCGGGCTCGACAACTACCAGGTCCGCCTCTACCACGCCTGGTACCGACACATCACCTTGGCCATGCTCGCCCACACCTTCCTCGCTGTTCTCGCCCACCGACATAGGGCGAAAAAAGGGGATCTACACCCGGGGGACCCGAAGCCGGAGCTGCCACCACCACCAACGAGACGACCACCAACACGACCCAGGGCACCCCAGAGTCATCGCTCCAGCGCCGGATCCGCCTGAGCCTCGCCGAGATCCGACGCCTGTTCAACGTCCGTGACCAGGCAAAACGACTCATTCACACGGCCATGGAATGGTCCACCTACCGGCGTCAACACCAAGCCGACGCCCGTCGGCACCACATCACTCGGCGCCTCAAGATCCAATACTTAGCCCTGTAGTACTAGGAGCCATCCGGTGAACGACACCGACGAACCGGCCGTGTCCAGCGCGCCCGCGCCGCGGGTCCTGGCGACGGTGCGGATCGCGGCTGTGCGGATCACCGTCGCAACGAGACGGAGAACGGACGGCGGCGTAACGATGAGGCCATCGGCATCGCTGGCTGGGTGCTGCACGGCGACACCCCGAGGCCGGTCACGGTGTCCCTGCCGATCGAGGTGGGCAAGCCGGTGGTGGTGGCGCTCGCCGACGGCATGGGCGGGTATCCCGCCGGTGACGAGGCGGCCCGGATCGCCGCTGACCAGCTGACCCGGCTGGCCCTATCATCGGCCGACGATCTCGATGCGGTCTTCCAGCAGGCGGACGCGGCAATCCACGCCGCTGCCATCACTGACGAGCGCCGTGGAATGGGCTGCACCGCATCGGCGATCCTGATCCAGGCCACCGGCGAGGCCGTCATCGCCAACGTCGGTGACGTGCGGGTCTACCGCCTCGCCGATGGCTACCTCGGCCAGCTCACGGTTGACGACCGACCGGCCTCGGCACCTGGTGCAGCTCCGACGGGTGCCGTCACCCGATGGCTCGGCGGCGTGCGGCGAACGGTCGTGCGGGTGCACCGACACGAGCATGTACTGGAGTCTGGCGATCGCCTGATCCTGTGCACCGACGGGCTCCACGACGTGCTGTCACTGAAGACCATGCAGGATTGCGGACACCGCGACGCCAACCGCATGGCCGAAGGGCTCGTCGCCGCAGCCGGCGACGAGGGCGACAACGTCACCGTCGTCATCCTGGACGCCCACGGCCCTGACCTGTCGACGTCACCGGCCGACACCGACGAACGGGACCCGATAGCCCTTCCCGCGGCCGTTGCCTCGGCGCTGAACGACATCCTGCCGTCCCCGCTCGATTCCGGACGACCTGTCCGATCGAGAAGGAGCGGGTGGTCCCGGTTCAGGTTCCCACGGCGATCGCCTATCGAGCCGGACGGCGAGGCGACAAGACCATGACGGCCGACCGTTCCCCCGGCCGTGCTCGCACTCCCCGGCTGTCCGACATCCGGCTGTCCGACATCGTCCTGGTCACTGCCTGTCAGCACGGTGTATCGATGCCGCGGTGTCGGCCCCAGGATGCGCCGGATCCGCAGGATCCCGTGGCGCAGGTGCGATACCAGCCAGCGGGCGACGCTCACCGACGGCCAAGGTAGGAGGGATGCGACATGCAACGGACTCAGGCGGCCTCCCACAGCGGACGGCTCGAACCCTGGACAGGTGGCTGTTCGCCGCAAAGGACCGGGCGACTGAAAGCACCTCGATGTCCGGTTCACTGCTTCCGACCCGACGAGAACTTCAATGACCTGCGCTAGCCGCCAGTCGAGAGGATGTCAAGGTGTCACCTGAACCGGAGCCGTGGCTCCTGCCCTACACATTATCAGCGTTCGTAGTACTGCTGCTCGCCATCAGTACACTCTTTTCCCTCGGCGGGTATCTGCTCCGGCCGTGGTTTGATCGGTGGGAGCGCCTGCTGCACGCGCTACCGCCCGACCAGTACCTCTCGTTCTTTGCTTTCCCGTTGTCAGCAACTATCCTGGGCGGGATCGTCAATGTCGGAGCCGCATGGCTGATACTGGGCGGGCTTGAGACGGGCACCGGGCTCTCCATCTTGGGCGTAGTCCTTGGCTGCGCAATCTACTTCGGCCTGGCTGCCACGCGGCAACTCGTCAATGTGCGCCGTAAGGACGCGATCGAGCTGGCTCGCTCCGGCAAACCGGCGCCAATGCGATTCGCGTCGGCCGAGCTCGTCCGCAGCGTCAACACACTCATGGCCGATGCCCCAATAGTCGACATCCGGAGAGCGCGCTTCGACTCCAAAAAGTTGCGTAAGATCCATGATGATCTTAACAGTTTGATGAATAAGCTACCGCAGCAAGAGCCCATGAAACGTCTGGTCACCCGGTCGCGTGAGCTGGCGGCCGGGCATACGAGGCTGGTGACCCTTGCCACACTGGCCGCTGCCGTGCTCGCCATCGTGGCCACGGTGGTCCGGATCGTGGCCGGAGGTGACGTGCTTCGCGCCGCTTCGCTCGGCGCGCTTCTCCTGCTGTTGGCCGTCGGAATGTGGTGGGCCGGAATGTGGCTGCGTGCCAGGACTCATGCTGACCGCTACGCAGCATTGAAGGAACAGCTATCCGAAGAACTCAACGAGGTGCGCAGTGGGCTTGACGACATCGACCAGCGTATAAACGGCAGTAACTCAGCCATCTGGATCTCCGGCGGACCAGCCGACGGCGAAACCCTGCTTGGACTCAAACGGTCGTAGCGACAGGCAATTATTGTAGCAGATTTTGATCTGCTAAGGTACCCCCTTTCCGGGGGATCTTCTGGGGGGATGATTGATGAGTAGAGCTGAGCCGTTGTG
>Ga0136617_10007064_pt1 | contig 10018 bp, 9 predicted proteins | sample AntDrymUQ3222106_2_FD_129672 | JGI IMG/M metagenome (GOLD analysis project Ga0136617, IMG submission 129672) | Polar desert sand microbial communities from Dry Valleys, Antarctica - metaG UQ322 (21.06) | ecosystem: Environmental > Terrestrial > Soil > Desert | place: Antarctica: Dry Valley... | reverse complement strand
AGGGAGGCGCGAACGCTTAGCGCGCGAAACAGTGCCTAACGCTAAGTCACCGGCTCCAGGTCGTTGAGCGGCCTTTCGCGGGCGTGGCGCGTTCGCGGATGCGGATGGAACATCAGCGAGTCGATCTCTCGGGGCATGGCGCGGAGGGTACGACCGCCCTCGGCGGGATGCGTCCCGCGGCTCTCCTGCTCTTGGAGTGACCGAGCGCCCAGTCCGGCGCCCGTGGCTCGCTGCCTCCTACTCCCATCGCTCAGGCGTCGCGGTGGACGCCAATGGTCGCTATCGGCCAGGATGCGGTCGATCTCCTCGGCCAGGTGGGCGGCGAGTCTCTTGGACTCCTCGCGATCGACCTCCACGCCCTCGCTCGTGTCCGAAAAAGCTAGCCGCGAGTGACCTGCACCAAGCCCAAGACGGTCGTCGCCCCTTCCCTTGGCACCCGTAGTGGCGGCGCCACAATCCAGATGAGGCGTCCGGTGTGGCCGCCACCGGAGATGCAGCGAGAGGTCTCAGCTGCGGCTACGCCACCTCAGCAAGCCGCGAGCGTCCAAGCTTGCCGAAGTGACGAGGGAACTTCGCAGCCGGCGTCATCGACGGTTCCCAAGAACATCCACCTCTCGCCGTCTTGACGAAACACGCCACCGCTCGGCCTTCCCGGGAACCGCGCGACAGCCCATGAGCCCTCGGAACAGGATCCGAAGTAGACCGAGCCCGCGACAGCAGGATCAGTTGTCCCTGCCGCGTCGGAGAGGGCGGCTCGGTCGGACGGCGAGATCTCACCGTTGACGCAGTCGCCGGCCTGACCTTGCCCGTCATCCTGGGGCGGCTCCCGCACTTGTCGCTCGGGCGACGATTCACGAGGAACGAGGCGAGCAGCTGGCCCCTTCTCCCAAGCCCAGTCCCATGCCGTCTCGTAGGTGGCAGCTGGCGTAGTCTCGTAACGAGCGCCCCCGACGGTCAATGTCTTCTCCTCACCGCCCGCAACGACGTCGATGTCGATGACCCGGCGATGAAAGTCGCGTCGAGCCTTGCCGACGACCTTGAGGGTCATGTTCTCGTCCTTCGCCAAGGTGATCGAGTTGTCGGAGAAATAGGGCCGACCGAGGTTCCCCTGGTCGTCGACGGACCTCGCGACCGGGCTAGGCGAGTCGAGATCGAAGCCAACTGCGACGTTTCCCTGGTCTCCTGCCGAAGGGAACCTGATCGAGGATCCCGCATGAGGCTCGCCGCGAGCGACCGATCGAGCACGCATGGTCTTGACGACTACACCCCCGCTCCGGCGTCCCTCGATCAGTAACCGCAACCACGGTTCGTCTACGAGCGCTCCGCCTTCCTTCGTAGCCCAGCGTCGTACTTGCTCGTTGGTCGACCCCCGCGGCGGCCCAGACTCGAGAGCGATGGGGGTAGACGTAGCCATTGTCCAGCCATCGCTGTACCGGTCCTCGTCATAGTCTGCGCGGACCCGCACCGGCTCCTTGTCTCCGACCTTCTCTAGAATGACGGGTCCGAACTGATTGATGAGGAAGCCGATGAGGGCGGTGGCCGCGACGGTCCCGAGCAACACGGGCAAGCGCAGCAAGTCTCGCATGCATCAGCTCAGTCCGACGAGATCACCGTCCCGGCCTCCGTCCAGCCTGGGTATCGAACCACGCCTCCCACGTCGGCGCGACGCAGCTTAGGGCCTACGCGTAAGGAGGCGCTCGTCCGGACGAGTGATCTGCCTGGTCTCGGCGCCAGATCATCGCTGCGACCGCCACGGCGCCGACGCTTCCAGTACGACCTCACCGTGGTCCGCGATGGTCACGAGCGCAGGGTGGTCGCCGCAGGGAGTGACGTTCCGCCGCCCCTGCGGACGCTGATCGACAGAGCTCTGAGCTAAGACGGCAAGTTGACGCCCGGCGACCGAGCACGACCGAGGTACAGCGGGCCGCGAATGAGGTAGTCGTAGAGGTTCCTCAGAGACCTCTCCTCCGACTCGCCGTTCGAGGCGCGGCTCGAGCGCGGAGCGTCAGACCAGCGTCGCGAGGCCGGCGAGGCTCGGAACGAGTAGGTACTCGCCGCCGCGTACGGTGACGAGTCGCGGCTGGGGCGACAGGAAGTACGGCGGGTCGCCCTGGATGGTCATCTTCGCCGTGTCGCGGTCGTCCCCGACGATCAGTAGGTCCTTGTCGTCGCCGAGCCCGAAGATGTTGCCGTCGGCGCACCACTGGGCCTGGACGGTCTCGAACTGGCGGGAGAGGCTCGCGCAGAAGGAGACGAACACGAGCCCGCGGTCGTGGCCGTCGTCCTCGGTTGCCTCGGGCGCCAGGGGCGGGCCGTAGGGCATGCCTCGGCGGATCATCCGGTGGCGCCGCGTGCGGGTGCCGTGCCAGCCCAGCGCGTCGCGCGGGTTGGTCCGGCGCACGTGCGCGCCGATCGGGCAACGCCGCCCGTCGAGGTCGCCCTCGAAGCGGAAGTCGTTGATCCGGTCGGCCGCTCTCCAGCGCTCGCGGTCGCTCCCGTCGGGGGACAGCTCGATCGGCGTGCCGTCGCGCCAGCGGCCGACGATCTTGGCCGCCAGCAGCTCCTCGCGACCGGGATCGCCGCCCGAGTGTCGTCGCAGCAGGCTGCGGAACAGCCCCACGTCCTGATGCAGCTTGCGGTAGACCATGTACGTCGCGTTCAGCCCGAGGGGCCCGGACGGCGCCGTGGCCCTCGACCGGTCCGCGTCCTCGTAGCCGAGGATGAACTCGCCGAGCGGCAACTCGCTCCACTCGCCGTCCTCCTCCGGGGTGCCCTGGCCGGGCGTGGCGATCACGCCATCGCCCTCGATCGCCGGCTGGGCGAAGCCGTCCGAGAAGCCGAAGTGCTCGCGGTTGCCCTCGAGAAGGGCGGCACGCTGCTCGTGAACTACGGCCAGGCCGGCGGCGCCGATCTTCGCGCGCAGGTCCTCCAGCGCGTCGTCGAGCCCGGCCTCCTCCTGGGCGTTGAGCATGACCAGCACGTGGGCCGCCTCCGTGCCGAGGCCCGCCTCCCAGCGCTCGGGCGCGTGGTCAACGGTGTCGCCGAGCTGCTCCGCGCGGGCCGCCATTCCCAAGCGGAAGTCCTCGGGGCATCCGGCGAGCGCGTCGGGCCCGACGCCGAGCGCGCGCAGGCCGGCATAGGTCAGCGCGACGTTCAGGGTGGTCGCGGGCTTGCCTGCGCTCCACGGCTCGGCGTTCGTGACCCGGGGCAGGAGGTCCTCGATCAGGCGGCGGCCCGACCGCTCGTCCTCGACCCGCAGGAGCACGTAGGCGGCCTGGGCGAAGCCATAGCCGCGCAGGATGTTGCCCTGGAGGTCCGCGCGGTCGACGAGCGCTGTGTCGGCGAAGGGGCGCATCACACGCGAAACGCGGTTCGGAAGCGCTCGAGTCGCGTGGGCGCGTCGAGACCCTGAGTGTCCAGGGCGAAGCGCAGCAGTTGCTCGTGGGCAGCCAGGCTCTGGCGGACGTCGTGCACGGTGGCCTTCGGGTAGTTGGCCACGAAGAACGACGTGGGCACGTGATGGTCGAGCAGCCAGCGAGCGAACGCGCCGGCGTCGCGCGCGCCCGGGAACCCTCGGCAGTGGCTCCAGATCGTCTCGGCCTCGCCGGGGAGTTGCTCGGCGAGCTCGCGGAGATATGAATCCGCCTCGCCGTCGATGCAGCTCGTGAACAGCAGGTAGGGCTGCTCCAGCCGATCGGGGTCGGGCGGATCGGTGGGGAGGCGATCGATGATCACCCAGCGCGCAAAGTGGGTCCGCAGCAGCCGTGCCAGGGGACTCGCGGGCCCGCGGGGCAGACCGCGAAGGTAGGCGCGCAGCTCGCCCGCGCGTCCGGAGACGATCGGGGTGAAGCTCGTCAGAGCTCTGGCCTGTCCGGATCGGTCGCTCATGTCAGAGGTGGTTCTGATGCGCGGTCAGCAGGTCACGGTAGGCGTCATCGAACGCTTCCGCACTCATCGACGGGGCGCGGGCGCGAAGGCGGTCGAGGTCGCGGCGCAGCTCCAAGGCTCCGAGGATCATCGTCACCGACGCCTCCGGGTACGCGGAGTAGAAGTGGTCCGCCTCGTACTCGTGCTCGGCGATGTAGGCCTTGAACGGCCCGGCCGGCAACGGGCCGGGGAAGCCGTAGGACCACCGCCAGATCCCCGAGATGTGCTTCGGCACGACGTAGGAGAACGCGTCGATGTACTGGCTCCAGGTGCCGTTGAAGTTGCTCTCGAAGAACAGGTGGACGTGACGCAGGTCCTGGCCCGGCAGCCCCCGGACGAGCGTCCAGCGCGCGAAGTGGATGAACGACAGCCGTTGCAGGGGCTTCAGCAGCGGCGACAAGTGGGGTCCGACGAAGAACAGCAGCCGCAGCAGCGGCACGCCGCGCGGCTTGACCGCGCTGAGCACGGTGAGCGCGGACGCGCGCCCAAGCTTGTTGGGATCACCCGCCACGCGCGTCCAGCTGCAGGTGACGGCCGAAGGTGTTGCGGTAGCGCTCGAGGTCGTAGGTCGCCAGAAAGGCGCGCGCGGCACGCTCGCCACCGCGGATCAGTTCGCTGCGCTTGGCCTGCGAGAGGTCGAAGTCCGTGGTTCCCACGTCGTCGCCATCCACCGTGCAGGTGCGCACCCGGACCGAGCGGGAGACGAACCGGTCGTCCCAGGCGCTCGACAGGGTGTCGACGATGTCGGCACCCAGGGCGGCCGGCCAACCGAGCATGCGTACGGCCGTGCGCAATCCACCGCCGACGGGGCGGCCTCCCACGAGCCGGAGCCCGAAGGTCGGGCGACGCGGGTCCCGCCGGTCGGTGTCGAAGAGCCATACCGGGAAGTTCGAGAGCGTGCCGCCGTCGATGATCGTGGCCGGCTTACCGCTGTTCCCGTCGATGAGCTCGATCGGTGGGAAGAAGTACGGGATCGACAGGCTCATCCGCACCGCGTCCGCGATCTTGAACCGGTCGGGATCGATCGCGCCCGGCTCGTTAGGCAGGCGATAGCGGTGCAGGTCGTCCGGCAGCACGAGCAACCGTTGGTTGGTCACGTCGGCCGCGATCATGCGGAGGCGGTACGGGTGCTCCGGCGGGGCTCCGCCCGGTTCCGGCTCGCTCTTGACCGCGGCGAACGTCATTCCGCCCAGCTCGCGGTCGAACCAGCGACGGAACTCCTCCCCCCGGACTAGCCCGCGGCGACGCAGGAGGTTCCGGGCGCCTCCGAGGAACTTGCCACCCGGGCCCCAGTCCTGAAAGGATGGGAACGGCGCGCGGTCGATCAGCGCCGCCAGCTCGACCGCCGTGTGGCCGGCCGCAAGATAGGCGGCGAGGATCGCGCCGGCGCTCGTGCCGGCGACGTTCACCCAGCGCTCGACGCGGAGGCGGTCGTTGGCCTCGAACTCGACCAGCGCGCCGGCGATCGCGAGTCCCTTGATGCCGCCGCCCTGAAAGACGCCGTCGGCCGGGAACGAGGTCACGCCGAGGATCCCGCCTTCGCCCATGGAGCGAACGCGTTGTCGCGTCCGCGCAGCGCCGAGCGCAGCTGCGGGTAGTGGCGCAGCAGTACGTCGCCCATCTGGTTGTCGTCGATCCAGTCCAGGCCGGCCTGGGTGTAGACCTCCGGCGTGTAGTCGCGGGTCAGGAAGCGGTCGCTGTTGAGCCGCCGGGAGGCCATCAGGATGAAGATGCGAAAGGCGGTGTCCGAGAAGGCGAAGCCGGCGGGCTTCGGCTCCGCGTACATCCCGACCATGACATCGACCTTCTCGACGTGGCCGTAGACCCGCCGCAGCTGGTCCGCCCACTCCGGGTTGTCGGTCAGCTCCGCAAAGGTCTTCGGTACCGGCAGGTGCAGCCGACGGCGGAACTCGCAGTAGCGCGGCACCCCGACCTCGCGGATGCGCAGCACGTCGACCGCCGCGAGATCCGTGTAGCGGCCGTCGGGGCGCCGGAACGTCTGCAGGTCGCGCGGGAAGTTGTGGAGGGTGACGAGACCCGGGTGCTGCGTCCCGAACGAGTAGAGGAGGTCGGCGATCTCGATCTCGTCGGTGAGCGTCACCGCGGCGACGCCGGTGAGGTCGCGGAACGCCTTCTCCGCAATCAGCGCGTCGTCGGCCGCCGACCGCAGCGGCCAGTCGTCGGGGATCAGCGGGTGCATCCGGTAGACGGCCGTGAACTCCTCGGTGAGGGAGTAGGGCACGCCGTAGTGCGCGGTCTCCGAGCCCGGGATACCGCTGATGACCTCGCTGTCGGAGATCCGCCCGAACAGCTTGTGCACTCTCTCCTCGGCGAGGCCGAACCAGTTGACGCGCAGGGCGGTCACGGTGGTCGGATGGCTGATCACCGCCGGCGTCCATTCCATCGTGTGGATCTTCGCCAGCAGGGCCGCGTTGACCAGGCGTGCGCGCTGGAAGAGCTGCTCGTCTCTCCAGGTCGGAAATTCGGCCTTGAGGCGGTCGCAGATCGCGTTGTGCTCGAGCGTGAACAGCGTGTGGAGGAGCAACAATCCGAGCCAGAACCCGGGCTCCTCGGCGGGGTGATGCTCGGGATCGATGGGGAGGCGTCCGTCGACGCCGACGATCAGCTTGCCGTCCGTACCGGTACGAACGCGGCTCTGCATCTCGAGCGACGTCCCGTACAGCGACGAGCCGTCCCACCAGTGGGTCTCCGTATTGAGGAACGTCGGCGGATGCTCGCGCTCGCCGGGCGCGCGGGTGGGGTCGGCGATCGTCGCCGGCACGTCGAGCGGGCGCTCCGGAAACGGGTCGTCGTCGGCCAGCTCGATGCGCCATATGCGCGAGGGGTCGCCCTTGCCGTGGCTGAACCAGTCTCGGATCATGAACTGAAGCCAGGCCGCCGCGATGGCGTTGACCGTCGTCGCGGGGACGAACGGGTCGCGGGTGAGCAGCTCGCGGCTGACCAGGCGCGGGTTGGGGGTCATGATGTCCGGCTCGGGCTCAGGCCAGGTGTGCTCGATCGGGACGTTGCGACCGAAGCGGGCGCCGGCCCGGCCCATGGCCGGATCGGCGAGGTCGTTCCAGCTGCCGTCGGGAGTCCGTTCGGTCAGGAAGCGCTCCTCGAAGGGAGGCACCGGGGGGGCGTTGGGCGAGGGCGCTAGGTCCGTGCCGTGGAGGTTGCGCCGGCGCAGGATGTTGCGGGCGCCGACGAGGACGGCGAGGCCGATCGCCTTGGGCAGTGGGGGCCAGCCGACCTTGTGGTCGACCGCCTGCGCCGCCGCGTCGAAGGCCTTCCAGAACGCAGACCCTCGATAGCCGCTGTCGGGACCGGGAGAGCTCAAACCGGGCTCCTTTCGCCGGCGAGGATGACCTCGGAGGCCTTCTCGCTGATCATGTAGACGGACGTGACGATGAAGAATCCGGGGATGCGCGGAAACACCGACGCGTCGACGATGCGCAGGCCCTCGGTGCCGTGGACCCGGAAGTCGGCTCCCACGACGGTCGCCGGATCGTCGACCGGCCCCATGCGGCACGTGCACGAGGCGTGGTGGCCCCACGCCTGGTCGCGCACGAAGGCCTTGAGCTCCTCGCGAGTCGCGACGCCTTCGCCGGGCAGTACCTCTCGCGTCACGTACTCCTGCGAGCGGGCCATCACCTCCCGCACTAGCTCCACGCCGTCCACGACCGCTTCGAGATCGTCGTCGCCGCCGGGGCTGCCCTCGTCGAAGTAGCTGAAGGTGATCTCGGGCACTTCGCGGGGATCGGCGGATCGCAGCCGGACCGTGCCCGCTCGATTGCGCGTATGGGCCTTGAGGATCGCCCACGTGAAATGGCGCTTGTCACGAGTCAGACCATCCGAGTAGCCCGGGAAGTATCCCTCGAACCGGGCAGGGAGCCCGAAGACGAACAGGTCGGGGTCGCCGTCCGCGCGGCTCGACTTCTTGATCAGCCCGACGACGACGCCATTGCTCGTATAGACGCCGCGGCCGACCCGCCACTCGTCGAAGGCTCGGTCGGCCGGCTTGCCCGGCTCGGGCGGCGTGAAGGTGGCGTCGCGCAGGAGCGGGAAATCGCCGCGCATCTCGGACACCACGCCGACCTCGTAGCGGTCTTGGAGGTTCTCGCCGACGCCGGGCAGCTCAACGTGGACCGAGATCCCGTGCTCCTCGAGCTCCTGCCGCGGGCCGACCCCGGACAGCTTGAGCAGCTGCGGGGTGTTGAAAGCGCCCGCCGCGAGGATCACCTCCCGTCTGGCGTGGGCCTCGTGCCGATCGGGCTCGTGGGGCATCCCGTTGGCGAGCGGGTCGGCTCGGTAGAGGTGCCGACCGGCCATGTACTCCACGCCTGTGGCCCGAGTGCCTTCGAATAGCACGCGCGTCGCGAGGGCTCCCGTGCGGATCTCCAGGCGGTCCGGGTACAGGCGCTGGGCGTCGAGCAGGCGGTCACGCGTGCTGACTCGACCGCCGTTGCGTACCGCCAGTGGCGCCCGCCAGAGTCCCTCGCGGGAGCCGCGCACGCGCCAATCGTTCGGGTCGAAGTAGCTGTCGAAGTCCTCGAACGGCGTGAGCACGCGGCCAAGGCTCTCAGAGAGCGTTCGCCGAGTCGCCGAGACGATCACGTCGACGAGCTGCTTATCCCGCAACGCGAGCAGGGGATCCGTGAGCGTCGTGCCCAACCACCCCTCGAACCCATGCCGACTCAGGTTCGCGTAGCGACGACGCAAGAGCGGCAAGCGCGAGAGGACGCGCGCTAGGAGCCGGTTTCGCGGCAGTTTCCATGGCCGCGAGATGTACTTGCAGCCCTCGAGGCGCTCGAAATGCGAACGCATCGCGTCGCTGTTGAAGGACGCGTCGCCTGTCACCTCCGCCAGGTCGTCCCAGTCGCGCTCGTGCGGGTAGACCGTGAGCATGGCGTTGTGGAGCGTGCAGCCGCCGAGCGTGCCTGCCCGCGGGTAGAGGATGCCGTCGTGCTCGGGGACGTACTTGGTGTCCCGGCGCTGCTGCTCGGCGTCGGCGTAGTGGCGCACGTAGAAGTCCCAGCGCAGCTCAGGCTCCTCCGTGGCGAGTGCGTGAAAGCCGGGTACCTGCGCCGTGAACGGCTCTTCGGCGCCGCCCGCCTCGAGCACGAGCACACTGTGGCCGGCGGCGGCGAGGTTTGCGGCGAGCGGCCCTCCGCCCGCGCCTGAGCCCACGACGATGTAGTCGTGGCTCACCGCTTCCAGGGGCGCCGCTTGCCGCGGGCCTCAGGCCCCGAAGCAGCGAGGACCGCCAGCAGGAAGTTCAAGGACGAGATCGCGGTACCCAGCCGGGCGGAGCGCTTGGGCAGCTGGCCCGCGGCTCCAGCGGCGGCTGCGGCCAGCGCGTCGCTGGCGTGGATGGCGGGCGCCGCCCTCAGGGCGTCGCGAAGGTGGGGGCCGCCCGCGAGCGCCAGCTCGGCCCCTACATAGATGGTCCGTACGCCGAACAGCCGCAGGACGTAGACGGCCGCCGGGTTCGCCTCGACATCGACGCCAAGCCGCTTTCCCAGTTGCTGCGGCGCGGCCAGCGCCGCGGTACCGTTGAACAGCCGAACCGCCGCGAGCACGTAGCGAGCGCCCGTCCGCGATCGTGAGATCTTCGTTGCCACCCGCGTCATGGGTCCCTCCCTGTCGGCTTGGGGCCCTGGCGCCATCCTCTCAGACAGACGTCGATCGTGCGGTCAAGCCGTGGGCGGGCTGTGACGAATCGCGGGGTTCGCAACGGAGAGACTGGCCCGCTCGACCCAAACGCCGTATAGTCGATTGCAGACTGCGCTCTTGGAAGGAGATGCGAATGCACCGCTGTCGCGACCCGCTCCACTGCCTGCTGACGCCGGCGATCCTCGAGAACATCGCCCGCAAGGGCGACGAGTCTCAGCGCGACTGGGCCGTCCGAGCCCTCAACCGCGATCAGTCGATCCGCCTCGCCCGCGTGCAGAACGCCAAGGTCCGTGGGCGGGGCCCGCGCGAGGGCGCCGACGCGCTGGCGGTCGAGCCGACGGCGAAGGCCAACCGCATCATCTACGACGCCGAGGGAGCGGAGAAGGTGCGCGGCAGGAGCGTGCGGCGCGAGGGT
>Ga0136617_10007063_pt1 | contig 10018 bp, 9 predicted proteins | sample AntDrymUQ3222106_2_FD_129672 | JGI IMG/M metagenome (GOLD analysis project Ga0136617, IMG submission 129672) | Polar desert sand microbial communities from Dry Valleys, Antarctica - metaG UQ322 (21.06) | ecosystem: Environmental > Terrestrial > Soil > Desert | place: Antarctica: Dry Valley... | reverse complement strand
ATGCTAACAGATCTCACGCGAAAAAGCTTGAGATTGGTTATCAAAATGATAATGGGAATTGTAACTGTATGTTGCCGAACCATTTGGGTTAACAACAACGTTTCGGATTGCATCTTACACAAATTATTGTTTCCTTCTTGGACTTTCTTTAACATTGTTTTTCAATTAATTGTTTTTTAGCATGGTCTGGTGTTGATAAACCTGTCTTAAACCCGATGTTTTCTAAGTGGAAGTGTCCTTGGATTTAATGAGAATCAAGAGATCATTGTTTTCCGTCGCAAGTTTTGAGTACGAAATAGGCTGGAAACCTTTGTTGTATTTTACAATGCCATGAACTCTGGTTTTACTGTCAAAATCCAGTTTTCTTTTTTTGTTGCACTCCAGTAGCCACCTTTCTAGGATATCCGCAGAGGTTTGTTCTGATAGTTGTTTGATGTTTAGGAGGTATGGCCCTAGAATTCGCCAAAGGCAATATTTTCTGTGGTCTTCTATTGGTGTTTTTAGCAATGTTTCAATCCAACTTATTCTTGAACCTTGCGAAAGACTCCATAGGTTTGGATTTGATACGTTGAGCCTGGTCTTTTTCATTTGGGGTTTTTGTTTCTTTGTTTCAGACTTTAGGCTAAGTTCCTGTTGGATTAACCATGTCCTAAAGTCGTGAATTAGGGGTTCTGCTTTAATTCTTTTTCCATTCCATTTTTGAAGTGTTTTAACCTTTGATTCCCCTCTACTTTTACCATTTAAAAGACATTTTGAGTTATAGGTTTCTGGGATCCTTGTCAAGCATGTTTTGTATTTTGGCCTGTGTTGTGGATCCGATTTTCCGCTTGTGAAATACTGCTTGGTAAATTGCATGAAAACTTCTGAAACATAATAGTGTGAGTATTTACCTTTATCGGCAAACAGATTGGGAAATTCATCTTTAGAGAAAACAAACTGCTGGTTATCTAAAACTGGAATCTGTAAGGGCAGATAGATATGATACCCATTACCGGTCCAAAAAACTGTTGGAAAGCCCGACATTATCGCCATTTTCCTAACTGTACTGTTCTTAGCTTTATCCAATCTGTTGATATTGTAATCAAAGTTTTCAAGGTCTAGGTCAATAAAGATAAAGTTTGGGGGCTGGACCAGCATTCCGTCCTTTTCAATTATTTCAGGATACGCATTGATGCGGCAGTCCCTATAATCGGATTGCTCGCACCTTCTTAATATTTCATCTTTTGTGGTAACAGTAAATTGTCCATTTGATTTAAAAGTCATCATTTTTCTTGGAAATTCTTCTAATGGGCTTTGAAAATGAGACAAGATAAAGTTGATGGATTCTTCCAATTTTGCAAAGTGTGGAGTGTCTTGGGGCCTACTATTATTGTCCTCTTCAACCTTATTTACATCTGTATTAGATGAAGTTGTTGATGTTATGCATCTTTCACCTCTAAATTACTTTATGTGTTGTATTATAGCACTAGAGATAATAATATTGTTTTTGATTTATATCATTCATGTGAAATTGTTATTTTTTCCGTTGTTACGGCTAATTATTGTATTATTTACATTCTTTGTATTTGTTGAAAAGTCAAAAAAAGATCCGTTACTTATCTAAATGTGCGAGGTGATAAAAAAAGTTATTTTAACTTGGTATGATGCCATAATCTGCTTTAGGGCAAATTGATTTGTCACGCTATATTGAATATCAAATTGTTGATTTCCCAAAAAATATTTTTACGTGCGGTCGGTATAGATAGTATAATATTATTACATTTATGCCTATTTTGTACATCAATGCTATTGACCCCAAAATTAATGGATTGTTGCTATTTATGACAGGGGGATTTAAAAAAGTAATGGACCAAAAAGTTACTGAAGCTACTATGTTAAATACTGAAACTAATATGGTAACTGACCATGCCCATTCTCTTCCTTTTAATAATCCATAAAACATAACTATGGAAATTATGCCCAGAATCAAAAAAATTAAATCTCCACTAACTATGGATAGTAGACCTGATACAAGGGTTAGAATGGCAATAAATGTTATACCTTTTGGCCTGTTATCTTTCCGAGTCAATATGCTCAAATAATTGTATCGATAAATAAAGATTATTGTATGTCCTTTTTCTTGGCAAAAGGACACCTTCGAATTAGCTTTTTTGTATTTCTTGCCTTTAGTGATCTGTGAATTATTCATATGGCTGGAGAACGATATTTGTTTGTTTAACATTTGGAGAATATCCATTTTATGTTGATTTGGACTTTTCTCGGATCGCCCATTACCTTTAAAAAATAATGACTTTTCCTTGATTCAGTTGATATGGCGTCAGTGTCAGTCACATGTGTGTTATCGATCCTAGGCCAAGTTCTCTTTAACCTTATCAAGAAAAATTTTCATTTGCAAGCAGTTAGTTCCGTTCCCGTCTGCAATTTCATGTATGGCGCATCTTTGTTGTTCTTCTCTGACGCTTTTAACTATTGGAAGGTGGGGATGTTCACAACAAAATAATTATGTAATGGGGCCGAAAATATTTATCGTCTTTTAATTCTTATAGATACTAAATTGGTGATTCATTTGTCTTTTTGTTTTTTTCTTAAATAACATTGCTAAATTTATGAAGCAAATTGAAACTGGAACGTTTTGCTGTCTTGATACTGAAAATAGGAAATTGATATCAATGTCTGTGTGTTTAAAGTTGTTTGGAGATAACTTCTGTAGCAAAACTATTTGCCGCGCGTGTCATTGCCCATGAATCATGTTTGCATAAAAAAGAGGGTATGTCGGAGTGTGTTCTCATCCCACACCTTGGGAAGATATTATGTGAATCTGTATATAGGTGTTGTTTGTTGATTTCTTTGCAGGATAATTTAAACCGGATGAATTGAATTGTTGCATGACAGATATCTCTGGTTAGGTTGGCAGGGGAAATGGTTGTTATCAAGCCTACCATCTACTTGGTGGGATAAAATCATAATATATTAGTGCAGTTAATTATAGTATTGTGAGGGCTTTTAATTGGCTCTAGGCGATGACAAAAAAACTCTTTTTCTCCTAAGGCACGCCAAATCCAGTTGGAAAAACAATAATTATCTGCCCGATCATGATAGACCGCTCAATAAGCGTGGGCAAAAACAGGGGCTGAAAATGGGAAAATTACTAAAGGAGTTGAATGCTATTCCAGAGTATGTCGTAACCTCGACTGCTAAAAGAGCCGTGGATACTTCAAACCTGATAGTGGAATCTTCCGGGTACCATGGAAGAATAGACCTGGACCCATCATTGTACCATCAAACATCAGCTGATCAATTCATCAAAACCCTGAATAATATGCCAGATATTTATACGAGGGTGCTATTGATAGGCCATAATCCTTCATTGGAGGTGCTTATAAAAAAACTAACAAACAGGGAGGAGATAATGAAAACCTGTTCCCTTGCACAAATCGATCTGCGGGTAAAAAGTTGGAAAGATATTGTTTGTGAGGGGGAGAATATGATAATTGGGAGCCTAGTTAATATTTGGCATCCAAATTTAAACGAAAAATAGTTATTGTTTTTGTATTGTTGAAACTTTAATGTTTAAGATATGCCAAACTTCACACCTTTTTTAGAACAAATGTCATCAGTCAAGGTTTTTTTATTGTTCTCTTTTTAGTTATAATGCTGTCTTATGTGACATTGGCCCATCACTCTACCCTTTTCTTGTGATGCGGCTTTAGCAGAAGGTAATTGCCAAATAATATCTATAATAAAATTACTGTAGTATGGATATGTGTAAAGTAATTGATGTGACCAAGTGTTTCGGCATTAGACTGTGAACAGGATCTTAAATTGGATTCTGAACTGACTAAAACTGATTGGATTAACATAGAGTGTTTTCAGGTTTACGGGATTGGTCATTGTTAGTATTCTTTAAAGTAAAAGCAATCAGTAAATTTTTAATACGACGGGTTCAATCCCTATCCATATTAAAAGAAAAACGCCTTTTGCCAAACAAATATTTTATGGCCTCAATTACTCTTCTATCTGTTTTCATTGTCATGGCATTGGTTGTTTCGCCAAAAGTGAATCTTTGCTGCGGTTCGGTAATCAGTATGGACAAAATAATTTATCTTTATGTAAACAACTCCCACTATGAGCCCATTAACCAATTCATGGTATACCTTACCCTATATGGGAGAAATTTATTCTGGGTTTTAATGGTTGTTCTATTGTTCGCTTTTGGTGGGAGTGCCGGTAAAAAGACTGCATTTGTTTTATCTTTGGTGCTGCTGGCTTTGATACCTTTAGGAACCATTGCAAAAGAAGCCATAGAAAGACCCAGGCCGATTATTCCTGACAGCAGTTTTTTGATTCCATCGGATTCAGAGTTCTCCTTTCCATCTGGCCATGCCCTTATCGTATCTGCAGGGGCAGCCACGGTGTTATCATTATTCAGGGACAGTGCAATAAAACTGTCGATATCTTTAGTATTGGCACTGGAGGCTGCGTTGGTGTGTTTTTCCAGAGTGTATGTTGGGGGCCATTACCCTCTTGATGTGGTTGGGGGATTACTGTTGGGGGTCGGAGTATCTTTTCTTTTCTTGTGGAAGGAAAAGAGACTGGAAACTATACAAAATGCAATGGGCAATTGGTTCAAAAATCGATTTAAGTATAATTGATATTTCAAAAGCCTGGTCAGCAATTGTGTGTGTTGGTACTGCAGTGGAAGATCATTTTCGCTTTATCATAACATTGTGGATGCAGACAACAGATAGGTGAAAAAGATTTGCTAATGCAATAATACTCTGTCTGAAAATTGCAATAAATTAACATGTAATCTTTTATTTCTTTATTTCTTTTTCCGAATGGCAACTTATTTGTCGACTATACATACAAATAACCTATTGGATATCAATATATAATGACGTACTCAATGAACCAAGTGTTAGAAATACCAGATAACTAATTCATTCATTCTATAACTTACATGATAATAACAAAAGAATCTGATAAAAAAAATGTGGATGAAAAGGTGTTCTGCTGCCTTTTTGTATATTTGGTTATTGTCCACCCATTATTTGACCTCTGATTTCACCATTTGGGTTTTGTTCTGTGTGAACGTTTACGTAGGTGCTTACATTGTTCATTGCAGTAGCTAGGTCGGAGATCTGTTTACCTTGCATTGGCCCCTCTAGATCATCTGCTGAGATCATGCCATCCGTATTTACATCGTTCTGTGGTGAATCAAACTGGAAGAGTGTAGCAACCACGGGCCCGTTCTCTCCCTGACTTCCACTATGAATGTGGCCTGCTGTGACATCTTGTATGTCAGAGGCGTTAATAATAAAGTGAACACTGTCTCCCATTGGATGAAATACTGCAGAACCTGTTGCCTGTGTCTGTACGGGTGGTACCTCTTCTTGGCCTGTAAGCTTTGCATTAAACCCGTTTTGGGCAAAGGCAGTGGATGAGAAGTTTATTGCAACTGTTGCAGTTATCAATGACAAAGCCACAGTTAAAACTGCTATTGTCTTGTTTTTTGTATTCATGAGTGATGTTAAGGAATATGGTATATAAACACTGGTGACAATCTTTAAATTCGTTATGATTTTTGGATTCAATGGGCTTGCATCACTATTAATTAACTTGTTTTGATGCACCGTTTTTTTGTTTGTTTCTTTGGTTAATTTGATAAGTTGATGTTGATTGTGGGGTTTTATGTCACGCACTATTGTCTTCAAGCCGACACCTGTGTGAGAACCCTGTTTATTATCGGACTTGGTGCGTTAATAGCAAATTTGGGTATTGCCACAAACCCCTGAATATGGCATTACGCGTCTTTAATCGTTATTCCATATTTAGTGGAAATAAATAACTCGTTTTGTTAAAGGTGCCGACAACCTTTTTTTATTGGTTAGATTTACACTCGGCCATTAATCAATCCTCCTCCTCCTCAAAATCACCTAATGGGAAGCTGAATGCGCCTAAGCCGGAACCTAAAAGACCACCGCCCAAGGGACTTGACTCTTCGTCCATATCCTCCGTTTCACTGGCCGTTGATGTTGTATTTGTTGGTGTATTCGAAGTAAGGGAACGGGTATTGATTTTTTCTTGACAATGAACCATCTCGTTGCTCAATTCTTTGCAAATTGCAAATGCCTTATCGGTGTTGCTGATTGTAGCGGTAAACATACTTGCAGTAAAGATTGAAAGTATAATTGGTATCGCCAAAATGATATTCATACCATAACATATAATCCCAAATAATATTAAAATCTATGATTACAGAAAAACTGAAATAATGTACAATAAGTTTTTTCTACTAATGGGACTTTGGTGGTAAAGACTGATATTGATAAATGTTAGCAGAGGTGATTATGTGAGTGGTTGGTGAAAGTGATTTCACTTGAGGGGATTTGTTAGTTATTCGGACAATCCACAACAAATATGCTAAATTACAAATGAGAATTGAACTATAAAGGCGTATGTTATTTCTTTACAAAAAGCTAAAAGGCTTGTGTTTTTTTAGTTGTATGATACACTATCATCTATTAAATTATTGTATGTCATGCTGCTGCTGCCGCAAGTGTTACCATCATATACAATATGCCGATAAATTGGGATCATGATATCAAAAACAATATCATCTCGTAAAATGGGAAACTATGGAATAAGGCGAAACCTCTATTGTTATGTGAGGCCTTTGTTGGTTACAATACAATAAACACATATAATGCTAAACAGAAAATACTTATTAGTTCATTATTAAATAATAAAAAACCCTCCAATGATTCAAATGCAAACAAACCCCAAAAAGAGAAAGAGGATTTCAGAGGTACTTGCAGTTGCCGGCTTAACCCTTCTTACCTTGGATTCTTCCAGCACAATCTTGAGTCTCTATGGGTATGGGTTTTTGTATTTGACTGATCAGCAAAGCGGGGCATCAATTGGCATTCCATCTATAGCTTTGCTCTTTCTATCTTTATGGATTGGGTTTAGGCAAAAGTCAAGAATCGTGACATTATCTCTTATCTGTGGCGGTGCGGTTTTGGCAATATCAAAGTTAACGAAGCCCGCATTTGGTTTGAATCTCTATTTGGCATTAGCACTGCCTTACCTTTACTTCTCTCTCATGGGGATGGGGTTTACCATCCTCGCAATTGGTGCACTGAGGGTATCTAAGGGACAATAAGGGGATCAAACTGTTTGTTTTAATCGACAATTTCAGTATCTCGATTAAAAAAGCAGTTGATAGGGTACTTTGACGCTATATTCTGATGGAGAAAGGACTGTCTTGCGGAGAATAAGATGGATGTTGGACAATTTGATGGTAGGTTATATTTCCAACATGGAACAAGTAGTTTTAGAAAAACTTTTTAACCCTTATATCAAAAAAGAAACCTAGTTGATAGACTTACCTAATAACCAGAAATTGTTCTTACGGTCATATTAGTAACATTAATTTCATCTGTTTCTCTTTTCTTTATATATTTGTTTGATTGTGAATAAGAAAAACACGATTGTTATAACATTTTTGACGAATTTAGTGAGAATTACAAAAGTAACGATGAAATAAGTGTTTGCCTTTATATAAAGAACTTGATATGCGGAGGAAAAATTTAAAATGAGTCAAAAATTGTTTAATTCTTCATTATTATGTCCATTATGTAATAAACATACCCATATAATTACTGATCAGGAGTCAGGAGAATTAATTTGTGTTAATTGTGGGGGTGTGCTATCAGACAAAGTACAAGACACAAGGGCTGAGTGGAATGCATATGATCCGGCAGATAAAAATTTAAAATCCAGAACAGGCTCACCAACATCCCTGGCAAAGTTTGATAGGGGGCTTTCTACTGTAATAGGGAAAGTCAACAGGGACGCGTCAGGCCAACAGATTGATGCAACAATGAGAAATAAGGTAGATAGGTGGAGGACATGGGATATTAGAAGTCAAACCCGCGATTCCACAAAAAGAAATCTACAATCTGCCTTTATGCAACTTTACATGATAAAAGGTGCGTTGGGTTTACCTGAATCAGTAGTTGAAAAGATTGCCTACCTTTATAGGAAAATACAGGAGAAGGGGTTGGTAAAAGGCAGAACAATTAAAGGCGCAGTGGCAGTTGCGTCCTATATTGCATGCAGGGAGATGGGGATTCCAAGAACATTAAAGGAAATAGCCAGCATCTCTAACCTAAAAGAGCGGGAAATAGCCCGGGTATACAGAAAGGTCATGTTTGAGCTCGACCTTAAAATTCCACAGGATGATCCAATGAAAAAATTGGTGAAAATAGCCAACAAGTGCGAAATTACAGAAAAAGCAAAAAGATATGCCATAAAAATAATGGCTGAAATTATCAGAAAGGGAATGTCCGCTGGAAAAAACCCGATGGGTTTAGCTGGTGCGGCTCTTTATGTGTCGTGTAAGAATTATGATGAAGATGTAACACAGCGTGAAATTGCAGAGGCTGCGGGAGTGACTGAGGTTACAATAAGGCATGATTTGGATAGAATAGAGAAAATGATTGAAATTGAGTAAAAAACAGACACAATGTGTGACATAACCAAACTTAAGGATTACCTTGGTGGTTATGTTACTCATAGTAATAATGCTATTTGATGATTTTTTGTTATGGTGAAAACCCGCATGATTTGTTTTGCATTGTTTTGATTTATGTTGTTTATTTTGCTACTCCTATTCCTACTTATCCTCTTCCTTCTTTTCTTCGTCTGGCCTTTTGTTATTGGATTTATTATCTGTTATAAAAATAAGCATAGGTAAAAGTGTTGGATGGACTGTGCTTATTTTACTGTACATGTCTTTGTCAAAATAATGCTCGATTAGTCCCCTAAGATGGGAAATCTTGTTGTCAATTGCGTTTGTTAAACAAATCGCAAGCTTGCAGTAGGCAAAGGCCTCTTGTTTTTGTTTTTCTGAATCGCTGATCTCTTGCTTTATCATATCCAGTTTTTCTGTTTGCTTCCTTATTGCGATTTTAATGCCGCCATATCTTTTAAGTTCGTCTGTTAGTAATCTCCATATCTCTCTTTCATCGGTTTTTGTGCCTTTATCCTGTTTGTTTTCTTTATTTTCGTAGACAACATCCAAGGAAACGATGTTGTTTTTGTACTCTTGTGCCAGTAGGTTAATTCCAATAATATCTTGCTCACCAACTCCATTTTTAAAAAGACTGTGTAATGCTGTTCCTAGGAAGGGTGTTGCCTGCAATATCAATCTGTTTTTGTTTACCTCGCTGTTTAGCTGATTGAGCTCATTTCTTTTTTCATTTACCTTCTTTTCAAACCCAAGTTTACTGTTGTATTGCTCCTCCACATCCTTTAGGAATTTGGATACTGCTTGCTCACTTGGGATGGCGTTGGCCTCTGCAATTTCCAAAATGGTTAGCCATAGTTGCTGAAGTTCGTTCATTCCAAACTTCATTGCCTCAAGCTCTGAAAAAGCATACAGGGTTTGCCTGTGCATTTTGACTTGGGATTGCAGTGTTAGGACGGAATTGTTTAGGGCATCTACCTGGTTTTGCAGTGTCTGGACTTTATCCTCGTTTGTTTTTATCTCCATCTTAAGCGATAAAGCTTGCAAATACTCTTTTATTATTCTGGAGGAATCAAAGCCGTGATTCTTAAAGTCGTTAACAATCTGACCAAAGCTTTGGATATCGTCTTCTATTGCAATACCGTAACTGACCCAAAGTTCTTTTTTTAGTTTAGAAAACCAGTCAATACAGGACATTACAAACTTTTCATCTTGGGTTATTTGGTTAAGGCTATCCCTTGTTTGCTCTATTTGCAGTTCTAGACCATCGATTTCTATTTTTAACTCGTTTCTATACTTTTCAATCTTGCTGCACTCTATTTTCTTTTGTGCGATGGTGTTTGAGACGTTGGGCGCGATCAACGTTGAAGGTCAGGAGGTGCTTTGTCAGATCTTTCGCTACGCAGCAAAGAATCTTGGCAAGGAGTTCACTTCTTACTGCAGTCGTGCTTGGGGTCGTGTGTCCTGCTGTCTTCAGCGCTCGGT
>Ga0136617_10007062_pt1 | contig 10019 bp, 9 predicted proteins | sample AntDrymUQ3222106_2_FD_129672 | JGI IMG/M metagenome (GOLD analysis project Ga0136617, IMG submission 129672) | Polar desert sand microbial communities from Dry Valleys, Antarctica - metaG UQ322 (21.06) | ecosystem: Environmental > Terrestrial > Soil > Desert | place: Antarctica: Dry Valley... | reverse complement strand
GTCGTCGACCATGACGACGACGATGTTGGCGCGGTCGCCTCCGCTGGCTGAGTTGATTCCGGTGGCTTCAGCGCTCGCGCCGACCGGTCCGGCGAGCGCGCCAGCGAGGGCCAGCCCGACGCTCACACTGGCGGCTGTCCGGGTGGCGATCGTCGTCATGACGCAGAGTGTGCGGCCGGCCGTCTCCGTTCGTGCTGTCGACGATCACAGGAAGGCTGATTGCGGGGCGGGGCGCAACGGGTACGTGCGGTCCGGTCAATCCTTGATCTCGCAGATCACCGCACCGGCGGTGACCGTCGCACCGATCTCGGCGGTCAACCCGGTGACCGTCCCGGCCCGGTGCGCGGTGAGCGGCTGCTCCATCTTCATCGCCTCCAGGACGACGACGAGGTCGCCCGGAGCGACGGTGGCGCCGTCGGCGACCGCGACCTTGACGATCGTGCCCTGCATGGGAGAGGTGAGCGCGTCGCCGCTGACCGCCGCCGTGCCGCGGCCGCCACCGCGGCGTGCGCGGGCCACCGGCCTGGCCGCCGCGCGGCCGACGCCCCCGCCGCCGAGGACGCCGGCCGGGACACCCACCTCGATCCGGCGGCCGCCGACCTCGAAGACCAGCCGCTCGATCTCCACGTCCGCGCCGCTGTCCCCATCGAGCCCGGGACCGGCCCACTTCACGATCTGGTTGTCGAACTCGGTCTCGATCCAGCGCGTGTGGACCGAGAAGTGGTCGTCGTCGCCGACGAACGCGGGGTCGCTCACGACGGCTCGGTGGAACGGGATGACCGTCGGCATCCCTTCCACCACGAACTCCGCGAGCGCCCGCCGGGACCGCTCCAGCGCCTCGGTCCGCGAGGCGCCGGAGACGACGAGCTTCGCGACGAGCGAGTCGTACGCGCCGGGCACGGTCTGGCCGTTGAGGTAGCCGGAGTCCAGGCGGACGCCTGGCCCGGACGGGGGCTCCCAGCGCGTGAGCGTCCCGGGGGCGGGCAGGAAGCCCGCGCCGGCGTCCTCGGCGTTGATCCGGAACTCGATCGCGTGGCCGTGGACGGGCGGGTCGTCGTATCCCAGCGGCTCCCCGGCAGCGATCCGGAGCTGCTCCCGGACCAGATCGATCCCGGTGACCTCCTCGGTGACGGGGTGCTCGACCTGCAGGCGGGTGTTCACCTCGAGGAACGAGATCGTCCCCTCCTGGCCGACCAGGAACTCGCAGGTGCCGGCACCGACGTACCCGGCCTCCCGCAGGATCGCCTTCGAGGAGGCGACGAGCTCGGCGTTCTGCTGGTCGGTGAGGTACGGCGCCGGCGCCTCCTCGACCAGCTTCTGGTGGCGGCGCTGCAGCGAGCAGTCCCGGGTGGATACGACGACGACGTTGCCGTGCTGGTCAGCGAGGCACTGGGTCTCGACGTGCCGCGGCCGGTCGAGGTAGCGCTCGACGAAGCACTCGCCGCGGCCGAACGCCGAGACGGCCTCGCGAACCGCGGACTCGTACAGCTCGGCGACCTCCGCGAGATTCCGGGCCACCTTGAGGCCGCGACCGCCACCACCGAAGGCTGCCTTGATCGCGATCGGCAGCCCGTGCTCCTCCGCGAACGCGACGACCTCATCGGCGCCGCTGACCGGGTCGGCAGTTCCGGCGACGAGCGGGGCGCCGACCCGCTGGGCGATGTGGCGCGCCTGGACCTTGTCCCCGAGCGCATCGATCGCCGCCGGGGGCGGGCCGATCCAGGTCAGCCCTGCCTCGATCACCGCGCGGGCGAAACCGGCGTTCTCGGCGAGGAAGCCGTAGCCCGGGTGCACCGCGTCGGCGCCGGACCTGCTGGCGGCGTCGAGCAGCTTGTCGATCACGAGATACGTGTCACCCGGGGTCGTACCGGTCAGCGCGTACGCCTCGTCGGCCACCTGCACGTGCAGCGCGTCGCGGTCCTGGTCGGCGTACACGGCGACGCTACCGATCCCGGCGTCCTTGCACGCGCGAGCGATGCGGACCGCGATCTCGCCGCGGTTGGCGATCAGCACCTTGGCGATCACCCGGGGCCCCCGCGGAAGCGCGAGCGCACCGAGCGATTGCGCGGGGTGGAGTTCACGTGTGCTCCCTGTCGTCGAGTCAGCGGGGAGTCTAGAGCGCGGGCCGCCACCCGGGTCGGTGCGAGACTGCGCGGATGAGCGATGCCGAACCGGAGTCCGGCGCGAGCACGGGTCAAACACCGCCGCCGACCCGGCCGTTCGCAGGGCCGGGGGACCGATTGCCCTGGTTGCTGCGTCAGCCTGCTCGCGACTCCAAGGTCGGGCCGCAGGACCGCGAGACCGATCGGCTGGCCGCGCTCGAGGCGAGGCGAACGGCGCTGCGCGCGATCCCGACTGTCGGCATCGCCTGGGTCCTGGTCGCACTCTTCGGCGGCGAGGACCTGCTGCGGATCGCGACGGTCGCTGCGCTCGTGCTCTGCGTCGCGCTGGGGGTCCGGGCCGCCGTCACGACGCAGCGGTTCCGGCGGCGCTGGATGGACCCGGCTGACGTCCTGGCGCCGCCGGGGTGGATCACGCTCGCCACGGTTGCCGCTGCAGTCGCCGCTCTGGTCGCGGTCGCCAACGTCGTCGCCGACCTGCAGGCCGACCGCGCGGCGGTCCGGTCGATCGTCGCGGGGATGATCGCGTTCGCGGTCGTCGGCGGCGGCGCGTACGCACACGTCGCCGGTGGTCGTTCGGTGGGCGCCGCCCTGCGCGGCCCGTGACCGTCCCGACCAGCGGTCAAGAGAGGCGGGCGAGGTCCTCGCGGCAGCGCGCCTCCACCTCGGCGAGGTCGGCGAGGGTGGCCTCGATGTCCCGGCGGCGCTGGTCGAGCTCGACGCGCCGGGCGTCGATCTGCCTGAGGAGATAGCTCAGCTGGCCCGCCTCGCCGGGCGCGGCGTCGTACATGTCGACGATCGTGGCGATCTCGTCGAGGGAGAAGCCGAGCCGCTTGCCGCGCAGCACGAGCGCCAGCCGTACGCGGTCTCGGGCCCGGAAGATCCGCTGCGTGCCGCGGCGCTCCGGCGCCAGCAACCCGCGGTCCTCGTAGAACCGGATCGTGCGGAGCGTGACGTCGAACTCGCGAGCGATCGTGGTGATGGTCCAGGTCGGTCCGGTGTCCTCGCCGGGCGGACTGCCGGCCTGGTCAGCAGGTGGTGAAGTCGCTGCGAGCATCCCCTTACGTTAACGTAAGGGTAAGACTTCGACCGGGAGGTTGCGCCATGCCCTTCGCCCTGTCCGACGAGCACGAGGACTTCCGCCAGGTCGTCCGCGAGTTCGCCGACGCCGAGATCGCGCCGCACGCTGCCACCTGGGACGCCGACCACCACTTCCCGGTCGACACGGTGCACGCCATGGGCAAGCTCGGGCTCTTCGGCCTGCCGGTGCCCGAGGCGTACGGCGGGTCGGGCGCGGACTTCACCAGCCTCTGCGTGGCGATCGAGGAGATCGGCCGAGTCGACCAGTCGATGGGCATCACGCTCGAGGCTGCCGTCGGCCTCGGGATCAACCCGATCCTCGCGTTCGGCACGGAGGAGCAGCGCATGACGTGGCTGCCCGAGCTGGTGTCCGGCGAACGTCTGGCGGCATTCGGCCTGACCGAGCCCGAGGCAGGGTCAGACGCCGGCCGGACCAGGACCCGGGCCGAGCTGGTCGACGGCGAGTGGGTGGTCGACGGCGCCAAGGCGTTCATCACGAACTCCGGCAGCGAGATCACGTCGGTGATCACGGTCACCGCGCGAACGGGGGCAGACGAGATCAGCACGATCATGGTTCCGGCCGGCACGCCCGGCCTGACGGTGGAGCCGGCCTACCGCAAGCTGGGGTGGCACGCGTCGGACACCCACGGGCTCACGTTCGAGGGGTGCCACGTCCCGGCCGGCAACCTCCTCGGTGAGCGCGGGCAGGGTTTCCGACAGTTCCTGGCCACGCTCGACGACGGCCGCATCGCGATCGCGGCGCTCGCGGTCGGGCTGATCCAGGGCTGCCTGGACGCCTCCGTCGCGTACGCGAAGGAGCGCGAGGCGTTCGGCGGACCGATCGGCCGGAAGCAGGGGATCGCGTTCCAGATCGCGGACCTCCGGGTCGCCGCTGAGGCCGCTCGCATGCTCACGTACAAGGCGGCCTGGCTCAAGGACGTGGGCCGGCCCCGCAAGGAGGTCAAGGAGGCGGCCGCGATCGCGAAGCTGTACGCGACCGAGGCCGCCGTGTCGGCGGCCCGGACGGCCACGCAGGTCTTCGGCGGGTACGGCTTCATGGAGGAGTACCCGGTGGCGCGCTTCTACCGGGATGCGAAGGTGCTCGAGATCGGCGAGGGCACGAGCGAGATCCAGCGCCTGGTGATCAGTCGCGGGCTGGGGCTTCCGGTCGAGTGACGGGCTCGGAGATCCGGTCGGGAAGGATGGCGGCGTGATCCACGACCACGCGAAAGAGGTCGCCGACGCCCGGGCGGCCACGCTGCGACCGTCCGAGGCGGCGGCGGCCAAGCTCGCGACGCAGAACAAGCTCTACGTCCGCGACCGGCTGGCCCTGCTGTTCGACGCCGGCACGTTCGTCGAGGACTCGCAGCTGGCAAACGCCCTGGCCGGCAACCTGCCGGCCGACGGCGTCGTGACCGGTCGTGGCTTGGTCGACGGACGCGCGGCGCTCGTGGTGGCGAACGACCCGACCGTCAAGGCGGGGTCGTGGGGCGCGCGGACGGTCGAGAAGATCGTCCGGGTCACCGAGCTGGCGCTGCGCGACGAGCTGCCGATCTTCTGGCTGATCGACTCTGCCGGCGCCCGGATCACCGACCAGGTGCAGCTGTTCCCGGGTCGGCGCGGCGCCGGGCGGATCTTCCACAACCAGGTGGCGCTGTCCGGGAAGGTCCCGCAGGTCTGCTGCCTCTTCGGCCCGTCGGCCGCCGGGGGCGCGTACATCCCGGCGTTCTGCGACGTCGTGATCATGGTCGAGGCGAACGCGTCCATGTATCTCGGGTCGCCCCGGATGGCCGAGATGGTCGTCGGCGAGAAGGTCACGCTGGAGGAGATGGGGGGCGCCCGCATGCACGCCACCGTCTCCGGCTGCGGCGACAACCTGGCCGGCGACGACGCGGACGCGATCGAGCAGGCGAAGTCGTTCTTCTCCTACCTGCCGACCAGCTGGCGGCACCAGCCGCCGGTCGGCGAGCCGGTGGCGCCGTCTGCTGAGTTCACCGCCGACCTGATCCCGGCGCAGGAGAGCGCGGGCTACGACGTCCACCGCGTGGTCGAGGCACTCGTCGACGCCGACTCCTTCTTCGAGATCAAGCCTCTGTGGGCGCCGGAGCTGGTCGTCGGGTTCGCCGCGATGGAGGGCCATCCTGTTGGGATCGTGGCCAACAACCCGGCCGTGAAAGGCGGGGTGCTGTTCGTCGACTCCGCCGACAAGGCGGCCCGGTTCATCTGGCTCTGCGACGCGTTCAACCTCCCGCTGGTGTACCTGGCCGACGTCCCCGGCTTCATGATCGGCAGCGAGGTCGAGCGACAGGGGATCATCCGCCACGGCGCCAAGATGATCACCGCCGTGGCGGAGGCAACCGTGCCGACCGTCTCGGTCCTCCTGCGCAAGGCGTACGGCGCAGGGCTCTACGCGATGTGCGGTCCCGGCTTCATGCCGGATGCGTGCATCGCGCTCCCGACCGCGAAGGTCGCCGTCATGGGTCCGGAGGCAGCGATCAACGCCGTGTACTTCAACAAGATCCAGACGATCGAGGACGCGGTCGAGCGCGAGGCGTACGTGACCCGCCTTCGCGACGAGTACGAGGAGGACATCGACATCCTCCGGCTCGCGGCCGACCTGGTGATCGACGCGATCGTCGAGCCGGCCGAGCTGCGCGACGAGATCGTGGCCAGGCTGGCTGCCGCCGCTGGCAAGGATCGCCACTTCTCCGACCGCCGCCACGGCGTCCCGCCCGTGTGACCCAATGACCACGTTTCGGTGGCGCGTGGTGCCATTCCGTGGCGTACACGCCACGGATCGGCACCAGCAGCCACCGAAACGTGGTCATTGGCAGCCTCAGCCGTCGAACGTGGAGGTGATGACCTCGTTTCCGGCCTCGTCGAGCACCACGAACCCGGTGGCGTCCGGTCGCAGCACGGACGAGTTGAGGTTGCAGTGCATCAGGGCTGCGCCGGTGCCGACGAACTCGCCGGCCGGCCGCGCCTCGCCGTCGTCGGTGAGCATGGACACCCGGTAGGTCGCGCCGGCCTGGAGCCCGCTCGCAGCGAGCTTGATCTCCACACCCCACGTGTGGTTGACCAGGTCCGCGTCGGCCACGACCTCGGTCCCCTCAACGGCGACCGTGACCGCCTCGAGTGGCACCGGGTCCGGCGCAAGCCCGCGCATGACGAGGACGGCGAGGGAGGCAGCGACCGCGGCCGAGCCGGCGGCGACCAGCCCCAGCTGGACGACGCGGTGACGTCCGCCCGCCCTTCGCTCCGACGCCACCGCGGCGGCCACCCGGTCGCCGAGGCCGCGCGGGACCGCCTCCGGAGATCCGGCCGCGGCCGGCCCCAGAAGCGCGAGCTCGCGGGCAACCGGCTCGACCAGGTCGTGCTCCGCCCGGCACTGAGCACAGGTCTCGAGGTGCGCCCGCACGCGTGCGGCTTCGTCCGGGGACAGCCCACCGAGCAGGAACGCCCCGAGCATCTCGCGCAGATCGCGGTGCTCGCTCTCGTTCACAGCTCGACCTCCATCTCCTCAAGAACCACCCGAAGCGCTTTCAGCCCGTAGAACACTCTGCTCCGTAGCGTGCTGGTCGGGATCCCCATCTCGGTCGCGACCTCGTCGTAGGACCGGTCCAGCAGGTACGTCTGCACGATCGCGTCGCGGTGATCGACACCGATCCTGCGCAGCGCCTCCTCGACCACCCAGGACCTGAGGACGTGCTCGCTGGAGTCCGAGCCCGCCGACCGGTCGGCCCAGGTCGCGAAGCCGTCGTCGCGCGTGGAGTCCACGGCCCGGAGCCGCGGCCGGCTGCGCTCGGCACGGAACGTGTCGACGACGACGTTGCGCAGGATCGCGAAGAGCCACCCGCGCAGGCTCGCGACCTGCGGGTCGAACCGGTCCGACGCCCGCCAGGCTCGAAGGAACGTCTCCTGGACGGCGTCCTGCGCCGCGCCCGGGTCGCCGAGCGACCTGAGCGCGAACCGGTACATCTCGGAGCCGTGCGCCGCATACGCGCGCCGGACGTCGTCGTCGTGATCAAGGACTCCGGTCGTACGAGCCACTGCCGACCCTCCCGCCACTGCATGCCCGGCCATGTCCACCGTTCGGTGCGCTCGCCCGGAACGGTTGGTCCAGGCGGCAGCAGGATCTGCAGCGATGCATGAGAGGGGGTACGCACAACCGCGCCGCGGCGTTGAACGCGAGGCTGGACGAAAGTTCCTCAGCTGGCTTTCAACGCCAGGACCGCACGGTGCGTATCCATCTGGCGAGAGCGGCACACGGGTTGCCGTCCACCACGACTTCAGGAGACAGCATGAAGACGAACCGTGCGGCCGCGGCCGGAGCACTCGGCATCGCCGCTGCGTTGACCGTTGCCATCGCGTTGAGCGGGCCAGCGGCGCAGGGCGCCAGCGCGCCCGTCGACGACGAGCGGATCAGCGGTCGGGCCGACCTGAACGTGACCGGGCTGACCGATGACGGTCGGCTGGTCAAGTTCGAGAGCCGCTTCCCCAACGAGATCGAGGTCGTCGGGGCGATCACCGGGCTGACCGGGGACACCGGCGTCATCGGCATCGACTACCGCGTCCAGAACAACCTGCTGTACGCAGTCGGGAACGCCGGTGGCATCTACACCGTGTCGACCGACGACGCGTCGGCCACGAAGGTCTCGCAGCTCTCGGTCGCGCTTGCCGGCGCGAGCTTCGGCGTCGACTTCAACCCGGCCGCCGACCGCCTGCGCGTGATCAGCGACACCGGCCAGAACCTTCGCCACGACCTCAACACGGGTACGACCACGAACGACGGCGCGCTGACCTACCCAGCCGTGCCGCCGGGCGAGCCGACGCCGGGCGTGAACATCACGGCCGCCGCGTACACGAACAACGACCTCGACCCGCTGACGTCGACCACGCTCTTCGACATCGACACGATGCTCGACCAGGTCGTTGTGCAGTCCCCGGCCAACGCCGGCCTGCTCGCTGCAACGGGCAAGCTGGGCAACGACGCGAGCTCGAACGCCGGCTTCGACATCTACTCCAAGCTCCGCGGTGGCAAGGCAGTCGAGGTCGAGGGCTTTGCGGTCCTGCAGGTCGACGGCCGGTCCGTCGGCTTCAAGATCAACCTGCTCAACGGTGACTCCAAGCGCCTGCGCGGCTTCCCCGTCGACAAGCAGGTCATCGACGTGGCGATGCCGCTCAACCAGCGCTGACCCACACTGCGCGCGGCCGCTCGGCACCCTGGGGGGAGTGCCGGGCGGCCGCCGCTCGTTCGAGGTCGGGCACGCACCGGCCGGGCCAGAACCGGGCTGGGGGCAGGCCTAGGGCGGCGTCGGTTCCGCGGACCACAGCGAGGTCCAGGCGACGCCGAGCTCGGCCAGCATGGTCCGGAGCAGGGGCAGCGACAGCCCGACCACGTTGTGCGGGTCGCCGTCGATCCGCTCGACGAACGGCCCACCGAGACCGTCGAGGGTGAATGCACCGGCCACGCGCAGGGGCTCCCCGGTGCCGATGTAGGCGGCGATCTCGGCGTCGGTGATCGCAGCGAACGTGACCATCGTGGCCGCGACCTGCGCGATCCGCCGGCCGGTGCCGACGTGCACCAGGCAGTGCCCCGTGTGCAGCGAACCGCTGCGTCCGCGCATGCGTCGCCATCTGTCGGTGGCCTCGGCAGCATCGGCCGGCTTGCCGTGGATCGCGCCGTCGAGCTCGAGGACGGAGTCGCAGCCCAGGACCAGCCGGTCGGTGCCGAGGTCGCCGTCGACCTGGTCGCCGAGCCCAGCGAGGACAGCGTCCGCCTTGCGTTCGGCCAGTGCGAGCGCGTGCCGGCCGGGATCGGTCTCTTCGAGATCCTCGTCCACGCCCGAGACGATCACCTCCGGCACGATGCCGGCGCGGTGGAGCGTGGCCAGGCGCCCCGGGGACGCCGAGGCGAGGACGAGCCGGACGGGGCGCTGGGTCAACGCGGTCGAGAACTTGTCCGCCAGGCACCCGGCCCAGGTGACATCGGCGGGCGGGTCTGGCGCCAGTGGGTGGCCCACGTACGCGGCAGTGGTTCAGCCGACGGGGAGGACGAGCCCACGCGGCCCGCGCCGGCGAGAACCGCAGAGAGCACTGCCAGGTCCTCATCGGTCGGGGTGCCCCGGATGACGCGCAGCATCGGCCGGCGGTCCGGCGCGTGAGTCGACGGATCAGCAGCCGCGTCGTCGTCGCTCATCCGGTCGGAGCCACCTCGGGTCGTTCGGTTCGGCGTCCCACCGTACCGGGCGAGTGCTGCGCCCGATACGGCGGCGACGATCAGAGCACGAGGATGAGGACGACGATCACGGCGATGATCAGGGCGATGACGGCGATGGTGCGCGTGTTCACTGTGCCTCCGGGCTGTCGAGGTGATCGTCGTCCGCGCGATCGGCCCCGTGCACGAGGACCAGCCGACGGGCTCGGCGACGTTGTTCGCGCCCATCATCTACCCAGCGCCTCGACCTTCATACGCGGCGCGCATGAGAAGTTTGCCCGTCGTGGCCCCGGGTGGTGCTCGTCGAGCCCGGACCGGGTGCGACAGTCTTCATGGCTCGCAGAGGCTTCATGGAACCGCGGACCTCGTGATCGTCGGTCTCTGTGATCGTTGGTAGGCCGGCCCTCGCGGCGGCCCGGCCCATCCCACCGAGAGGGGACAGCCGGGCAGCCGCGGCCGCGGCCGGACCGGGACTAGTCCATGCCCGCGCGGATCTTCCTGCCTGGCTTCAGCACGAAGAGGCCTTCCTCCATCCCGGTCGCGACCACGATCTTCGACGCGAAGTACGGGTAGTTGCTCCAGGTGCCGGCGAAGTTGACCGC
>Ga0136617_10007061_pt1 | contig 10020 bp, 13 predicted proteins | sample AntDrymUQ3222106_2_FD_129672 | JGI IMG/M metagenome (GOLD analysis project Ga0136617, IMG submission 129672) | Polar desert sand microbial communities from Dry Valleys, Antarctica - metaG UQ322 (21.06) | ecosystem: Environmental > Terrestrial > Soil > Desert | place: Antarctica: Dry Valley... | reverse complement strand
CGGCTGACGGGATCGCACTCTCGGGCGCGGCAGGTGTGCTCTGTTGCGCTCACCGGAACGATGATGGTGACAGGGGTCGGGCTAGCTGTTCACACCCCGTGAACCCTGACCGCTCATACCGAATCGATTGCGCAGGCTGTCGAGCTCCCACACCTGCCGCCGGGCTCGCCGGCCAAGGATGACCACCAGATCCCGGGCGAACGGGTCGTTGCGGATTCGGGTGGGCGCGATCCGGTCAGCGGTGTCCAGATGCCGGATCGCCTCACCGTCCCTGTCGCCCTCTGCTTGCGCGTAGCCGCGAGCGAGGTCCAGGTGCAATCTGCTGCGCCGTCCCTTGGAAGCAGGCGTGATCGGGTCGGCGTCGAGTCGCTCGGCGCGGCCTGGTCCGTCGCCACGCTCCACGGCAATCGCCAGTGCCCACGCAGCGACGTTGGACGGGCCGAAATGCCACTCCAGCGTGTTGCGCTCCCCGGTGGCGTGCGCGAGGGTCGCCGCTTCGGCCAAGTGGGCGTCGGCGTCACCGGGGTGCCCGTTTCGACCGGCGAGTTGCGCCGCGAGCAGGTGGATCATTCCGAGGGCTTCCGCCGCGCGCACGTCCGGGCCGGTGGGGTCGGCTTCCGGCTCGACCATGGCACGGGCTTGCGTGAGGACGTTGCCGGCGGTCCGGCGCGCGCCGAGACGGCTGAACGCACCGGCTCGGGCGAGACCGGCGAACCCGGCGAGCACGGGATCACCCAGGCGCGCAGCGGCGGCATGCCCCCGATCCATCGCCTGTACTGCCAGGTGCGGGCTCCCCACCTGACGGGCGATGCCGAAGGTGACCACGCACGCCTCCACGAGAGCCGCCAGCGCCGTCCGACGAGCCGCCGGGGTGCCGGTCACGGCGTGGACGTGCAGTTCGGTCAGCAGCGCGCCCAGGCCCCGACCGGCGAGAGCGTATCGGGCCTCCTCGCAGTGCGCGTTGGCCTCGGCTGCCATGCGGGCGAGCAGGTTCACGGGACGCGCAGGGACATCTGGCACGTCGTCCAGGGTGATGTCGTACAGCAGGGGCATGATCTCGGCCCCGACCGCCAGAGCGTCCGCCGTCTCCCGGTCTGGCGGGAGGTAGGGCTGGCCGGTCAGGTCCGCCACCGAACAGCCCAGCGCAGTGGCTAGGTCTTCGATCAGGCCGCGCCGGTTGAAACCGCGCTGCCCGTTCTCCAGCATCGACAGGTACGGCTTGCTGATCCCGGCCAACCCGGCCGCCACGTCCAGGCTCATCCCTCGGCGGCGTCGAATCCTGCGAGCACGCGCCCCGATCGTCGGCGGTTCGTCACCGTCCACGAAGGACCACTCCTCCCCACAGCCGATCACGTCGGCCCCCGCGGATCCCCTCACCGATGGACAGGTCGACGGGTGTCAGCCGCTTCGGCATTGCCGGTCACTCCCCGGTCGCGTCGGGATGGTTGGGGGCGCCGACGCGACCGGCGCCCCCTCATGCACGGTACCGCGCTGGGCGGCTGCCCGGCCTGTCCGCTGCCGTTCTCTAGGTACCGACTTCCTTGGCGCAGCCGGTCTCTCCGGAGATGGCCAGGATTTTGGTCTTGCGTCCGAGATTGGCGATCAGCGATCCGTGATCGGCGGTCACGGCGGCAACCTCGTACAGGTCGTTGTCGTTGCCGATGGGGCCTGATCTGAGCACGGTCAGTCCTTTGGCGCGCCAGAACGTGTCGATCTGTGTCACCAGGTCGGGTGGGTCGGCGTCGATGGTGGCTTTCCGGCCGGGGATGAAGAAGCTGAAGCCGTCGGAGCCGTCGGGACGCTCGCAGTTTTCGGGTCCGGAGCTGGCCTGATACGTGGTGAATTTGCGGCCGATCATGGCTTCGGTGTCGGCCTGGATCGCGAGGAGCCGGCGGTTGCCTTCTCGGGCGGTGATCGTCACCTCACGGTCTCCGTTCTGTGAACGTTGCGGGCCGACACTGCAGGCTGTGACGAGGCTGAGCCCGGCCAGCAGGGCGGTGCCGGCGCGGGCCGTGGCGCTGCCAGTCGCGAGCCGATTCACCACGAGCCTCCCCCTGACGCAGGCGTGCCAGGGGGGTCGGGGAGTGGGTATGACACCCGCTCAGGATGCCCGAGTGCTATTTGAGCCATGTTGTTCACGGCGGTGGTGTGCATGTTGAAGTACTGCGAGTGCCCATGTGAGGCGTGTGTCGGCTCACCGTTGGCGTTGCTGCCGGCGTCGGTGCGGAAGTTCCGGGCGCCGAATGCTTCATGGTTGGGGTCGGTGCCGAAGTGCGCGACGTCGGCGACGCGGTCGCCGTCGGCTTCGCCGACATAAACGTGGCCGGCGGGCACGCCGTGCAGGGCTGCCGCATTGTTGACCCCGACGCCGGGGCTGCCGATGATCACCAGGTCGTCGACGGGTGCGGCATCGCGCATGGCGATCCCGGAGGTGAGGCTGCCGTAGGAATGCCCGACCAGCGTGAGATGTACTGGCGTCCCTTGGCCGGAGCCGGCGGTTGTCGCGCGCCATGCGTCGAGGCCGGCCAGATCGCCACGCAAGTGCTCGGCGCCTGTCTCGGCGCGATTGTCCGACGCGACGTTGCCGAAGTCCGGAGTGCGGTAGCCCAGCCAGGCGATCGTCGCCGTTGGACCGTCACCGGATGCCGCGGAAATGCGGAGCATGGTCTTGTTCAGCCGGTCGGCGTTACCGACGATCCGTCCCATGTCGTGGGTGACGTCCTGGTTGAGACCGGGTACGACGACGGCAACGTGGTCTGCGTGGTCGACGTCACCGATCGCGATAGCGGCCCGGCCGGGCACATCGGTGTCGAGCAGCATCAGCCGCCGCTCCGGATGACCGGCCAGCTGCTTGTCCACCGCTTCGAGCATGGCGATCTTGTCCTTGAGCGCTTGCAACGGCAGGCCGTACTCCGCCGACCCGTACGTCCGCCGCTGCCCTGCGGCCACAGAATTGACACCCAGCGCCAGCATCCTCGCGTAATCGGCGCGCGCCTTGCTCAGCTCGGCCGCGAGGGTGATGCGGTTGGCCTGGTCGCGGGCCTGGATCGGCAGGCCGTCGAGGCCGCCGATGAGCTCCGGATTGGCCCTGATCTGCAGCGCTCGTTGGTTGGCTGACAAGGTCAGCCACCACTGCGCGGCCACGCTCGGGTCGGACCGGGCGGCCTCGGGAATCCGCTGCAGCCGGATGTCAGGGACCAGGCCGGCCTCGATCAGCGCGCGCAGCGCGGCCCCGTCAGCGGTGGCCGCCATGGCTGCGGCAATGTCGAGACCCATCTTTCGGGCCCGTGCGGCCAGCTCAGCGGCGCGGCCCAGGTCGCGGGCCGCGTCGGCGTCGGCCTCGGTCGCCTCGGCCAACGCCCGGCGGGCCAGTGCCGTGCTCAGCTGCACGGCCTTGTCCAGGTGATCGAGATAACTGTCGCCGCGCGGGGTGGCCAGCAACGCCGGCGGGATGCTGACACTGCCGTTGTCGTGCAGCACCAGACCCGCTGAGTCCGCGACCCGCTGCGCCGCCGCCATCGTCCGCTGTGCCGCCGTCAGAGCCTCGGCCGCCGCACCCAGTACGATCGCGCAGGCACCCAAACCGTCGACGGCCGCCGCGAGCGATCCCTGCCGCCGCGCGCCCTGCGCGGTCGCGGCCCGTGCCGCACCGCCGGTCCAGTCGGCGGCGAGCCGGGACCCGAACTGCGTCGTCAAGGCGCGCTGTTGAGCCACGACCGCATTCACCGTCGCCCGCAGATCCGCCGCCGCCTCCGACAAAGCTGCCGGTCGCCACGAACGCAGCCGCCCTTTGGTCAACGTCACCGCGGCACACCCCGCCGCCCGAGCGCATTCTCGTCGCTGCGTTCGTACCGGCTGCCACCCGCACTCAACGCATCAGCAGTGCGCTGCAGATCACCCGCGGCACCTCGCAGGCTCTTGCCCCACTTCGCCGCAGCCGCCTTGCCGGCCCCCTCGAGATGCCCACCCGGGCAGGCCCGCGCAGCAGCCGTCAGCGCCTGCTCCGGGCGCAGCCGGCGCAAAGCCGCCGCGGCAACAGCGACCTGATGCCCCGCCGAGGCCAGCGTCGCTGGCTGAACCGCAAAGCCTTCAGGCATCGCACCAGCCTACGAGCATCCGCCCATGCGGCTGACATGGTTGTCCACAGCCGGACCGGAGCCCGCATCCGCGGGCGCGGCTGCCTTGCTCGCCGCCACGTCGTGCAGCACACCTCACGACGTGGCGGAATTGATTTGCCCGCTCGGTTGGGTTGGCCGAACACTCACGGACATGACCTGGGACTCCGCGATGCCCGGAGCCTTTCACTCGGTGAGCATGTGATGTCGCCCTCCGACCTGCCTGCCGCGGGCAACGGCGTGATCTGTCAGAACCCCCTCGCCTACCTGGTGGGTGTGGAGGGCGTGGCGTTGTTGCGTGCGTTCGCCGGGGACTACGACCGAGAGTTCATCGATGCCCGCCTCGCCGAGATCCGGCTGCTGCTCGAGTCCGCCGATCAGATCGGCGACATCGTCCTCGTCGAACCCATCACCACTGCGGAGGGATATGACGGCTGGTCGATCGACTATGACGAGCCGGGCAACGCGCTCGCGCAGATCGGGGTTTGCTAGTCAGCCCTGCGGAGCGGCTGAGCGCGGCGGTGGCCCCAGCATGTCCACTACGCCCGCGAGCCCGGTCGGCGGATGCGGCCAGTTCGTCGTCGGGTGCGGCGGCTGCGGCGGCCCGATGCCAGGTCCGCCGATCAATGTCACTGTCACCCATGAGCGTGTCGGCCAGCCGAGTGGATGGTACGCCGTTGTGGGCAGTCGACCCGGCCATAGAGAGCAGATCGGACCAGTGGGTGTCGGAACGCCAGCCTGCTGTCTTCGAGTACGAGCAGACCGGCCGTCTCGGCGGCGGCCAGTGCCCCGCGCGGGATCCCTAGGCGGTCCGCGGCAGCGAGCACCGTGTCCAGGTCACCCGTACCTTCAAGGCCACCGATGTCGAGGAACTCGACTCCTGATTCGTGCAAACCTTGCTCTTCCCGGTCGCGGACGGCGAAGAGCAGTGCGACCGGTCCGCGTCGAGCCGGCGGGCTGCGAACACCAGCGCGTCGATCGAGGGGCGGTCGATCCAGTGAGCGTCATTGAGGAGGCACAGGAGCGGGGCCTCCTCGGCGCATTCCGCGAGCAGGGTCAGCACGGCCGCCGACACCACGAAGCGGTCGGCGCCGGTGGCTGGACCAAGGGCGAGTGCGCCTTCGATGGCTCGGCGCTGACGAGCCGGCAGGCGGCGTACCTGATCGAAGACCGGCCGGAAGAGCTGGTGCAGCACGGCGAAGGCAAGGTCGCGTTCGGCTTGGGCACCGGATGCATGGAGCACCGTCATCTCAGTGGCAATTGAATTTGCGTAGGCCAACAACGCCGACTTGCCGGTGCCCGGCGGCCCTCGGACCCAAGCGAGCCGCTGAGCCCTCTTTGTGCCCGAGCCAGCACCACATCTACTGCTTCTCGTTCGGAGGTTCTACCCCGAAGCATTGATCCAGGCTACAAACCTTCAGGCTCACGCGGAACCCGACTTGCCGGTAGCGGGACTGGCTATCGCCCTAGGCGCGCAATGCCGTCACGGTGTCGAAGAGCACCGCCGGATCTTCCTGTTGCAGAGCCCGGACGGAGCGCGCTGCCGCACCCGGCGTGGCGAGCATCGCTCGCATGCCGAGGTCTCTGGCTGCCGTGGCCACCGGGTGCCGCAGCCCGGACAGACGGGTCAGCACATCCGCACGGTCCTGGACCGTACGGGTGACGGCCCGGCGACGCCGGGTGTAGCGCTCGAGCGCTTCGGGGTGCGACCGGTCGAGGGCCAACTCTGCAGTGAGGACGGCGCCATCGACCAGCGCGCTGTTGGCGCCCTGTCCCACGGTCGGAGCCATGGCGTGCGCTGCGTCACCTACGAGCGCGACGCTGCCGTCGTACCAGCGCTCGCAGTCGACGCGGGTCACCTCGTTGTGGAGCAGGTCAGCTGCGTCGCGTACCTGGCCCACGATCCGCCCGGCAAGCGGCAGGGCGTCGGCCCAATGCTGAGCGAGCGCCTCGACGTCACTGCGGTTGACGGCCGCCGCCACCCGCGGGGCGTGCGCGGCCGCATAGAAGTAGATCGTGTCGAAGTCGACCGGTGCACATCCGAACAGGCCGAGCCGGGTCCAATACTCGCCGAACTTCACTTCGACACGTGGCACCAGCCCCCGGAGGTAGCTCCGCCCGGTGGGATGGACTGTCGTGGCGAAGTCCCCGCCGGACCGGACTGTGGAGTTGACGCCGTCGGCACCGATCACAAGATTCGCCTGGATGGTGCTCGTCCGTCCCTGCCACCGCAGCTCGATGGCCGCCTCCGGCGTGCAGCGGGTGACGTCGGCGCCGAATCGGCGGGCGATCGCCGGCTCTTCGTCGAGGGCATCGAGGAGGACCTCCTGCAGGGTGCTGCGCCGTAATGCCAGGAGGTAGTCGAGCCCTCGCCCGAAGTCCGGGGTGGTCGACTCGGCGATGGGGCGTCCTCCCGTCCCGTACAGCGTCATTCGATGAAAAACGCAACCCCTCCCGCGCAAGCGACCGTCCAGGCCGAGGCCTGCGAGCACGGCCAAGCCGTTCGGTTGCAGGAGGATCCCGGCGCCCACGGCTCGGGCGGCTGGCGTGCGTTCGAGCAGCGTGACGGATGCGCCGGCCCAGGCCATGAGCAGCGCTGTTGCTGTTCCTCCGACGCCGGCTCCGACCACGACCACGTCGGTCCCCGCAATGCTCACGCGCTCCACACTCTCAAAGTTCGGGGTCGTTCGGCAGTTGTGAGACTCAGGATGGTTGACCAGCGTCTGGGGTCACATCCGTAATGCCACCGGTCCGGGTCCGCACGGGCGAAGCTAACAACGCCACGGAGCGACGGGCGGTGACGAGTGCCGGTACGGATGCGGTGGGCATTGCGTGCCTGTGAACCTGGCTCGATCGTCGCACCGACGTCCGGTGCCGCGGCTGAGCCGAATCCGGCATAGGAGGACTGCTATGAAGAAGAAGGTCGTGGTGGGCTGCGTTGCTGCCTTGATCCTCGGCACGATGGCCGTCCCAGCCGTCCCGGCAGCAGCGACGAGGGTCGCGCCGAACTATCAGATCGACTGGTCAGCGTGCCCGGCTTCGACAAAGGCACAGTGCGGCACGCTTCGCGTACCCCTCGACTGGTCCAAGCCAAGCGGGCCGAAGATCAGCGTCGCCGTAGCCAGGCGTCCCGCTGACAACCCAGCCCGCCGCATCGGCGCTCTGTTATTCAACCCAGGCGGCCCTGGTGACGGCGGCGTCAAGTACGTCATCGCCGCCGACACCTTCTTCTCTGCCACCCTGCGAGCCCGGTTCGACATCGTCAGCGTCGACCCCAGGGGGATCGGCGACAGCACGCCGATGAGATGCAGCGTGCCGGCGCTGACGCCGGACTTGACGTTCTTCCCTCGCACGGAGCAGGAGTTCAACCGGTTCCGGGCCCACAACATCGTGGTCGCCAGGGGTTGCGCGCAGACCAGCGGCCCGCAGGTGCGGCACATGGACACGGTGAGTGTGGCCCACGACCACGAAGCCCTCCGGATCGCCCTCGGCGTGCCCAGGTGAGCTGGCTCGGGCTGTCGTACGGCACCCAGCTCGCCGCCACTACGCGAATCTGTACCCGAGACGAACCCGAGCCATGGTGCTCGATGCCGCACTCGAGCACAGCGCCCCCGAGGTGTCGCTCACCGCCGACGGGATCGTCACCGTGGAGAGCGCCTTCAACCGGTTCGCTCGCTGGTGCGACACCACCACCGACTGCGCTCTGCACGGACAGAACGTCGGTGCGGTCTTCGACGCCCTCGTGGCGCGAGCCAATCGCAATCCGATCTCGGTAGAGGGAGCCCTTCGGCCGGTGACCGGTGACCGGTGACGACATTCGGATGCTGATGCCCCACCTGCTGGTCCTCAAGGAGCCGGCCGTCATCGGCGGCGAGCTGTCGTGGCTGGTGGCGTCCCAGGTCGGGGCCGTGGCCGGGCAGGCCGAGCGTTCGCTTTCCCACCCCCCCCAGCGACCCACCGATCCGCTCTTCGGCCAGATTGCCAACGCGTGTGGCGACTACGTCGTCGAGATCCGCAACTTCGCCGACATGCAGCAGCGGATCGCGATGGGCCGCAGCTGGCGCCGCACCTGCAGGGCGGCTCGGAGAACTGGAAGATCCTCCTGTGCACGGGCTGGTCGTTCAAGGCAGCCAACCCGCAGCGGCTGCTGGACGTCGCCGGGGTGCCCGCCCTGATCGTTCACGCGCGCATGACCCGTCCGTCGCGTACAAGTGGGCCTTCGGGCTGGCCGCGCAGATCCGCGACAGCGTCGTCCTCACCCGCTTCGGCGACGGGCACACGTCGTACTACTCATCCGACTGCGCGCGCAAGGCGATGGATAGCTATCTGGTCCAGCCGGAGGCGCCCGCGAGCCAGGTCTGCGTCAGGTGAGGTCGGCGCGCGGTGAGCTCGTGAGCAGCGGAGCGACGACGAGCCAGCCGATGGCATACCTCGCCGACAGTGCGGCGACGGTCGGCCCGACCTGCGCGCTTACCGAGGCGACACAACGCTGCCCGTTGTTCGTCCATCACTAGAGTTCACGTCGATTGCCGGTACGAGGATCGATCGCGTAGCCCACATCGTTGGGCTGTCCACCTAGCAAGCGCCTCGTGTCGGTCAAGCCTCAGCAGGTGCCGTTGCAGCATCCGGCCGATCATCTCATGGGAAACGATCAAGGGCCGGCATACCCGGTGCGTGGCGGCCCGCGCGAGGGCGTGACCTGCCCGCTGGTCGGCGTCGGCGTAGCTTTCGCCTCCGGGGAAAGTCCATCCGTACTTGTCCTTGGCTCGGCGTTCCAACTCGCCGGGGTACAGGGCATAGACGTCCTCGTCGGTCATGCCGGCGAACCGGCCATGGTGCACCTCGGCCAGCTCATCGATGACCAGCACTGGTGCCCCGGTGTGGTTGGCGAAGATCTGCGCAGTGGCGGTGGCACGTCCCAACGGGCTGGTGAACACCCCGTCAATCACGTGTGCCCTCAGGGCTGACGCGCTGCGTTGTGCCTGCTCGATCCCTTGTGCGGTCAGCGGGGAGTCAAGCTGGCCTTGTCGGCGTCGCTCCACGTTCCACTCGGTCTGGCCGTGTCTGGCCAGAACACGCACTCCACAAGCTCATCTCGTCATGATGCCGCTGACATCCGGGGGCGACATCAAAAGCACCCGTACCGTGCGCGAATCTGGCGGCAGATGGGCGGGCTGTTGCCAGCGGGGGGGTGGCCGACATGCGGGGCTCCGAACCGCCTTACAAGCGAGGATCGCAGGTTCGACACCTGCCGCGTCCACCCCCATCTGAGCAAGCAAAATGCAATTGAAAGTCAACGCAATGCTAAGGGGATGACCGAGCGGCAGGTCCGCTTCGACAGCCGTCAAGGTGGTAAACCGCGCTATGGCCGACGTCAACTCGAGCAGAACCGCTCCTACTACCGTATTAGGCGGGCCGTCGCAAGTGCTTGGAAGAAACTAATGATTGACGAGCGCTCTGCGGCGAGAGAGGATATTGGCGCGGAGTCATTTTCAGCGGGAAGGACGGGCGAAGAGGCGGATTCCGCATGCAGGACGCATACACGCTGGCTAGTGAGCTGAGGGAGGTGGTTTACGGTGGCGGCCGCCATTCTGGGCGGCGCGGTCTTGTTACTCGTCGCAGGTGTCTTGTTCTTGATCTATTCGGCTCTGCCGCGAGGCGCGAACGTTGTTCTCGCAATCGCAGCGGTGTTGACGGCAACTGCGACTCTCGTGACCGCTCTGCTTTACCCCCTCTAGGGCGCTGCGGTGTCTCGGTTGAGGCTAGCCCGGGCACCGCAGCGGAGCGGCCGAAGCTACTGGCCTGACTGGCGAGCCAAGGGAGAGCTTGCATACGAACGCTAGATATCGGTAGCAGATTGCCCTAGTAGCATAAGTGAGTCGCGGGTTGCAGAAGCCTGTCCCTG
>Ga0136617_10007060_pt1 | contig 10021 bp, 9 predicted proteins | sample AntDrymUQ3222106_2_FD_129672 | JGI IMG/M metagenome (GOLD analysis project Ga0136617, IMG submission 129672) | Polar desert sand microbial communities from Dry Valleys, Antarctica - metaG UQ322 (21.06) | ecosystem: Environmental > Terrestrial > Soil > Desert | place: Antarctica: Dry Valley... | reverse complement strand
TGGCGCGTGATCGAAATCGATGGCCACGACCTGCCGCAGATCCTCGGTGCCTACCGCCTCGCGCGGGCAAGGGTCGCCGATCCGCGACCGACGGCGCTGTTGGCCCACACGGTCAAAGGCAAGGGCCTGTCGTTCGCCGAAGGCACGCACGCCTGGCACACCGGAATCGCGGATGCCGGCCAGTTGCAGCAGGCGCGCGTCGAGCTCGACATCGCCGAGGAAACCGCCCCGGAATGAGCTCTCTACGCGACACCTGGGGCCAGCGGGTGACCGAGCTCGCGACGCTGGATCCTCGAGTGCTGGTGCTCGACGGTGACCTCGCGAACTCGACCAGGGCCGATCGCTTCGCCGAGGCGCACCCCGACCGCTTCCTGCAGATGGGCATCGCCGAGCAGAACCTCGTCGGCACGGCGGCTGGCTTGGCATCCATGGGCTACGTCCCCTGGCTGTCGTCGTTCACCGTCTTCTTCACCCACCGCGCGCTGGACCCCATCCGCATGCTCGTCGCCCAGACCGGCGCCAACGTCAAGATCGCGGCGGCGTACTCGGGGGTGCTGACCGGCCTGACCGGCAAGACCCACCAGGACGTCCAAGACCTCGCGATCATGCGCGCGATGCCGGGAATGACCGTGCTGGCACCGGCGGACGGCGTCGAGTGTCGCGCCATGGTCGACTGGGCCACCACGTACGACGGGCCGGTCTACCTACGGCTGGCTCGTGACGCGAGCGACGCCATCTTCGACGACAGCTACGCGTTCGTCCCGGCGGCGCCGCGCGTATTGCGTCATGGCGACGATCTGGCGCTCGTGACGACCGGCGTGCAGACCTCACGCGTGCTCGAGGCCGCCGGGCTGCTCGCTCAAGACGGCGTCCACGCCTCCGTGGTGCACATGCCGTGTCTCAAACCGCTCGACGAAGCGGCACTGCGGAGCGCCGTGGCTCACACTCCGCTGATTGTGACCGTCGAGGAGCACACCGTCCTCGGCGGGCTCGGCGGGCTCGTCGCTGAGATCGTGGCGGCCGCCTCCGATTCGCCGCCTGTGCAGCGAATCGGCCTCGAAGATCGATGGGGTGAGTCGGCTCCCAACGACGCGTTGCTGGAGAAGTACGGACTTTCAGCGCAACGGGTGGCAGCTCGGGTCCTCGAGCTTCGGCGCCCGCGTGCCGCACGTGTGCACCTCCCCGGCACCGAGTGATCCGGTCCCGCTCGACATCGGGCCCAGAAACAGCAGCTCGTCGAGGTAGGCGTCCATCGCGTCGGGATACAACGCCACGAGGGCGTCGTCGATGCCTCCATGATCGGTGGCCCCGGTGGATGCCAAGTGAGGATCGGCGTGTTCCTCGGCGGCGTGATCACCGAGTGGATCAGCTGGCCGTGGGTCTTTCTCATCAACCTCCCGATCGCGGCGCTCGTGCTCGCCGCCGCCCCCGGCCTGATGCCCGGCGTCAACCGGCAGAAGCGGTCGGGGTCGCGCCCGCGGAACCGGTGGGTTGCCGACGACGTCGGGTCGCTTCAGGTCGAGTCTGGCGATGAACAAGGCAAGTGCGCCGGTGTATCCGGGCGGGCATCGAGCTGCGCGACGCGCGACGGTCCCAGTTGACGTCCTGTCGTGACGTCGATCTCCTCCTCGCCCATCGCCAATCCGTCCGCCCCGAGTGCTGCGATCAGGTGATCGCCGTGAGAGAGCTGGTCGATGTGGTGCACGCCGGGCGGGGCTGAGCCGTCAGCCAGGTGCCGGACGACGCGAGCGGTGACCAGGCCGGTCACCGCGTTCTGTCCTTGCCCCGTGGCGGAGAGCTGTATGACGCGGATGCGCCCCGCGCGCAATCCGCGCGCCTGGATGACGGCACCGCAACGCGCGCGTCCTGCTCCGGCGGTCGACAGCGCCCTGATCACCAGCCGGCGTACACTCGGGTTGCGGAGCAGGTGAGCCGTACCGGTCCGGGCGGCGAGCGCCGTCAGGTACCCCACGGCTGCCGGTACGAGCGCGAGCCAGCTGTTGACCGTCGGCACGCCGAGGGTGTCCGCCAGGGTTCGCTGCTCCGGGAAGGGGAAGCGGAAGGCGGGAAGGGTCCGGCCGTCGTCGACGACGTAGAGGCCACGGCGGTTGCCGAAGGCCCGGACGGGGTGCGGGAGCCCGGATCGCGTGGCGTGAAACCGGGCGTGGAGGTTGTCCAGCGTCCACGCGATCGCTGCTCGTCCGTGTGCATCGCCGGTTGCGAGCATCACGATGAGGTCGAGCCGATCGAGGCGGTCGAAGCGTTTCTTGGCTTGTGCGGCGAGCAGGTTGGTCAGTCCCGGCGACAAGCCGACGCTGAGCACGCTGGTCGCGCCGTGGCCACGAGCGAGCGAGTCGAGCCGCTCGAGCCCTTGCAGGCGCGGAAGGTCGGCGGTGATGTCGACGTAGTGCGCCCCGACGGTGAGCGCCTGGCGGGCGAGCAGCGCTCGGCGCTGATCGGTGCACATGACGGACGACGTCGCCGCGGGCAAGGACCGGCGCGTCCTGGGCCTCTCGGTTGACGTCGAGTCGCAGGCCCTGGGCGCCGTGGCCGATCCGTCGGGCGCAGGCCACTGCCTTGGCCGGGTTCGGTCCGGCGATGCGAACGCTGCCCGGGAAGGCGGGCGCGAGTCGAGCCGCGATCTCCTGGCCGACGGCGCCATACCCGCCGACGATGAGATCACCGGACAGGCACCGACACGGGCGCGCTATTGCGCGTGCCGCCGACCGGGATGGCGACGGCCGCCGGCGGACAACCCGAGACCGGTGAGGAACATGCGGACGGTTTCTACCATAGATCGTACCGCTACCCTCCAAGGGTATCCATATTCTCGTTGGAGTATTTCGCGCATGTCCGCAAGATCCCGGCGTCTTCCGTCACGACGGCACGCGCCCTCTGATGATCCGGCTTCGCGGCGCGCTCGGTACGCTCGATAGGTGAGCCCGCTCGCTATCCGACATCTCGGGCGGCGGTTTCGAGCGCACGGCGCCGCTCTGATAGTCGTGTTGGCGATCGCAAGCGCCATTGCCGTGCACCACAGCGGCGTGGCGATGGGCGGCGGCATGCATCACGACGCCGACATGAGCGCCGTGGAGCTCTGCCTGGGCGTCTTCGTCGCGGTGGGGACCGCCGTGGCGCTCGTCGCGATCGGGATGTTCGCTCTCGGGCGCTGGCGACATCCGACCGCCCTTTCGCCTGTCGGCCTCTCTCGCGGCGGCTGCCCTCCGGGGCCGCAGGCGCGCGCCGGCCCGGCGCTTCTCTCGTTGCTCTGCGTTCTTCGACGGTGATGGGCACGTCGCCGCGCTTGCGCGGCGACGTGCCCCTTCCGTCAACGGAGAACCGAGAGGAACGAACCGAACATGAAGAGTCCCAAGCTGCTCGTCGCGGTTGCGGCCGGCCTGACGCTCGCTGTCGCGGGTTGCGGCTCCGACGAGTCAGAGAGCACGTCCGGTGCCGGGGGCAACGGCATCGACCGTGCCTTCGCGGCCCAGATGGTCCCGCACCACGAGTCCGCGATTCAGATGGCGGAGGTCGCCCGGCAGCGCGGTGAGAGCGAATTCGTGAAGGGCCTCGCGGACGACATCGTCCGCACGCAAGCGGACGAGATCGAGACGCTGCGCGCTCAGGATGCCGAGCTCGAGCAGGCCGGCGTGAAGCCCGGCGACCTCGGGCTGGACGAGCACATGATGGGCATGGACGGCGACGCCTCGATGCTCGAGAACGCCGACCCGTTCGACGCCGAGTTCATCGACATGATGATCCCGCACCATCAGGGTGCCGTCGAGATGGCCAAGGTCGAGCTTGACAAGGGTGGCGATCCGGAGCTCAAGTCACTCGCGCAGGAATCATCGACGCCCAGGAGCGTGAGATCTCCGAGATGCGCGAGCACGTGGGCGGTGGCGACGACTCGATGGACGGCATGGACCACGGATAGCGTCGAGATCGGAGTCCAGCTCGCTCTGCGAGGCTGCCGCCCGCGGAGGCCGCGTGTCCTGTCGGACCAAGGGGCGCGACACTCCGCGAGGCGGCGGCCAGGACCGGGGGCGTCCAACGGCTTGCCCGACCCCGCCGTCGGCCGAGGAGGGAACGGCACGAGCGGCCGCCTGATCCTACGGCATGTCGGACTGATGCGATCTCGCACGCTCTCGCGCCCGCGACAGCCGCCGCCGATCATCCTTCGAGGCGTAGGACTGGAGTTCGTCGGCGTCGGCCGCTACTGTCTCGCGCCAACCTGGAATAGGCCGAATCCGTGCAGGCCTTCTGTACGGAGCGGGGGAACCATGTTTCTGGGGCGAATCGGCTCGACTGAGCCGTAGCGCGCTAGCTCTGCGCGCGAGCCCGTCAGCTCACCCCGTAGGCCGCAAACCGAAGAGGTGCCGATGGTCCGCTCGTCCCTATCGTGCAGCTTGGTGTTCGCGCTCGTCGTAAGCGCGACGGCTCATGCGCACGAGACGACCACGGGAGGCGCTGCGGTGCCCGACCGCCCGAGGATCGAGGAACTGAGATGTGAAACCGGCGAGACCGGCCGGTGCCCGCGCGGAGGGATGCTGCAGCTCGACGGCGAGGACCTCGAGACCGGGCGAGCGGTGCTCTTCCTCGGTGGCAGGGGGCGCAGGGACAACCGCCGCTCGACGCCTGAGGCGGCGACGACGCACCGTCTCGTGGTGAAGGTGCCCGGCTCGGCGCGAACCGGACCGGTTCGCGTCGCGAGCTTCGTAGCGGGCACCTCGGCTCGCAGCGCCCGGCTCGACGTCGTCGCACCGCCGGCCGCGAATCCTGACGCCCGGTTCGCCGATCCGGTCGCGGACGCCGGCGTGTTCCCGGTGAGCGGCCGACATGACTTCGGCACCGCGACCAACCGCTTCGGCGGCGGGCGCAACCATGGTGGACAGGACATCCTCGCGGCGTGCGGTCTCGAGGTGGTGGCAGCTCGCGCCGGCAAGGTCTCGTGGGCCGACTTTCAGGACGCCGCGGGCAACTACGTCGTCGTCGACGCGCCCGACGGGACCAGCCACGTCTACATGCATATGCGCGACCAGGCGCTGGTCAAGCGGGGAGACCGAGTCGTCGCGGGCCAGCAGCTGGGCTTCGTGAAGCACTGGTCGGTCCACGGCGTGTCACCTGCACTTCGAGCTGTGGACGACACCGGGCTGGTACCGCGGCGGCAAGGCGATCGATCCACTGCCAGATCTGCAGCGCTGGGCGGCCGCGGGCTAGCCTCGCCGAGCCACATGTGAGCACGACGCCCGCGGTCATCACCATCGGGATCGACCCGATGATCGATCTCGGGCCGGTGACGCTCGCGTGGCACGGGCTGACGATCGCCGTCCGTCGGCATCTTGATCGGCGGGCTTCTCGCGGGCCGCGAAGCGCGATCGCGCGCCCTGGACCCGTATCCGATTCAGGCGATGGCGATCATCCTGGTCGTGGGCGCGATCGTGGGCTCGAAGGCGTTCTATCTCGCCGAGCACGGGAGCGTCACAGACCCGGGCGCATGGGTGGAGAACCGCGGGTTCACGTTCTACGGGGGCTTCATCCTCGTCGCGGCGAGCCTCGCCGCCTACATCCGGCGGCGGCGGCTGAGCATCCGGTACCTGGACACGATCGCTCTCGGACTCGCGCTCGGCTGCGGCATCGGCCGGATCGGCGACGTCATCAACGGCGAGCACTCTCCTCTGTTGATGCCTTCCGCCGCGGACTGGGCCTACGCGAAGCCGGGAGGCGGCCTGTGGCAGCGCTGCCGGGGCGAGTCTTCCATTGCCATCCGTCCGGTCAAGGACGCTCCTCGAAAAGGGTCAGCACTCCTACAAGGTGTGGGCACAGCCGAAGAAAGTGGGCCGGCTGGCACCGGCCCACTTGTCACCCTCCTGCTCGCTCCGCGCTCAGCCTCCCGTGTAGCGGAAGATCCAGAGGCCGCTGTCACGGTCGCTCGCGAGGATCAGCGTCTTGCCCGACCACGGTCCCGCTCCCCGCAGGCGGTGCACCTCCACGCCCCAGAAGTTGTTCCCGTTCTCGTGGATGTAGTGGCCCACCTCCTCGATGCCCTCGGCGCCGTAGCGGATGACCCGCAGGCCGCCCGAGTAGTAGGAGAGGTAGGCGAGCCCACGCCGCCGCGGGTCGACGGCCACCTCGTGAACCGACAGGTCGCCGAATCCCTGCGCGAAGCTCTCGTCCAGGGCCTCGTCGATCGCGTAGGCATCGACCTGCTTCATCCCGTCGCGCTCGAGCAACCGGACGTAGCCCCAGCCGTCGAACTCAGCCGATGCCCGCACCTTGGCTCCCAGTGCTCCGATCTCCGGATCGTCCGCGAGCGGGTCGCCGGTGTACGTCGGCTCCTGCCCGAACAGCAGGTGGAACGCCCGGTGGCCCGTGCAGACCGCCGCGATCGTCGGGGTGAACTCGTGCCCCTGGCTGCCGCAGAGCGAGGCGTCGGGGCTCGCGCCGTCCTCGGCGCCGACGTGGTGGTTCGCGACGACCACGGCGTCGTAGCCGGCGAGTTGCGCCTGCTCGACCTTCTCGGAGAAGAAGCAGACGCCGCGCTGGAGGACAACGATCTTCTCCTCGCCCTCGGCGGCCTCGAGCGCCGACGCAGCGGGAACCGGGGCCTGCTCACCGTATTGCTCGTTCGACGGGCAGCCGAGGCCGCCGTAGACCGTCGGGCCAGCGATCTCCTGACCCGGGTAGTCCTGGATCGGCACCGTCCAGCCGAACACGCCGCCCGGATAGTCGCCGGCGTTCGGCCCCGTGCTGACCTTCAGCGCATCGTCCGTCAACCGATACGGCGAGAAGTCCTCGTCGGTTCCGATGATGAACCGCCCGCCTGGGCTGAACTCGGCTTGGTGCCCATTGCCCTCCGGGAACTCGACATCGGGGAACAGCGTGTCCGGGAAGGGGTAGTCGCTGTCGGAGATGAACTGGGGATTCGCCGGGTCGTCCACGTCGAGCAGGACCCAGCCCCCATCCCAGTAGGAGAGCAGCATCGTCCAGGTGCCGCGGATCCGCTCCACCACCATGTCGTGCAAGTTCACGGACTGGAAGTTGCCTCGGGTGGCAAGCTCCTCCTGCTCGATGTCGAACAGCGCCGCGAGGTCGAGCTCCGTCAGCAGCTTGGGCTTGGTCGGGTCGGTGATCTCGAGGATGTCGACGTCGGTCGTCTCCTCGTTGTCGACGATCACGACGAACGCCCTACGCCCCTGTTGCCAGGCGAAGGCGCTGTGGATCTGGTTGAACGGGCTGACGAAGCCGCCGGGGTCGTCGTCGCCCGCGTTCTCGGTCAGCACCTTGGGATTCTCCGGGTCGGTGACGTCCCAGAGCGAGACGCCTCCCTCGCCACCGAGGCCGCAGATCTCGTTGTTGAAGACTAGGACCTGCCCGCGGAAGGTGGGGGTCTTGAGGTCGACGACCTGCGACCCCTCCCCGGGAAAGGATCCCTGCTTCGCGTCGATGAAGCCCACCTGGACGGGATCGGTGGGGTCGGAGATGTCGACGACGGCGACGCCCGCTTCCGAGCAGCCTTCCGGGTCGCGTACGGTCAGGTACGCGAAGTCGCCGAACGCCGAAACATCGGCGACCCGGCCCGCGGCCGCGCCCTCGATGTCCAGCTCGCCGACGAGCTCGACGTTCTCGCTGGATCCCGGCAGGTGCCCGTCCGGCTCACTGTGCTGCCCATGCTGCTCGAGTGGCGAGTCGATGACCTCGTCGGTCAGCGAGCGACGGTACGTGACCGTCTCGCAATCGCGTCTGACGACGTCTTGGCGCTCGGCGATCACGGAGTCACGCCCGGCGCCGCAGCTGATGACATCGCGTCCCCCGCGTCCATCGATCCGATCGGCACCCGCCTTGCCGTCGATCCGGTCGGCCGAGGCCGTGCCTCGAAGTCTGTCGGCCGCGTCAGTGCCGGCGATCGTCGGCGGTTGCGCAACCGCGATCGCAGGCCAGGCCACCGCCAAGGCGACGGCCGCTACACCCACCATGGTTCGCATATGAACCCCTCTTGAGCTGTGAGCGCAGATCGAGGCCGCAGCGGGCGTCAGGGGCCGTCGCCGCCTCTCTCCCTGTTGGGGCGCAATCTAAGCGACGGATCAAGATGTCGCAAGGGCTTGCCTCTCCGACAGTTAGTCGGTTTTCGCGGCTGTTCGAGCACGCCCTGTTCGCTCGTCGGCTCGCGCATGGCGCGTACTCGTGGCCGCTCGCACCCCACGGGCCCCGGTCGGCAGTGGTTCCGTCGCTTTGTCGGAGCGGGTGTCGCCAGCGTCGCCTGCCACCGCGGCGGACCCGCGGGCGATCGGCACGAGTGCTTCCACTACGGCTGGCAGTGGTGCTCAGGGTGCTCCGCGACCGGGTGGCGACCCTCGGCAAACGTCGTGGCCGGTAGGGCGATCATCGATGCGAGCGTGACGCACACCATGATCGTGGCCGCGTAGTCGATGATTCGGCGGCGCGGCGAGCCCGAGCTGGTTGGCTGCACGTCGAGCAGCCCGTCCAGCCGTCGTTCGATGCCCGCGGCGCCCAGCGTGATCACCGTCGGCCCGGTGTCCGGCGCTCCCGTGCCGGCCTTGCAGATCGCGCTCGCCAGCGCGACAGGATCGTGGTCGCGGCGAAGGGCCCACTCGTCGGCATCCCGTTCGAGGTGGAAGCGCGTTTCAGACACGGCTCGGCGCGTACCGGGCACCGCGCGCGCGAGCGCCCGGCAGCAGTCGGCGTAAGCGAGGAGCAGATGGTGCTTGTGGGCGATATGGCCCTCCTCATGCGCGAGGCCGGCCGCGAGCTCTTCGTCGTCAAGTACTGCGAGCGCACCGGCTGACACGAGGATCGTCGGGTGGACGAGGCCTGCCGCCGCCATGACCACCTCCGGGCCGCCGACTATCACGCTGTCCTGCGGGCCCACACCCAGTGACTCGCTCGCCAACGCCCTCCGGACGGCCTTCGTGGCGCGCGCAGCGCCGAGCATCCCGGCGAGGAGGCAGAGCCCAGCCAGTATCACGGGCGTCACTGCGGCGATCCCCCCGATGACGTGACCGTGCAGGTCGACGTGAACGGGCACGACCGGCGGCACCGTGTGCTGACACCAATGTGTCAGCGTCTTGAAGACCCCGGTGCCGGGCGCGATGACCGCGATGTACAGCGCCAGCGAGATGACGATCAACGCGCGCAGCGTGAGCGCCGTCGTCCACAAGAGCGCCGCGGTCGTCGGCCGCACGCGATCGAGGCGCACCCAGTGCGGCACCGCCACGCCCAGCACCGCTACGGAGGCGAGCGCCGGGATCACGACGTGCGGCGTCGGCGGGCGATCTCCCGCGCACGCTCCTGCAGCTGGGTGAACTCTGGTTCCTCGAGTGCACCGACGAGCTGAGCGAGCGCGGTCTCGCGAGCATCGGTCGAGGCGCCGGCCAGCGCCTGCCGGATCGAGCGCGTCAGGTACTCGGCCTCGGACAAGGCAGGCCGATAGACGTAGGCTGCGCCACGCCGCTGACGCTTGAGCAGTCCGCGATCGCCGAGGCGATTCAGGACGGTCTGCACCGTGTTGTAAGCGCTGCGGTACCGGACCGGCATCGCCATGCGCACATCCTCCACGGTGCCCGCCTCGATCCGCCAAAGGGCGGCCATGATCTGGATCTGGAGCTCGCCCTGCAGCGGCGCCTGTGCGGGCATGGCGCAGCGAGTATGCCAGCGCCGACACCTCGGCGAAGAGGATGGCCGGCGACCGAGAGGACGACAATCATGATCGCGACCACCGCCACTTCACGCGGAGCGACCACGAATCGCTGCCCGCGACGGCGGGCGAAGCGAGCTCGCCCGGAACGGCTACTCCGGAAGATCGAGCGGTGTCTCGAGGGCAAGCCGGAAGAGCACCCGTAGCGTCCTACAATATGTAGGACAATGACACGAGGGCGTGACCCGGGTCGCGCACCGACAGGGAATCGCCGTCTGCTCTGGATACCCCCCCAGGGTATTGATAGACTGTCGCGAGACAGCAGATCGATACCGCAGGCTGAGCGCGTCGAGGCGCGCGAGCAGCTCA
>Ga0136617_10007059_pt1 | contig 10021 bp, 7 predicted proteins | sample AntDrymUQ3222106_2_FD_129672 | JGI IMG/M metagenome (GOLD analysis project Ga0136617, IMG submission 129672) | Polar desert sand microbial communities from Dry Valleys, Antarctica - metaG UQ322 (21.06) | ecosystem: Environmental > Terrestrial > Soil > Desert | place: Antarctica: Dry Valley... | reverse complement strand
GGTGCAAACATGTCGGTCGCGGATGCGTGTGTGCTGGCCGAACTGGCCCTGGGCAACCATCGCAACTTGCTGGTCGAGTATGAAAGGAGGAGACGGGCGGCGAACGCGCGCTCCATTCGTCCCACCCGGGCGGCGGCATTGATTCTGTCGCTCCCAGAGTGGTTGTCACCCCTTTCTGTCTTCTTTGCGCTTGTTCGCTCGGCGGTCCTTTATCCGTCGCTCTTGCGGCACGTTCTTCGTTCCACTTCCACTATGTTCCAAGAGAGGACGGTGTGACCGAAGCTTACCGGCGAAGCATTCAAAGTTCGAGCAGCAACTCCTCCTATTGCCTAAAAGCCGTTAGGTTCGATATGAGAAAGCGAGAATGAGCCAATCCTTCGAAAGCTCCCGCGCCCCTGAGCCGGTCGGTGCGTTTCCGCATGCGAAACGCGTCGGCAACCTCCTCTTTCTTTCCGGCATCGGCCCGCGCGTGCGCGGGAGCAAGGAAATCCCCGGCGTAACACTCGATGCAGCCGGCAATGTCGTCAGTTATGACATCGAAACACAATGTCGTGCTGTGTTCGAAAACGTCCGGCTCGTGCTGGAAGACGCGGGCGCGAGGTGGGACGACATCGTTGATGTCACCGTGTTCCTCACCAACATGAAGAAGGATTTCCCGGTCTACAATCGCCTCTACCCGGAGTATTTCGCCGGCCCGGGTAAGCCGAACCCGACCCGCACCACGGTTGAAGTCGGAGCGCTGCCCACGCCGATTGCGATCGAACTCAAGGTCATCGCCGCGCCGGAAAAGGCATCCGCGCCAGGGTCACGATAGTCGTTAGGCCGAAAATCATGGTCCGTTCGCCGCGATTGTGCTCGTCGACGCCGCGAGCTTGAAGTGAGTTGTCCTATTCACCGCGGGCGACGCGCTGTAACGCCGCATCGAGAGTCTCGAAATCAACCGGCTTGGTGAGATGTTCGCTAAATCCGGCCTGTTTGCATTTAGCGATGTCGGAGTCCATCCCGAAACCAGTCATCGCGATCCCGGGAATTTGGTAGTGCGCGGCGATTTCGTCCATTAATTCCAATCCGCTGCGATCAGGCAATCCAATGTCGCTGAGCAGTAGATCGAATGGTTTAGCGGCGCAGAGAGCCAGGGCCGAGGAGGCGTCGTTTGCGCTTTCGACCCGGTAGCGGCGCGCGGTGAGCATGCGCTGAAGCGAGACGCGGGTGTCGTAGTGGTCTTCGACCACGAGGATGCGCAATCCCTTCCGACGACGAGGACGGGAATTTTTTTCAGCGACGGCGGCCGCTTCTGGTGAGCCGGATTCGATCGCGGGCAGCTCGAGCCGAAAGGTTGCGCCTTTTCCAAGCCCGGCGCTAAAAGCGGTAAGGGAGCCATCGTGTGCCTCCGCGAGAGATCTCGAAATGGCAAGGCCAAGGCCCAGGCCGCCAAAGCGGCGCTGCAACGAAGGGTCGGCTTGGGCGAAAGGATCGAAGACAGCTTCGAGCAGGGAAGGGTCGATGCCGATGCCGGTATCGGTAATCTCAAAGGTAAGACGCCCGGCTGATTTGTTGTAGGAACGGACCGTGATGCTGCCGCCCGCGCCGGTGAATTTGACCGCATTCCGGAGCAGGTTCCAGATGATCTGTTGCACCCGAGTGCAATCGGCACTCACCATGTGCTGGGTCGCGCTCAAGTCGAGCGTGAGGTTGAGCGGTTTCTCATCGATCTCGTGTCGAGAAATTTCGAGCGAGGGAGCGACGCACAAGTGCGCATCGGTGATTTCGCGATTGAGAGCCAGCTTGCCCTTGCTGATGCGGGTCAAATCCATGAGATCATCGATCAGGCGGATCTCGAGTTTCAGGTTCCGGTGAATAACGGCGAGCGCGGCGTGGTCCGCTTCGGCCAGATTCGAGTTATTCTCCAAGTCCTCGATCAGCATGAGAGCTGGCATCAGCGGGGTCCGCAGCTCGTGCGAGAGCATCGCGACGAATACATCCCTGGCCACGGTGGAGGCTTCGGCGACCTCCTTTTGTTGCTCGAGCTCTTCTTCGAGCTGTCGGTTTGCAGAGAGGTCGGTGAGGGTGAGGAGCAGATCCTTCGCGTCATCCACTCCGAGACTCACGATAGTCTGCATCCGGACGTAGGTTTCGACCCCCGTTCTGGAGCGCAGAGAAAGCTCGCAGGAGGCCATTCTCGTTGCAGCCAGCGGGTTCCATAATGAGAGCGCCGCTCGCACATGTGCATGGAAGGCGCCTTGGGAACGGTGGGCAACGTGCGCGGCGAATGGGACCTTTCCCGTGGTAAGTTGGATGCGTTCTACTCCCAACATGGCTGCGCCAAGAATGTTCGCTTCCAGAATGATGCCGTGCTCGTCCAGCCGGACCATTCCGACCGGCGCGAGGTCGAAGTGGCGGAAGTATCTGGTTTGTAACTCTTCGGCGCGGGCGCGTCCCCGCTCTAACTCTTCATTTTGAATCTCGAGCTTCGCTCCATGAATGCGCAGCTCTTCCAAGGCAGACGCCAGGTCCCCGATTTTGGCGACCGGCGCCTCGTCCCCCGCCCGGTGAAGGACTTTCTCTGATCTACGCCGCAAAGTGTCTATTTCTTTAGGATTGGTACGGCGGGGCATCGTTAATCCTTTCCCGGTTTCTTTTTTTGCAACTTTTGCTCCGCCTCTCTGAAGCCGCTCACGTTGACAAAGGTGACAACGACTCCGAGATCGGATGCGCCCTGGCGGCGGTAAGGCGAACTGCGCAGGAGATACCAGACCCCCGATCGAACCTCCACCGTTTTCTCCCTCGGCATTCCGTCTTGTAAAACGCGCTTCGTTTCCCGGGTTAGCTCATCGATGAGGGGGTGCGAGAGCTCGGTCAGTAGGCGGCCGGAATCGTGCGGCAGAAGATTCAGCTCCGTCCCAACCACCGGAGTGAACTTGCGAATGCGAAGTGAATCGTCGAGGAAAATCGTCCCGATTTGTGAGGTGCGCAGGAAGTTGTCGAGATCGTTGTGTGCGATCTGCAGCTGATCATTTTTCGTCTGGTATTCGGCGTTAAGGGTGGCGAGTTCTTCGTTGATTGATTCGAGCTCCTCATTGCTGCTCTGCAATTCTTCGTTGGAGGCGATCAACTCCTCGTTACTGGATTGCAATTCCTCACTCGAGGTCTCCTGCTGCTCGAGCGCAATCTGCAGATGGTCACGGCTGGCCTGGAGATCTTCTTCAAGATCGAGGATGCGTTGCACCGATCGGCGCTCGGGATCGAACTCCTCACCTTCCGGCGCCTTCGCCACTTTCTCCGAGGCCTTGAGGAAGATGAGCCACACTTCCGTGGCCCCGCGCTCCGCCGGCATCGGCTCGACTTTGAGGTCGATCAAATTGGAGGCGCCATCGGTTCGGACAATCACGTCGCGGTATTGGAGGACGGTCTTTTCTTTTCGCGCCTGGCGGAGCGCGGTCGAGAGCGCGAGGGCAAGATCGCGAGGAACGAGCTTGAGCAGATTCAGGTTCGCCTGCCCGGCTCCAAACGCGATGAATGTTTCAGGGTGGCCGAAGCTATAGAGAATTTCGTCCCGCTCGTTCACCGCGAAACAAGTCGGGGCAAAGTCGTTGACTAGCTTTGCCTTGATCGCCTCCTGCAGTTTCGCCTGCCGCCGCTCGCCGCGGTGCTCGACGATGGCAAGGTTCGCCGGGACGGTTTCACGGGTGGGGCCGGAAACCGGCGCGCTCCCCGATAGGGCCAGGGCGAGGCCCAGGTTTGCGTCGCTCCTTTTCTGGAAGATCCGCGACTTGGCGTTGACCGGCTCAAATGCGTTGTGCTGCTCGCCCAGGGTTTCACTCGAGCCGAGAAAAAGATGGCCATTAGGCCGGAGCGCGAAGTGCAAAAGTGTCAGCACCTTTCGCTGCCAGGGCGATTGCAGATAGATGAGCAGGTTACGGCACGAGACCAGGTCCATCCGGGTGAAGGGCGGATCCTTCAAGAGATTGTGTTGCGCGAAAACGACCTGGTTCCGGATGTCCCGGCGAACGCGATAACCATTTTCCACAATCGAAAAATAACGGGCGAGGAGTTCGGCGGAGACATCGGCCGCGATGCTCCTTGGATAAACGCCGCCGCCACCGAACTCGACCGTTTCTTTGTTCACATCCGTGGCAAAAATTTTTACCTCGTAATTCTCGTGCAGGGTGGCGGCATGCTCCTGCAACAGGATCGCGATCGAGTAGGCCTCCTCGCCGGTGGCGCAACCCGGGACCCACGCGCGGATGATTCGGTCCTTCGAGGCGTTGGCGAAAATCGCCGGAATGGTTTCCTCGCGAAGACGCTCGAAAGCGTCGGAATCGCGGAAAAACCGCGTCACGCTGATCAAGAGATCCTTGGAAAAGGCGGCGACTTCCTGCGGCGATTGGCGGAGATATTCGAGATACTGATTGATGTTCTCGACTTGAGAAATACCCATGCGCCGTTCCAGCCGACGCACCACTGTGCTCTGCTTGTAGCCTGAAAAATCAATCCCGGTTTGCGCGCGGGTCACTTCCTCGATTTTCTGCATGGTTTTGACCGCCGGCTGCGGGAGCAAACGGGCCGGCTGTTTCTGGAGTGGATGACGGATGAATTTGAGCAACGCCGCCGCCATCTCACCGGCCGGGAGAATGTAGTCCGCTAACCCGGTCGCGATCGCGCTACGCGGCATCCCGCTGAACTTGGCCGACTGCTCATCCTGGATCATGACCAGGCCTCCAGCCTCCTTGATCGCCCGGATGCCGCGCGTCCCATCGCTACCCGTGCCGGAGAGCGCAATGCCGATCGCCTTCTCGCCACAATCTTTCGCGAGCGAGAAAAAGAAAGCGTCGATCGGCAGGTTGAGACCTTGTTGCCCATCCCACTTCGTCACCAACAATTTACCGTTGAAGATCGTTAGGCACCTTTTCGGCGGGATGAGGTAAACCTGATTAACTCTTGCCGTCTCGCCATCTTCGGCCTGCCCGACCAGCATCCGCGTGTTCCTCGAGAGCAACTCCGACATCATACTTTTGTGGTCAGGCGACAAATGCTGGATGACGACAAAGGCCATTCCGCTATCGGACGGCATCGCATCGAAGAAGGTGCTCAGCGCTTCGAGCCCCCCGGCCGAAGCGCCCAGACCAGCCACAAAAAAGGGCGACTTGGACGCCTGCTCGTCCGGTACGATGGCCTTGGGAACCCTCTTGAGGGGGGCTGATCGTCTCCGCTGCGGGCCGGTTTTATCTAGTGTTTTCATCCACGGACCGTCCGGCAATCCGGCGCGGGGGTGGAACATCTAGCGCGCCGAATCTCGGAAAGGAAAGCAGCAAAAGAGGCGTGCCTCAGCCACGGATGCTCCCGATTAAATCCTCGTTTGAAAAAAGAGCAAGGCCGGGTTCCTTTTAGACTTCAACCCCTCGCTTCGTGCCAGGCGCTAGCGGAGAGACCCCGTAGCCATCGTGATCGCCCATGCTCGATGAGAGTAGCCCATGCCTAAACGAGATATTGTCGTAGTCGGAAGTTCGGCCGGAGGAATCGAAGCTCTAAGTGTTTTTGTCTCTGTGTTGCCACCCGATTTCCCGGCCGCTCTCTTCATTACCGTCCATCTGGCGCCGGATCACCGCAGCCGCCTGCCGGAGATTCTGCAAAGGAGAAGCGCTCTCCCGGTGGCCTTTGCCGTTGACCGAGAAAAGTTTCAGCCGGGGCGAATTTACATCGCGCCGCGCAATCACCATTTGGTGCTCGAGACGAAACGGGTTCGCACCACCCAAGGCGCGAAGGAGAATCGATTTCGTCCCGCGATCGATGTTCTTTTCCGCTCGGCCGCTCTTGCCCACGAAGCGCGGGTCATCGGTGTCATTCTCACCGGCGCGCTCGATGACGGTTCCTCTGGACTCTACGCGATCAAGTCACGCTCTGGTTTGGCGGTGGTGCAGGATCCTGATGAGGCGCAATTTCCCAGCATGCCGCTTAACGCGATCAAGACCGTGAAGGTTGATCACATCGTGCCGGTCGCTGCAATGGGGGAACTTTTGGTGCGGCTTACTTCCAAACCTTTCAAAAAACCAAAGAGGAGTCCTGTGTCTAAACAAATGGAGAGCGAAGTAGGAATAGCCCTGGGCGATAACGGCCGGATGAGAGAGATCATGGCTTTAGGCAAGTTCACCCCCTATACCTGCCCGGAATGTCATGGTGCGCTGATCAGCCTTCAGGAAGGTCGACTGACCCGTTTCCGCTGTCACACCGGTCACGCTTATACCCTGAGCCATCTCATGTCGGAGCTCACCCAGCACACCGAGAATGCGATCATGAACGCGCTCCGGGCCGTAGAAGAAACCCAGCTCCTAATGAGCGACATGCAGAAACAGCTTCGGGATAATAAGAAACCTGAGGTGGCGAAACTTTTGGAAACAAAGTTAAAGCAAGCGGAGAAGCGCGCCGCTCTCATCAAGCAAGCCGCGACAGAAAATGAAGTCATTAGCCAGGATATCCTGGAAGGGGTGTAATTGAATCCAGCCCGCGTTTCGGGCACCACCGCGACTCGAGCCTAGCCGTCTGAACCCTCCGCGCGGATCACGTGAACTCTACGCCATTCCGGATCGTCGCAATCGACCACACCGGATTTACCGTCGCGAACATCGATCAGTCTCTTGCCTTCTGGCAGGATGTTCTCGGCTTCGAGCTTTCTCATCGGGCACATCATACCGGCGACCTCGCCAGTGAAGTCACCGGAGTGCCCGGCGCGGAAATCTCGATTGCCGTTCTCAAGGCGCCCGGACACCGGATTGAGTTGCTCGAGTACCACGCGCCGGCGGATCGAAAACGTGCCGATCTGCGACCTTGCGATGTCGGATCGGTCCACGTTGCGCTGATGGTGGACGATCTCGACGCTGTTCTCCGCAGGATTGCGGCAACCGGCTGGAAGGCGATGGGCAAGCCTCAAGTCCTGACAACTGGGCCGAACAAGGGGAGGCGGATTGTCTACGTTCACGACCCGGATGGAACAACGATCGAATTGATGCAACCGCCCGCAGCCCCTCTGAATTGAGCGTTGGACGTTGAACGTTGAGCGTTGGACGTTGAACGTTGAGCGTTGAACGTTCGCTTCCGCGCCATGGACGTCTCCTTCTCAACGGACGAAGCCTTCGCCCATAACCTTGACGCCAATGATCCGCTTCGCCATTTTCGCGAGCGTTTTCACGTTCCGTCAGGCGCGGATGGTCAACCGGTCATTTACTTTGTCGGGAATTCGCTCGGCCTGATGCCGAAAGCGACGCGGGGCCTCATCGAACAAGAGTTAGGGGACTGGGCCAAACTGGGTGTGGACGCCCATCTCGAAGGTGCCACGCCATGGTACTCGTATCACGAGACGGTGCGTGAGGCCGCGGCGCGGCTGGTCGGAGCGAAAGCGAACGAAGTCGTCTGCATGAACAGTCTCACGGTGAACCTTCACCTGATGATGGCGACGTTCTACCGGCCGACGAAAGCGCGCTTCAAAATCCTGATGGAAGAGCCGGCTTTCCCTTCAGACACATATGCGATCAAGTCGCAGATCGCGCATCATGGGTTCGACCCGAATGATGCGCTCGTCCTGGCGCGGCCGCGCGCGGGCGAGTTCACGGTCCGACCTGATGAGATTGAAACTGTACTGAAAAACCACGGCGAGCAGATCGCGCTGGTGGTTTTCGCGGGCGTAAATTTCTTCACCGGTCAGCTATTCGACGTCGAGAAGATCACTGCCACTGCGCAAAAGCGTGGCTGTCTGGTCGGGATCGATCTCGCACACGCGGCTGGCAATGTGCCCCTGACGCTACACCACTGGAATGTCGATTTCGCGGTCTGGTGCTCCTACAAATATCTCAACTCTGGCCCCGGTGCCGTCGCTGGGGCTTTCGTGCACGAACGACATGCCACGAATACCGAATTGCCACGCCTGGCCGGTTGGTGGGGGAATGATCCGGCGACCCGTTTTCGCATGCAGCTCGAGCCTGACTTTGTTCCCGTTACCTCCGCCGACGCATGGGCGGTGAGCAATCCCCCCATCTTTTCGATGGCGCCGTTGCGCGCTTCATTTGCAATCTTCGATGAAGCCGGCGGGATGGGAGCGTTGCGCGCGAAATCGATCCAGCTGACCGGGTATCTTCAATTTCTGCTGGATGAGACCCACTCCGCTGCCTACACCGTGATCACGCCGCGCGAGCCTAACGAGCGGGGCTGCCAGCTTTCAATTTTAGTCCACGAACATCCAAAGGAACTGTTCGCGAAATTGGAAGCCGCCCGCGTTAAGTGCGATTTCCGCGAACCGAACGTGATCCGTATCGCGCCCACACCGCTCTACAACACTTTCCACGAGGTCTGGCGTTTCGCGCAGATCCTGGCCGAGCACCAATGATACTGCCGCGGCGTGGCTTCTAATCGAAGCCACTGGCCGGCACGTTAAACGCGCCCAACGCGACTTCGGACTAGAACCGATGCCGTGATCAGCTATTGGATTTCAAGTTTAGAACTTGAAGTTCAATCCGGCCTTAAACGTGTGAGCAGTGGTCTGCCAGTCGTATTGGAGCTGAAAGGGAGGCGACAAGGGGACCGAGTCAACCATGCGAGATTCGTCGGGCGAAATCATAATAAATATATTCGACCTTCACGCTCCACTTCGGGGTAATGGCGTACTCCGCGCCCCCGCCCGCTGTCCAACCCACCTTTGTCTCACTGGAAGAAACGGGATATTGGTTGTCCCATCCGGCCGAAAGTCTGAGTTGGCGGAAAAGTCTAACCCGCCAAAGGCCACTCCGCCCGTTCCATAAAGGAGTAACCGGCAAGCTGTGGCTGACGGTGCGTGGCAAAGTTGCTAAAGACGCAAGCTTTTTTTGCCCAGTCGTTAGACTCAACCGCTACGCGCTAGTGGCGTTGCCGGGCAAAATCGGCATGATGAAGCCGTGCCCAGCGACGGATCGAAGCCTTTGCAGGAACCTCTATATCCTCCGGCCGCGGCGCCAGATGTTGCGCCGTTCGACGATTCGCTTGCCCAGAGACTACGCGGATTCGGCCCGCTCGGAATCGTAGCGATTCTTGTCATCCTGTTCGGCAATGCACTTCTCGTCCCGCTCAGCGCCATTCTCGTTTTGCTTTGGGTTTGGAGGTCGAGGACTCCATGGCGTGAGGTCGGTTTCGTTCGGCCTAAAAACTGGGCGCGCACACTCGCCCTTGGATTCGTTTTCGGCGCCCTGTTTAAGCTGGTAATGAAGGCGATCGTGATGCCGCTCCTCGGCGCGCCGCCCATCAATCAGGCCTTTCAGTTCCTGGTCGGCAATCCCGACGCCCTTCCACAAATTCTTTATCTGGTCCTGGTGGGCGCGGCCTTTGGCGAGGAAATGATCTTCCGCGGTTACGCCTTCGAACGCTTCGGCAAGCTCTTCGGCTCAACCTTTTGGGCCAAGGCCCTGATCGTCTTGATCACTGCCGTCTGGTTCGGATGGGAGCACAATTCTTTACAAGGAATCCCCGGGGTCCAACAAGCCACCATCGTCGGGCTGGTCTTCGGCACCATTTTTGCAGTCACCGGTCGACTCTGGATGCTGATAATTGCGCACGCCGCGTTCGATCTGACCGCGGTTGCGATCATCTATTGGAATCTGGAATCAGAGGTAGCGCATCTTATCTTCAAATAGTCCGAGGGATTGCGATCCGGATCATCCGCACGACCGAATCGCCGGCTGTCCGCGCTCAGCCGAGGAGTTGCTTCACGCACCTGATCAGACCTGCGATCGGAAAAGGTTTCAGCAGGAATTTCACTTCATTCTCGGCCAGGAAATGTCTGATCTGCGGATCAGTCGAATAGCCCGTGATGAAGATGAAGCGATCCGCTAAAGCCGGGCGAATTTCCCTGGCCTTGAGATAAAACTGGTCGCCCTGCAGGTGCGGCATTTTCACGTCGCAAATCACCGCATCATACGCGTGAGCCTTTACCTTCAGGAGAGCTTCCTCACCATCAAAGGCTACGTCGACCAGGAAGTTCTCGTCCGCCAGAATCCACTGCAGG
>Ga0136617_10007057_pt1 | contig 10023 bp, 10 predicted proteins | sample AntDrymUQ3222106_2_FD_129672 | JGI IMG/M metagenome (GOLD analysis project Ga0136617, IMG submission 129672) | Polar desert sand microbial communities from Dry Valleys, Antarctica - metaG UQ322 (21.06) | ecosystem: Environmental > Terrestrial > Soil > Desert | place: Antarctica: Dry Valley... | reverse complement strand
TGAAGGCTGGACATAATTAAAACGCCCTGTTTTCACCGCGTGAGCGGTGGCTTGAGTTTAGCCGTGTGTTTCAACGCACGGAAAATAATCGAACAATTTGTCGTCGCGTGAGCGACGATTGAAAAATGTTCGCCCGTGTTCAATCGTCGCTCACGCGACGCGGATTTTATTTGACGCTTGTCCGTGCGCTGAAACACACGGCTAAATTCAGAAGCATCGCTACGCGATGAATTATGTCCACACTTCAATTATGTTAAATACAATCTGGCTTTTTGCAACGCCATTTCAACTTGCTCCGGTGCCGTGCCGCCAATTGCGTTTTTTGTTTTTAAGGTTTGCTCCAGAGATAAAACATCGAATACATCCGATTGAATTTTCGGGGAGTGTTTCTGCATATCAATCAAATCCAACTCCGCCAATTCGACTTTTTTCTCGATTGCCGTCAAAACTATTCGCCCGGCAATCTCGTGCGCGTCGCGAAACGGAATGCTTTTTTTTGATAAATAATCGGCGAGTTCGGTCGCGTTCAAATATCCTTTGGCGGCAGCGTTCCGCATCGCTTCTTCGAGAATGCTGACGTTTTGCAAAACCGTCGCCGTAATCTTCAGACAATCGCTCGTCGTATCAAACGCGTCGAAAATCGCTTCCTTGTCTTCCTGCATATCCTTGTTGTAAGCCATCGGCAAGCCTTTGAGCATTGTCAGCAAAGTCATTAAATCGCCGAAAACTCTCGCTGATTTTCCGCGCACTAATTCCATCGAATCGGGATTTTTCTTTTGCGGCATCAAACTCGACCCCGTAGCGATGGCGTCGCTCAACTCGAAAAAGCCGAATTCGTGGGTTGCATAAAGAATAATATCTTCGGCAAGTCGCGAAAGGTGCGTCATAATCAAGGACGCGGCGGACGCAAATTCGACGGCGAAATCGCGGTCGCTCACCGCATCGAGACTGTTTTCCGCAACCGCGTCAAAACCCAAATCACGCGCCACGCTTTCGCGGTCAATCGGATACGCGGTTCCGGCAAGCGCCGCCGCGCCGAGCGGCAAAATATTGACGCGCCCGCGCACTTCAGCGAGACGTGCCGCGTCGCGCTTTAACATTTCAAAATATGCGAGACACCAATGCGCCAGCAAAATCGGCTGCGCCCGCTGAAGATGGGTGTAACCGGGTAAAATCGCCGTCTTATATTTCTCCGCCAAATCAATCAGCGATTTCTGCGCGTTTTGAACGTCAATTGCCAGCTCGTCAATCTTCTCCCGCAGCCAAATCCGCAATGCCGTCGCCACCTGGTCGTTGCGGCTGCGTCCCGTGTGCAGTTTTCGCCCCACATCGCCGACGACTTTGACCAAACCGGATTCGATAAAAGAATGAACGTCTTCTGCCGCCGAATCCGCGAAAAAATGTTTGTCGCCCGCTGATTGCTCAAGAATTTTTCGTAAACCTTTCTGAATCTGCCTTGCTTCCTTTTCGGTTAAAACTCCGGCTTTCCGCAAACCTTCGCAATGCGCCGCGCTGCCGCGCACGTCCGCCTCAAACAGCCGCCAGTCGAAACCGAACGAGCGATTAAACTCGACGAATTTCTTGTCCGCTTTTCCCGTAAATCTTCCGCCCCACAATTTATGTTCTTTTTTCATTTGACAAACGACCACCTAAATTCTAATTTTATTCATCTATGCAGTGTATATGCAAATATATTGCATAAAACTGATTTGTAATGCAAATATGCTGAAAGAAAAAAGACAACAGACGATTTTAGATTTAATTCGCGCCAAAAACATCGAGACGCAGGACGAGCTGACGAGCAGCCTTGCAAGAAAAGGATTTTCGGCAGCGCAGTCGAGCGTTTCACGCGATTTGGACGAACTCGGAATCGTCAAAATAAGCGGTTATTATTCGTTGCCGCAAGCGGAAAAGAAACAGGAATTCGGATTGTTCGACTTAGAAGCAGTTGGGGGAAATTTAATCGTTGCCAAATGCGGCAGCGGTTTGGCATCGGCAGTCTGCGTTCGCCTCGACCGGGCGAAAATCGCCGGAATCGTCGGCACCATCGCGGGCGACGACACGATTTTTATTGCGGTCAAAGACGCGAAATTACAAAAAGCGGCGATTAAAAAAATCTGGGAGTTATTTGAGGATTGACCTTTGAGTTTTAGTTGAAATGACCGGCAACAATCATCGGAAGCGAAAATTCAAAGGTCAATATTTTAATGGAAAAGAACATAAAAAAAGTAGTTCTCGCATATTCGGGCGGACTCGATACATCGGCGATGCTGTTATGGATAAAGGAAACTTACGGCGCGGAAGTCGTCTGTTTTTGCGCCGATGTCGGGCAGGGCGAAGAGCTTTCGGGTTTGGAGGAAAAAGCCTTGAAAACCGGCGCGTCGAAACTTTATGTCGAGGATTTGCGCGAGGAATTTGTCCGTGATTATGTTTGGACGGCGGTTAAAGCTAACGCGCTTTATGAAGGTGTTTATTTGCTCGGCACGAGCTTGGCGCGTCCGGTGATTGCGAAAAAGCAGATTGAAATCGCCGTCGAAGAAGGCGCGGACGCGGTGGCGCACGGCGCGACGGGCAAAGGAAATGACCAGGTGCGTTTTGAGTTGACTTACTACGCGCTGAAGCCGGACGTAAAAGTGATTGCGCCGTGGCGCGAGTGGGAATTTAAAGGACGCGCCGATTTGATTGCGTATTGCGCGAAACACAATATAAATGTCACTGCGACTGCCGAAAAACCATATTCGACGGACAGAAATCTGATGCACATTTCCTATGAAGGCGGAATTTTGGAAGACCCCTGGGCTGCGCCGCCGGAAGATATTTTTCTGCTGACGAAATCGCTCGAAACGGCAAAAGACAAAGCCGAAGAAATCGTTTTGACGTTTGAAAAAGGCGAGCCTGTCGCCATCAACGGCGAAACTTTCGGCGCGGTTGATTTGCTTTCGACTTTGAATTTCATCGGCGGCGAACACGGCATCGGGCGTGTTGATTTGGTGGAAAATCGTTTTGTCGGGATGAAATCGCGCGGAATTTATGAAACGCCGGGCGTAACGATTTTGCAGGCGGCGCACCGCGCCCTTGAATCAATCACGCTCGACCGCGAAGTCGGTCGGCTGCGCGATTCTCTGAGCGTCAAATTTGCCGAATCAATTTATTACGGCTTCTGGTTCGCGCCGGAGTTTGAGATTCTACGCTCGATGATTGACCAGACGCAAAAAACGGTTTCGGGCGACGCGCGCCTCAAATTGTATAAAGGCAACGTCACGATAACCGGCAGACGCTCTGTCAATTCGCTCTACAAAGAGCGCGTCGTGACCTTTGAAGACGACGCGGGCGCGTATGACCAGCACGACGCGGAAGGATTTATTAAATTACAGGCGTTGCGTTTGCGTTTGCGACAAATGGATTAAAAGAAATTGAAACCACAGATTTACACAGTTGAACACAGATAAATACAGATGATTTATGAACGAAGATAAACCGGAGTTTGTGGTTGTTTGAATTGATAAAATCGGCGGAGCGGAAGGAATTGGCTTTTGCATAATTTGTTTATGTTTGATGTAAGCAAGGAAATCGAAACAATCTCAGAAATCATTTCGGATATATTTTCCGAAAAGGCTTTAAAAATTTCGCCGTTGATTGGCAAAGGCAGCGTCAATCAAATTTTCATTGTCGAAACTGCAAGTTCTAAACTTGTTGTCAGGATGAATGAATCAAATTCTCTCGATGAATATAAAAAGGAAATTTGGGCGAGCGAAAAGGCGAAAGAAAAAGGCATTTATACTCCTGAAATTTTGAAAATTGGTGTTTTCGATGAAAAGGCGTATTCAATTCAAGAGTTTGTTGAAGGTTCGGAAGGCAGAGATGCGTTGATTGACAAAAAATTTATTTGGAAAAAACTCGGAGAATACGCGAGTCTAATCCATGCGATTAAAGTTGCGGGTTTCGGGCTGGGTTTTGGTGATTTGACACAAGGAAATGCCGAAAAGTCTTGGCTTAAATATCTTGATTACAACATCGAGAGTTTGGACGAAAACGATGAATTATTAAAACTCGATATTTTGACAAAATCGCAATCTGAAAAAATCAAAGGCATTTTTGAGAATTTAAGATTGCGGAAATTTGAGTTCGGTTTAAATCACGGCGATTTATCTTTGAAAAATACGATTGTTGATAAGTTTGAAATCGTGAATTTGGTAGATTGGGGTTCGGCGGAAGCCAGTATTGTTCCTCATCACGACTTAATTGAACTTTTGAAAATTAATGTGCTGGAAAATAATCCTGACGATTCGGAGATTCGAGCATTTCTTGGCGGTTATGGGATTAGCGATGACGAATATCAAATGATGTTGCCCGACTTAATGGCGTTGTCGCTCTTACGCGCTTTCGACAAACTTCGTTGGGCAATAGATTGGAAAATCCCGGAGATTGGAGAATATGTTTTTGAGGCGCGGGAAACCGTAAAAAGATTTTTGTTATGAAACAAAGTATCGCGCACATCGCTTTAGTCGTAAACGATTATGACGAAGCCATTAAATTTTACACGGAGAAATTAGGTTTTACTCTGCTCGAAGATACCGCTCAAAGCGAAACAAAACGCTGGGTAAAAGTCGCGCCGAAGGGAGCGGAAGAATGCTGCTTGCTGCTTGCCAAAGGTGTCGGCGACGAGCAAAGAAGCAGAATCGGCAATCAAACGGGCGGGCGAGTTTTTCTGTTTTTGAAAACCGACGACTTTTGGAGAGATTACGAAACTATGCGGCAGAAAGGCGTAACTTTTATCAGAGAGCCGAAAACGGAAGATTACGGAACGGTCGCCGTTTTTGAAGATTTATACGGTAATCTTTGGGATTTGGTCGAGTTCAAAAACAAATAATTATAGGTTAAGGAAAGACACGGCACTATTGTTTGAGTTGATAAACTTTGCGAAGAGAAAAGAATTAGCTTTTGCTTAAAACTATGTCTGATTTAAGTCAAGATTTTCCGCCAATAATTATCAAAAAATTAACCGGCGAGGAACATTTTTATAATAAAACTGAGCAAACGGAAAAAACTATCGGTGAGTTTTGGCAATGGTTTGCTTCTGATTTGACCAACAATGTAATTCGCGGAGCGTTGGCGGAATTCATTGTAGCTTCTGCGCTGAATGTTGCCGACGGGGTTCGTGAGGTTTGGAGTCCTTTTGATTTATTGACAAAGGAAAATATCAAAATCGAAGTAAAATCGGCGGCGTATTTGCAAACTTGGTTTCAAAAGGCATATTCGGCAATTTCATTCGACATTGGACAATCGAGAGCTTACGATTCTGTTACTAACCAATCTGAAACGGAAGTTAAAAGACAAGCCGATATTTATGTTTTTTGTCTTTTGCATTTCAAGGACAAAACAAATCTAAACCCGATGGATTTAGACCAATGGGAATTTTATATTCTCTCGACATCCGTTTTGAATGAAAAGCATTTGAATCAAAGCAGAATAGGTCTTTCAAGTTTATTGAAACTGAATCCGCTAAAAGCGAAATATGAAGAAATTGCCGATTGTGTCAAGAATTTAAGTGGGCTGAAATTATAATGGAAAATTCAAATCAAAAACTCCGCGTCGCAATCTTCGGCGGTTCGGGTTACGGCGGAAGCGAGCTTTTGCGGATTCTGCTGTTTCATCCGAATGCGGAAATCGTGCTGGTTACGGCGAACGAACACGCGGGCAAAGCCGTCGGCGAAGTTCATAAAAATCTGTTCGGATTGACCGATTTGAGATTCGAGAAATCGCCCGAAGATTTGTCGTCGCTCGAAAATATTGATGTCGTGTTTTTCGCTCTGCCGCACGGACAGGCGTTGAAACTCGTGCCGCGGTTGCCGGAGAGCGTCAAAGTCGTTGACCTTTCGGGTGATTTTAGAATTGATGACGCGGAAGTTTTTCAGAAATTTTACAAGCTCGAACACACGGCGACGGATTTGCAGACAAAATTTGTCTATGGCTTGACCGAAACGAATCGTGAAGCGATAAAGGCGGCAAATCGCATCGCCAATCCGGGCTGTTTTGCGACGGCGACTTTGCTCGCGCTCGCGCCGCTTGTTGCAAACGATTTGATGAACGGCAAAATTATCGTTGACGCAAAAACAGGTTCGAGCGGTTCGGGCGCGAAAGCGGCGGCGAACACGCATCACCCGCAGCGCGTGAATTCTTTTTACGCTTATAAACCTTTCGAGCATCAGCACGTTCCCGAAATCGAGCAGCATTTGCGCTCTGTCGGCGACTTTGCGGGCGAGTTTGTTTTTATGACGCATTCGCTTCCTGTTTCGCGCGGCATTTTCGCGTCGTGTTATCTGGAAACGGCAAATCTTTTGACAAACGCTGATGTGAAAAACCTTTACGAATTTTTTTACAAAGATTCATTTTTTATCCGTATTGTCGAAGGCTCGCCCGACATAAATTGGGTGAAAACAACGAACTTTTGCGACATCGCCGTGCATTCAAGCGGAAGACAAATCGTAGTTTTTTCGGCGATTGATAATTTAGTCAAAGGCGCGGCGGGTCAAGCCGTACAGAATATGAATCTGATGTTTGGCTTGGACGAGAAAACGGGATTGATTTTTAGCGGGAGCAATCCGTAAAGAAAATATGAATTTTCCTGACATAGAAAAAATCGAGGAAACATTTCAGCTTGCGACCTACGCGAAAATGAAAATTGCCGTCGAGCGCGGCGAAGGCGCGTGGGTCTGGACGAGTGAGGGCGAAAAGTATCTGGATTTATACGGCGGACACGCGGTTTGCGCGACCGGACATTGCCATCCGCACGTTGTCGCGGCGTTAAAAGCGCAAGCCGAAAAGGTCTTGTTTTACTCAAATTTGGTTTATTCGGACGTTCGCGCGCGCGCCGCAGAAAAACTCGTTTCGATTGCGCCGGAAAATTTGACGAAAGCGTTTTTCTGCAATTCGGGAACGGAAGCAAACGAGAATGCGATGCGAATGGCGCGTTTTGCGACTAAGCGCGAAAAAATCATTACGTTTTCCGGCGGTTTTCACGGCAGAACGGCGGACGCGATTTCGGCGACATTTTTGGGGAAATATCGAGAATTGGGAAGACCGAATGTGCCACATCACGTTTGCGCCGAGTTCGGCGACATCGAAAGCGTCCGAGAATTTGCTGACGGCGAAACGGCGGCGATTATGCTCGAACCGATTCAGTCGATGGCGGGCGTTGTCGAAGCGAAGCCCGAATATTTTCGGCACCTGCGCGAAGTCTGCGACGAACACGGAATTATTTTGATTTTCGATGAAGTGCAGACCGGCATCGGGCGCACGGGCGGCTGGTTTTTCAGCGGAAGCGATTCAGCCGGCGCGGTCGAAGCCGACATTATCACGCTGGCGAAATCTCTGGGAAGCGGCGTTCCGGTCGGTGCGTGCCTGGTTAATGAGAGTGTTTCCGAAACAATCAAAACAAATGATTTGGGAACGACTTTCGGCGGCGGAATGCTGGCAATGGCGGCGGTTTTGGCGACGCTCGAAGCAATTGAAACCGACAGAATGCGCGAAAATATCACGGAAATTGAAAATTATTTGCGCGAACGATTAGACGAAATCGAAGAAGTCGTTACAGTGCGCGGCAAAGGCGGACTTCTCGGTATTGAGTTTGCCGAAAGCTGCAAGCCATTTCACACAAAATTATTGGAAAATAAAATTATCACCGGAACTTCGAGCCATCCGAATGTTCTGCGTTTGCTGCCGCCGTTGTGCGTCAAAAAGGAAGAAATTGATTTGTTGATTGAGGTTTTAAGTTGAGTAATTTTTTAACGACATCAGACTTCTCACGCGCCGAACTCGAAGAAATAATCGAATCGGCTTTTGAGTTCAAACGCGGCGAAATCAAAGAAAAGTGTCTCGATGGGAAAAGCGTCGCGCTCGTTTTCTTTAACCCGAGTTTGCGGACACGCGCTTCGATGCAAATCGGCGTTTACGAACTCGGCGGAAATGCGGTGATTTTAGAACCCGGAAATACTAGCTGGACGCTTGAACATCGGGAAAATGTCGTGATGGACGCGGACAAAACCGAACATTTGAAAGAGTTTGTCAGAGTTTTGGAAAGATATGTCGCGGCAATCGGCGTGCGGACGTTTGCCGGTTTGCAGGACTGGGAAGCGGAAAGAGTAGACCCGGTTTTGTCGGCTTTTGAAAAATATGCGTCGAAGCCAATCATTAATCTCGAATCGGCGATGCAGCATCCGTGTCAAGCAATGGCGGATATGTTGACGATTCGCGGAAAGTTCGGCAGACAAAAGAAGAAAATTCTTTTAACGTGGGCGTGGCATCCGAAACCTTTGCCGATGGCTGTGCCGAACAGTTTTGCGTTGGCGGCGGCACAAATGGGACACGATTTAACAATCGCACATCCAAAGGATTTTGAGTTAGACGAAGAGCTGATAAAGGAAATTCAATCGCAAGCCGAAGAAAACGGCGGCAGCGTCGAAATTTCAAACGATATTGATTCTTCTTTTGAAAACGCCGAAGTCGTTTACGCGAAAAGTTGGGGAAGCAAAAATTTTTACGGCGCGGCGGAAAAGGACATTGAGTATCGCAAACAATTTCGCCCCGATTGGATTGTTGACCGGGTGAAAATGGCGCGAACGAACGCGGCGATTTTTATGCACTGTCTGCCTGTGCGCCGCAACGTGATTGTAACCGACGCGGTGATTGACTCGGCGAATTCCGTTGTCATTGACGAAGCGGAAAATCGTCTGCACGTGCAGAAAGCAATAATGGCGAAACTAATTAAATGACCGACGAAAAACTCAATCTGCTGCGCGAAGCCCTGCCTTATATTCAAAAGTTTAAAGGCAAAACTTTTGTCGTCAAATTCTCCGGCAAAGTTACCGAAGACAAAGAAAATCTTGCGTCTCTCAGCGAAGAATTGGCGTTGCTTCATCAAGTCGGCATTCGCCTGTGCGTCGTTCACGGCGGCGGCAAACAATTAAGCGAGCTTGCCGAAAAATTGGGCATCGCGCAAACAATTATCAACGGGCGGCGCGTTACCAATGACGAGACGCTGGAACTTGCGACGATGATTTTCGCGGGTAAAATCAACACGGAAATTTTAGCCGCACTGCGCCGCCGCTTCGTCGAAGCCGTCGGTCTTTCCGGCGTTGACGGCAACATCGTTCACGCTCGAAAACGTCCAGCGAAGGAAATTCTCAATCGTGAAACGGGCAAGCGCGGGCGCGTCGATTTCGGACACGTCGGCGACGTTTTGGAAATCAACACGCGGCTTTTGAACATACTGCTCGAAAAAAATTACCTGCCCGTGATTTCTTCGCTCGGCGCGGACGACGACGGGCAGATTTACAACATCAATGCCGATACGATTGCGGCGGAAATCGCCGTCAGCCTACAAGCCGAAAAACTCGTTCTGCTCTCGGATGTCGCCGGAATTTATTTGGAGCCGGACAAGCCGGAAACGAAACTCTCGCGCCTCTCGATTGCTCAAACCGAAGAACTAATCAACAGCGGCGCGGTGTCCGGCGGAATGATTCCCAAACTGCAAAGCTTAACCGATTTGCTGAGGCGCGGCGTAAAATCGGCGCACATTATCAGTGGCACAACGCGCAACGCCCTTTTGTCCGAAGTTTTTACCGATTCAGGAACGGGAACCATGGTTGTCGATTGATAAAAAGTTCTGAATTCATCAACTCCGATTTTGCTTGAACCCCTTCCCTTCACAGTAAGAATGAAAACATCTGTTTAGCGGGGCAAAACCACAAATTGAATAACAATTTATTCAGTGCGTTTCTTCAAAAAGCTACTTTTGATGAAAGTCGCTGTTTTCACCACGCATCCGGTGGCTTGTTCGACACGTTTCCCAATATAAACCGACTTTTGCGGGAGAAACGACTATAGCGATTTTCAGTTGAATGCGACCAAAAATCGAACCGCCTCCGAGTCGGAGCGCGGACGGCTCGTCCGCATCGAGCGCGTCTTAGCGCGAGCCAACCCGCTTACCAATAGAAACGCGGGCGGGTCAGCGAGCAACGTCAT
>Ga0136617_10007056_pt1 | contig 10023 bp, 14 predicted proteins | sample AntDrymUQ3222106_2_FD_129672 | JGI IMG/M metagenome (GOLD analysis project Ga0136617, IMG submission 129672) | Polar desert sand microbial communities from Dry Valleys, Antarctica - metaG UQ322 (21.06) | ecosystem: Environmental > Terrestrial > Soil > Desert | place: Antarctica: Dry Valley... | reverse complement strand
GCACCCCGCCGACTGGGACCGGCACGGACGGGCTGCCGGATTCCGGCGCAACGCCGCCATGGTGGCCGCCGGGGCTGACGTGTGCCTCGCGTTCATCCGGGACGGCTCCCGAGGCGCCGGCCACACTGCCGGGCTCGCGGAGGCCGCGGGGATCACCACGCATCGCTGCGAGCACTGAGGGTCCGCATCGGCGGGGCTACTCGACGCCAGCGACGGGCCCGATCCCCATGTCGAGGGAGGTCGGGCCCTTCGCGTGTCCCGCTGCGCCGGTCGAGAACTGGTGAGACGCAGGGGACGGCCATTCGGTTCCGTCGGACAGCAGCGCTTACCCGGTGGCTCCGACCGGCCGGGCGGCTCCAGCCTCGCCCGGCCGGTCGGCATCTGGAGGGACCGGGCCGGCCAGCAGCACGGCGAGCGTGTCGCGCTGAGCGACCGTCAACGGCGGGGCCCGGTCCACGATCGCCGCGACGTAGCGCTCCAGGTCAGGGCTGCGGCCACATGCGGGCCGTCCCGGACGGTGCAGCGGCGTCGTGGTCACGGTCGGAACGCTGCCAGCCGCCAACCGTGCGGGACACCGCGTCGCACGTAGCCGAGTTGTCCACGTCGGGCGTGGACATGCGTGTGGCGAAGGGGCCACACTTGGTGGCCGGGAGGCGGGGCGATGCGAGCGAGCGAGTACCGGGACGCGGCCGAGCAGCTGCGCGCCGACGGGCTGACGACCGGGCAGATCATCGAACGGTGGACCGCGGAGCGCGGCCTGAACCCGCGCGAGGCGGCCCGGCTATCGCACGGCTGGACCCAGCAGCAGACCGCGGAGCAGTGGAACGAGCTGTGGCCGGACCCGGAGCACCCGTGCACCCGCAAGCACGTGTCGAACTGGGAGACGGGACGCCAGCCGGGCCTGGAGACGCTGAACCGGCTGGCGCGGGTGTACCGCTGCGCCGCGGGTGACCTGCTGGGCGGTGAGGACTACAGCCACTTGGACGGGCGCCGGGCGCGCCCCGGTGCCGCGGTACTGGCGGTGGCCGTGACGGTCGTCGTGCACGACGGTGCGGTGCTGCTGGTGCGCTCCCGCGGCGGCGGGTGGCAGTTCCCGTCCGGGGTGATCAAACCGGGGCAGGACGCCGCCGAGCGGGCCGTGGAGGAGACCGCCGCCGAAACCGGTGTCCGGTGCGGCACGGTGGCCGAGCTCGGCGGCCGGGTGCACCCCGTGTCCGGGGCGTGGTGCACGTACTTCCGTGCCGACTACCTGGCCGGGCAGATCGTGAACGGCCAGCCGGCGGAGAACAGTGATGTTGCGTGGGCGCCGCTGCGCGCCTTGACGAGGTTCATCGCACGGGAGCGGATCTTCGCGCCCGTGCTCGACATGTTGGAGGACCAGATGACCGAACCCACGCCGGAGCCGACCGTGGCGATGGCGATCGTGACCTCGCAGCGCGGCGTGCTGCTGGCCCGGCGCCACGACGGCAAGCCGCCCTGGACGTTCGTCGGCGGTGGGATCGAGGACGGCGAGTCCCCGTCCGACGCCGCGGTGCGCGAGGTGAAGGAGGAGGCCGGGCTCGCCGTCGCCGCGTGCACCGTGCTCGGGGCGCGGGTGCACCCCAAGACCGGTGCTGCGATGGCGTATGTGGCGTGCTCCCCGCTGAACGGCCTGGAGGTGCACGTCGGTGACCCGGAGGACCACGCGGAGGTCCGGTGGGTGCCGTGGGGCGAGGCGGAGGACCTGTTGCCGCACCTGTTCGAGCCCGTCGCCGAGCACCTGCGGGCAACCCTGACCTGATGGGGGGCCAGCGACTGGATCGCGCTCAGCGCGTTGGTTGTGTCGTTCGTGCTCGGAGGGCTGTCGTACTTCACGGCTCGGCGTTCCGCTGCCGCGGCCGAGTCGTCGGCCGAGGATCCCCGGGTCACCGCCGGGGTCTCGTGGCGGACCAGGAGCTCACCGCGGGCCTGGACCTCGGCGTGCAGCTCGCGGAGGTGCTCGCAGATCTCGGCGATTTTCTCGTCATGATCACGGGTGACTGGCGTTCCTGCTGGTCAGCGTGGCGGAGGATGCGGGATTTGAACCCGCGAGGGCTGTAACACCCAACACGATTTCCAATTCCGGTTCCGTGCGTTCGCGCAGGTCTGTCGCCGGGGTATCCGTACAGATCAAGAGCAGTCGGCAATATGTGCGAGAACTTGAACGAGCTTGAACTGAGACGGAAACTGAGACGGCCGGGGTGGCTCGGCGAGGGCGCTCCACGGGGTGGACGCGGCGGGATCTCGACGATCGGGCCCCCGCACGGGCCCCCGCACGGGCCCCCGCATCGGTCAGCACAACGACTCCGATCATGTAGCCGGGCGAACCCTCGACGCCGATGCTAAGGTGTCTCATGATGGCGAACTTCTTTGTGCTCCTAACGTCGATCTTCGCGGTGATCGTCGCAATTGGCTCACTAGCTGTTACTCTGGCAACAGAAGTGAGGGCTCGGACACCGGTTTTAGTATTTGTATTCGATGAGCCGAAGGGTGTTTGGGAGCTGCACAATGTTGGTGTCGCTCCTGCGCACAACGTTGTTGTCGCGCAGAGCTGTAGACCTGTCAAGCTAAAGCGTGGAGTTAATGAAGCTTGGTGTAACCCCGTCCTAGTTCCGGCAATCCCCGCAGGTGGTTCCAGGCAGCTCGCTTGGCTCGAACCATTCAATAAGACCTGGGGACTAGGCGTGAGCTACACGGACGCAGGGCGACGTTTTCACACAGACAAGTGTGGTAACGATGTTAACTTTGTGTTCGATGGACTACACATTCCTAGATGGCCAATCGTTGAGGTCGTTGACGGACAGCGAGTCGTACGTCCAGCTTGGGAAGTTGTTCGCAGTTCACGGACCACCCGGGACGAGTGGTCGCGGGTTGAATTAGGAGACGTCGTGCGGCCGTGGTGGCTTCTGCGACGTTACGGAATTTGTCGTAGGATGGGATCGGTCAGTGACCCGGTCGGACAGTATAGGAAGCTGTGGCTCCATGGGAATAAGGATTTACGAAGTGCTCCTGCCGTGGGCGAACGAGCTGCCGACTCGTCTGCTGAGTGATATCACGTTAATCGTGGTGCACGCGACGGAGGAGCCGACACTCGCAAGCTCCAGAAAGCTGGCCGAGCAGAGCGAGAACCAGATCAGTGCTCACTACTATATCGACCGGGACGGTGACGTGCAGCGGTGGGTTCCCGATGACCGTATTGCGAATCATGTTCTCAGTCACAACCCGAAGTCTATAGGGATCGAGTTAGTCAACAATGGGCGATATCCGACCCATTTTTCCTCGACTAGTCAGCAGCCTAGCGAACCGTTCCCCAAAGTTCAGCTACAGGCTTTGATGGAACTTCTAAGGCTGCTAAGCGAGGTTTACCCGTCTGGCGTACAGCTCGTCCGGCACTCCGATCTTGACTTGCGGTTGCGGGATGCCACGGATAATAAGTTTGTTGCGGTTAGACGCCGCATCGATCCAGGTCCCCTCTTTCCGTGGGATCGCCTGGTTGATTTCTGGTGTTCGATTAACGCTCAAAAAGCGGCACCTCAATAGGACAATCAAGACCGCACGATGCAGTTCTTGGCCACGACCGAAAGCACGATTCATACAGATAGCAGCACTTTGGGTTTTCAAGGACTATCCGGAGGATCGGGGACACTTCCAAACCGCACACTTCCCCCCACATACTGCGCGGATTACACACCGAACTGCCGCAATATGTTCGAGATTTCCTCAAAGATCGCGCCATGCCCTCGGAGATTACTACTGTAGCACGGTGGGGGTATACTAGCGGTCGCGCAATGCTGATCATTGGTATCACACGTCATGCCAAAAGTGAAAGGAACGTTCGCCTTGCCGAATCGGTCGGAACGATGGAAGAACTACGGCCCTCGGTTTCACCTCGACATAATCAACGGCGAAGCAAATCCTGGCCTCGTGCAAGCCTTAGAGGCCCATCCAGAGGCACGCGATCAGGCCGTTACGCCGTTCACATACCTTGGAGCATGCCGTGAGCTAATTCTTCACCTGATAGCTGAGGATGAGTTTGAAGTGGAGTCAATTGGGTTCACACTTGACGCAGCGACTACTGAGCTAGTGCTACGGAGGGCATGGAGGGCCACTAGGCTCACTCGGGATGACGTAAAGGTACAGCTCGCGAATGCGACGGCTTTTGATGTCCCCATCTACCCTGAGAATGATGCCGCAGCAGAGCACCTAAGCGACATATATGCAGATCTGCTCGCTAACGGCGTGGAAGTCGAGGATGAGGGCAAGAATCAGCGCTTAGTATGGGGTCGAGGTGAGGCAATCGAATTTGATGCCACTGGCGACGCTGCACTCTCCCCTACTGAATCGTTCTTTCCGGCAGACGCACTTGTAGTGACGCGTGAATTAGGTCGTCGACACGCCTTGGTTTCGGAGGCATTCCGGACACTAGCTCTTCTTAAGAGTGCGATAAGGCATCTAGGTGGCCTACTGGCCATGCCCCATCGCGACGAGGCGGCGCTACAGCGCTGCTTGACCACGCATCCGGTTCTTTTCGGACTAGACTATAAAGCGGTCATTCCCAAGTTCAGGCTCGGCAAGAGCTTCGAGTTAGACTTCGCACTTCAAAGACATTCAGGATTAGTTGACCTTCTTGAGATTGAGCCTAGCAGCTTGCCGCTCTACACTAAGTCGGGCAATCCAAGTCAACATCTAGTTCACGCCGAACAGCAAGTTCTTGACTGGATAGAATGGCTGGAGTCAAATAGCAGACTGGCTCGGGATGACCTGCCAGGAATGGCCCGCCCCGCCGGGCAGGTATGCATTGGCTCACGTATATCGATGCAGCAGGCTGACCATGTCAGACTGCATCGCAGAAATGCAATGTGGGGTGGCTCAATTACGATACTCACTTATGAGGATTTGCTCGACCGTGGACGCAACGTCCTGGAGATTCTGACAAGCAATCAGGAGGCGAAGAATGACGAGTAGAGGCGGGCGGTGCAACGCTTCGCAGCCGCGTGCCGCGCGGGTGGACCGGCCGGAGGCCGCCCCCGTGCGACGGAGCGGACACGTGAGCCCGCAGCACCGGGCGCGGACAGGCGGCTACGCGCTCGGCGTCAGCGCCATGCTTTTCATCTACGTCGGCGGGTTCGTCTCCACCGTGCTCAACGGCCCAGGCTGGCGCGAAGGCGTGGTGCACCTGCTGTTCCTCGCCGGGGTGATGGCAGGCCTGATCGCCTACCGCACCGCCGACCACCTACCGGCCGAGGACCGCGACCGGTTGCGCGTGCTGGCCGCGCAGGTGCTCGCCCTGACCTTGGCCGGATCGGTCGCCGAGCTGATGTGGGAGGCCAAGGTGGGCGATCTCCCCGTGGTCCTCACACTCACCCTGGTCGTCACCTGGACGCTCGGCGCCGAGGCGCTGGCGATCCGCTTCAAACATGCGGAGCTGGCCGCGTGATCAGCGTGCGCCGCCCACGGCCAGCACCGAGGCGGCCGGTGCGGTGGCCGCGCGCCATCACCGTCTGGCTCGGGTTCACCGTGCTGTGCTTCGGCACTGCCGCCGTCCTGGCCGCCGTCGTCCTCGCTGACCTGCGCCGGACGGTGACCATCGTGGTGATCACCATTCCGGTGATCACGATGCTCGCCCTTCTCCGCAAGTCGGACGGGCTCCGTGCGGCTGACCAGCGCCGACTCATGGTGCTAGGCGCCCAATCCGCCGCCGCATGGTCGATGGGGTTCGGGCTCGACCTGCTGTGGCCAGCCAAGGCCGGGTGAACTGCCGGTCGCACTCGCCCTGACCGGGATCGTGCTCTGGATCGTCGCCGCTGAGGCAGTCATCGTCGCCACGCTCCCCGATCACGTCCTCGACACAGAGGGGTAGTGGTTCGGGCCATCAGAACAACCGCAGCTGCTCCGGCCGCGTGCGCCGCTGCTCCTCCAGCTCGTCTCGCGCCTCGTAGAACGCGGCGAGCGCCTCCTGGAACTCCCGGTCGGCGTCGTCCTCCGGCTCCGGCGGAATCGGGCACCCGCTGTCCGGGTCCAGCCGATCGTCGGCCGGGTCCGCGTCGATCCGCATCGGGCCTCCCCCGCCAGTGCGGCACCGGAGCGGCCCGCGTCCTACGGCAAGTGTGGCACGGTGGCACCCGTTCCGGGGCGAGTTGCGGCTGGCACCTGTGATGTACTCGAACGTATGTTCGATGACGAACCGTCAGCAGGTGAACCGGAACGGCCACCGGGCGCGCGTGACGTCCGGCCGCCCCTCGACGTATGGGTCGACGTCCCCAGGCTGCTCCGCGCACCCGCCGGCCACCGGGCGCACACCCGACCCGGCATCGCAGTCGGATTCCGCGCACAAGGCGTGCTGTTGCAATGGGCGCCCGCTTCGACCGGCTCGTGGCTCGCGCTCGTGCGCTACACGCTGGAGTCCACCGACGGCCAGGGCGTGCAGCTGCTGCACTACATGCCCGCGGACCTCGTGACTCGACGCTCGCCGCGCAGCACCCGCCGAGCGAAGTAGCAGCTGAACCGTCGCTACTGCCCGTCGAGCAACCTTTCGGGCGTGCTGTTGTTCACCCGCTTCCATCGAAGCCCGGTGCCGTCGGTGAAGGTGATCGTGATCGTGTCCTGTTGGCTCCAGTAGTAGTCGTTGGTCGCTACCAGCGAGCCGTCGTCGGCGAGGTACATCACTGGCACCGACCACGTCTCGCCGGGGCCGAGGACGTCTCGCGGGACGATCTCCGTCGGACTGACGGCACCTCGTAATCCGTCGTCCCGCCCGGTAACTGCGTACTCCGGTACGACCCTCAACACTGCTTGCGTGGGGCTGTTGTTGACGATCTCCACGCGGTGCGACGCGGAGGGTGCGACGCGGGAGACCACAAGCCGGGCCTGCGCCTTCTCCTGATCGCGACGCTCGGCGTCAGCACGCCGCCAGTCGCGGTGTGAGATCCAGAGAGCAACGCCGACAGCGACCGTGGTTGCGATGCCGCCGAACCAGGTGCCGATCACGGACAGCACCTCGACGGCCGTCGTGGGATCAGCGGACGCAGGAGGTCGCGACGGAATGGGCTGCAAGCTCAGGCCGAGTGTTCGGCGATCCACTCGTTCTTGCCCGAACCGGAACACAGCTGGCGGGTCACCACGCCGCCACGCTCGTCATCACGCCGGTGGTCAACGAACACCCACGGACTCGTGCGGTCGTTGATCTGCGTCCCACCGTTGTGGCGCATAGCCACCAGCTCACCGCAGCGCGGACACAGTGCGTCTGTCATGGCACCTCCGGCCAAGTCGGGGGGGCGCCCGGTGCGGCGCCCGGCCGTGATCACCCGACCAGTGTGCCACCCTGCGAAGCGTTCCGGTGCGAGGTGGCGAGGTGGCGCATGGACGAGCTATGGAGCGGCGACTACTGTACGAGGTGCTGCACTGGGTGGTCGAGCGGTTCGAGCGCGCCGGGCGCCCCATCCAGGTGGACGAGGTGCTCTCGGAGTTCACGGACCGGCGCGACGCAGTGCAGCAGTCGCTACGTCGCCTCGCCTCCCACGGCTTCATTGAGGGTGCGATGACCGGCGGCGGTCTCGGTGCCCAGCCGCTGGACGTACTCAGGATCACCGGTGTCACCGAACGGGCGCTGCGCGCCGTCGGCGCGGGGCCCGACAACGCCGAGGTGCTGACCGATCGGCTTCTGACTGCGCTCACCGAGCGGGCCGCGAACGAGCCGGACCCCGTGAAGCGCTCCAAGCTCCAGGCCGGGCTCAGCGGATTCGGCACGATGACGCGGGACCTGTTCGTGGAGGTCGCCGGATCGGCCATCGCCAAGTCAGCAGGGGCGGGCTGACCCCCGGTAGGCACACCGGACCGGGCCGTCCTCCGGTCGTCAGCAGCCCTCGGTGATGTCGCCCTGCTCGCAGCCGAACTCGTGCTGGAGGTCACCGGACGTCGGCTCCTCCCCGCACAACTCCCCGCACCGCTCATACCCGTACTCGTCGTAGACGCCGTGTCCCTCCAGTTCCTCCGCTGTGGGCTCGTACTCCCCCTCGCCCGGATCGAACTCCTCCAGCCAGTACGGGTACTCCCCGCACGCCTCGACGTAGGTCCCCGGGTCGCCGGACTGCTGCGCGTTCCACCAGTCCGGGTCGTCGCAGTGCGCCGACGGGTCGCTGGTCGCTTCCTCGGCCACCGCGTCCTCCGCGGCCTGCGCCTCCGCGGCGGCCGCAGCCAACCGATCCATGACCGCCGCGAACAGCGCGTCCTCGGTGAGGTCGCCGTGCACCACCACCGGCGCGACCGCCGGTGCGGAGGACACGACGGCCCGCAGTCGTCGCCGTACCAGGTGCCGTCGTGCAGCGCGAAGTGCTCGATCTTGCGTGGGCGGCGATCGGGGCTTTCCGCAGGTGCAGACCACCCGTACCTCGCCCGCGGTCCATGCCCTGTCATCCAGTGCGCTCACCCGCCCTGCCCCTTCCACGTGATGCGCACACCGTGCGGGTCGAACGGCTGCCCGCCGTGGATCACCGGCCGGATCGTGACGACCATGAGCGTGTCGAGCACCGCCCGGCGGGTCGCGATGGTGGCTTCCGCCCAGCGCTTGTCCGCATCCGGCCCGGCAATGCCGGTCACCGAGTCGGGCAGCGTGACGGGCCGTGCGGCGAGCTCGGCGGCGTTGATCCGCGGCGTCCAGCCTGCGCGCCACGCGGCGAGGTCCCCCAGGGTGAGCTGCCCGCCGCGCAGCAGACGTTGTATGTCGGTCTCCTCCGCCCGCAGCCGGACGGTCTCCGATGCGGCCTCGCGGCGGCGGTCGGACTCGTCCGGCCCGGTCAGCACATCGAGGGCGTCCGGCCGCGACAGCCGCTCGATGATCACGCGCTGCACGAGGTCGTCCACCGGGCCCTGCAAACGGCTGACGCGGTGGCAGTCCCGGCAGTCGTAGCGCGACGGCTTGCCCGCCTGCGCGACGACCCGCATCCGCCCGTCGCAGCCGTCCCGGCCGCAGCGAAACACGCCAGTACCCAGGTGTTTCACCGCGGTCGAGTTGCGCCACTTGTCGCGTTCCGGGGAGCCGAACAGCGCGCGCAGCCGGTGGTGGTCGTCCACGGTGATGATCGGCGGCCAGGTCGCCGCAACACCATCCAGCACCTCGCCGTGATGCACCCGCAGCCCCGCGTAGGTCGGGCGCTGCGCCAGCTTGGCGAGGTTGGCCGCCCGCCATTGTTTGCCCGTCCGCGTCGGCACGTCACGAGCGTTGAGGTCGTCGGCGATGGCGTTCGCGGGCTCCCGGTCCAGCAACCGGCGGACGATCTCCTCCACGATCGGGCCTTGCTCCGGGTCGACCTCCCGGCCGATGGCACGCCCACTACCCGGGTCGATCACGCGCCGGTAGCCGTACGCCAGGGGCCCGTGCGGGCGGCCGCCGGTGGCGCGGGACTCGACAGCGCGCCGGGTGCGCTCCGACGTCATGGCCGACTCCTTCGCCGCTAACAGGGCGTCCAGCCCGACGCTGAACGCGCCGTCCGCGGTGGCAGGGTCGTGCAGCCGGCCCCCGTACCCGATCCGCACGCCACGGGCAGCACATGCGGTCTCCAACGCGACGGAGACGGCGCGGTCGCGGGTGGCGCGGGACAGTTCCCACACCAGCAGTGCCCGGACCTTGCCGGAGGTGACCGCGTTCATTGCCTGTTCCCACCCGGGCCGGGCCTTGCCGCCTGCGTAGCGGGAGGCGGACACTGAGTCGTCACGGTAGGTGCCCACGATCGGCCAGCCCTCGCGCTCCGCCCAGCGGCGCAGCTCGGTGAGCTGGTCATCGACCGACTTGCTCCGCTCGTCCCGCGCCTGCGACACGCGGGCGTAGAGCACCACCGGGTGCACCGCCGTTGCTACCGCCACCCCGGCAGTCTACACTCATGTGTAGTCACCACCGTGTAGAGCACGGCGGCGAACGCCGCCGCCGCGATGGTGCCGATCGCATACTCGGCCGTGCTCATCCCCGCGTCGTCCGCCTCGACACCGGCCAGCCGCACCAGCACTCCGCGG
>Ga0136617_10007055_pt1 | contig 10025 bp, 11 predicted proteins | sample AntDrymUQ3222106_2_FD_129672 | JGI IMG/M metagenome (GOLD analysis project Ga0136617, IMG submission 129672) | Polar desert sand microbial communities from Dry Valleys, Antarctica - metaG UQ322 (21.06) | ecosystem: Environmental > Terrestrial > Soil > Desert | place: Antarctica: Dry Valley... | reverse complement strand
TACCGAGATGCGCGCACGCGGCGCCAACGTCACCGATATCGTGGTCCTGGTGGTTGCCGCCGACGACGGGCTGAAGCCCCAGACGATCGAGGCCATCAACCACACCAAGGCGGCGGGCGTGCCGATGATCGTCGCGATCAACAAGATCGACAAGAACGGCGCCAATCCGCAGAAGGTGCGCGAGGAGCTGCTCCAGCATGAGGTGATCGTCGAGGCGATGGGTGGCGAGGTCCAGGCCGTCGAGGTGTCGGCGACCCAGAAGACCAATCTCGACAAGCTGCTGGAATCGCTCCAGCTCCAGGCCGAGTTGCTCGAACTGAAGGCCAATCCCTCGCGGTCGGCCGAGGGAACGGTGATCGAGGCCAGACTCGACAAGGGCAGGGGCCCGCTCGCCACCGTGCTGGTGCAGCGCGGCACGTTGCGGGTCGGCGACATCTTCGTGGTCGGTGCCGCCAGCGGCAAGGTGCGCGCATTGGTCGACGACAAGGGCCGGCAGGTAAAGGAAGCCGCGCCTTCGGTTCCTGTCGAGGTGCTCGGCCTCTCGGCCGTGCCGGCCGCTGGCGATCCTTTCTCGGTGGTCGAAAACGAGGCGCGGGCGCGCGAGGTCGCCGCCTATCGCCAGAGCGTGCTCGACCGAAAGCGGACCGCGAGCGCGCCGATCAACCTTGAGACCATGTTCGCTGCCAGCACCGAAAAGGCGGTCGAATATCCCCTGGTCGTCAAGGGCGACGTCCAGGGATCGGTAGAGGCGATCACCGGCGCGCTGGCGCGCATCCCCAACGAGGACATCAAGGTGCGCATCCTCCATTCGGGGGTGGGCGGCATCACCGAGAGCGACGTGATCCTTGCCGGCGCGTCGGGCGCCCCGATCATCGGCTTCAACGTGCGCCCCAATGCGAAAGCGCGCGAGATCGCCGAGCGCCAGGGCGTCGAGCTGCAATATTACGACGTCATCTATCATCTCACCGATGCGGTGCGTTTGGCGTTGGCCGGCGAGCTCGGGCCGCTGATGGTCGAGACGATCGTCGGCCGCGCCGAGATCCGCGAGGTCTTCTCCGCCGGCAAGCACGGCAAAGCCGCGGGCCTGCTGGTCACCGAGGGCCTGATCCGCAAGGCGCTGAAGGCTCGCGTCACCCGCGACGACGTCATCATCTACAACGGCGCGATCGCCTCGCTCCGCCGCTTCAAGGACGATGTCGAGGAGGTGCGCTCGGGCCTCGAATGCGGCGTCACGCTCGAGAACACGACCGACATCAAGGCCGGCGACTTCCTCGAAACCTTCGAGGTCGAGGAACGCGAGCGCACGCTCTAGCATCTGATGTCCGTATTCGATCGCTGGACGATACCGCCGTCGGCCGCCGCTCTGGGCTGGGCGGTGGTTTCCGAGGATCCCGAAGCCGGGTCTATCGAGGTGTCGTTCGATCCCGGCCCGCAATTCCTCAATCCCCACGGGACGATCCAGGGCGGCTATGTCGCCGCGATGCTGGACGAGACGATGGGGCCGGCTCTGCTCGTCGCCTCCAATGGCGCGATCGCACCGGTCTCGCTCGACCTCCAGGTGTCGTTCGTCGCGCCGGTCGTGCCGGGGCGCGTGATCGGGCGGGGCAGGGTCGTGCACCGCGGCCGCTCGATCGCGTTTCTCGAGGCGGAATTGTTCGGCGAGGACGGCACGCTGCTGGCGCGTGGCACCTCGACCGCGCGGATCGTTTCAGTAGGATAAGGCGATGCCTCGCAACCCAACTCCTGAAGGCCGCTCGGTGCGGGTGCTGCGGGTGGGCGAGCAGGTGCGTCATGCCTTGGCGGACGTGCTCGCCAAAGGCGATGTCCACGATCCCGTCCTCGCCAGCCACAGCGTGTCGGTGACCGAGGTCCGCATGTCGCCCGATCTCCGCCACGCCATCGTCTTCGTGAAGCCCCTGCTCGGCGCAAACGAGGCGGAGGTGCTTGCGGCATTGAAGCTTCATGTCCGTTACCTGCGCGGCGAGGTGTCGCAGCGGGTCGCGACAAAATATGCCGCCAGCCTCAAGTTCCTCGCCGACGAGAGCTTTGACGAGGGCGGCCATGTCGATGCCCTGCTGCGCTCCCCCAAGGTGGCCCGTGACCTTGGACCCGAACCGGATTCGTCCATTGAAGGTTAATCCGCGACGGGCCATGGCGAGTGCCATGACACGCGCTCTTCTTCTCGCCGCCGCTGCCTTGTGCGCGGCCCCTGCTTTCGCCGAGAGCCCCGACATCGGGGCCGAGCAAGAGGTCGCGATCCCCTTCTTTTCGAGCGATCAACTCCTCGATTGGCGCGCCGACGGCGATCGCGGCGTCTATATCCGCTCGAACGATGGCCGCTGGTATTACGCGCGGGTGGACGGCCCGTGCGGGCGCCTCGCCGACGCCCAGGCGATCGGCTTCGAGACCGCGCGGATGGACCAGCTCGATCGCCACGGCGCGATCCGCGTCCAGGGCTGGCGCTGCCCGATCGAAAGCCTCACCGTCTCCGGCGCGCCGCCGATCGATTTCGGCTCGGCGCTCAAGCGCTTCAAGGGCGCCTTGCCCGACCGCCGATAGCTCCAAAGCCCCTCCCCTTCAGGGGAGGGGTTGGGGTGGGGAATGTCGTACCCCCTGACTCCACGCGCCCGCGCGTCTATCGCGTCGCCAACATGGCCAAGCTCTATTTCTATTATGCCGCGATGAACGCCGGCAAATCGACCAACCTGCTGCAATCCGCCTTCAACTATCGCGAGCGCGGGATGGAGGTGATGCTGTTCACCGCCGGGGTCGACCGGCGCGCGGGCGCGGGCATGATCGGCTCGCGCATCGGCCTCGACAGCAAGGCCGAGACCTTCGGTGCCGGCACCGATCTGCGCGCCATGATCGAGGCCGAACTGAAGAAGCGCCCGCTGCACTGTATCCTCGTCGACGAGGCCCAGTTCCTCAGCCGCGGCCAGGTGCTCGGCCTCGCTTCGGTCGCAGACGATCTCGGCATCCCGGTGCTGGCTTATGGCCTCCGCACCGATTTCCAGGGCAACCTGTTCGAGGGCAGCGCCGCCTTGCTCGGGCTTGCCGATGCGCTCGTGGAGATGAAGGCGGTGTGCGACTGCGGCCGCAAGGCGACGATGAACCTGCGGGTCGATGCCGACGGCCTGGCGGTAAAGGCGGGTGCCCAGACCGAGATCGGCGGCAACGAGCTTTATGTCGCCATGTGTCGCCGCCATTTCTTTGAGCGCCTGCGCGAGGCCGAGGCGCGCCAGCTCCGCCTCGGCCTCGCCGGCAGCTGACTTGGCAATGGCCGGGCCGCTCCACGGCTGGCTGGTGGTCGACAAGCCGGTGGGCCCGGGCTCGACCAGGATCGTCGGCGCGGTGAAGCGCGCGCTCCGCGAGGGCGGCTACGCGAAGACCAGGGTGGGCCATGGCGGCACGCTCGATCCTCTGGCTTCGGGCGTCCTCCCGATCGCTCTGGGCGAGGCGACCAAGCTAGCCGGGCATATGCTAGGTGCCGACAAGCATTATGCGTTCACCATCGCCTTCGGTGCCGAGACCGACACCCTCGATGCCGAGGGCACTGTGGTCGAGACCTCGACGCTGCGGCCGGCGCTAACCGAGGTCGAGACGGTGCTGGCCGGCTTCACCGGCCCGATCGACCAGGTGCCCCCGGCTTTCTCCGCGCTGAAGATCGAGGGAAAGCGTGCTTATGCCCGCGCCCGCGCCGGCGAGGCCGTCGAGATGATAAAGCGGCGCGTCACCATCCATGCGCTGGCGATCGAGAGCCCTCATCCGGCCGGTCCGCTCGCCTCGGTCACCCTCGCCGCCACAGTCTCGAAGGGCACCTATATCCGCTCGCTCGCGCGCGACATCGCAAGGGCGCTCGGCACGTACGGGCATGTCGTCATGTTGCGCCGCACCCGCGCCGGTCCGTTCGGGCTCGCGCAGGCGATTTCGCTAGACAAAATGGCCGCCCTCGCTAAGGCTTCCACCCTTGAACAGGCACTCTTGCCGCTGACGGCGGGGCTGGACGACATCCCGGCTCTTCCCGTCACCCCCGTTCAGGCAAAGGCGATCCGCGAGGGGCGCCGATTGACCGGGATCGCCGCAAAGCCAGGGCTCCATCTCGCAACCGACGCGTCTGTTCCGGTTGCCCTTGTGGAGCTTTCCGGGGATTCGCTTCGGGTGGTGCGCGGCTTCAACCTCTAGATTTGGGAGTCCACGATGTCGGTAACCACCGAACGCAAGGCAAAGCTGGTCAAGGAAAATGGCCGGGCAAAGGGCGACACCGGATCGCCCGAGGTCCAGGTCGCGATCCTCACCGAGCGGATCAACGATCTCACGGGTCATTTCAAGGCGCATGCGAAGGACAATCATTCGCGCCGCGGCCTCCTGATGATGGTCAACAAGCGCCGCACCCTGCTCGATTACCTGCGGGGCACGGACAATGAGCGCTACACGGCCCTGATCGCCAAGCTCGGCCTGCGCAAATAGGATTTTCAGGTGCGGCTCCTTTGGGGCCGCGCTTCATATTCGGCCGCGCCACGACGGCGCGGCGGGATCGGGCCATTCGGGCCCGAAAAAGCCGGGCGTTCCAGCCCGGAGCCAAGGCCCCGGCCGCATCGGGCGGCCGGCATCAAGGAAACAAACATGTTCGACATGAAGAAAGTAGACATCGAGTGGGGCGGAAAGACCCTGACGCTCGAAACCGGACGCGTTGCCCGCCAGGCAGACGGCGCCGTTCTTGCCACTCTGGGCGAAACCGTCGTCCTGTGCGCGGTCACCGCCGCCAGGACGATCAAGCCGGGGCAGGATTTCTTCCCGCTCACGGTCCACTACCAGGAAAAATTCTCGGCCGCCGGGCGCATCCCGGGCGGCTTTTTCAAGCGCGAGCGCGGTGCCACCGAAAAGGAGACGCTCACCTCGCGGCTGATCGATCGGCCGATCCGGCCGCTCTTCCCCGAGGGCTTCTACAACGAGGTGCTCGTGATCGCCCAGGTCCTCTCCTATGACGGCGAGAACGAGCCCGACGTGCTGGCGATGATCGCCGCGTCGGCAGCTCTTACCCTGTCGGGCATCCCGTTCATGGGGCCGATCTCGGCAGCCCGCGTCGGCTATGCCGATGGCGAATATATCCTCAATCCCACCCAGCAGCAGGTCCGCGAGGGCTCGCTCGATCTGGTCGCGGCCGGCACGTACGACGCGGTGCTGATGGTCGAATCGGAGGCCAAGGAGCTCTCCGAGGACGTGATGCTGGGCGCGGTGATGTTCGCCCACGAGCATGGCCGTGCGGTGATCAAGGCGATCGTCAAGCTTGCCGAGCAGGCCGCGAAGGATCCCTGGGAGCTTGCCGAGCCGACCGACCAGACCGAAGCCAAGGCGAAGCTGAAGACGCTGATCGGCAAGGATATCGCCGCCGCCTACAAGACGATCGACAAGGGCGCCCGCCAGAGCGCTCTCGGAACCGCGCGCGACGCCGCAAAAGCTTCGCTCGCCGATTCCGATCCCGGCGAACAATTGGCGGCGATGAAGATCGTCAAGAAGCTGGAGGCCGAGATCGTCCGCACCGCGATCCTGAAGGATGGCCGCCGCATCGACGGCCGCGACACGAAGACGGTGCGTCCGATCGAGGCGATGGTGGGCTTCCTGCCCCGCACCCATGGCTCGGCTCCGTTCACCCGCGGCGAGACCCAGGCGATCGTCACCACGACTTTGGGGACCAAGGACAGCGAGCAGATGATCGATGGGCTGGAGGGCCTCTCCTACCAGCGCTTCATGCTCCACTATAATTTCCCGCCTTATTCGGTGGGAGAGGTGGGCCGCTTCGGCGCGCCGTCGCGGCGGGAGACCGGCCACGGCAAGCTCGCCTGGCGCGCGCTCCGGCCGATGCTGCCGACCATGGAGGAGTTTCCCTACACGGTGCGCGTCCTCGCCGACATCACCGAGAGCAACGGCTCCTCGTCGATGGCCACGGTGTGCGGCGCGAGCCTCGCCTTGATGGATGCCGGCGTGCCGCTTAAGCGGCCGGTATCGGGCATCGCGATGGGCCTCATCCTCGAGGGCGATGTTTTCGCCGTCATCTCGGACATCCTCGGCGACGAGGATCATCTCGGCGACATGGACTTCAAGGTCGCGGGCACGTCCGAGGGGCTCACCAGCCTCCAGATGGACATCAAGATCGCCGGCATCACCGAGGAGATCATGCGGGTCGCGCTCGACCAGGCGAAGGAAGGCCGCGCCCACATATTGGATGAGATGTCCAAGGCGCTCGATCACACGCGCAGCGAATTGTCGGCCCATGCGCCGCGCATCGAGACCATGCAGATCGACAAGGCGAAGATCCGCGATGTGATCGGCACCGGCGGCAAGGTGATCCGCGAGATCGTCGCCGAGACCGGCGCCAAGGTCGACATCGACGACGAGGGCCTGATCAAGATCTCCTCGTCCGATCTCTCCAAGATCGAGGCCGCCAGGGTCTGGATCTCCGGCATTGTCGAGGAGCCCGAGATCGGCCGCGTCTACACCGGCAAGGTCGTCAACATGGTCGATTTCGGCGCGTTCGTGAACTTCATGGGCGGCCGCGACGGCCTGGTGCACGTCTCCGAGATCAAGAACGAGCGGGTCGAGCGCGTCACCGATGCCCTGTCCGAAGGCCAGGAAGTGAAGGTCAAGGTCCTCGAGATCGATCCACGCGGCAAGGTTCGCCTGTCGATGCGGGTTGTCGACCAGGAGACCGGCGAGGAGCTGCCCGATACCAGGCCGCCGCGCGATGACCGCGGACCGCGCAGTGATCGGGGCGATCGCGGCGATCGCGGCCCCCGCCGCGAGGGCGGCGGACGCGATCGTGACCGCGGCCCGCGCCGTGAAGGCGGGGTCGGCGATCGGCATCGCGAAGGCAGCCGGGGCGGCGAACGCGGCGACCGCGATCGCGGGCCTCGTCGCGAAGGAGGCGATGATCGGCCCCGCGAAGGCGGCGGCCGGGGCCGCGAAGGTGGGTCCCAGCGGGAAGAAGGGAATGACAGGCCCCGCGAAGGCGGCGGCCGCGACGATCGGCCCGATCCCGAATTCGCGCCGGCCTTCCTCAACCGCGACGACTGAGAAAGCGATCGAACAAAAACAGGGCCGTCGGATTCCTCCGGCGGCCCTTTTTTTTCGCTATCGCGCCTCGGTCTCGCTGACAGCGGCCGCGTTGCCGCCTTCGCGCAGCGCATCGGCCTGGTTGGCGAGCATCTCGGATTGGCGATCGAGCTCGGCCGCGGCGGCATCTGTCGCATTCTCGGCGTCACGCGCGATCTGCTCGGCGCGTTCTTCGAGCTGGCGGCTGTAATTGGCGGCGTCGGCCTGGATGTTGCGCGGCTCGGGCTCGCAGGCGGCGCCGGTGAACAGGACAAGGCCGAGGAGAAAGATGCGCATGCGGCGATTCTCCGCTGGAAATTTCCGGGGGGTTCTGTTGCCCGGCCCCCCCGGCTGCCGCTGGTGTCCGCTTCTGTTGCCCGGTGCGGCCCGAACCGCGCTTTTGTCCTTGTAACCTAGTCCGTGAGGACCGTGTTACGCGGCAATTGCGAGCGCCTCGTTGTCGTTGGCACTTGTCGTTTTGAACGGTTTTACGGCGCATTCAGGCCGGGCAAAAACTGCGCTTTTCAACACACGTCGATCCTGGTTCGGCCCCCTCAGAGATCCCGGCCTTCGCCGGGATATATGGTGGAGCCGCCGGGTACTGCCCCCGGGTCCGCTGCGCCTATTGCACGCCGCAATTTATCGCCATAGCCGGGCAAGCCCGGCACCGCTCTATATAGGGAAAGCCGGCTTAATGGGAAGTGACCGGAAGGAGACGGGCCATGCGCAGGATCATCGGCGGGGCGTTCATCTCTTTAGACGGGGTCGTGCAAGCACCGGGCGGACCCGATGAGGACCCCACAGGGGGCTTCGCCCACGGCGGCTGGATGGAGCCGATTTTCGAGGAAGCGGTAGGGCTTCAGGTCGACACGCTTTTCGCGGGCGATTTCGACCTGCTGCTCGGGCGCAGGACGTACGAGATCTTCGCTGCCCACTGGCCTTATGCGCCCGAGGACAACCCGATCGCGGGCAAGTTCGCCAAAGCGCGCAAATATGTGCTGACAGGGTCGGACGTGCCGCTCGACTGGAAGGGCAGCCACCGCCTCGCCGATCTCGACGCGCTGGCGACGCTCAAGGCCGGGGACGGCCCGGATCTCGTCATCCAGGGCAGCTCGACGATCTATCCACAGCTTCTGTCACGCGGCCTCATCGATCGGCTGGTGCTGATGACGGCGCCGGTCACGCTCGGCGCGGGCAAAAGGCTGTTCGGCGAGGACGTGCCAGCCGGCGCGTTCAGGCTCGTCGAGCATCGGCTGGGCCCCGGCGGCATGTCGATGACGACCCTCGAGCCCGCCGGCCCGGTGAAGACCGGCTCGTTCGCCATGGAGCAACCGAGCGAAGCCGAAATGCGTCGCCAGGCCAGGATGGAGGCGGGCGACTGGTAGGATCATTGCAGGCCCCATCATTGCAGCGACCCTCCGCAATCCCTATCTCCGCGCCGTCACTTCTTCGTGGGGAAAATCCATGCGCGTCACCCGTCTCCTTCTCGCCGCCGCCGCACTCTCGCTCGCCGGCTGCGGCATCAATTCGATCCCGACAGCCGAGGAGGATGCCAAGGCGCGCTGGGCCGATGTCCAGAACCAGTATCAGCGCCGCGCCGACCTCGTGCCCAACCTCGTCGAGAGCGTGAAGGGCGCCGCTGCACAGGAGCGCAACGTGTTGCGCGAGGTCACCGAGGCGCGCGCCCGCGCAAGCCAGATCACGCTGACGCCCGATCAGCTGCGCGATCCCGAGGCACTGCGCCGGTTCAGCCAGGCCCAGGGCCAGCTGTCGACCGCCCTCATCCCGCTTCGCCAGCTCCAGGAAGCCTATCCGGACTTGAAGTCGAACCAGAACTTCCTGGCGCTGCAATCCCAGCTCGAGGGCACCGAAAACCGGATCACCATCGCCCGCACCGATTATAACGGCGCGGTGCAGCGCTATAACACGCGCATCCGCACCTTTCCGGACGTGATCGGCGCCAAGATCTTTTACGGCGCCGAGCCGATGGTGCCGTTCCAGGCGACCGCGCCCAATGCCGGCGAAGCGCCCAAGGTGAAGTTCTAGTCGCGACAGCCGGCCGCGTGCCGCCCGCCATGCGGCTTCTCGTCGCCCTTGCCGCGATGCTGGCGGTCGCCGTACCCGCGGCGGCGCAGCGCTTTCCCGCCTTTTCGGGTTTCGTGGTCGATCAGGCGAACGTCATCCCGCCGGCCGAGGAAGCCGCGATCACCGCCCGCCTCGATGCGTTGCAAAAGACAAGCGGCAACCAGATCGTCGTCGCCACCATCGCCGATCTCCAGGGCTATGCGATCGACGATTACGGCTATCGCCTCGGTCGTGCATGGCAGGTGGGATTGAAGGGCGTGAACAACGGCGCAATCCTCCTGGTGGCGCCCGCCGAGCGCAAGGTGCGGATCGAGGTCGGCTACGGACTGGAGCCGGTGCTGACCGACGCTCTCTCGAGCTTGATCGTCAACGAGACCATATTGCCGCGCTTCCGCGAGGGAAATCTGCCCAAGGGCGTGCTCGACGGCGCCAATGCCATAGCCGACCAGGTCGCCGCACCGGACGAGGAGGCCCGGCGCAAGATCGCCGAGGCGGCCGCGAAATATGATCGCGCGAATCGCAGGACATCGCGCGGCTCCGGCGGTGGCGGGTTTCCATTCGGCCTCCTCATCTGGGGGATGGTCCTCTCCTTCATCGTCCTTCCCGCCATCTTCGGCCGGCGCGGCCGGCGCCGCGGGCCTTGGGGCGGGCGGCGCTGGTCGAACGATTCTGCCCTGCCGATCGTCCTGTGGTCGATCGCCAACGAGATGGGCCGCTCGCACGGCGGCGGCGGTGGCTTCGGAGGCTTTGGCGGTGGCGGCGGTGGCGGCGGCTGGTCGGGCGGCGGCTTCGGTGGTGGCGGCGGCGGCTCGTTCGGCGGCGGCGGCGCTTCGGGAGGCTGGTGATGAGTC
>Ga0136617_10007053_pt1 | contig 10026 bp, 8 predicted proteins | sample AntDrymUQ3222106_2_FD_129672 | JGI IMG/M metagenome (GOLD analysis project Ga0136617, IMG submission 129672) | Polar desert sand microbial communities from Dry Valleys, Antarctica - metaG UQ322 (21.06) | ecosystem: Environmental > Terrestrial > Soil > Desert | place: Antarctica: Dry Valley... | reverse complement strand
CTCTGCGACGGGCCGCAGCAGATCCCGACCGCGGAGTTCGCCGACTTCGCGCACGAGATCCGGGCGCTCGCGTCGCTGCTCGGCAAGACGATCGGGTGATCCGCCGTCTGGCGATCGTCGGAACGGGCCTGATCGGCGCGTCGGTCGGGCTCGCCGCGCGTCGCGCCGGGGTCGAACGCGTGTTCGGGTGGGATCCGAATTCGTTGCACTTGGCCACCGCCGCGGAGCGCGAGGCGGTCGAGCCTGCCGGCGATCTTGCGGCTGCGCTGGAGGATGCCGAGCTCGCGGTCGTGGCGGCGCCGGTTACCGCGCTCCCCGCCCAGGTTCGATTGGTCCTCGAAGCGAGCTCTCCGGGTTGCACGGTCACGGACGTCGGCTCGACGAAGGGTGGGGTCTGCGCGGCCGCAGCCGGCAGCGACCGTTTCGTCGGCGGCCACCCGATCTGCGGCTCCGAGGCACGCGGCCCGGAGTGGGCAACCGCGGAGCTCTTCGAGGGCGCAACGTGGTTCCTGACCCCCGTCGCCGCGACCGCGCCGCCAAGTTACAAAGTGTTGCATGGCTTCGTCTCGGCGCTCGGAGCGGTGCCAATCGCGATCGATCCCGACGCGCACGACCGGCTCGTCGCGGTCACGAGTCATTTGCCCCACGCGCTCGCGAACGTGCTCCTGAATCAGGCGGGCGGCGCCCGTGTCGAGGGGCATGAGCCCCTCGCCGCAGCTGGTGGCTCGTTACGCGACATGACCCGGGTCGCCGGTGCGAATCCGCGCATCTGGGTTGACATCTTTCTCGAGAACCGGGTGGCGCTCGCGGCGTCGCTCGCCGAGCATCGGCGACGCGTCGAGCAGGTCGAGGCGGCGCTTGCGGCCGGCGACGCAGGCTTCCTTGCCCGCTGGATCGGCGAGGCCTCCTCGAACCGGCGGCGGCTGCTCGAGACCGCGTACGAGGACGCAGGCGCGCTCCAGCGGCTGCGGGTTCACGTGCCCGACCGGCCCGGCGTGATCGCCGGAATCGCCCAAGCGCTCGGCGCGGAGAGGATCAATATCGCCGACTTCGACCTCCAGCACCTCTCGAGCGAGCGGGGCGGCACGATCGCGATCCTCGTCGCCGGAGAGCAGGAGGCGGCGCGCGCGGCGGCGATCCTCGAGCAGCAGGGGTACGGCGTGGTCGTCGCTGCCGTGCTCGAGGATGACCTTTCGTGAAGGTCGAGCCTGCGGCGGCGATCATGGGGCACTTCGGGGTCCCGGGCGACAAGTCGATCTCGCACCGGGCAGTGCTGCTCGCGGCAGTGGGCGAGGGGGAGACCCGGATCGCCGGCTTCGGCCGCTCGGCGGACACCGAGGCAACGATCGGAGCCGTGCGTGCGCTCGGCGTTCGCGTCTACGAGACCGACGTGGAAACCCTGCGCGTGCTCGGCGCCGGCCTGCGCGGGCTGACAGCACCGAAGCAGCCGATCGACTGCGGCAACGCGGGAACGCTGATGCGCCTACTGCCCGGCCTTCTCGCCGGCCAACAGGGGCGGTTCGAGTTGACCGGCGACGATTCGCTCCGCGCGCGCCCGATGGAGCGCGTCGCCGAGCCGCTCCGGCAAATGGGCGTAAAGATCGAAACCACGGCTGGCCGGGCGCCGGTCGTGATCGAGGGCGGCCCCATCAATGCGATCTCCTACGAGCTGCCCGTTGCGAGCGCCCAGGTGAAATCGGCTGTGCTGCTCGCGGGGCTCTATGCGGACAAGGGCGAGACGACGGTCGTCGAGCCGCTGGCGACGCGCGATCACACCGAGATCATGCTCGAGCGGGCCGGGGTAAACGTCCGCCGCAAGCCGCACGCGATCACGGTCTCGCCGGTCGAGCAGCTCCGATTCGGCGAACTCGAGGTTCCTGGAGACTTCTCCTCGGCGGCGCCGTTCCTCGTCGCCGCGACGCTGCTCCCGGGGTCGGAGCTGACGGTGCATGGCCTCAACCTCAACCCGCGCCGAATCGGGCTGCTCCACGTGCTCGAGCGGATGGGCGCCCGCATCACTGTCTTCAACCGCCGGCGGATCGGCGGCGAGGCTGCGGGCGACCTCGACGCGCGCCCGTCGCAGCTCGTCGGGACGACGATCGGCGCGGCGGAGGTGCCGCTCCTCGTCGACGAGCTGCCGCTCTTCGCCCTGCTCGCGGTGCACGCGCACGGGGACAGCGTCCTGACCGGCGCCGCGGAGCTGCGGGCCAAGGAAACCGACCGGATCGAGGCGGTCGTCGACGGCCTGCGGCGCCTCGGCGCGCACATCAGGGCGACCCCGGACGGCTTCAAGGTACGCGGCGTGCCCACTCGGCTGCGTGGCGGCTCGATCGACGCGCAGGGCGATCATCGGATCGCGATGCTGGGCGCCGTCGCGGGACTCGTCTCGCGCGAGGGCGTCGAACTCAAGGGCGCGGAGTCGGCAGCGGTAAGCTTCCCCGGCTTCTTCGACCTTCTCGAATCGCTGCGAGGCGCCACCACCTGATGATCGTCGCAATCGATGGGCCCGCAGGGGCCGGTAAGAGCACGGTCGCGCGGCTTCTCGCCGAGCGGCTCGGCTTCCGCTATCTCGACACCGGGGCGATGTATCGCGCGCTCACCTGGCTCGCTCTTCGCCGTGGATTGGCGCTCGACCTGGCCGACGCGCTCGCCGAGCTTGCGGTCGAGAACCCAGTCGAGTTCGGCGAGACGGGCCGGGTTTTCGTCGGCGGCAGCGATGTCACCGCTTCGATCCGCCGGCCCGACATCGACAAGCTCGTCCCGGTGGTGGCGCGGCACCGTCAGGTACGCGAGGTGATGCGCGAACGGCAGCGCGCGCTCGGGGAGATCGGCGACGTGGTGATCGAAGGGCGCGACATCGGCACAGTCGTGGCCCCTCAAGCTCAAGTAAAGGTTTACCTACGGGCGGACGCAGACGTCCGGGCGGCGCGCCGTTCGTCCGAGCGTCCGGGCATCGGTGCCGACGCGCTCGCGACCGACCTGCGGATGCGCGACGAGAAGGATGCAGTCAACATGCGCCCCGCGGAGGACGCGCTCCAGATCGACACGACCGACCTCGAGGTCGACGAGGTGGTCGCGCTGATTGAGGAGCTCGTCGTCGCGCGCCGGACCCCATGAACCGCGTCGACGGGGTCTGGGCTGTCGGGCGCCTGACGATCGGGACCCTCGTGCGGCTGCTGACGCCGCTGCGTAACTATGGCGCCGAACGGGTCCCCGCGTCCGGAGGGGTGGTGCTCGCGGTCAACCACTTCCACTGGGTCGACCCGCCCGTGTTCGGGCTGCTCTCGCCACGGACGATTTACTTCCTGGCCAAGGCCGAGGCACACGGCGTGGCGGGGCTCGGCCCGCTCATGCGCAGCTTCGGCACGCTCTCCGTTCGTCGCGGGGAGTCCGACCGCGAGGCGGTGCGCCTGATGCGCGAGGTCGTGCGCGACGGGAATGCCCTCGGACTCTTCGCCGAGGGGACACGGCAACGCTCGGGCGCGCCCGGGCCGGTGCAGCCGGGCGCCGCAATGGTGGCAATCCAGGAAGACGTGCCGGTCGTCCCGGCTGCGATCCACGGCAGCCACGAATGGAAGCCCGGCAACTTCCATCCCGTCTCGGTCGCTTGGGGCGAGCCGATCCGCTTCGAAGGTCTCCCGACGGGCGCCAAGGGCTACCGAGAGGCCTCGGCCGAGCTGGAGCGCCGCATCCATGGCCTGCACGCCTGGCTGGCCGAGATCCATGCCCTCGGTCGCCCGCGCCACGCCACCCCGCCGCGATGAGCGAAGCGTCCCCGACGCCGGAGATCGTCGGCACCGTCGCCATCGTCGGCTACCCGAACGTGGGTAAGTCGACGCTGATCAACCGGCTGACCGAGACGCGGCAGGCGGTCGTGCACGAGACGCCGGGGGTGACACGCGACCGCAAGGAGCTGATCGCCGACTGGAACGGCAAGCACTTCCTGCTGATCGACACCGGCGGCGTCGACGACCTCGCCACCGACCCGTTCAGCCCATCGATCGCGAGGCAGGCACGCGCCGCGATCGAGGAAGCGGACCTCGTCCTCTTCGTCGTCGATACCCGCCACGGGATCACACCAGGCGACGAGGAGCTCGCCGACACGCTCCGTGCGTCGAAGAAGCGCGTACTCGTGCTCGCGAACAAGATCGACGATCCGCGCCGCGATCTCGACGCCGTCGAGTTCCACAAGCTCGGCCTCGGCGACCCCTTTCCGCTCTCGGCGCTGCACGGACATGGCACCGGCGACCTGCTCGACCGGATCGTGGAGCTGCTGCCCGGGGAGGGCCGTGCCCAGGTCGGTGACGAGGCGATCCGGGTAGCGATCCTCGGTCGGCCGAACGTCGGCAAGTCGTCGTTGCTGAACGCGCTCCTCGGGCAGGAGCGGGTGATCGTCTCCGATGTGCCGGGCACGACTCGCGACGCGATCGACACCATACTCCGCCAGGACGACCGTACCTACCGGCTCGTCGACACCGCCGGTCTGCGGCGCAAGCGCAAGCAGCGCCAGGGGATCGAGTACTACTCGGAACTGCGGGCGCTCGAGGCGGCGGAGCGGGCCGACGTCGCGCTCGTCCTGATCGACGCGACCGAGGGGATCGTCGACCAGGATCTCGCCGTCGCTGACGTCGCGCGCAAGGCCGGGTGCTCGACGCTCGTCGTCCTCTCGAAATGGGACGAGACAGTGATCACGATCGAGGACGTGCGGCCGAAGATCGAGACGCGGCTGCGGCAGCGGCCGCCGCTGATCGCCGTCTCGGCCAAGTCCGGCCGCGGCCTCGACCGGCTGCTCGAGTACACCGCTGACCTCTTCGACAAGCACACCGGCCGAATTCCGACGCCCGCACTCAACAACGCGCTCGCCGAGCTGCGGCAGGCCCGCCAGCCACCCTCCAAGCGCGGCAAGCGGCTGAACCTCCTCTACGGAGCGCAGGTGTCGACGCGGCCGCCACGGATCCGGATCCACATCAACGACACCAGCCTCGTCACGCGAGATTACGCGTACTGGGTCGAGAACGAGCTGCGGAAACGCTTTAACCTCGGCGGCGTGCCGGTCTCGATCGACTTCGTCCTGCGGACATGAGAGTCGTCGTCGTGGGCGGAGGGTCGTGGGGGACGGCGTTCGCTCACGTGCTCGCGAACCGGCACGAGGTCACGCTCGCCTGCCGGGACGCGGAACAGGCGCGCACGATCGCCGAGACCGGCCGCAACCCGCGCTACCTGACGCACACGGACCTGCGCAAGGTGGCGGCGTCGACAATCGAGGCGGCGCCGCTCGAAGCCGCAGAGCTCGTTGTCCTGGCCGTGCCGAGTGCTGCATACGCGTCCGTCGTCGAGCTGATCGGCGGTCGCGCTCCGATCCTCTCACTGACCAAAGGGCTCGACCCGGCGACCGGGGAGCGGCTGTCGACGCTCGTCCGCGGGCGTCCGGTTGCCGTGCTCTCGGGACCGAACATCGCGGAGGAGATCGGCTTCGACCTGCCCGCTGCGGCGGTGATCGCGAGCGACGATCAGCAGCTGGCGCTCGACCTCCAGTCGGCGATCCACTCGGTGACGTTCCGCGTCTACGTCAACGACGACATTGTGGGCGTCGAGCTGTGCGCGGCGGCGAAGAACGTGATCGCTCTTGCCGCCGGCGGGGCCGACGGGCTTGGGCTGGGCGACAACGCCAAGGCGGCGCTCGTCGCCCGCGGGCTCGCGGAGATGGCTCGGCTGGCAGAGGCGGCCGGAGGGAAACAAGAGACGTTCTCCGGACTTGCAGGGATGGGCGATCTGGTCGTCACCTGCTGGTCGAAGTCAGGACGCAACCGCCGTGCCGGCGAGCTGATCGCGCAGGGAACGGATCCCGCTGAAGCCGTCAAGCAGATCGGAATGGTGGTCGAAGGATTGACGACGGCACCCGTGCTGCGCGATCTCTCCCGGCGGCTCGGTATCGAGCTTCCGATTACGGAGGGAGTGTGTGCCGTCCTCGGGGGCGAGCCGCTGCACGAACTGGTTGGCAACCTGATGCGGCGCCAGCCGACCACTGAATAGCCGCCCGCACGCGGCGCTTTTTCGGCGTTTTAAATCGCGTTTCCTCGCGGCGCTCCGCGCCGGCGACGCCGTCGCGATCAAACAGGCCGTCACCGAGGCGAACGCCGCAGGCGCGGCCTCGCGCGGCTACGCGGTGTCGCTCGACATCACCGAGTGCGGCGGCTACGAGGGCCGTTGATTCCGTTGCGTGGCTAAGCTGTCAGCTCATGGCTGCGCGCGAGTTCTACTTCACCTCGGAATCGGTCACCGAGGGCCATCCGGACAAGATCGCGGATCAGGTCTCCGACGCTGTCCTTGACGCCGTCCTCACGGACGACGTGAACGGACGCGTCGCCTGCGAGACGCTGATCACGACCGGCCTTGTCGTCGTCGCGGGGGAGATCACGACGGAGACGTACGTCGACATCCCGCGCCTCGTCCGCAGGACGATCTCGGAGATCGGCTACACGCGCGCCAAGTACGGCTTCGACGCCGAGACCTGCGGCGTCATCGTCGCGATCGACGAGCAGTCGGCGGACATCGAGCAGGGCGTTGACGACTCCTACGAGGCGCAGCACGGCGACGACGATCCGCTAAACCGCGTCGGCGCAGGCGACCAGGGCATGATGTTCGGCTACGCGTCACGCGAGACGGACGAGCTGATGCCGCTGCCGATCCAGCTCGCGCACCTGATCTGCAAGCGGCTCTCCGAGGTGCGCAAGGCCGACGTGCTCCCCTACCTGCGGCCGGACGGCAAGGCGCAGGTGACGATCCGCTACGAGGTCGACGAGCACGGGCGCCAGCGGCCCGTCGAGATCGAACGCATCCTCGTCTCGACCCAGCACCGCGACGGGCTCGACTCCGAGACGTTGATCAAGCCCGACCTGATCGAACATGTCCTCCGTCCGATCCTGCCGCACGCGTTCTACGACGAGAAGCGGCTCGAGGAGAAGGATTTCGTCTACGTCAACCCGACGGGCAAATTCGTCATCGGCGGCCCGATGGGCGACACGGGCCTGACCGGGCGCAAGATCATCGTCGACACCTATGGCGGCGCGGCTCCGCACGGCGGTGGCGCCTTCTCGGGCAAGGACCCGACGAAGGTCGACCGCTCGGCGGCGTACGCGGCGCGCTACGTGGCGAAGAACGTCGTCGCCGCCGGAATCGCCGAGCGCTGCCAGATTCAGGTTGCCTACGCGATCGGCGTCGCGCACCCGCTCTCCGTCCTCGTCGACACGTTCGGCACGGAGGCCGAGGGTCTGACGCAGGCGCGGATCGAGCAACTCGTGCGCGACCACTTTGACCTGCGGCCGGCCGCAATCCTCCGCGATCTCGATCTGCGCCGTCCGATCTACGAGAAGACGGCGGCGTACGGCCACTTCGGCCGCGAGGACCGCGACTTCACGTGGGAGCGCACCGACAAGGCCGATGCGCTCCGAACCGCCGCCGGCCTCGCCGAACCCGCAACGGTCTAGCCGCGGCCCCGCCGGGCGGGACTAGAGTCGCGTCGTGCGCTCGCTCGACGCGATCTGCGAGACCTTCGCGCCCGGGGCGGTCGAGCAAGGCGTACCCGATGCGGTGCTCGATGCGATCGAGCACGACCTGTCTACCCGGGAGCGGCAGCGGCTCCTCCTGCTCCTCCGGACGTGGCTGCCGGGCTACTCGCGCCTCGCGCAACGCCGGCGCGAGGCGGTGCTGCGGGCGTGGCGCGACAGCCCCGCGCCGCTGATGCGGACGAGCTTCCAGGCGCTGCGGAAAGCTGCGCTCGCGTTCGCGTACATGCTTCCGGGCCGCTGGGATGAGATTGGCTATCCCGGCCCGCTCGGCCCGCACCCGGACGCGCCTGCGCCGGCGCTCCAGCCGGTCCAGCCGCACGGCGAGCTCGAGTGCGACGTCTGCATCGTCGGCTCGGGAGCAGGCGGCGGCGTTGCGGCCGCGGTGCTCGCTGCCGCCGGGCTCGACGTCATCGTCCTCGAGGCGGGCGGTTACTGGTCGGAGCGCGACTTCGACGGCGCTGAGCGAGCCGGGCTGCGGCGGCTCTACCGCGGCGGCGGCGCCGCAGCGACCGACGACCAGGGTGTCGGTCTGATCGCGGGCGCCTGCCTGGGCGGCGGCACGGTCGTCAACTTCACGACGTCCTTCCGGACGCCGGACGAGGTGCTCGAGGAGTGGGGATTGCTCGGCTTTCCGTCCGCCGAGCTTGGCACCAGCCTCGACGCGGTCTGCGATCGGCTCGGCGTCAACACCGAGCACAACCGCCCCTCGCTACGGGATCAGACGATGCAACGCGGCCTCGAACGGCTCGGCTGGCACGTCGCCGCGATGCCTCGCAACGTGGTCGGCTGCGAGCAGGGCGTCGTCTGCGGCTCCTGTGGCTACGGCTGCCCGCTGGGCGCGAAGCAGTCGACCATGCGCACGTGGCTCGAGGACGCCGCCGCTGCGGGTGCTCGCATCGTCGTCGGGGCAAAGGCCAGGCGGGTGCTCGTCGAGAACGGCACCGCCGTCGGTGTCGACGCGGAGCCGGTGCAGGTGCGGTCGCGCGCAGTCGTCGCCGCGGCGGGCGCGATCGAGACGCCTGCGCTCCTGCTCCGCTCGGGGCTCCGGAACCCCAATGTCGGCCGCTGGCTCCGGCTGCATCCGGCGTCGGCGGTTTTCGGGCTCTTCGCTGAGGAGGTGCGGCCGTGGGAGGGGACGTTGCAGGCCCTCTACTCCGACCAGTTCCGGCATCTCGACGGCGGCTACGGCGTCAAGTACGAGACCGTCCCGGCTCATCCGGCGCTGCTCACGGCGGCGCTGCCGTGGGAGGGAGCTGTCGAACACGCCGGGCTGATGGCGAGCCTGCCGCGTCTCTCCTTGATCGCCGTGATCCCGCGTGACAGGGGCTCCGGGCGCGTCCGCACCGGGCGCGACGGCGAGCCGATCGTGTCGTACCGCCTCGCGGAGGAGGATACGCGTCGGCTCCGGGCCGGGATCGACGGCGCCGGGAGGGTCATGGCGGCCGCGGGTGCACGGGAGGTCTTCATGTCGCACGCGCGGATGCAGCGCTGGGACGACGGTTTCCCGGAAGACGCCTACCGTTTCGGCGCCGGACGCGGTTCGCTGTACTCCTTCCACCTGATGGGCTCGGCGCGAATGGGCGGCTCGCCCGATCTCGGCGCAGCGAGCCCGACGGGCGAGACATGGGAGGTGCGGAATCTGATCGTCGCCGACGGCTCGGCCTTCCCGACCGCCTCGGGCGTGAACCCGATGATCACGATCGAGGCGATCGCCCACCTGAACGCGCGTCGCCTCGCCGAGCGGCTCGTCTAGCTCGGGCGGACGTAGAGGCCGTTCGCGGCCTTCTCGCCGATCGCGCGCTCGTTCCCGGAGAGGAGCACCTTGAACTGGCCGGCGGCCGGTTGCGCCTCGCGGATGACGACCTGCGCGCCCGGGGTGAAGCCCTCGTCGTAAAACCAGTGCAGCAGCGCGCCGTCGTGCTCGGCGAGACGGACGATCTCGGCCTCCTGCCCGACCTTCAGGTCGGCGAGCGGCGCCAGCTCCTTGTTCTCGGCCTGCTCGAACGCCGGGTCGATCGGCCAGCCGTGCGGGCAGCGCTGGGGATGGCCGAGCTTCTCCTCGATCCGCTCGACCATGTCGTCGGAGAAGGTGTCGCCGAGCTCGTCCGCGTGGATGTGGGCCTCGCCGGCGGTGTACCCCATGAAGTCGGTCAGCAGCCGCTCGATCACACGGTGCTTGCGCACGACGCGCTCGGCGCGGACGATCCCGATCTCGGTCAGGATTGCCTCCTTCTGCTCACCGCGCTCGACGAGGCCGTCCGCTTCGAGCCGCTTCAGCATCTCGCCGGCCGAGGCGCGGGAAACACCGAGCATCTCGGCGACGCGCGAGGCGATCGCGGTGGACGAGTTCGGGTCTGGCCGGTACTCGCCGATCGGGAAGGCGAGGAAGTAGATCGTCTCCAGGTACTCGTCGATGGAGTGGCCGGCCATGCGACTCACTCTAGCCGTGCTCGACTTG
>Ga0136617_10007052_pt1 | contig 10026 bp, 8 predicted proteins | sample AntDrymUQ3222106_2_FD_129672 | JGI IMG/M metagenome (GOLD analysis project Ga0136617, IMG submission 129672) | Polar desert sand microbial communities from Dry Valleys, Antarctica - metaG UQ322 (21.06) | ecosystem: Environmental > Terrestrial > Soil > Desert | place: Antarctica: Dry Valley... | reverse complement strand
GTCGGAAGCAGACCGGGAGCGCCTCTTTATCGCAATGAGATCAGGCTGGGGACGCGCGCCGCGCGTCCCTACCAGAACTGTACATAACCGAAGCGGAGGGTGAATTCCTCCCAGGCAAGTCGAAGACTATGTGTGAAAGCATCAAGAGCAGTGCCTTCTACTCTTTGCTGTAAGCCACTCCCAGCGATCGCGGCGCCCTTGCTCGACCGATGAAACCAACCAGTACCACGATTGTGAGCACGTAAGGGATCATCTGGATGAATTGCACGGGAATGGAACCCCCCTGCAACTGAATCGAGACCGCTTCAGCGAAACCAAAGAGCAGACAGGCCAGCATGGTCTGGACCGGGCGCCACTTACCGAAGATCAGCGCAGCGAGAGCGATGAAGCCGCGGCCCGCTGTCATGTTCCTCGTAAAAAGCGACGACTGGCCGATGGAAAGATAGGCCCCTCCGATCGCCGCAAGAGCTCCGGAGAGCAGAACGGCGATGTATCGGATCTTGTTCACGCTGACCCCCGCGGTGTCCGCTGCTTCAGGATTCTCACCCACTGCGCGAAGACGAAGTCCAAACGAGGTACGGTTGAGGACGTACCCGGTCAGCGGAACGAGAAGAAAGGCAATCACGATCGGCGCGTTTGGAATCAACTGCCCACGAGGAATCTGAGGAGTCGCTCCGGTCGACTGAAAAAAGGCACCGCTCAAAAGCGCCGGCACTCCAAGGAAAAGAATGTTGATGGCAGTGCCGCTGACCACCTGGTCGGCTTTGAAGTGGATCGATGCCACAGCGTGGATGGCTGCGACCGTCATTCCCGCAGCGATTGCTGCCAGCAGGCCGATCCAGGGGTTGCCCGCGTAGTGGGTCACCGTCGCCGCGGTGAACGCGCCGGCGAGCATCAACCCTTCCAAAGCAATGTTGATCACGCCCGAGCGTTCCGAGTAGAGGCCACCAAGCGCCGCGAGAAGAAGTGGCGTGGCGAGTCTAAGGGTGGAAGAGAGCAACTGGATACTGAATAGATCTTCCATCGTTTATACCTTCGATCTTTTCAGAAGCCCGAATCTCCCGAACGGCCCGCGGAAAAGTGCCTCCGCAGCGACGAAGAGAATGACCACCGCTTGCAATACCAGCACGAGATCCTTGGACACGTTGTCGCTGAAGATGTCGACAAAGAGGCCCCCGCGGATCAGCGCTCCGAAAAGAAGAGCCGCCAGAAATACGCCGGCAGGATGATTCCGGCCCAGTAGCGCTACGGCGATCCCGGTGAATCCATAGCCGACAGAAAATCCGTCGTAGTAGCGAAACCGGTATCCAAGCACATCACCGATGGCCACCATTCCCGCCAATCCGCCGGACACTGCCATGGCCAGCACGATCTGGCGTCCGGTGCGGATGCCGCCGTACTCCGCGGCGGCGGGGTTTGCTCCTGTAGCCCGGATCTCGTAACCCCAACGCGTCTTCCAGAGGAAAAGATAGACCAGCACGCAGGCCAGGATCGCCAGGATGAATGCCACGTTAAGCGGAATACGCCAGGGGAGACCGGGCACGAAACTTCCCATTCTCGGGATGTGCGCGTTCTGTCCAATCACGCGCGTCTGCATGATCGGATCGCCCTCCGCCTTGTAGTAGTACTGGGTGAAGTAACTGGTTAGAGCGACAGCGATGAAGTTGAGCATGATCGTGTTGATCACTTCGTGCGCACCGAATCTGGCCTTGAGCACGCCGGGAATCCCTCCCCAGATTGCGCCGGCGGCCACCGCGGCGAAACAGGCCAGTGGCACCAGCAGGATTTGCGGAAGGTTCGCGAAGGTGATTCCCACCCAGGCGGTAGCAAAAGCGGCGACGTATAGCTGACCCTCGGCGCCGATGTTCAACAGCCCGCAACGGAAAGCCACAGCGACCGCCAGTCCGGTGAAGATGAGAGGAGTGGCGTAAAACAACGTGTATCCGATGCCGTCCGGCCAGGAAAGCGCGCTCCCGATCAGGAGACGATAGGTCTCGATGGGATCGTCGCCGATGAGAAGAACGACGATCGCTCCGACCACGAACGCAGCGATGACTGCGATCAGAGGAAAAAGTACAGAGCGCAGCCAACTCATGATCATGCGGAACGCTCCGCCGCGGAAAGAGAGGCCCCTGCGGATTGCCCTCCCGTCATCATCAGGCCGATCTCGGCAGCACTGGCGGTTCGGGGATCTGCCTCTCCAACGATCTTGCCTTCGCGAATCACCACAAGCCTGTCGGCGAGGGCGGTCACCTCTTCTAGCTCGGAAGAAACGAGCAGAATGGCGCAGCCTGAATCCCGCAGAGAGACGAGTCTTCGGTGTATGAACTCGATCGCTCCAATGTCGACGCCTCGTGTAGGCTGCGCTACGAGCAGGAGCTTCGGTTGCAGATCGAATTCTCGTCCAATGACGAGCTTTTGTTGATTGCCGCCCGACAAAGCTCGTGCCGGAAGATCTACATCGTCGGGCCTGACGTCGAAATCGGCCACGATTGTCCGTGCTCGTTTTCGGATGGCTTTGCCGTCGAGGAAGGGCCCTACTCCGACCGCCGGCTTGCGGTGGTGGACTCCCAGAATGGAATTTTCGCTGAGGTCGAAGTCGAGCAGGAGCCCCCTTCGGTGGCGGTCCTCCGGAATGTGAGCGATCCCGAGCTCACGACGGCGTCGCGCATCCGCGGAGACGATATCCTGACCGTTCAGGGTGACCGCGCCGCTCGCGGGGGTTAGCCCCGCAAGCGCTTCCATCAGTTCCGTCTGGCCGTTTCCCTCCACTCCCGCGATTCCAACGATCTCACCGGCGCGAACCTCGAGGTTGACGCCGTCGACGGAATGCGACCCGTCCGCTCGCTGGACGACGAGATTTCGGATCGCCAGGACAGCGGCGCCAGCTTTGGCGTCGGTCTTGTCGACGCTGAGAAGAACGTCCCGCCCAACCATCAGGCGAGCCAGCTCAGCAGCGGAGGTTTTGGCGGTCTCCATCGTGCCGATCACGCGTCCGTCCCGCATTACGGTTACCTCATCGGAGATCGAAAGCACTTCACCGAGTTTGTGCGTAATGATGACCACGGTCTTACCCTGCTCGCGCATCGTTCGCAGGATCGCGAACAGTCCCTCGGTCTCCTGCGGCGTGAGAACCGCGGTCGGTTCGTCCAGGATGAGCAGTCGCGCTTTTCGATACAGTGCCTTGAGAAGTTCCACACGCTGCTGCTGACCGACGGACAGCTCCTCGATCCGTGCGTCGGGGTCGATGGCCAGGCCAAAGCTCGCCGATAACTCCCGAATACGTTCGCGAGCCGAAGCCATGTCCAAAGCCATGATGCTTCCAGGTTCGGCACCGAGGACGATGTTCTCCGAGACGGTCATGGTGTCGACGAGCATGAAGTGCTGATGCACCATGCCGATTCCGAGTGCGATGGCGTCGGCCGGATTGCGAATGGAGCGCGGGGAGCCGTCCACCAGAACCTCTCCCGTATCCTGCGTATAGAAGCCGTAGGCAATGCGCATCGCCGTCGATTTACCCGCGCCGTTCTCGCCGACGATGGCGTGAATGGTTCCGGGAGCGATCGTAATGTTGATCGCATCATTCGCCAGAACGCGAGCGAATCGTTTTGTGACGTTGCGAAGTTCAAGCATTATTCTCTTGTCCATGAAGCGATGCTGTCATCCTGAGCGGAGCGAAGGATCTCGTCCGAGGGTGTTGTAGGCTCACGCGTGAGCCTACTGCGGCATGGGACGAGATCCTTCGTCGCTGCCGCTCCTCAGGATGACACCGATTCCTCACCTTTTCACAGCCGCTTCTAATGACACCGGAGGTGTCATAGCGTGCTCCAAGGCCGGTGGCGAAAGAAAGAAATGGTGGCCGAGGCTGTGCCAGGCTACGCCGGCGGCCGTGCCGGCTCAGGATGACAGACGTCGGCAGCGTCAGTCGGTGCGCAGCCGCCCGGTCCACCGACCGGCAATCCTCACTTGGCCATCGCATCGGTGACCTTGATGTTGCCGGCGATGATCTGCTGTTTCGCCTTTTCTACCCTCTGAAGCAGCTCGGGTGAAATGAGATGCCTGTTGAACTGGTCGACGGAATAACCCACTCCGTCGTTGTTGAGCCCGTACACATGAAGCCCGCCCTGAAAGCGACGGTGAACCTTCTCCTGGATGGTTCGATACACTGCATTGTCGATTCGTTTCACCATGCTGGTAAGGACGAAACCGGGCTTGACCCAGTTCTGGTTTGAATCCACACCGATGACGAACTTATCGAACTGTTCCGCAGCATCAAAGGCTCCCAGACCGGAATTGCCTGCCGCGGTGAAAATCACGTCGGCGCCCTTTCCAATCTGCGCGATGGCCAGCTCCTTCCCCTTACCAGGATTGTTCCAGGCGACGTCGGTGACTCCGACGTAATTCTGGATGACGCGGACCTGCGGGTTCACAGCTCGTGCCCCCTCCTCATAGCCCGTCTCGAATCGACGAATGAGCGGAATGTCCATGCCCCCTATGAAACCGAGCACACCGCTTTTGGATTTGCTGGCTGCGATCATCCCCACGAGATAGGAGCCCTCATGCTCCTTGAACACAAGAGATGCGACGTTCGGCAGGTCGATCACTCCATCGATGATGGCGAAGTTGATGTCGGGATAGTCGCGCGCCACGTCCCTCATGATGTCGGACTGCGCGAAACCAACGCCGATGATCAGATCGTATCCGCGTTCGGCGAAAGCGCGCATGGCAGGTTCAATCGAGTTCGGATCGCCCGGTTCCACATCACGCAGAACGATCGGTAGCTCTTTCGCCGCCCGTTTGACTCCTTCCCATGCCGCGGCGTTGAAAGAGCGGTCATCCTTGCCGCCTATGTCGAAAACGATCCCTACGTGAACCTTGCCGGGATCCGTTTTCTGAATGGTCCGGTTGCAGGCGATGAATCCCGATGCAGCCAGGATCAGCGCGGTCAGGAGAACTGAGGTCAGGCGCATGGAAGTGGCCCGGATTCTAGTGTCCTGTCAGGCCTTAATCAACAGCTTGACATCTTGAGAGGCTAAGAAAAATCCCGTGATTTGTCATCCTGACCGCCAGCGAGGGATCCGCCTGGTGTTTGGGGGCATCGTGTCATACGTAGCGGGTCCGTCTTTTCGCTCAGAGGCTGAGAAAAAATCGACGACAGGTGTCCTCCTGAGGAGCGGGATCGGTCCTGAGCGAAGTCGAAGGAAAAGATCTTGTCCCATGCCGCAGTAGGCTCACGCGTGAGCCTTCTACACCCTGGGACGAGATCCTTCGCTGTCGCTCAGGATGACACCCGAATCGATTTTTTCACAGCCGCTCAGGATGACAAGTCAAGGGCTCCAAAGTGTCAAACAAGTTGCTCGAGTAATGCCGCAAAGTCTGAGGGAAGGGGCGAGTCGAATGCCAGCGGCTCTCCGCTGCGAGGATGGGAGAATGCCAGGTGGGCGGCGTGGAGGGCTTGTCGATGAAACGACTCGAGAGCCTTTTGCAGATGCTTTCTGGGGATGCCTTTCCATTGGGCCCCCGCGTAGACCGGGTCGCCAACGATGGGATGTCCGATGGACTGCAGATGCACGCGAATCTGATGCGTGCGGCCCGTCTTCAGCCTGCATCGAAGAAGAGAGAGATATTCGAATGTCCTCTCAATCCGAAATTGAGTGACGGCGGGGCGGCCACGAGCGACGACAGCCATTTTCTTTCGATCCTGTGGGTGACGACCGATCGGTTTCTCGATCGACCCCTGCTGGGTGGGAGGAGTGCCATACACGAGCGCGGCGTACTCCTTGATGACGAGCTCGGAGCCCCACTGCTCAATGAGCTTTCGATGAGCCAGATCATTCTTGGCAATCACCATCAGGCCGCTGGTGTCCTTGTCCAGGCGATGGACGATGCCTGGCCGCAGGATCCCTCCAACGCCACTCAGATCCGACAGGTGATGCAGCAGAGCGTTCACCAGCGTCTGGTCTGGATGGCCTGCAGCGGGGTGAACCACGAGGCCCGCCGGTTTGTCGATGACCGCAACATCCGAGTCCTGAAAGAGCACATCCAGAGCGATTGTCTGAGGGAGCAGCGAGGTGGGACGGCTCTCAGGGAGGTCGATGGTGATGAGTTGTCCCGGGGAAACGCTAGTTGAGCGCTTGACTGACTGCGTGTCCACTGTGACCAGTTTCTCGTCGATCAGGCGCGCGATTGCGCTTCTCGAATGCTCGGGCATGAGCTCTGCCAGAGCCTGATCGACTCTCTTGCCTCCCAGCTTTTCAGGAACAATGATCCGCATGTGGCTAGTTTATTGTGGTGGTTCCTCAATCGGTTGGCTTTAATATCGGAAGAGGCGATTGGGTGCAGTGTTGGTCCGCTGCCGATACGATTCGGGCGAACCGAGACGAATCGCCTGCTCGAATCGTATACAGCTCAGACGGCTCAAATCGAGCGGCAGGGCTGAAACAATCTGCAGTGGGCACCTGACAAGATGCGCTCGGTCTAGTATTGTGTAAACGGAAAGGCGGGGAGACTCGTCAAGTGGTTAGTCCAAACAGGGGATAGGGGAAAATCAAATGGTCATTTTCAGGCGTATGGTCGTTTCTGCCTTTTTTTGCCTCACGGCGAGCGCAGCATGGGCCAGCAACTTCCGAGCGGCAGATCTTGTCTACATGCCGGCAGCGGCACGTGCCGCCGGTTCCGGTGGAAGCTTTTTCAAGACGGACGTCACGATCTCCAATCTGAGTACCGATCCGGTGATTGTCTCGGTCGTTCTCGTCGAAGGGCCGAACGGCAATGCTACCGCTCCTGCTTCGGCGGTGCCGATTCCTGTCCTCGCCCCCGGCGAGCGGCGAGAAATCGTCGACATCCTTCAATCGGTTCTCAATGTCAGTCCGGGCAACCACGTGGGCCAGCTGCTGTTTTTCGCCTGTCGTCAGGGTGGAAACTGCACGGACTGCGACGCCAACAGCGCGGATTGCAAGTTGATTGCGGTGCAGGGACGCATCTATACAGAGGGCACCGGAGCCTCCTGCCCCGCGGCAGCCGGCTCGAACACATGTACCTTCGGACAACTCTTCGTGGGGATTCCCTGGTACAACTTCATTTCCAGCACCTCGTCCACACAGGGGCTGGACAAAGCGTTCATCGCCGGGATTCGTCAGATAGGCACGGCCGGAGTGAGCGGTTTCCGCAGCAACATCGGCGTGGCCAACGCTTCAAATGAATTCAACACGACGATCCGCATCCAGCTTTTCTCGAACACCGGTCAGCTTGTCGGGACTCAGTCCATTAACCTCGGGCCGCTTGGCCACTCCCAGCAGAATGTCGGCACTCTCTTCCCGGGATTCACCGGAGGGGGTTACGTGATCGTCGACCAGACCAGCTCGACACAGATCACCACGACCCCCGCTGGACAAACACCGCCGGTTCCCGGCTTCTTCGCTTACGGCTCCGTTGTGGATAATCTCTCCAATGACCCGACCACACTGGAGGCCGTTTACACAGACGACCTTTCATTCGCCTGTGTCTACGGATCGAAACCGGTAAAACGGCCCGTGCGGAAGGGCTCCTAGTAGCTTGCTCCTGACCCGCCCGGAGCGACGTTTCCTCGTCGCCCCGGGCGGGTCCGTTTTCACCCGCGTTCTTATCGCCAAGTGGCTTTCACCGCCGTGCTTTGGAGGGGAATCCTCCTGCGGGAGGCCATGTTGTAGGCCATTGGTAGCGCGTGGTAAGATTCGACAGCTTTCGAAGCGATGGATCGAAAGCGGCCGATTTCGGCCGCTTTTTTTGTTCTCAGGGGTTATGGCGGTACTTTCGGAGAGGATCGAGAAAGAGATCGAGAAAATCGTCACGGGCGAGATGCTCGAGCTTGTCCACATCGAGGTCAAACCACAGGGCAGAGGGATGCTTCTGCGGATTGACATCGACAAGGAAGGCGGCGTGACGATCGAGGATTGTCAGAATATCTCGTATCAGGTCAGTACGTTTCTCGATGTCGAGGATCCGATCGAAGCCGAATTCGAGTTGCAGGTGTCATCTCCCGGCCTGGACCGGAAGTTTTACAGAGAATCGGATTATCAGAAGTTTCAGGGCCGTCTGGTGCGGATCAAGACGCGGCAGATGGTTAAAGGTCTTTACGTGATTGTGGGACATCTCGTCGGGTACACCGGCGCTGCAGTCACGGTCGAAGATCCGCAGAGCAGGAAAGACTACGATATTGAACTGAGTAACATCAAGGAAGCGCGGCTGGAAGTTGAATTCTAGTCCCCGTTTCTCAGGAAGTAATGGTGCCTTCGTCCCTGATCCCGCCCAAGGCGAGGCGAGGGACAAAGCAAGGAGCAGTGAGCATGTTCAGCGAAAACGTTAGCAAAGACATCCGAGCGCTGGCGCATGAAAAGGCGATCGATGTTGAGCGTGTCTTCTCCGCACTCGAAGACGCGCTCGCTACCGCAGCGAAGAAGTATTACAAGACCCGCGAACCGATCGAGACCGTGCTCAATCGGCTGGACGGCAGTGTCGACGTCTATGTCGTCAAGGAAGTTGTCGAGACCGCCGAGCAGGTGGAAGATCCCGTATCCCAGCTCACCATTGACCAGGCCAAAGAGCTGGAGCCGACCGCTGAGGTTGGGCAGACCCTGCGTTTCACCTACATCATCAAACAGGTCGTCGATCTGATCGAGGACCCTCTCACCGAGATCCGCACCTACGAGGCACGCAAGATCGATCCCAGTATCGAAGTCGGTGACACGATCCGCATTCCGCTTACCAAACCCCCCGAGGAGCTGGGCCGAATCGCGGCGCAATCGGCCAAGCAGGTGCTCTATCAGAAGGTTCGGGAAGCGGAGCGCGAAAAGGTCTATGGAGAGTTTGCGGGTAAGCTAGGAGAGCTGGAGAACGGTTACGTCAAACGCTTCGAGCGTGGCGACATGATCGTCGACCTGAACGGCAAGACCGAGGGTCTGATCCCTCGTTCCCAGCAGTCTCGGGCCGAGCGATACTCGCAGGGCGACCGTATCAAAGCCGTGGTCATCGATGTGCACACGCAGCCGAAGGGCCCCCAGGTTGTGCTCTCGCGTACCGATCCTCGTCTTCTCATCAAGTTGTTCGAAATGGAAGTTCCCGAAATCTACGACGGAACCGTGTTGATCAAGGGTGCTGTTCGCGAGCCTGGAGAACGTGCCAAGATCGCCGTCATGTCTCGCGAGCGCGACGTTGATCCGGTGGGCGCGTGCGTGGGCATGAAGGGCAGCCGGGTGCAGTCGATCATCCGTGAACTTCGCGGGGAAAAGATTGACATCATTCCCTGGCATGAGGACATCGTCATCTTTGCGCAGAATTCTCTCGCGCCGGCGAAGATCACCAGAGTCAGCGTCACATCTGATGAGCAGGCGCATCGGCCCCACCTTGATGTGATTGTGGATAACGACCAGCTTTCTCTGGCAATCGGCAAGCGGGGCCTGAACGTACGCCTGGCGGCGGAATTGATCAGCGCCAAGATCGACATCAAGTCCGAGGATGAAGTGAAGGGCGAAGTGGCGGACGCACTGAGTGCCATGCTCCAGTTTGCCATGGACGAAGCGCGCGCAGAGACCAAAGTGCGCGAGATCGAAGATCTTGAACCGGAGCTGGCAGAAGTTCTCGAGAATGCGGGTTACGACGATCTCGATTCCATCCTGAATGCATCGGTTGAGGACCTGACGCAAATCCCTTCCATCGATGAGGAAACAGCCTCGCGCATCATCGAGCTGGCTGGCAAACAGGAATCAATGATGGTCGGCGACAACACCGACGAAGCTGAATACGACGAAGAAGATGAAGAAGAGGGCGACGAAGAGTATCTGGTCGCGCAGGACGGGGAGCAGGCGGAGGTGGAGACCGAGGAGCCGGTCGCCACTGCCGATGCCGCCGAATCGGAAGTCGAGCAGCAATCCTGACGGGATTGTTCCGGGCAACAACGGACGTTGTTCGGTTGTTGTTCTGGGCTTGAAATAGTTTAATCGGGTGGATAGCGGCGCGTGCCGTACTACGGCAGCGCTTTATCGTTCATTC
>Ga0136617_10007051_pt1 | contig 10026 bp, 10 predicted proteins | sample AntDrymUQ3222106_2_FD_129672 | JGI IMG/M metagenome (GOLD analysis project Ga0136617, IMG submission 129672) | Polar desert sand microbial communities from Dry Valleys, Antarctica - metaG UQ322 (21.06) | ecosystem: Environmental > Terrestrial > Soil > Desert | place: Antarctica: Dry Valley... | reverse complement strand
GCCCAGAGCGGGGGGACCCAGAAGTTCGTCCCCCCCCCGAGGGCCGTCGCCACGGTGGAGGGGGGGGGGGGGGAGGGTGGGGGGGGGGGCGGGGGGGGGGGGGGGGTTGGCGGCGCGGCGATCGAGGATGCGACGGGTGTCGCGCGGGGTCAGCGGGCGGCCCCTCCGGTTGAGGAAGACGGTGTCGTCGGGAGAGACGCCGGGCAGCGCCAGGGCGGATCGCCCGAGGCGGATCCACGCCCGGGCCGCGTCGGCCGACGGTTCGCTCATCGGCACCTGCCGCTGCTTGGACCCCTTCCCCCAGACGGTGACGACGCCTCTGTCGAAGTCGAGGTCGGCCAGCCGCAAACCGCAGAGCTCGCCCACCCGGAGGCCGCTGCCGTAGAGCAGCTCGAGCACGGCCGCGTCGCGCAGGCCGACGGGGTCGTCGGTCGACGGGGGCGTGAGCAGGGTGTCGAGCTCGGCCGGGCGCAGGACGTGGGGAAGCCGGGCGTCGCCCCGCGGGGCGGACAGGCGGGCCGAAGGGTCGGATTCGATGGCGCCGGTGCGGCGCAGCCAGCCGAAGTAGCGGCGGAGGGCGGCGGCCTTGCGGGCGATCGACCGGCGGGCGTAGCGCCTGGTGGCCAGGTAGGCCAGGAAGCGACGCAGCACCAGGCGGTCGACGTCGGCCGGCCCGGCCAGTCCGGCCCGTTCGGCCCAGGTCACGAACTGGGACACGTCGTCGGCATAGGCCAGCACGGTGTTCTCGGACACCGAAGACAGGGACCGCACGAACGCGTCGTGCTGCCAGCTCACCCCACCAACGTACCGGCCTCCGGCCGCGAACTCTCACCATCCGTGGTTGCCGCCGCCACCGGAAGTGGGGACGACCCCCTCGGAGCCAGCCCCGCCCCCTCCGCCGGTACCCCCGACCGGGGGTCAGCCATTGGCCAGCCGCTCCCACCAGCCCTGCCGGGACGCCACCAACCCGTCGCGCTCGAGGTGCGAGAGCGCCACCATGACCTCCGGCGGGGTGCGCCCGGTGCGCAGGACGAGACCATCCAGGCTGGCCGGATCCCAGCCGAGGGCATCGAGGACGCTCTCCTCCACCGGGCCGGGACTCGGCCGCTGCTCGGGCCGGGGTTCACCCGCACCCGGGCCGGCCGTCACCAGGCCAAGGGCCACCAGCACGTCGGTGGCGTCTCGGGCGGGGGCGCAGCCGTCGGCCAGAAGCGCGTTGGTATAGGCGGACGCCGGGCTGCGGATGGAGCCGGGCACTGCCATCACCGTGCGGCTGCGCTCGGCGGCGGCCTCGACCGTGTACCTCGATCCGCCGTGGGCATGCGACTCCACCACGACGACCACCTCGGAGAGGGCGGCGATGACCCGGTTGCGCACCGGGAACCGCCACGCTTCGGGCGCAGCCCCGAGCGGAGCTTCGCTGAGCAGCAGGCCGGCGGCGGCCACGTCGGCCCACAGCTGGCTGTTGCGCCGGGGGTAGACGACGTCGACGCCACTGCCGACGACGGCGATCGGGGGCGCTCCACCGGCAGCCAGGGCGCCGGCGTGGGCCGCCCCGTCGACCCCCGCGGCCAGCCCCGACACCACCCGCACCCCGCTGGCGGACAGGTCGCGGCCGAGCTCGTGGGCCACCTCCCGTCCGTAGCGGGTGCAGCGGCGGGTGCCCACGATGCCGACCCGCCTCCCGTCGAGCGCCGCCGGATCTCCCCGGTGGAACAGCACGCCCGGCGGCTGATGGTCGTCGGCGAGCACACCCGGGTAGCCGGGCCTGCCGAAGGCCAGAAGTCCGACCCCCGCTCGCAGGTGGGATCGCCACAGGCCGTCGACATCGACCTCCCCCGCCGCCGCGCACCACCGCGCCGCGAGACAGGGGTCGTCGTCGGCCTCACCCTCGACCGCCCTCCGCCACGCCTCCTCCGGCGACCACCGGCGGAGGATGGCGACCAGGCGACGATGACCCATGGCCGGCAGGCCCGCCAGCGCGGCGACGAACGCCTCGGTCGGCAGCCCCGGGGAGGGAGCGTCGTGGACGATCGCAGGTGAGGCGGCTGATGACGCGGCGCCGACGGCCTTCGGACGACCAGGAACCGGGAGCCCAGGGGGCCCTTCGGAGCCCATCACGCCGCCACCTCGGAGGGCACCACGTCAGCCCGCAACCCGAGGGCGAGGCAGACGTGGGCCTCGTCGACCACCGGGCCGGCGCCGGCCAGGTCGGCGATGGTGCGGGCCACCCGGCGGATGCGGTGCAGGCCGCGGCCGCTCAGCGCGCCCACCCGGAGCTGGTGCTCGAGGACGGCCAGGGCCGCCGGCGCCAGGGGCGCGACCTCGTCGAGCAGGCCCGCCGGGAGCTCCGCGTTGCATCCCACCCCCCGGCTTCGGGCCCGCTCCCGGGCTTCGGCCACCCGAGCCGCCACCACCTCGGTGCTCTCACCCGGTGGCCCGCCCAGCAGGTCGGCGACATCGGGCCGCGACACCACCACCCGGAGGTCGAAGCGGTCGAGCAGGGGGCCCGAGAGCCGCCGGTTGTACCGCTCCCGGGCCGCGTCGGTGCACCGGCACCTGCCCTCGGGCCCGGCCTCGCCGCACGGGCAGGGATTCGTGGCCCCGACCAGGAGGAACCGGGCCGGAAAGGCGACGCTCGCCCGGGCCCGGCACACCCGCACCACCCCCTCCTCGAGCGGCTGGCGGAGGGCGTCGAGCACCATCCGGGGAAACTCGGCCATCTCGTCGAGGAAGAGCACGCCCAGGTGGGCCAGGCTGATCTCGCCGGGCCGCATCCAGGCCGTGCCGCCGCCGATGAGGGCGACCGACGAGGCGCCGTGGTGGGGAGCCCGGAACGGCGGGTCGACCACCAGGCCTCCCGGGGGTAGCGACTGCCCGGCGGCCGAGCGGATGGTGGTGGCCACCAGGGCATCGTCGCCCTCGAGCGGCGGCAGCAGGCCCGGCAGGCGGCGGGCCAGCATCGTCTTGCCCGAACCCGGTGGCCCCGACAGCAGGAGGTGGTGGCCCCCGGCGGCGCTGATCTCGAGCGCGGTGCGGCCCACGGGCTGGCCCCGGACGTCGGCCAGGTCGGGACGGGGAGTCGAGGACTCGACCCCTGGCGGGCACGGCGGCGAGTCGGGCCACGGGTCGTGTCCCCGCAGACAGGCGACCAGCTCGGCCAGCCGCCCCGCGGCCCGGACCCGCAGCCGGCCCACGACCGCAGCCTCGGCCGCGCACTCGACCGGCACCACCACCGCCCGGGCGTCGAGGGCCCCGACCATGGGCACGACGCCCGGCACCCGCCGCAGTGAGCCGTCGAGGCCCAACTCGCCCAGGAAGGCGCACCCCGCGACCGCCTCCGCCTCGAGCTCGCCGGTGGCGACCAGCAGACCGACGGCGATGGGCAGGTCGAGCCCGGGACCGACCTTGCGCAGCAGGCCCGGCGCCAGGTTCACGGTCACCCGCTTGGTGGGCCACGGCAGGCCGCTCGACAGGAGGGCGGCCCGCACCCGATCGCGGGCCTCCCGGCACACCGGATCGGGATGACCCACGAGCGTGAAGCCGGGCAGCCCCGAGGACACGTGGACCTCGACGGCGACCCGGCGACCCTCGACCCCGAGCAGGGTCGCGGACGGAATGGTGGCGAGCACGGCAGGCTCCTCACGGCAGACGTCTGGAGGAGAAGGGCCGTGACGCCGGCCGACTCGAGCGGAACGACATCGAACCTACAGCCGGGGTACGACACCGAACCCGGCCGGTGGGACAGAATGCCGCCGTGGGCTTCAATCCGTATCGCCAGCATCGGCGCCGACCGTCCGACTACCTCATGGTCGCCGCTGCGTTCGTCGCCGTGGCCGTTCTCCTGCTGTGGGCGGTGATCGGATGAGAGTCGCCCTCGGATCTGACCATGCCGGCTACCGCCTCAAGAGCGTGCTGGCGGCCGCCCTGGCCGAGCGCGGCCACGAGGTCATCGACTGTGGCACCGACTCCGAGGAGTCGGTCGACTACCCCGCCTTCTGCGCCGCCGCCGCCCGCGAGGTCGTGGCCGGACGGGCCGACCGGGGCATCGTGATGGGGGGGAGCGGCCAGGGCGAGCAACTGGCGGCCAACAAGGTGCACGGGGCCCGGGCCGCCCTGTGCCACGACGAGTGGACGGCGCGCATGGCCCGCATGCACAACGACGCCAACGTCCTGGCCCTCGGCGCCCGCCAGCTGGCCGACGCCTTCGCCCTCATCCTGGTCGAGATCTTCCTGGAGACCGAGTTCGAGGGCGGGCGCCACCAGCCCCGGATCGACCAGCTCCACCAGATCGAGCGCGAGGAGTGCGACCGGGCCGGCGGCTGACGGCCGCCGGCCCTCAGCACGCGGCCCAGAACGCGGCCCTCAGAAAGCGGCCCTCAGAAAGCGGCCCTCAGAAAGCGGCCTGGATGACCTCGAGCTGGTCGCCGAGCACGCAGGCCACGTCGAAGCGGATCTCCGATGCCGGTGACGTGCTCTCGTCGAGCCAGCGGGCGGCCAGCACCCGGATTCGTTGCTGCTTCTGGCGGTTGACGGCCTCGGCCGGCAGCCCGAAGGCGCCCGACGTGCGGGTCTTCACCTCGCAGAACACCACCAGCCCGCCCCGCCGCGCCACCAGGTCAAGCTCACCGGTGCGACAGCGCCAGTTGCGGTCGACCACCCGGTAGCCCTGCGCCTGGTACCACGCGGCCGCCGCGTCCTCGCCGCTGATGCCGAGCGCCCGACGAGCCTGCGTCACGGCGCCGGACTCTACTGCGACGCGATTCGACATCGCCCGGGCACCCGACGCGCCTACGAATCCCGGCGGATCTCCTCGATGTTGACGTCCTTGAAGGTGACCACCCGCACCGATGCGACGAAACGGGCCGGTCCGGGCCGGTAGATGTCCCACACCCAGGCGTCGCGCAGCTCGAGCTCGAGATGGCTACGGGAGTCGCCGTCGTGCTCGGTGAGCTCGACCGAGTTGGCCAGGTAGAACCGTCGCTCGGTCTCGACGACGTACTTGAACAAAGGCAGGACGTCGCGGTACTCCTTGTACAGCTGGAGCTCCATCTCGGTCTCGTAGCGCTCGAGGTCCTCTTCGCTCATGGTCGCCAGTGTACGGGGGGCTCCGCCCTTCGCCTCCGGAAGCGGCCCGTCCTAGAGGAAGGCGCCGTCGGGGAGGGGCCACACCTTCACGAACGCCCGGCCGACGACCGTCGACTCCGCGATGGGGCCGAAGACGCGGCTGTCGGAGGAGTTCTCGCGGTTGTCGCCCATCACCCACAGCTGGCCCTCGCCCAGGGTGACGGGCGAGAAGTCCCTGGTGGTGGGGCCCTGGGGCAGGTAGGGCTCGATCAGCTCCCGGCCGTCGACGTACACCCGGCCGTCATGGCCCTCGACCTTCTCGCCAGGGAGGCCGATCACCCGCTTGATGTACTCCTCGGTCGACGGCGTCGACAGCCCGACCGACTCGAGAATGCCCTTCACCACCTTCTCGGGGAGCGACGCGTCGTCCTTGGGCACGACCTGGTTGGGCGAGTCGAACACCACGATGTCTCCCCGCCGGGGGTCGTGCAGCCGGTAGGCGATCTTGGACACGACCACCCGGTCGCCCACCTGGAGCTGCGGGATCATCGACCCCGACGGGATGAAGAAGGCCTGAGCCACCAGGCTCTTGATGGCGAAGGCGATGATCATCGCCGTGGCGATCAGCACCACGGCCTCGCGCAGCAGCCGGCCCGAGGCCGACAGCCGATCCCGCGCCTGGAGGATCGACAGGTTCGTCAGACTCCCTGAGTCACGCCGATTGCCGGCTCATCGAGCCGTGCGCTTCTCCTTGATCTTGGCCGCCTTCCCGGTGAGGTCGCGCAGGTAGTACAGCTTCGCTCGCCTGACGTCGCCCATGGTGACCAGCTCGATGCGGGACAGGATCGGCGAGTGGACCGGGAAGGTGCGCTCCACTCCGACGCCGAAGCTGACCTTGCGGACGGTGAACGTCTCCCGCACGCCCGACCCCTGGCGGCGGATGACCGCCCCCTGGAAGACCTGCACCCGCTCCCGGTTGCCCTCGACCACGCGGACGTGGACCTTGACGGTGTCGCCCGGGTTGAAGACCGGGATGTCGTCGCGCAGGCCGTCGCGATCGATGATGTCGGTGGGGTTCATGGCGCGAACAACTCCTGAGCAGGGTTTCCCGGGTCGTCACCAGGATAGGCCCAAACAAGCTACTCCAGGCCGAACATCTCCAGCAGTGCCGCCTCGGAGGCCGTGAGCCCGCCCCGGGCGTCGAGCAGATCGGGCCGGTTGGCCCGGGTCCGGGCCAGGGCCTGGGCGTGGCGCCACCCGGCGACGCGGCCGTGGTCGCCCGAGCGCAGGATCTCGGGCACGGTCCACCCCCGGAAGTCGGCCGGGCGCGTGTAGTGCGGGTACTCGAGCAGGCCCGACGTGAACGACTCGTCACCGGCCGACGCCTCGTTGCCCATGACACCCGGCACCAGCCGGGTGACCGCCTCGACCACGACGAACGCAGCCGCCTCCCCCCCGGCCAGTACGAAGTCGCCGATCGACAGCTCGCCGTCGACCAGGTGCCGGCGGACCCGCTCGTCGACCCCCTCGTAGCGCCCGCACAGCAGGGAGAACCCGGGCGTGGCCGCCAGCTCCGCCGCCAGATCCTGGTCGAAGCGCCGGCCACCGGGGTCGAGCAGGAACAGGGGCCGGGGGGGCTCCACCGCCTCGACCGCGGCGAAGACCGGCTCGGGCGACAGCACCATCCCCGCCCCGCCGCCGAACGGCGAGTCGTCGACCGAGCGATGGCGGTCGGTGGTGTGGTCGCGCAGGTCGTGCACCCGCACGTCGACGACCCCCCGCTCGCGCGCCCGCCCGAGCAGGCCTCCCGACAGGGCCGGCTCCAGGATCTGGGGCAGGACGGAGAAGACGTCGATCCTCATGGGTGCCGCCCGACACTCTGCCCCAGCCGGGCCGCTCGGGGGCGCTGACCACATGCAGGCGAAAGATTTCCCGGCCCTCGCCCCCCCTGAGTTGTGGAGTCTTGGTAGGTTGTCTCCCACATCAAACGGCTCAGCTCCGGCCGTCTAGCGCGCGCTGGGGACTCCTCACCGTCACCTCCCGGCGGAGGGGGCGGGACGGAAGGAGGTGAATAACATGCAGACAGAGAGCAATCGATCGCTAATCAAGGCCATTCTGGCTACGACGGCGGGACTCGCAGCGGCACTGGCCCTGACGATCTTCGGATCCACGGCCGCCAGCGCCGATGCAACCTCGGGCAACTCCGGCAACTCCGGCAACACCGGTGACGCCGTGGCCGAGGGCGAGGCCAACGGCTCGGCATCCTCGGGTGCCGGGGCTGGATCCCTTTCCGGATCCGGCGGCAGCGGCAACGCTTCCAACACCGTCCTCATCGGCGTCGCCGGTGGTGAAGGTGGAGACGGCGGCGGTGCCGTCGCCGTGTCCGACAGTGGTGGCCCCGCCACCAACGTCGGCGGAGGCGTAGCCATCGGCGGTCACAGCGTCGCCATCAGCGAGAGCAATGGCGGCAACGGAGGCAATGTCACGGTCAACGTGAGCCCGACGTCCACCTCCGGAAGTTCGGGGGCGGCAACGTCGCAGTCGAGCGCCACCAACACCGGCGACACCGGGGCGGCAACATCCCACGCCACGTCGTCGCCGGTCGCCATCTCCGGCAACTCGGGATCCACCGGGAACACCGGGGCGGCGACGTCGAACCCCACAGCCATCAACAACGGCATCCTGGGGTCCGCCATCGCCATCGGCGGTGACGCCACCTCCGGCAACACGGGTCGCTCCGGCAACACCGGCAACGCCATCGCAGTCGGCTTCGCCGACAGCGCGGCCAACTCCGGTGCCGGCGCCAACTCGGTCGCCCGTTCCGGTAGCACCGGCTCGGTGTCGAACCTGGTGGGCGTCTTCGCCGTTGGCGGAGACGGTGGCAACGCAGGGTCCTCCCTGGCCCTTTCCGGCCCGGGTGGTCCCGCGCTGAACCTGCTGGGTCCCGGCATCGCCATCGGCGGGTCGAGCATCGGCATCAGCCAAGCCAATGGCGGCGCTGGTGGGAACGTGACGGTCACCGCCAACCCGGTGGCCACCTCCGGTGGATCTGGAGTGAGCACGGCGCAATCCAGCGCCACCAACTCCGGCCGTACCGGTCCGGCTTCTTCGACGTCAGTGGGCTCGCCCCACGCTTCGACGGGGAACTCGGGCCACACCGGCACTTCGGGGCCAGCCACGTCCAACCCGACTGCAATCAACAACGCACTTCTGCTGGGCTTCGCCATCGCCTTCGACCCGTAAGTCGTAGGTGATGTCATACAGAACGAACCCGAGGGCCTCCTTGTGACGGGGGCCCTCGGCGCGTCAAGGGCTAGGCCCGGTCGACGGCCCGATCGATGGCCCGATCGATGGCCCGATCGATGGCGAAGGCGACCACTTCTCCCTCGCAGCCCACCGACACGTGGGTGCGGTCGGGGGGGAGGCTGGCCGCGGTACCCCTCGCCACCAGGTCGGTGCCGTCGGGCAGGGTCACCCGGGCCAGGGCGTCGTGGCCGAAGTACTGGCGGTCGTGGAGCACGGCACCGGCCACCGGGCTGGGCGTGAGCCGCACCTGCTCGGGCCGCACCACCACCCGCACGGTCCCCCCGTGCCCGGCCCCCGCTCGCTCGCCGCGGCACTCGAGCACCCCGAGGGCGCACGACACCTTGCCCTCCCCCACCAGCTCGCCGTCGAGGATGTTGGCGTCCCCCACGAACCGGGCTACCCACAGGTCGGCCGGGTTGCGGTACACCTCGTCGGGCGTGCCCGCCTGCACCACCCGTCCGGCCCGCATCACGGCCACGGTGTCGGCGGTAGACAGGGCCTCCTCCTGGTCGTGGGTGACGAACATGGCGGTGGCCCCCGACGCCCGCAGGATGCGCCGCACCTCGGTGCGGATGGTTACCCGCAGGGCGGCGTCGAGGTTGGCGAAGGGCTCATCGAGCAGCACCACCGACGGCGCCGGGGCCAGGGCCCGGGCCAGGGCCACCCGCTGCTGCTGGCCGCCCGAGAGCTCGTGGGGCATGCGCCCGCCCAGGCCGGCGAGCCCGGCCAGCTCGAGCATGGCCTCCACCCGGGGCGCCCGCTCCGGGCCCCGGGGCAGCCCGAACCCGACGTTGGCCGTCACCGACAGGTGGGGGAAGAGGGCCTGCTCCTGGGGCACGATGCCCACCCGGCGGCGCTCGGGCGGGACATGCACGCCGGGCCCCGCAACCACCCGCCCGCCGACGGAGACCGATCCCTGGTCGAGGCGCTCGAAGCCGGCGACCGACCGCAGCAGGGTGGTCTTGCCACAGCCCGACGGCCCCAGGACGGCGGTGAGGGTGCCGGCCTCGATCGAGAGGTTGGCGCCGTCAAGGGCGGCCACCGGCCCGAAGGCCTTGCGGGCGCCGGCGATCTCGACGCCCAGGGCCAGCACGCCGTGCACGCCCGGATCGCCGGACCCGGACTCGCCGGGAACGGACTCGCCGGGAACGGGGCGGTGGGCCTTGGCGTCGGGCCGGGTCACGACGAGGCGTCCCGGCCCAGCCGGCGGGAGAGGAGCCAGGTGGGCACGGCGGCGGCCACGACCAGCAGCGCCGACGGCACGGCGGCGTCGCCGTAGGCACCGGTCGACGTCGCCGACCACACCCGGGTGGCCAGGGTCTCGAAGCCGGTCGGGCCCAGCAGCAGCGTGGCCGGGAGCTCCTTCATGCAGGTGAGGAACACCAGGGCGGTGCCGGCGGCCACCCCGGGGGCCAGGAGGGGCGCGGTGACGGTGCGCAGCACCGCCAGCGGGCGCTTCCCCAGCGAGCGGGCCACCTCGTCGAGGGCGGGGGACGCCTGCAGGGCCGACGAGTACACGGCGCTGACCGCCAGCGGCAGGAACAGGACGAGGTAGGCGAACACCAGCACAGGCAGCCTCTGGTAGAGGGAGGTCAGGTAGCGCGCCGAGAAGAACACCAGCGACAGGGCCACCACGATACCGGGGAGGGCATG
>Ga0136617_10007050_pt1 | contig 10026 bp, 9 predicted proteins | sample AntDrymUQ3222106_2_FD_129672 | JGI IMG/M metagenome (GOLD analysis project Ga0136617, IMG submission 129672) | Polar desert sand microbial communities from Dry Valleys, Antarctica - metaG UQ322 (21.06) | ecosystem: Environmental > Terrestrial > Soil > Desert | place: Antarctica: Dry Valley... | reverse complement strand
TTCGGGCGCGCGAGCAAACACGGCGTCTTTCCGCTCTCCTGGACCCTCGACCACGTCGGCCCCATCACCCGCACCGTCGAGGATAACGCCGTCCTTCTGAACGCCATCGCCGGCCACGACCCGAGAGATCCGTACTCCGAGGATCTTCCCGCCGAAGACTTCACCCGCGACCTGCGGCTTGGAGTACGGGGAGCCGTCGTCGGCATCCCGGAAGACTTCTACTTCGAGCACGTCGAGGAGGAGGTCGAGGCGCGGGTGCGTGAGGTGGCTGAGGTCTTTCGCTCCCTCGGGGCGGAGGTGCGCGAGGTGACGATACCGAACGTGTGGGAGACGTTGGAAGCGCAGCGTCTCACCCTGGCGGCTGAAGCCTACGCCGTCCACGAGGAACGCCTGAAGGCCGAGCCGGAGAAGTTCGACGATCAAGGACTCGAACGCCTGCTAAACGGCGAAAAACTGGAAGCCTACAGGTATGCCAACGCACAGCAGAGAAAGCTGCGCTCGCGGGAGGAATTCGCTGGCGTCCTGGAAATGGTGGATGTGATCCTCACCCCAACAGTCCCCATCCCGGCAACGGAGATCGGCCAGCGGCAGACGGAGATCGGCGGTTACGAAGAGGCCGTATATTCCGCCCTCACCCGTCTCACCGGCCCCACGAACATGAACGGCCTCCCGAGCCTCTCCATCCCGTGCGGCTCCACCACTGCCGATCTACCGGTAGGCGCGCAACTCATCGGCAGGCCCTTCGACGAGGCGACCCTCTATCGTTTCGGGCACGCTTACGAAGAGGCCACTTCCTAGAAACTAGGTCTCCTTTTATCTCCAATACGCTTCCCGGACTTCCCGCAAAACCCACTTCAGAGAGTGCGCCGGGGCCGAACCCGGCCCTGACCATGCAAGCGGGATGGAACCACACGGAAGCTCGTCCTTCTCCAAGTGTCTCTCCATTCCGTGAATAAAAGTGAATTCGTTCATAAAAGGCTCTTGACTCCGCGTGTCCGAGCGGACATACTCTTTACAAATGAACACGTTCACTTAAGGAGGTAACATGGATCCGATGGTGTTGACCTACGTGGCTTATCTGGTGATAAGCGTGGGTCTTACGGCATGGGTGGCGAGGACGTTATCGAGCAATGGGCGGGCGTTTCTGGTTGATGTGTTCGAGGGTAACGGGGAGTTGGCGGATTCGGTCAACCGTTTGCTGGTGGTTGGGTTCTACCTGATCAACCTCGGCTACGTCAGCCTGGCGCTGAAGATCGGGGGCGACGTAACGACGTTGCAGGGGGCTTTCGAGGTCCTCTCGCGGAAAGTGGGGCTGGTGCTTCTAGTCCTGGGATTCATGCACCTGTTCAACCTGCTGATCTTCAGCCGCGTCCGGCGCTCGGCCTCGAAGTCGAGGAAGGCCAGGAACGCGGCGGACACCGGAACCCCGCAGCCCGCAGACGGCTGAAAACCGGCGCGATGCGTAGCTGGAGTAACGTATTGATGGCGGAGGGGGCTCGAATCTTCCCTCCGCCATCGGCATTCCGGCAGGTCTCGATGCTGCTCGATTGGAACCTGACTGTTCGAGGTATCCGAGGCGCGCCCGGCGTTGGCGCAGGCTGCATCCCGCGTGAACTCCGAAAGGCCGGGAGCGAACGCATCGTAGTTGGCGAAACCTCCTGCCACTTTCACCTCCGCACGAACTGGAGCCCAACGCCTTAGCCAACGTGAGAGTCAAGGAGATCCCATGAAAAGTTTGGGCAGACGACGCCGCGCACCGGGTTCCAGGATAATACCCCTCGGACGAATCCACCCAACCGGGAGGCCCCATGCCAGTAGATACCGCGCTGATAGGCGCGCTGCACGTCGAGTACCTGAAGAGGCGCGACCTCGATGGTGATGATGGTGATGAAGAGCATCTCCACCACACGCTCTTTCAGACCTCGACCGTTGATGCCTTGCTGGAGGGCAGGTACGAAGGCGATGTCAGCTTCGCCGAGCTTGCGGATCGCGGCGACTTCGGCCTCGGCACGTTCGATGCGCTCGACGGAGAGATGATCGCGCTCGATGGCGATTTTTACGGGGTGAGAGCGGATGGACGAGCTTATCCCATCCGCGGGCGGGAGAGGACGCCATTCGCCGTCGTGACCTTCTTCGAGCCGAACCTGTACCTGACGCTCGATACGCCCATGGACCTAAAGACACTGTGCTCGCGCCTGGATCTCCTCGTCGGTGGCGAGGCTTCGTGCTACGCCGTGCGCCTGGATGGAACCTTCGATCTCGTAAAGACGCGCAGCGTCCCCCGCCAGAGAAAACCCTACCCGCCCCTCGCCGAGGTCGTCAAACACCAACCCACCTTCGAACTGCGGGAAGTATCCGGGAGCCTCGTCGGCTTCCGCTTCCCCCGCCACGCCCAGGGTCTGAACGTGGCTGGCTACCATTTCCACTTCATAACCGGCGACAGGAGCGCGGGCGGGCACGTCCTCGATCTCGGGTTGGTCCGCGGCGAACTCCAGATAGACGCCGAAGCGGACCTGCGGCTCGAACTCCCCCCTGGCGTCGCCCTGCCAACGCCAGACACAACGGCTGCTAAAAAGGAAGCGTTGGACCGCATCGAGGGAGAATAGCTTTCAGCTTGTCAGCATTTCAGCAAGAACAAAAAGCACCGCTGAAAGCACGGGACGCGACAGCCTATTTCGTTTTTCGACTCCCGCGCCCCGATTCCTCGTGCAGCCTGAAGCCTGGTTTGCTAACCCAGGTTCGTCATGACGTGCTTGACGCGGGTGTAGTCTTCGAGGCTGTACATCGAGAGGTCTTTGCCGTGTCCCGAGTGCTTGAAGCCGCCGTGGGGCATTTCGGCGACAAGCGGGATGTGAGTGTTGATCCAGACGCATCCGAAATCCAGCCTGCGGCTGACCCGCATAGCCCGGCCATGATCTTTGGTGAACACGCTCGAAGCCAGTCCGTACTTCACGCTGTTGGCCCACCTGACCGCCTCGTCCTCGTTCGTGAACGGCTGAACCGTGATGACGGGACCGAAGATTTCCGTCCGCGAAGCCTCGTCATCCTGGCGCAGGCCCGAGACGACGGTGGGGGAGTAGAAGTAGCCCCGTTCGCCGAACCGCTCTCCGCCGGTGACGACCTCGGCGTGGCCCGGAAGCCTGTCCACCATGCCGGAGACGTGATCCAACTGCGTGGAGTTGTTGAGCGGGCCGTAGAGCACGTCCTCGTCATCCGGGGCGCCCGTTTTCGTGTTCTTCGCCTGCTCGGTGATGGCGGCTACGAAGTCGTCGTGGATGCCTGGGGCGGCGAGCACGCGGGTGGCGGCGGTGCAGTCCTGGCCGGCGTTGAAGTACCCGGCGACCGCGATTGCCTCGGCCGCCGCTTCGAGGTCGGCGTCGTCGAAGACGATAACCGGAGCCTTTCCGCCCAGCTCCAGGTGTGTGCGCTTCAGGTCGTGCGCGGCTGCCTCGGCTACCTGCATTCCGGCCCGGACGGAGCCTGTGATGGAGACCATCCGGGGCGTCGGATGCTCGACGAGGGCGCGGCCGGTGTCGCGGTCGCCGCAGACCACGTTGAAGACGCCATCGGGGAGGAACTCGGACGCTATCTCCGCGAGCATCACGGTCGTCACCGGTGTTGTATCCGATGGCTTGAGGACGACGGTGTTGCCTGCGGCTATGGCCGGGGCGAACTTCCAGACCGCCATCATCATGGGGTAGTTCCAGGGTGTGACCTGCCCGATGACGCCCACAGGCTCACGGCGGACGAAGGAGGTGTAGCCTTCCATGTATTCTCCGGCGGACCTGCCTTCGAGGACGCGGGCGGCGCCGGCGAAAAAGCGGATCTGGTCCACCATCGCCGGTATCTCCTCCTCCATAGTGAGCCCGATGGGCTTCCCAGTATTCTCGGACTCGGCGCGCACCAACTCCTCGCCCCGCTCCTCTATGGCGTCGGCGAGCCTGAACAGCGCCAACTGCCTCTCCGAAGGCGTTGTGTCACGCCATTTCTCGAACGCCCGCTCCGCGGCCTCGAACGCCCGGTCAACGTCTTCGCGGCCCGAGGCTGGCGCCTGCGCGTAAACTTCGCCGGTGGAAGGGTTCACCACCTCGTACAGCCGTCCATCCGCCGGGTCCACATGCTCCCCGCCGATGAAGTTTTTTACTCCGACCTTTGTGTCCACGAAAATCTCCTTTTGTTTGGAGCTTGTCAACTAGTCAGCACTTCAGCCTGTCAGTTTCTTGGTTCGCGTCTCCAGATCCACGAGCGCCTCGCGGGCGCAGTTGCGGCCTGGCGCGCCGTAGACCGCGCCGCCGGGCCACGCGCCGGCTCCGCACAGGTACAGGTTTTCTATCGGGGTGCGGTAGTCCGAATATCCGGGGATGGGACGGCGGTCGAACATCCGCTCCGGCAGCATCTCGCCGTGGAAGATGTTGCCGCCCGTTATCCCGATCCTCTCTTCGATGTCCGGCGGCCCGAGAACCTCGATGTGTTCGATGGCGTTCGGCAGGTTCGGCGCGTATTCCGCGAAAGTCTCGACGATGTTACGCCCGATCTCCGCTCGCCGCTCCTCCCACGTCCCCTCCGCCAGATGGTACGGAGCGTACTGGCAGAACAGGCTCATCGTGTGTTTGCCTGGCGGCGCGAGGCCGTCTTCCGTCGCGCTCTGGATGTAGCCTTCCATGAAAGGCCGCTCCGATGGATTCCCCTGCGCGCAGTCCTCCCACGCCTGCTGCAAATAGTCCATCGAAGGGTTTATGACCATGGCCCCGACGTGCTGCGACCCGGCCTCCTTCCCCGGAAGTGTCGTGAAGTCGGGCAGTTCGGAGAGCGCCAGCAGCACCTTGACGACCGAGCCCTTCGTATCCGCGCGCCTCACTCCTTCCGCCAGGTCATCCGGCAAATAGTCCTCACCGGCCATCCCCAGGAACGTGCGATGCGGATCTGCGTTCGAGAGGACTGCGTCCGCCCCGAAGGAGCGACCGTCCGTGAGCGTAACGCCACACGCCGCGCCTTCCTGGATCTCGATGCGCTCGACCTCTGTTTCGGTGAGGATCTCCACTCCGTGCTCCCGCGCCGACGAAGCTATGCTCTGCGCCACCATGCCCATCCCGCCCCGCACGTAGCCCCATGCTCCCATGTGGCCGCCGGCGCTGCCGAGGATGTGGTGGAACTTGATGTACGCGGTTCCGGGGTCTCGTGGTCCGGCGTTCGTGCCGATGACGCCGCCGGCGCTGAGTGGGGCTTTCGTCTGCTCCGCCTCGAAGAACTCATCCAGAAGCTCCGCGACGCTCGAACATGTCAGACGCCTCCAGTCCTCCTCGCCTTCCGGGCCGGAGAAGGCGGCGGAGATCTCCGCCTCCGCCGGTGCGGGACGGGCGAGGAGCGGTCGCATCCTGGCGATGATCCGATCCCACATCGCCCAGTATGCGTCGTAGTTATCCGCGTCCCGGCTGGAGAACTTGCGGATCTCGGCCTTCGTCTTCTCCCTGTCGAGGAACGAGAAGATGTGGCGTCCTTCGGGGAAGGGGACGAAGTACTGCGGGTCGAGGGGGCGCACGTCGTAGCCGTGACGGACGAGTTTGAGGTTCCGGATCACCTCTGGCAACAGCAAGCTGCACACGTAAGAACACGTCGAGAGATGGTATCCGGGCCAGGTTTCTTCCGTGACCGTCGCGCCGCCGATGACCTCGCGCCGCTCCAGCACGAGGACTTTCTTCCCTGCTTTCGCCATGTACGCCGCCGCGATGAGGCCGTTGTGGCCGGAGCCGATCACGATGGCGTCGTAGCGACCGTTTGGGGAACTACGCATCGTCCGCCAACGCTTCTTCGCGGGAGATCCGCATCAGGTGCTCCGGCTCGGGTCCAGTTCGTTGGACGGCATCTCTGGATCGCCGTCCGTCCTCACCGGGATCAATACCGGCACCTTGCAACGGCCTCGCGCAGCATCCGTTTCGCGCCCGCGCGCAGCACGGGACCGTGGGCCATCACGACGGTGGAGAAGTCCTCCGCGAGCAGCTTCTCCGCCGAACGCCTCGCCAGCGGCGGGTCCGTGCAGAACGGCTTCACGACACCGACCCGTATCCTGCGCGGCAGGCATCCGAAAGCGTCGGCGGTGAACAGCAAGCCATCCGCGCCCCTGAGCAGCGAGACGTGACCGAGCGTGTGGCCTGGAGTCGAGATCACCCGAAAGCCCGACACGATGTCCTCCTCGCGCAGCGCCTTCCCGGCCTCTACCCCCGGCGACTTCGCGTTGCGCGCCAGGTAGCGCATGACAGGGTTGCTCGGCGGGTCGAAGCCGCGCCGCCCGGAGATTATCTCCGCCTCGTGCGCCGTCGCCCCAACCTCCACGCCCGGCGCCCACTCGACGAGCTCCTTTAGCCCCCCGATGTGGTCGTCGTGGTGGTGCGTGATGAAGATGCGCTTCAGGTCTTCAGGCCCGGAGCCGAGTTCGCTCAGGGCGTCGCGGATGCGTCTGGGGCTGGAGCCCAGGCCGGTATCCACCAGCGTCCAGCCATCGTCGTTCTCCAGGAGCAGCACGTTGATGGCGTTCTTTAGCCCAATGGCGTCCACGCGGTACACGCCTGGAGCAACTAGTTCTGGCCTGCTCACGAAATCCCCCTTACCACTCTTCGTAGATGACACCCTCGCCCAGTTCAGGATCGAAAGCGACGTGGACACAGGTCTCGGAAGCTGGCCCATCCGCAAGCCTGTAGCCGATGAGTTCCGTCGTTTTGTACTCGGACATATCTTTCCTGTACCGCTGCGCCAGACCAGCGGGGCTCTTGCCCGTGCTTTCCATCACCTCCGCAGCCTTCGAGGTTACGAGGACGCCGTCCAGCCTGTGGAGACGGGCACGCACTTCACTCAACTCTTCTAGGAGCCGTTCGCGCATGTCGTCTTCAGGATCTCGTCCCATACGGATACCACCATTCCTTCTTCTCCACCTTCGGGTCTATGTGGACGTGCTTGGATTCCTGGAACGCTTCGAGACCCTCACGGCCCAGCTCGCGGCCGATGCCGCTGCCCTTTTGGCCGCCGAATGGGGCCGCGTCGTTGTCGGTGAGGGGGTCGTTGATCCAGACCGTCCCGGCCCGAATCCCCCTCATGCACCGCAGCATCTTCTCGAAGTCCCGCGTGTACACGTTCGCCCCAAGCCCATACGGAACGGAATTCGCCTGCTCTATCGCCTCGTCCAGGCCGTCCACCTCGACTATCGGGACCACCGGCCCGAAGGTCTCGTCGCGCATCACGGTCATGGATGGGGTGACGCCGGTGAGGACGGTCGGCTTGTAGAAGAAGCCTCGTTCTCCCCATCGCTCGCCGCCGGCGATCAGCCTCGCGCCCTTCTGAAGCGCCTCGCCGACGTGTCGCTCCACCTTATCGCGGCCTGGACCGTTGATCATGGGTCCTATGTCCGTCCGCTCGTCCATCGGGTCGCCGATATTCAAAGACTCGACGAACTCTCTCGACGCTTCGATGAAGTCCTTCGCTATCCTCTTCTCTACGTAGAAGCGTTCCGACGATGTGCAGACCTGACCGGCGTTCAGGCACGCGGCCCACACGGCTCCCTGCGCGGCGATCTCCACGTCCACGTCGTCGCAGATGATGAAAGGGTCCTTGCCACCGAGTTCCAGGTTCGCCCGCATCAGGCGCTCCGCCGCGGCGATCCCGACCCTCCGGCCCGTCTCCTGGCTCCCGGTGAACGCCACCATGTCCACGCCGGGGTGACGAACGAGCGCGTCTCCCACGTCTCCGGCGCCGTACACGACCTGGAACAGGCCATCGGGGAGACCTTCGATCAGCTCGGCCATCCTCCTCGTCGCAAGCGGCGTCTCCTCGGAGGGCTTGAGGATGACGGCGTTCCCTGCGGCCAAAGCCGGGGCGAGCTTCCAGGCCGCGAGCAACAGCGGATAGTTCCAGGGCACGATGCAGGCGACGGTCCCGACGGGCTCCTTTATCACCAGGGCGAGTTGCTGGGGCTCGATGGGGGCTGGGAGGTAGCCTATGGAGTCGCGGGCGATCTCCCCATAGTAGTCGAAACACGCCGCCACCCACGTCACCTCGTCGCGGTTCTCGATGAACGGCTTGCCACCTTCCCGAGTCATGATCTCCGCAAGCTCGTCCGCGTGGCCCCGCAGTTTGGTGGAGATCTCGTGGAAGATCTCCGCCCGGTCGAGACCGGCGAAGCTCCGCCACTCATCGAAGCCTCGCTTCGCCCGCCCGGCGGCGCGGTCGAGGCCATTGTGGCTCGTGGTTTCGATCTCCTCCACGCTCTCCCCGGTCGCCGGGTTGATAACGTTCAGTCGGCCATTGTCGGGCTTGGTCAAGCGTCCTCCTTCCCGGCGAAGATGCGGCTTCCACCGAAGATCAGAACCATCGTGGCGATGAGCACCACCGTCGAGAGCGCGTTGATAACCGGGCTGACGCCGAACTTGATCATGGAATATATCTTCAAAGGCAGCGTGCTCGACCCGACCCCCGAGACGAAGAACGTAATCACGAAGTCGTCGAACGAAAGCGTGAACGCCAGCAACGCCCCGGCCATCACCCCAGGTAGTATCAGCGGCAGCGTCACCCGAAGGAAGGTCTGGACCGGGCTCGCCCCGAGGTCCTGGGCCGCCTCTTCGAGTGAGCGATCCATCCCGGCGAGACGGGCGCGCACCACTATCGTCACGAACGAGATGGTGAACGCCACGTGGGCGATGATGATGGTGGTGATGCCGAGCGGGAACCGGATGGCGACGAAGAACACCAGCAGGCTCACCCCGACCACGATCTCGGGCATCACGGTGGCGGCGTAGACCGCCGTGTCGGCGAACGTCTTGCCGCGGAAGCGATGACGCGCCAGCGCCAGCGCCGTGAACGTGCCTATGACGGTGGCGATGGCCGTGGCGCTGACGCCGACGATCATGGAGTTCTTGAAGGCTGCGAGTATGGAATCGTCCCGCAGAAGCTCCCCGTACCACTGCGTCGAGAAGCCGGTCCACACCTGGGTGCTGCGGCTGGAGTTGAACGAGAAGAAGATCAGGACCAGTATCGGGGCGTACAGGAAAACGTAGATCAGAGCGGCGAGCAGGAACAACGCCCTATCCGGGACCTTTCCAATACCCTTATAGACAGGGCCGCCTTTGACCGTCACCCTACATCCCCTCCAGCTTGTCCGTCCCGACTCTGCGGATGTAGAACATGATCGCCCCGATCAGCAACACGGCGAGCATCACCGAGAGGGCGCTGCCGAAAGCCCAGTCGCGCGCCGAACCGAACTGCGTCTGGATCAGGTTCCCCGTCATCACCGTGCGCGAGCCTCCCAAAAGGTCAGGGATCACGAACTCTCCCGCCGACGGTATGAAGACCAGGATGCTCCCCGCGATCACGCCTGGCATACTCAGCGGGAACGTGACCCGCCAGAAAGTATGCCACCGGCTCGCCCCGAGATCCTGGGCCGCCTCCTTCAGGCGGGTGTCGAACTTCTCCAGAGCGGCGTAGAGCGGCAGTACCATGAACGGCAGGTACGAGTAGACCATGCCCATCAAGACCGCCTGCGGCGTGAAAATGAGGATGAGGGGCTCGTCGGTTATCCCGAGGAACTGTAAGGTCTTGTTGGCGATGCCGTTGCCGCTCAGGATCACGACCCATGCGTACGCCCTGACCAGGAGGCTCGTCCAGAACGGGACCATGACAAGCAGGATCAGGGCGTTGCGCCACCGCCTGCCCTTGAAGACGATGAAGTAAGCCAGCGGATACCCGAGCGCGAAGCAGAGGAGGGTGTTCAACCCGGCTATGACGAAAGTGCGGCCGATGATCTCGAGGTACAGCGGCTCGAAGACCTTGAGGTAGTTGGATGGGTTGAAGCCGAGCGTTATGCCGCCGTAGACACCGCTGGTCCCGAAAGAGTAAGCCAGGATCAGGAGCAGCGGCACAAGGAAGAATAGCCCGAGCCAGACTGTGACGGGGGTGAGCAATCCCGCCAGCCTCAGGGTCCATCCACGCTTTTCCTCTCCCATGTTAGGAGCTCTTTACCTCGGTGAAGATGCGCTCGTACTC
>Ga0136617_10007049_pt1 | contig 10027 bp, 10 predicted proteins | sample AntDrymUQ3222106_2_FD_129672 | JGI IMG/M metagenome (GOLD analysis project Ga0136617, IMG submission 129672) | Polar desert sand microbial communities from Dry Valleys, Antarctica - metaG UQ322 (21.06) | ecosystem: Environmental > Terrestrial > Soil > Desert | place: Antarctica: Dry Valley... | reverse complement strand
GCGGGGCGGGCGGCGGACGATCTCGGCGCCGGCGCGGCGGCCGGGGCCGTGCTTTGGTCGCCGAGGCTGTCGAGATAGAGGAAGGTCGAGCAGGCGTTGACGAACGGATCGGGGGTCTTGCGCTCGCCAAAGCCGTACACTTCGTGGCCGTTGGCGCGCAGCTGCATGACGAGCGGCGTGAAATCGGCGTCGGACGAGGCGATGCAGAAGGCGTCGAGCTTTTGCGTGTAGAGCAATTCCATGGCGTCGATGACGAGCGCCATGTCGGTCGCGTTCTTGCCTCTGGAATAACTGAATTGCTGGATCGGCCGGATCGCATGCTCGTGCAGCCGCGCCGTCCAGCCCTTCATCCCCGCGCTCGCCCAGTCGCCATAAGCGCGGCGGATATTGGCGACGCCATATTTGGACAATTCGGCCAGCATCGCCGCGATCTTGCCGTGCGAGACATTGTCGGCGTCGATCAGCAGCGCGATGCGGCGATTGGGAGCAGGGGTGGGGCTTTGATCGGTGTCCATGATCGTCACGAGCGACAAGCGCTCAGCGCGTCCCGGTCTTCCTGCCGGCGGCGGGCGCCGCCGCCTGCTGGGCCTTGCCGCCGAGCCGCGAGATGGTCTGCAGCGCGTAATGGAGCTGGAAGTCGGCAATGCCCTTCTTCTTCAATTCCTCGGCGGTCGCGGTGAAGCGCGGGTCGGGCTTGCCGTCGTCCTGGACGACATCGTCGTCGACCTTGATCTCGTTGATCAGATGGCGGCGCAGATCGGCCTCGCGGAAGCGCGGGCGCTCCTTGTAATCGGCGTCGGACAGCTGCGGCACCGCGATGTCGGGCTTGATCCCGCCTTCCTGCACCGAGCGGCCCGAGGGCGTGTAGTAACGCGCCGTGGTGAGGCGCAGGCCGGTATCGTCGGGCAGGATCAAAAGCGACTGGACCGAGCCCTTGCCGAAGCTGGTCTCGCCCATGACGAGGCCGCGATGATGGTCCTGGAGCGCGCCGGCGACGATCTCGGCGGCCGAGGCCGAGCCCGCGTCGATCAGGACGACGATCGGCAGGCCGTGCGCGGCGTCGCCGGGCTTGGCGAAATAACGCTCGACATCGCCCTTGCCGCGGCCGCGCTGCGACACGATCTCGCCGCGCTCGAGGAAAGCGTCGGACAGGCTCACCGCCTGGTCGAGCAATCCGCCGGGGTTGGCGCGCAGATCGAGGATATAGCCGAGCGGACGGCCGCCCAATGATTTCTCGATCGAGTTCATCGCGGCCAGCGTCGAATCGGTGGTGGTCTTCGAGAATGTGTTGACGTTGATGATGCCGACCCGGTCGCGAATCTCCCATTTGACCGCGGGCAGCGAGATGATCGCGCGGGTCAGCGACACGTCGAACGGCTTGTCGCGGCCGGGGCGGACGATGGTCAGCTTGACGTTGGTGCCGGGCGCGCCGCGCATCTGCTCGACCGCTTCGTCGAGGGTGCCGCCATAGACCAATTTGCCGTCGAGGTGGGTCAGATAGTCGCCCGCCTTGATACCCGCGCGGAACGCCGGCGTGTCCTCGGTCGGGGTGATCACCTTGACCGCACCGTCCTCCATCGTGACGCTGAGGCCGAGGCCGCCATAATTGCCCTCGGTAGAGGTCATCAGGCTCTTGTAACCGCGCGCGTCGAGATACGAGCTGTGCGGATCCAGGCTGGCGAGCATGCCGTCGATCGCGCCGCGCAACAGGGTCTTGTCGTCGACCTGCTCGACATATTCGGAGCGAACCCGCTCGAACACATCCATGAATTCGTCGAGGCCCTTATAGGTCTTGGCGTCGACCGCGGCGAGCGAGGCGGTGGCGGCGGGAATGAGCGCGACCGCGCCGACCAAAGCGAGCGAGCGGAAGAGGTGACTGGCCATGACGGCTCCTGATAGGGTTTTGCGGCTGTCTACAGCTTTTCTAGGGCGGGGAAAAGGAATGGGAGATTAACGCTCAGCCGGCCAATAAGGGCGCGATCGGAAACGGGCGGCCGCGGCGGCGAAGCTCGACGGTGATCCGGGGCTTGGCCGAACCGGCGCGGCCCAAGGGGGCGCCAAGCCGGACGCGCGCGCCGAGGGTCACCTCGATCGCGGCGAGATCGGTGATGACCGAGCTCCAGCCGCCGCCATGGTCGAGGATCACGATGCTGCCGTAGCCGCGATACTTGCCGGCATAAGCGACCCGGGCGTCGCGCGGCGCGACGATCGCGGCGCCGGGAGCGACCTCGAAGGTCAGGCCGCGGGCGTGGACTCCGGCGTCGGAAATCTCGCCCATGCCGGTGACGAGGCGGCCGGAAACCGGGAGGATGTAGCGCGGCGCCCGCGCCGGCGGCGGGGCGGGCGCGCGTCCCGGTCTTGGCGCGGGGGCGGGCAACATAGCGAGGCTGGCGCGGATCTTGGCCTGGTAGCCGAGCGTGTCGATCCGCGCGCCGATATCGCGCGCTTCCTCGCCCAAGGCGAGCGCGCGGTCGGACTGGACCATCGCGCTGTCGACCAGGCTTTGCGAGCGGCGCAGCTCGACCGCCTCGAGCCGGGCCAAAGCGACGCGCTGGGTCTTGAGCTCCTGCTGGCTGCGCTCGAGCGCGGCGACCGCGACATCGGCCTGGCGCCGCAGCGCGTTGCCGCGATCGACCTCGGCGCGCAGCCTCGCGGTGCGCGCGCGGATGATCGGCAGGGTCGAGGCGAGCAAGGAGCGGACGTGGACGACCTCGTCGAGCGAGCCGGGCTGGACCAGAGCGAGCGCGGGCGGGCGCCGCGCCATCGTCTGCAGCGCGGCGGTGAGGCGGACCACCGGCTCCTGCCGCTCGGCCAGACGCGCGCGCTGCTCGGCGCGCAAATTCTCGATGATGCGGATGCGGGTTTCTGCGGCGGTGATGCCGGCCTCGGCGGCCTCGATCCGGGCGGCGACGGCCGAGGCCTGGGTCCGCGCCTTGCCGGCCTCGTCGGTCGCTTTGGCGGCCTGGGCTTCGAGCCGCTCGGAGCGCCGCGTCGCCTGCTCGGCCTCGCGCTTGGCGGCGGCGAGCGCGCCGACCTCCGCGCCCTGCGCCATCGCATAGCCGCCAGCGAGGCCGGCGATCAGCAAAGCGGGGAAGATGAGGCGGCGGGTCACCTTTCTATCCTTCGCGATGATAGGGATGGTTCGCAAGCAGGCTGGTCGCGCGGAACAATTGCTCGGCGAGCATCGCGCGAGCGAGCAAGTGCGGCCACGTGGCCTTGCCGAACGCGAGCAAGAGGTCGGCGCCGGCCCGCGCGGCATCGTCGAACCCGTCCGCCCCGCCGATCAGGAAGCGCGCCTCGCGTTTGCCGCCGTCGCGCCACTGCTCGAGCCGGCGCGCCAGCTCGACCGAGCCGAGCTGCTCGCCTTTTTCGTCGAGCAATATCGTGACATTGTTGTCCGCCGGCGGTGGCAGCTTGGCGCCGCTCTCGGGCAACTCGCTGACCCTGGTCGGCCAGGCGATGCGCCTCAAGTAACGATCGACCAGCTCGGCCTCGGGCCCGCGCCCGATCCGCCCGCGCGCGACGATGTGGAGCAGCAAGTATCAGGTGCCCGTGGGCGCGGCGGCATGTTCCTCGAACGCCCACATCCGCTCCAGATTGTAGAAGCTGCGAACCTCGGGGCGGAACAGGTGGATGATGACGTCGTCGGCGTCGATCAGCACCCAGTCGGCGACCGGCAGGCCTTCGACCCGCACACGGCGGCCGAGCTCCTTCTTGATCTTCTCCGACAATTTCTGGGCCATCGACGCGACCTGGCGGGTCGAGCGCCCGGAGGCGATCACCATATGGTCGGCGATGCTCGACTTGCCGGCGAGCGGGATGGTGACCACCTCCACCGCCTGGTCGTCGTCCAGCGAGCGGAGCACGAGCGCGTGCAAGGCCTCGGCCTTGTCATCGGGCGCGGCTCTAAGCGGGGTGGGTGCGGGTGCTAGCAAGGAACCTCCTGGATGTGAGAGGGCGCCGCGTCACGCCGTCGCGAAGCACCTCGGGGTTGAGCGAATATTCCGGCGATGCGTACCAGTCGGGATCGGCAGCGCGGATGCCGGTGGCGGAGGTCGGGTCGGGCGGCAAAGTCAGCAGCACGAGTGCCGGCGCTCTCCAATTCGTCCACTGTTTCGCCTTGGCCGCGGGCCGGACGAAGCGGCGCAGCCAGCCCATGGCGGGTGCCTGTTGGGCGGCGCCATCATATCCCGGCCGGGCGATCACCGCAATCGGAACCATCGCGGCGATCCTCCGCCAGTCGCGCCAGCGGTGGAACTGGGCGAGATTGTCGGCGCCCATCAGCCAGATGAAGCGGCGATCGGGGAAGCGGCGAATCAAGGCGCGCACGGTGTCGGCGGTGTAGCGCGTGCCGAGTTCGCGCTCGATCGCGGTGACGCGGACCGGCAGCCCGTCGGCCAGCCGGCGGGCCGAGGCGAAGCGCGCCGCCAGCGGCGCCATCCCGGCCGCCGGCTTGAGCGGGTTGCCGGGCGAGACCATCCACCAGGTCTCGTCGAGGGCGAGCGCGGCCGCCGCCGCCGCCGTGATCGCGCGATGCCCGCGATGCGCGGGGTTGAACGAGCCGCCGAGCAGGCCGGTGAGGGTCAAAGCCGCGGCCAATCTTCGCGGCCATGGTCGACGCGAAGGATTTGGACGACCGCGTCGAGCACTCGATAGAGCAGGACATATCGGGTGGCGGCAACGCGCCATTTTCGCGCCGGCGCCATCTCTACCACCGGCCCGGCGCGCGGCATTCCCGCGAGAATATTGGCGGTTGAACGGATGCTCAAGGATTCTGTCGGCATCGCCGTCGGAGACGTCCACCCAATGATCGTCGATCGCTTCGAGGTCTCGCTCCGCCAAGCTTGTCCAATCGACAAGCCTCATGCAGCGTCCCGACGGGCCGATCAAGTGTATACAAGAGGTTCAAGCGGCGCTCTCGAGCCGGGGGCGGGCGAGGGGCATGGCACGGGGGCGACTTGCCTCAATTGCGGGACCGCGCTCGCCGGGCCTTATTGCCATAGCTGCGGCCAGCAGGGGCATGTCCACCGCACCTTGACCGCCTTCTGGCACGACCTCGCCCATGGCGCGCTGCATTTCGAAGGCAAGATCTGGCACACGCTGCCGCTGCTCGCGTGGCGCCCCGGCGAGTTGACCCGACGCTATGTCGAGGGTGAGCGGGCGCGGTTCGTGTCGCCGATCGCGCTGTTTCTCTTCTCGATATTCCTGATGTTCGCGGTCATTCACGCGGTCGGCGGGCCGGTCGACGGGACCAGCGAAGCCAGACGGGCCGCGCAGGCCGACACGGCCGAACGCGAAGAGCTGACCGCCAAGCTCGCCCGTCTCCATACAGGGCGCGCCGACGCTCTGCGGAAAAAGCAGCGGGTCGCGAAGATCGAGGAGGAGATCAAGGCAGTCCGGCAGGAGATCGCCATCAGAAACGCGGTCGAGGGCAAGACGACCACGGCCGACGGCGGCAGCTTTGTCGACATCGATCCCGACCCTTCCTGGGGCTGGCTGGGCGAGGCGATCGGGAAGGCGAAGGAAAACCCTTCGCTCCTCTTCTACAAGCTGCAGACCAACGCCTATAAATTCTCGTGGGCGCTGATTCCGATATCGGTGCCCTTCGTCTGGCTACTGTTCCTGTGGCGGCGGCAATATAGGGTCTACGATCATACGGTGTTCGTCACTTACTCGCTGTCGTTCATGACGCTGCTTGTGGTCACGGCGTCGCTTGTCCGGGCGATCGGTTTGGGCGAGGGCTGGTCGGTATCGGCGCTGATCTTCCTGCCACCGCTCCACATGTACCGGCAATTGCGCGGCGCCTACGCCTTGTCGCGCTTGAGCGCGGTGTGGCGCACGGTCTTCCTGATCGTATTCGCGCTCACCGCCGCGACGCTCTTCTTCGTCGGGCTGCTCGCGCTCGGGGTGATAGCCTGAGTGCACGGCTCAGCGGGGGCAGGGATATTTCTTGTTCATCAACCCGGCGAAGGCGGACTTGACGCTGATCCCGCGCTGCGCGGCCGGGATCGCCTGGAAATGGCCGAGCAGCTCGTTGCTGTTGATTTCAGCCTTGACCGGCATGCAGACCGGCGGCTTGCGGCCCGCCTTGGTCGCCGCGACCTGCTCGGCGCGAAGCTGCTTGCCGGCGGTCACGACCTCTTTCTTGAGGAAGCCGATATCTTTCGAGAAGAGCGCCATCGGCCCCTTCTTCTTCAGGCCTTCGACCTTGCCCAGAAATTCGGAGACGGTCATCGCCTGAGCCGAAACGGGCGCCGCGACAAGCAGCAGCGACAACACATATTTACGCATACAAAACCCCTCCCCGGGTGTTCAGATTTAATCAGGCGCCTTGCGGCGCGGGGCCGGCGATGCCGCCGCGCGGCTTGCGCGTGGTCGGGATCGACGAGCCGGCGGCGGGCACCCGGGTCGCCTTGTTGTTGGGATCCTCGCGGCCGATATCCTCGCCCTTTACCGCCTTCTTGATTTCGTCGCCGGTCAGCGTCTCATATTCCAGCAAGGCGTTGGCGAGCGCGTGGAGCTCGTCGATATGGTCGGAGAGCAATTGCTTGGCCCGCTCGTGCGCGCCCTCAATGATCCGCTTGATCTCGGCGTCGATCAGTTGCGCGGTTTCGTTGGACATCCGGATCGGGCGGTTGGCCGAATAACCGAGATAGGTCTCGCCCTCGGCCTCGGCATATTCGAGCGGGCCGAGCTTGTCGGACATGCCCCAGCGTGTGACCATGTCGCGCGCCAGGCTGGAGGCGTAAGAAATGTCGGACGACGCGCCCGACGAGACCTTGTCGTAACCGAAGATCACTTCCTCGGCGACGCGGCCGCCCATCGAGACCGACAGGTTCGCGTACATCTTGTCGCGATGGTACGAATAATTGTCGCGCTCGGGCAGCCGCATGACCATGCCCAAAGCGCGGCCGCGCGGGATGATCGTCGCCTTGTGGATCGGGTCGGACGCGGGCTCGTGGATCGCGATCACCGCGTGGCCGGCCTCGTGATAGGCGGTCATGCGCTTCTCGTCCTCGGTCATCACCATCGATTTGCGCTCGGCGCCCATCATGACCTTGTCCTTGGCGTGCTCGAACTCGCTCATCGCGACCAGCCTCTTGCCGATCCGGGCGGCAAGAAGCGCGGCCTCGTTGACGAGATTGGCGAGATCGGCGCCCGAGAAACCGGGTGTGCCGCGGGCGATGACGCGCGGATCGACGTCGGGCGCGAGCGGCACCTTCTTCATGTGGACGAGCAGGATCTTCTCGCGGCCCTCGATGTCGGGGCGCGGCACCATCACCTGGCGGTCGAACCGGCCGGGGCGGAGTAACGCGGGGTCGAGCACGTCGGGGCGGTTGGTCGCGGCGACGATGATGATGCCCTCATTGGCCTCGAAGCCGTCCATCTCGACCAGCAACTGGTTCAAGGTCTGCTCGCGCTCGTCATTGCCGTTGCCGAGCCCCGCGCCGCGATGGCGGCCGACCGCGTCGATCTCATCGATGAAGACGATGCAGGGGGCGTTTTTCTTGGCCTGCTCGAACATGTCGCGGACGCGGGACGCGCCGACGCCGACGAACATCTCGACGAAGTCCGAACCCGAAATGGTGAAGAAGGGCACCCCAGCCTCTCCGGCGATCGCGCGCGCCAGCAGGGTCTTACCCGTGCCCGGCGCGCCGATCAGCAACGCGCCCTTGGGAATCTTGCCGCCCAATTTGGCGAACTTGGTCGGGTCCTTGAGGAAATCGACGATCTCCTCCAGCTCCTCGCGCGCCTCGTCGATGCCTGCGACGTCGGCGAAGGTGACCTTGCCGTGCTTCTCGGAGAGCAATTTGGCCTTCGACTTGCCGAAGCCCATCGCGCCCGAGCCGGCATTCTTCTGCATCTGGCGCATGACGAAGAAGGCGATGCCGAGGATCAACAGGAACGGCAGCGACTGGTAGAGCAGGATCAGCCAGACGCTGGTCTGCTGCTCGGGCTGGCCGTCGAACGCGATGCCGCGCTCGCGCAGCCGCGTCGTCAGGCCCGGATCGGGGACGATGTTGGTGCGGAACGCCTCGCCATTGGCCAATTTGCCCGAAATCGCCTCCTTGCCGATCACGACCTGAGCGATGCTGCCGTCATCGACCCGCTTGGAGAATTCGGAATACGGCATCGCGCCCTTGGCCGCGCTCCTCCCGCCGCCGTCGACAATCTGCACGAACAAGACGAGCGCGAGCAATATGCCCGCCCAGATGAAGAGGCTCTTCATCCACGGATTGCCGCCGCCCGTGCCGCCGCTGTGGGGTTCCTTGTCGTCGCTCATCGTTCAATCGCCTGCTGTGCTCGCCCTAAATAGGGATTTCGGCGGGGCTGACAATGTGCCGGGACGCGTGAACGTCCGATGGACAAGACGGCAAGCCTGCTAGCGAGGCGTCCGCTCTTCCCGGCGGGGCGGGGCGGGGCTTAGCCGCCAGCATGCGCCGGGGCGGGCGATGACGCCGGCGAGGGTGGCGGTCTGGCCGGATTCCAGCGCGGTCAGGAGGCCTTCGACGTCGCCGGGCTCGCGGCCCGAGATCGCGGCGACGGCGCGTTTGAGCAGGCGGCGGCGCAGCGCGCGGGGGAGATCGGCGGGGTCGATCGTCCAGCCGTCTTCGGTCTCGCTGCACCACAGGATCTCCGCCTTGGCGGCGGCCCAGTCGAGGGCCGCGTCGGCCTCGGCGAGCGCGGCCGCGCTGCGGGCCAGGCGGGCGGGCTCGAATTGCGGGTTTTGGGCGAGGAAGGCACGGATCGCGACGCGGTCGAAGCGGGGGTCGCCGTTCGAAGGGTCCGAGGCGGGGGTGAGGCCGGCGGCGGCGACGATGCCGGCCAGCTCCAGGCGGGTCCAGCCGAGCAAGGGGCGGACGATGCTCAGCGCGGGGCCTTCGGCGCGGAGCGAGCGGATCGCGGACAGGCCGGCGAGGCCGGCGCCGCGCTGGAGCCGCATCAGGATGGTCTCGGCCTGATCGTCCCGATGGTGCGCGGTCGCGAGCGCGGCGATGCCGCTCCCCTCCGCCCAGCCGCGCAAGGCGGCGTAGCGGGCGCGGCGCGCCTCGCCCTGCAGGCCGTCGCCGCCGGTGGGGACCGCGACCTTGAGAATGTTGTGCGGGCAGCCGAGCCGCTTGCAGAGCGCGGCGACCGCTTCCGCCTCGGCGGCGCTTTCGGGGCGAAGGCCGTGATCGACCGTCGCGGCGGCGACATGTCCCGGCCAGGCGGCGCCGGCGAGCAGCAGCAAGGCCAGGCTATCGGGGCCGCCCGAAACGGCGACGCCGAGCCGGGCGGGCGCGCCGACGAGCGCCTCATAGTCGCGGCGGAAGCGGACGATTTGGTGGGCGAGAGGGGCGAGCGGCTCCATGCGCCGCTCTTACGGCCAAGCCGGGCAAAGTTAACGCGAAAATAAGGATGCGGCCTTAACCATCAAAAGCGGTGGGGACCGACAGCGATTGCAACGAGGCGGCCCCCTATGCGTTTGTTAACGCCATGAAAGTCCTAAATTTTCGCAAGAGCGACGCGCCGCCGATGCCCGCGCATCAGGCGCGGATCGACGCGATCCAGGCGGCGGCGCGCGCGCAATCGGCGCCGGCCGAGCCGCGGACGTTGTTCCGCGAGCCCGCCAAGCCGGCGCTGGCGCCGAGCGGCGACCCGGTCGCCGTCCGGCTCGAGGAGGAGATTCGCTACGCGCGGCGGCTGGTCGAGGCGGCGGGCGACGCGCTGGCCGGCGATTCGCTTGTGCTCCACCGCCACCAGCTGACGCTGCAAGGCTTCGACATCATCGCCCAGATGCTCGGGCATCTCGCCTCGGTAGCGGGGGCGGAGGACCGCGACGAGGCGATCGCCCGGATCGGAATGACCGACCTGCGCGCGCGACTGTCGCGGTCGAGCAAGAGCGTCGGCGAGACCGGGACGATGGCCGGACTGCAACGATCGGACGCCAATCCGTTCTCGGATTATTGAGGCCGCTCGCTCCGACCCCTCCGGCATTGCCAGCGCGTACGGGCGCGCTAGTCTGACGGGATGACCAAGCTCTCCG
>Ga0136617_10007048_pt1 | contig 10027 bp, 12 predicted proteins | sample AntDrymUQ3222106_2_FD_129672 | JGI IMG/M metagenome (GOLD analysis project Ga0136617, IMG submission 129672) | Polar desert sand microbial communities from Dry Valleys, Antarctica - metaG UQ322 (21.06) | ecosystem: Environmental > Terrestrial > Soil > Desert | place: Antarctica: Dry Valley... | reverse complement strand
TGAGGTCGGCAGCGCGGTGTGGGGGGCATGATGCCCGCATGTGCGCTGCCTTCGACTTCGCTGCCTATCGCGCCGCCTTCGAGGCCAAGGACGTGCCGGCGTGGCTGGCGTTCTATGCCGACGACGCGCAGTGGGCGGAGTACCGCCACACTGACCCGCCGCGCGCGCCTAACGTCATGCGCGGCAAGGCTGAGATCGGCGCGTTCCTCGAGCGCGTCGCGGCGATGCCGCTGACGATCGAGCTGTCCCGCGAGGTGGTCGCCACCGACCGCATCGCCTTCGCCTGCCTGGTCACGCTCGACGACGGCAAGCAGATTCTGGAGCACGTCATCGCCGACCTGCGCGATGGCCTGATCGTGCACCACGTCGACGTGGAGGCCTGGGATTGACTTGAGGTGACCGGGTCCGGCGTCAACCGGTCCGTCACACGATCGGCAGGCATCGTCGCAGTCGGGACGGGATCAGCCCGGCCGATTCGTTTAAGGAGAGCGACCATGATCAAGTTCGTCATTGAGAGAGAGATCGAGGGGATCGGCGGCGCGTCAGCCGCGGAGCTGCAGGCGATCTCGCAGAAGTCCTGCGGCGTGCTGGACGAGCTGGGGACCGAAGTCCAGTGGGTGCACAGCTACGTGACCACGGACAAGATCTACTGCGTGTACAACGCCACTTCCGAAGATCTCGTACGCGAGCATGCCCGACGGGGCGGATTCCCGGCCGACAGCGTCGCTCCCGTCCACGCGCTGATCGACCCGGTCACCGCTGAGGGCTGACTCAGCTGCGGGACGGGAGGACGATCACCCCATGGGTACGGTGATCCACCTGCTCGGTGTCCCGCGCGTGCTGCGCGATGGCCGGGCCCAACAGGCTCCACGCGGTAACAGGCGTGGGGCCTGTTGGCGTACCTGCTGCTGACCGGACACCCCGTCTCGCGACGGCGCCTGTGCTCCCTGCTGTTCGCTGAGGCCGACGATCCGCTCGCGACTTTGCGCTGGAATCTCACCGTGCTCAGGCGGCTGCTCGGCGACCCCGAATCCCTGCGTGGGGATCCGCTGGCGTTCGGATCGAGCTCGGAGGTTGTGGCCGATGTGCAGGTCATGGTCTCGGGGACCTGGGCAGAGGCGGAATCCGTCGGAGGACTCGGCTTAGAGCTGTTGGAGTCGATGTCGTTTCCGTCCTGCCCGTCGTTCGAGGTGTGGCTGGAGGCCGAACGTCGCCATCTGCGCGGCGCCACGGAGGCGATGCTTCACGAGACGGCGCTTTTGCGTCTCGCGGCGGGGGACGCGTCTCGTGCGGCTGACCTGGCGGGGCATCTCGTCCGGCTGAATCCGTACGAGGAAAACTTCCAGGCCCTGCTGGTACGGGCTCTTGCGGCATCTGGTGCTGGGGTGGCCGCCGCACGGCAGGCGGCCGCGTGCCGTGAACTGTTCCGGCGGGAGCTCGGAGTCGAGCCTGGTCCAACGCTCGCTGCGGCGGCTGCGACGGTGACGGCCACACCCACAGCGATGGCCGCCACTGGTCCGGGAGCGGTCGTGGCGTTGATCGATGCTGGATCAGCCGCGGTTGGTTCTGGGGTGCTCGATGCTGGGTTGCAGTGCCTGCGCCGTGCGGTCGTCGACGCTCGGGCATTGACCGATGCTGGGCTTCAGGCCCGCGCCTTGGTCGCGTTGGGTGGTGCGCTGGTGCATGCCGCGGTGGGTCGCGACGAGGAGGGTGCGACGTCTCTTCATGAGGCGCTTGCGACGGTGTCGGAGGGCGGCCGGTTTGCGGGTGTGGTGGCTGAGGCGAGCCGGGAGCTGGGGTACGTCGAGTTCCTGCGCGGGCGCTATGACCGGGTCGAGGTCTGGCTCGACCGGGCCGAGGCCGCCGCCGGCTCGGACGCATCTGAACGGGCACGAATCCTGACCGTCCGGGGCAGCAGCATGAGCGACATCGGACGGTACGGGTCGGCCTTGCGTACCTTGCAGCAGGCGATCGCGCTTTCTGCTGATGACTGCGGGGGAGCGTCACGCGACCTGCGCTGACCTCCTTCTCCCAGAACGCCGTCTCGAACTCCTGCCAATGCTGGAGGTACGCAGCCTCGGCCTCGTTGTCCTTGAGCGCCAAGCGCTGAAAGACGAAATTCTTGATGAGGTCCGCTGCAGTCAATGGCGTACCTCGGGCGTTGAGAGTCTCGAAGATCTCCTGCGCGTCCTCGTCGGCCGCAAGCTGGATGACCACCATCTGCAGCACCACCGCACCGAGAAAATGCGGGCTGCCTACTTTGCCGGTGATCACCATCCGATCAGCTTGGCGCTGAACGTCCTCCCACAAGGGAGTCCACTGCCTCTCGAGCGACCACACGTACGGGCGTTGGAAAAGCGGCACCAACAATTGCAGGGGCGCGAAGAACACGTCGTGCGGCGTACGGACCCGGGTCTCCATCAATGCTCCCTCGTGAAACGAACGGCGGCGGTCCGACGCACAGATCGCATCTCACAGCCCGGGAGGACCTCGTACGGTTCACGCCGATTCCAGGCATGAGACCTTGGGACGCTGGCTGTCCTCACAACGTACGTTCGGCGCTGCCGCGCGCGGTGCTGGCGAAGGGCGGACGGGTACGCCGCGGGCAGCCAGGTTGGCTGCTCAAGCCTTGAGGGTGAGATCCGCCACCGGCTCTTCACGAGTCGCCAGGGTCCATGGTCAGTGCCCTGACAACCAGGCTTGCAACTCGTCGAATGTTTGTCGCTTAGGTGTGGGCTAGGCGGGATGGTCGCGACGGCCATCCTGGCCGCAACCTGCTACTTCGGCTTGAGCGGGCCGGGTACGGTCAGCCACCACTGGAATAGGCCGTCAGTATCGGTGCTCGTAAGGGCGGCAGCGAGCAGGATGGTCTCGCCCTTGTTGGTCCAATCCAGGCTCGCACGGAAGCCGTCTGTGTAGCAGTAGTAGTGGCCCCGGATCGTACTGGCGGGGTCGCCTTCCTGGTTCCACCCGCTCATGGCTGGCGGGCGTGCGCAGTCGGTCCCCTGGAAGCTCTGAAACTCGTGCCGGGCCTTGAGGTGCTGCTCTAGAGCCCAATGGTCGTGCTCCTGGTAGGCGTATATTGCCGAGGGCAGAATCGCTGGCGGGGCGACATAGCCGGTTGGCCGACAGATCACCGAGGCCTTGCTGTACTCAGTGAAGTCGGTGTTCGCCCTGCAGCTTCCGACGTTCACGAGATTGGCACGCAGCCGATCGACCAGAGCCTGCTGAGCTGCCGAAAGGGCGAGCCGACCAGACACGGGCTCGCTGAGCCCACTGGTGACGCCGCTTCGGTCGACGGCGTACACGACGTAGGTGTGCGTCAGTCTGTCGTCGAGGACGTCGGTGGCCTTGGTGCCCCTGCCGGCAAACACACGGATGGAGCTATCCCGGGTGACGACGTAATGGTCTGCCCTAGGCACGGCGTCCCATGACAGCAGCACCGACTCGGAAGTGCCGGCCGCTTTCACGTTGGTCGGCGTGGCAAGGATGGTCGGCTTGGGGTCGCTGCGGCTGGCGAGGAATGCGGCGGTGCCGAAGCCGGCGAGCAGGATCGCGACGACAGCAACGATGGGCACGGGCAGTGGCCATCGAGGTCCTGACCGCGGCCAGCGTTGCGCGAACGAATACGTGAATCCCGTTCTGCCGTCCGCGATGCCGGTTATCTCATCGGTCGCGGCGTCGGGCTGGTGGTCGCGGATGGTGTCCCCCATGCGGTCCACGACGACGGTCTTGTCTTCAGCAGCGGCACCAAGCTTGGCGTCGAGAGCCCTCTGCGTGGACTGCTTTGGCACCTCTACGGGAATCCCGCCGGTCCACCGAGCGGCGCCCGCCGCGACCACGCTCTTGGGCTCACCGAGCACGCTGGCGGTCACTTGCAGCATGTCGGACACAACCCGCTCCACCAGAGGCATCCGGCTGGAACCTCCGGCGAGGTAGACGGCGGCCATCTGGTCGGGGCGCTGACCGGTCCGGCGGATCGTTTCGGCCAACTCTCGGGCGGTGGCTTCGATCCGCGGCCGCAGCACCGATTCGATCTCGTCACGGGTGAGCTGCAGCGGCACTCCGACTATCGACTCAGTGTCGAGGGTCACCGACGCGTACCTCGACAGATCTTCCTTGGCCCGCCGTACCTCTCGGTAGAGATCCTCACCGGCCCTCCGCCAGCGCACGTCTGGCGGGGCCTGAAGGGACTCCCACACGTATGGGTCGCGGCCAGCAAGCAGCTGACCGACGTGCGTGTACAGCAGTGCGTCGAAGGATTCGCCGCCCGTGCCGTCGAGCCCGCCCAACGCGCGGACGGAGAAGCCCTTTTGGTCGGCGGCGAGCACGGTGGTGTCGAAGGTGCCACCGCCAAGGTCGTAGACGGCCACCTGCGCGCCGACCGGCAGCTGCCCATGGCCGGCGAAGTACAACGCGGCAGCCACCGGCTCGGGAACCAGCCGCGGTGGATGTGCCACGACCGGGATCCCGAGCCCGGCAATGCCTGCCGCCGTCTGCAGACCCCCCCGCCGGCGTTCCCCCCAGCGGGCGGGGTACGTCAGCCGTACCTCGTCAGGCCGGCCGCCCTGCCGCCGCATTGCCTCAGCCGCGACATGTCGCAGCACCGCGGCAACCGCGTCGACGACAGCGATCCGATGACCGCCGAGCAGCAGTGGCGCAACCTCACCGAGGAGTCGCTTGGGCGACCGTTCCCAGCGCTCGGGGGCCAGCCGCGACTGCCGTTCCGCCGAGGTCCCCACCACGAGAGCGCCGCTGCCATCGAGCCACACCCCCGAGGGGAGCGCGCGGACGCCGTCGACGTCGATCAGCTCGACCCTGCCGTTCTCGGCAATCGCGACGGTGGTGTACGACGTGCCGAAATCGATCGCCAGCACCCAGCCCGCCACCGTCAGCTCCGCCTCCACCCAGGACTGGCGGCACACCCTTTCACAGGTGATCTGTGCCTATGCCGCCGCAAGGCACCAGGAGGTCGCTCACCCGAATGAGGCACGTCGATACCCAACCGCGACGAGTCGGGTTGACGCAAGGCAAGTAGAGGACCCCCACGGTACGTGATTCAGGAGGCGACGAGCCTTCCACGAGGAGCAGCGGCGGTTCGTCGGTGACGCATCAAACGAGCTGCGCAGCCCACTGGCGACCATGCTGATCCAGCTCGAGATCGCGCCGGCCCACCCGGCCGACACCGAATGGGTGCCGGTGGCGCAGAACATGCACCGCGAGGGCATCCGGCTCGACCAGCTGGTGGATCAGTTGCCTGCGCCGAGGTCCACGTACGGTTGCCGCTCGGCACACCAGAACCCCGCGATCTACGCTCTGTCGATGCCAATTGACCCCACCACCCGGTCGCTCGAACAGCAGGTCGAGACAAGCCACGACCAATGGCTGCATGGCGCTTCGGTCACGCTGCGACCCGCCACGGCCGAGGACATCGGGGAGCTGGTCCGGATCAGGACGACGCCCGAGGTGTACGCGCGGTGGCGCGGCGCGCAGGACATGGCGGCTGACGTTGCCGAGGACCTCGCCGACGCCGATGTCCACCTGTACGTGATCATCCACGGTGACCGGGTGATCGGCGCGATCCAGTGGGGCGAGGAAACCGAGCCGGACTACCGGCACGCCAGCATCGACGTCTACCTGGACCCAGCCGTGCACGGTCGTGGCCTGGGCACCGACGCGGTCCGCACCATGGCCCGCCACCTGATCGTCGATCGCCGCCATCACCGGCTGGTGATCGATCCCGCGGCGGACAACGAGCCTGCCATCAGGTCATATACCAAGGTCGGCTTCCGTCCGGTCGGCATCATGCGCAATTACGAGCGCGGGCCGGACGGCAGCTGGCATGACGGTCTGCTGATGGACCTGTTGGCCGAAGAGCTCGTCGTCTGATTCCGTTGCCGCGTGAGCCAGCGGGGCGCTCTGACAGGATGAGCAGGCGCATGAACCTGCACAAGAATCAGCCCACCAAGCCCGCGCGGAGCATGGCCGTGCAACGTGCGGGCTGGCTCATCGGTGGGCTGGTCGCCATCTTCGGTGCGGCAATCCTGTTGCTCTGGACCGCGGTTTCGTGCTCAGCGCCGAGTACGCGACGCCCACTGGGCATCAGCTGATGCTGGTAACCCTCACGGCTGGCGCGCTGGCCAGCGGCATCAGAGCGCTCTGGCAGTCCATCCGGGGGACTAACCCGGCCACGGCCCTACGTCCGCTGCTGCTGGCCGCGCTCGCCATGCTCATCTGGTTTGGCCTCGCCCCGTTGTAGTCCAGGCTCGGAAGCAGGATCCCGCGACCGGCGAATCGCGCCCACATACACCGCGACCGTCACGAGTACGGCGCCAGCCACCACCTCGGGGGTCACCGGTTCGCCGGCGAGGAGGGCGCCCAGCGCGACAGCCATAACCGGCATCAAGGCCAGCGAATACACCGTTGCGGACGCAGTCCAGCGTCCGATCAAGAACAGGATCAGGTAGAACGAATGCCTCGGCTTTGATCGATCAGCTTGACCTGCTCGCCGTCGAAGCTGAACGCTTCAAGCTCCCCGCGCGTCACCACCCCACCGGATTTCTCGGCCAGTGAGGCGACGTACGCCATCGCGGCGTGACGTACCGCGAGCTCGTCAATCACCCTTGAGTTCCACCGTAGATCCACAGCTCAAGTGCTTGGACTTCGGACTGTCACAGCTGCGCGTTAGCGTGCAACACATGGCAGCGAGTGAGTTGCGCGAGATCGCCGAGGGGCATCTGCGAGCTGCGCTGGGCCCGACGGCAGAGTTCCGTGACCAGCAGTTCACGGCCATCGAGGCTGTGGTCAGCCGCCGCGGCCGGACGCTCGTGGTGCAGCGCACCGGCTGGGGAAAGAGCGCTGTCTATTTCATTGCCACGAGGATGCTGCGCGACCGTGGCTCCGGGCCGACGTTGATCATCTCGCCCTTGTTGGCTCTGATGCGAGACCAAATCGACATGGCGTCTCGGCTGGGGCTTCGCGCTCAGACGATCAACAGTTCTAACCGCGAGGCCTGGACAGCAGTTGAAGAGGACCTGCTCAAGGACCGCGTAGACGTTTTGATCATCTCGCCGGAGCGCCTTCACAACGAGGACTTCCGTGTCCGCCTGCTGGAGCGCGTGGCGCGAGCAACGGCCCTGTTCGTCGTGGATGAGGCTCACTGCATCAGCGATTGGGGACACGACTTCCGCCCCGACTATCGCCGTATTCCGCGGGTGCTGGAGTTCTTACCCCCGTCGGTGCCGGTGCTGTGCACAACTGCCACAGCGAACGACCGGGTAGTTGCTGATATTTCGCAGCAGTTGGGCGACGAACTCGTTCTCCTCCGCGGTTCGTTGGATCGCGAGAGTCTCCGTCTTCACGTACATCGTCTCGACAGCCAGGCGGCACGACTTGCCTGGTTGGCAACGTGGCTCCCCACCCTGCCGGGAAGCGGGGTGATCTATTGCCTCACGATTGATGACACCCGCCGCGTTGCCGGCTGGTTGACTTCGCGGGGGATCAGTGCGGCCGCCTATTCCGGCGACACCAAGAACGTAGGCAGGCTCGAGATCGAGGCTGCGCTTCGCGAGAATCAGCTCAAGGCCGTGGTCGCGACGTCGGCGCTCGGGATGGGCTACGACAAACCTGACCTAGGATTCGTCGTCCACTTTCAGTCACCGAACTCACCGATCGCGTACTACCAGCAGGTTGGTCGCGCCGGGCGTGCGCTCGATCAAGCTGAGGCGATCCTCCTGATTGGCAGTGAGGATCAGGAGATTTGGGACTATTTCACCAGCACTGCATTCCCGCCACAACACGATGCCGAGGCAGCCGTACGACTGCTGGAGGCGAGTGACCACCCGCTGCGGATGACGGAGATCGAGAGAGCCCTCAACGTCAGGCCGACTCGCCTCAAGAGCATGCTGAAGCTACTCGAGGTCGAAGGCGCCATCATGAAGTCCGATTCTGCTTGGCAGCGATCAGTACGTCCCTGGACGTTCGACCGAGACAGGGTCGAGAGGGTCACTCAACAGCGGATCATCGAGCAGGATCAGATGCGCGCGTACGCCGTAACCGACGAGTGCCGGATGAAGTTTCTACGCGAGCGCCTCGACGACCCGGCGGCGGTCGCCTGCGGGAGGTGCGACAACTGCGTAGGTGAGAAATTCACTGCCCCCTTGGCAGTCGAGCTTGTCGCGTCCGCTGCTGATTTCCTCCGCCGCCAACCGGTCACGATCGAGCCTCGGGTCTACTGGCCGGCGGGCTCCGGCAGCAGCCGGATCTCGGCGGACTGTCGACTAGAACCTGGCCGTGCCTTGAGCACCCTTGGTGACGGCGGCTGGGGGAGTCAAGTCTGGGAGTACAAGCAAGGCGGGATGCCATTTCCGGATTCCCTGATCGACGCCTTGGCTCACCTCGTCCATAAGTGGGCTCCAGATCCCACGCCGCAGTGGCTGACGTACGTGCCGACTCTGCGAACGGACCGCCCCTTCGTGCCGGATCTGGCGAAGCGACTTGGAGTCCGACTCTCTATTCCTGTGGTCGGCTGCGTCAGCAAGATAAGGCACACGCAACCGCAGAAACTCATGGAGAACAGCTCACAGCAGTTCAGCAATATCAACGGCGCATACCTCGTTCAGCCGCCAGTGCCGCCGGGGCCCATGCTCCTGGTGGATGACGTAGTTGACTCAAGGTGGACTATGACGGTGATTGGTGCCGCGCTCCGAGAAGCCGGAAGCGGCCCTGTGTTCCCCGTGGCTCTTGCCAAGGCGAAGGGGTGAGCGTGCCAGCGTCCACGCTCGCGACCATTTCATTGACGACACGCATGCTTCCGGCCCAGGTCAAGCCGCTGGCCGCGCGGGAGTTCTGGCCCCTGGCGCGGCGGATGGATCCGGCAAAGATGCTCGGCCTGGACGTAACGGAGCTAGCGCGTGAGGCTGGTCTGGCGCTCGGGGAGGCTGAGCGAGTGCTCCAGCTGCTCGACCGGGTCACCGCGGTGGCGCTGGCTCTGGAGCGGCTTGAGCAAGCGGGCATATGGACACTCACACCTGAGGATGACGGCTATCCAGCCCGACTTGTCGAGCGCCTAGGGGATTCCGCTCCGCCTCTCTTGCATGGTGTAGGTGAGGTAAGGCTCCTCGATGGGCCCGGTCTTGGCATTGTGGGTTCGAGAGATGTGACTCCTGATGGTGCCGCGGTAGCCCGACAAGCTGCCGAACAGGCTGCGCAGGGCGGCTGGTCGGTCGTTTCAGGTGCCGCCCGTGGCGTCGATCAGCAAGCGATGTCATCCGCTTTTGACGCCGGCGGTGCTGTTATCGGCGTCTTAGCTGAGGCGCTGTCGCGGGTAGTTCGTCGGCCCGATTTTCGCAAGGCTGTCTTGGACGGCAACGTCGTCTTCCTCACCCCATACGCGCCCGAGGCGGGCTTCAGTCCGGCCAATGCGATGGGCAGAAACAAGGTCATCTACGCGCTTTCACACAGGGTCTTGGTTGTGTGCTCTGACAAGGACAAGGGCGGAACGTGGGCTGGCGCCACTGAGGCGCTTCGGGCCGGATGGACGGATGTTGTTGTGTGGCATGGGCCGGGTGAAGGGCCAGGCAACACGGCACTCGCCGCCCGAGGAGCTACGGCGGTGAATGACCTGACAGGTCTCCTGGCCACAAAGTCACTAGCGTTGCAGGTCACGAAAGCGCACGCCGACCAACTCTCGCTGGACGTGTAGTCGGCCTTGGCACTACGGGGCTCGGCAGCGCTGATCTCAGCGGTAGGTGAAAGCCTTCTCGTGGACTGACCCAGCGGCGCGAGCACGACACGTGCGTCAGCCGACTCGGAGTAGAGAAACAGCGACGGTTCTCCCGAGCGATGCGCTCCGCCGTCTCTGGCGGCACAGGGGTCACGGCTCTACCGTCGGAACGCTTCCGAAGTCAGACCGCGTACCGCTCGATTCCCTGTCGGTCGCCCATGCCGAGGGCCGGGACGCAAACTGGGCAATGAGGGTTGCGCTCAACGCGTATCGGCACTATGCGATTGTCCAAGGCGTTGAAAT
>Ga0136617_10007047_pt1 | contig 10027 bp, 11 predicted proteins | sample AntDrymUQ3222106_2_FD_129672 | JGI IMG/M metagenome (GOLD analysis project Ga0136617, IMG submission 129672) | Polar desert sand microbial communities from Dry Valleys, Antarctica - metaG UQ322 (21.06) | ecosystem: Environmental > Terrestrial > Soil > Desert | place: Antarctica: Dry Valley... | reverse complement strand
GTCGCCGCTGCGCATCGCGCCGTCGGCAGCGTTCCGCGGGACAACGCCGCCGCAGCGGCCAGGCAACCGCAGCGGTGGTGGATGCCGCTCGCTGCCGCGGCTGCAATCGGCGCAGTCGCAGTGGCCGTACTGCAAGTCACGCCACCTCGAGAGCTCGTCGTCGCGCGGTCAGCATCCGAGGTCACTCTACCCATCACCCCCTTACGCGAAGCACCCGCCGCAACCAAGGCTCCGCAACCTGGCGAGGGCGCGCAAAAGTCGGAGCAAACCGCCGTTGCAACAGTTCCGTCCCGCGATCAACGCGGAGTCGCGCCCGAGCAGCGGAGTGCGAAGCGAAGTCAGGAGCAGGAACTCGAAGGAAATGCGCCTCGTGATGCGCCCCGGCGCCTAGTCCCCGCTGCGCCTCCACCGGCAGACCGCGACCAAGGCACCGGTGAATCGGGCTCGGTCGCAAGCAGTCGTGGAGAGGCTATTGCCGAATCGTCGGCACGAAGCGACGCGGCTACGGCATCTGCACCTGCAGCCGAGCTCGCATCACCGTCTACTGCCGTGGCTGCGCCGCCTCCCGGACGCCCGGCCATCGCTTCTGCAGCGCCCGCGCCAATGGAATCCTCCGAGCCTGCACCACCCAATCCCGTGGCCTCACCGCCGCCGCCGCAACAGCCGCTAAGGGAACAAGCGCAGCGGCAACTGGCGATGCGCGACCAAGCGCGCGAAAGCCAAGCACTCGGCGCGGCGGCAAATCGCGCAGAATCCGCGCCGCTCGCAAAAACCGATGTCACACCCGAGGAAGCCCGCGCAAGCGCAAACGATCCCGACACCTGGATCGTGCGCATTCGTCGCCTGCGCGACGAAGGCCAAACGAGCGCGGCCATCAAAGAGCTCGCGGCGTTTCGCGCGACGGTAGCGGACGCCGAGCAACGCGTGCCGTCCGATCTGCGCGAATGGGCTGCAACCGTCGCCCGGTAGTTCTATGCATCACCCGCGACTGTTGCTCGCGCGGCTCCAAGCATGGCTCTGCCTGCACTCATCCCTTCGCGGTTCTCACGAAGCGAGCGCAGCAGCTTCTTGATCGGCGCCGGCAACGCCGCGCCATGCGCATCCGCAGGAGACAGCCACACGAACCCGGGAGCCTCGGCGCGTCCTGGCCACTCGCTGACACCGACGCGACACGGATGCAACGTCAGCGCATAGTGCGTGAACCCATGCGCGATCGTTGGCAGCTCTTGGCAGAGTGTCGCCTCGACTGCGAAACGAGTACGCAGACTCACTCCGATGTCTGCGTCCAGCGGCAACTCCGGGAAACTCCACAAGCCGCCCCAGATGCCGTTCGCCGGCCGTTTTTCCAGGAGAATTTCGCCGCCGCGTTCGATCAACAACACGCGAACCGCACGCTGCGGAAGTGGTTTGCGCGGGCGCGGCGCTGGTAATTCGTTCACCCGGCCCTCTCGCAACGCGGCGCAGTCAGCGCGGACCGGGCAGATGCCGCACTTGGGTTGCTTCCGTACGCAAACGGTCGCGCCCAAATCCATAAGGCCCTGCGTATAGACTTCGAGGTCGCGCGCGGGAAGCATCGCGTGCGCCGCTTGCCAGAGGCGCGCTGCAACCTTCGGCGCGCCCGGATATCCCGCGATTGACCGGTGACGCGCGAGCACGCGTTTGACGTTGCCATCGAGAATCGCCTCGCGGGCGCCGAATGCCAGCACGGCAATCGCGGCGGCGGTCGACCGGCCGATGCCGGGAAGCGCGGCCAGCGATGCGGCGTCCGGCGGAAATTCGCCGCCGTACCGCGAAACGACCTCTTGCGCGGCGGTGTGCAGGTGGTGCGCTCGGCGGTAATAGCCGAGGCCGCTCCAGCATTCGAGAACGCGTTCGCGCGACGCGCTGGCTAACGCGTGCACGTCGGGGAACGCTTGGAGAAACGCCCGGTAATAGGCCATCACGACCGTCACCTGCGTTTGCTGCAGCATGACCTCGGAGAGCCAGATTCGGTACGGATCGCGCGTGTTCTGCCAAGGCAGATCGTGCCGGCCCTGAGCGCGCTGCCAAGCGATCACGCGTTGCGCAAATTCTCCAGCGCCAAGCGGAAAACTAGAACTCATCTCAAAATCCAGCAACGGCGTTTCCCCCTCACCTAACCCTCTCCCCGCTGGGGAAGAGGGAACGCAAGCTCCCTCTCCCGCTTGCGGGAGAGGGTTGGTGTGAGGGGACCAAGCGATTTTGAGATAGGTTCTAGGCTCAGCGCATTCCAAGCCTTTGTCTCGCCTTTGCGGCAGCCTCGGATTGCGGATACTTGACGATCAACTCTTCGAGCGTGCGTCGCGCGATCGCGTTGTCGGCGAGCTCCGATTGCGCCGACGCGATATTGAGCAACGCGTCGGGGATTTTTTGACTGTCCGGATAGTTCAGAATCAACTGTCGCTGCGCGGAGATCGAGGCGCGGTAGTCTCGGCGTGCGAATTGTGCATTGCCGATCCAATGTTGCGCCGAAGGTGACAACGGACTGCGCGGCCAGGCTTTGACGAACGCAGTAAAGCTGGCGATCGCGGAGGGAAAATCGCCACGCTTGAACTGGTCGAGTGCAGCATCGTAGGCGCGCTGCTCCGCCGCGGCGTTGGCCGCGGCTCCAGTTGCCGGCGCCGCGGGACCGGGCACCGGAACCGCAGGACCGGGCACCGGAACCGCAGGACCGGGCACTGGAACGGAGACGGGGGGCGCGACACTCGGCGGCGGCGGCAACACTGCTGCTGGACCCGGTCCGGGCGGTATTGCCGCGTCCGCTCCGCTGCTCGCCGCAACCGGGACGGTCTCCAATCGGCGCAAGCGCGAATCGATGTCGACGTAAAGGTCGCGCTGGCGCCGCTGCGCTTCGCTGATTTCGTAGCTGACCACTTCGAGCTGTCCGCGCAGCCTGGCCATATCGGTTTTCAGCGCCTCGAGACTATTCAAGAGCTCGACTAAGCCTTGGTTCTTGAGCTGCTGCTCGAGTCCGGAGATGCGTGCGTCAACGTCGCGTTGGAATTGCTCCAGGCGCTGGTTGGTCAGGGCGATTCGCTTGCGCGCTTCATCGTCGTCGAACAATGCGGCGTGCGCGCCGTGCGCCCCGCACATCAGCGCCAACAGCGCGCATGCAGCGGCTGCCGTGCGCGCCCGATAAACCGGGACTGACGAGCCCTGGGGTGTCACTCTCCGGCGTACAGCATGTCGGCGCGGCGGTTTTCCGCCCATGCAGCCTCATCGTGGCCCGCGTTCTTCGGCTTTTCCTTGCCTAAGCTCACGGTTTCGATTTGCGCGTCTTGCGCACCGAGCAACGTCAGCATCCGGCGCACCGCATCAGCCCGCTTCTGACCGAGCGCAATGTTGTATTCCCGCGATCCGCGCTCATCGGTGTTGCCCTGCATCGTCATTCGGGCATTGCGATTCGCAACAAGGTAGCGCGCATGCGCCTCGATCAGCGGTTTATATTGCTCCGAGACCGTGAAGCTGTCGAACTCGAAATACACACTCCGTTTGGACAAAATATTGTTCGGGTCGCGCAACGCACTGCTGGGGACGCCGCCCGCACCTGGCCCAGTAGGGGCCCCAGTGACACCGGAGCCGGGCACGCCGGTCGTTGCCGCGCCGGGTCGTCCGGGTTGGGGAGCTCCAGCCGTGCCGGGAGGCTTCTCCTCCACGGGAGCCTGTTGCGTCGGTTGCGTTGTACACCCCGCCAAGAACGCTGCGACAATGGCGGCGGTCAAAAGTTTACGCATGCAAACCTCCTGCGATTGGATTTTGTATTGCGTCGACGCGGAGCGCGGCGCAATTGCTATTGACGGGAGCGTTCGTGGCGGAATTCAAGGCCGGTTGAACGGACCCCATGCCGGTTCACGCACGGCGATGCTCGGCGCGACGAGCCGCTGCTTCACGCGACCGTCACTGCTGACCGCGGCCAATATACCACGGCCTCCGACCTCATTCGCATAGAGGACAAGCTTGCCGTTGGGTGCGAGGCTGGGACTTTCGTCCCCCGGACCGGCGGTCAAGACCTGAACCTGCCGCGTCGCAAAATCGTGCGACGCGATCTGGAAGCGACCGCCGTCGCGCTTCACGAAGACAAACCCCTTTCCGTCCGGAAACGGGCGCGGCGACACGTTGTACGAGCCGTCGAACGTCAGCCGCTCGACGGCGCCGCTGCCGAGCGTCAACCGATAGATTTGCGGGCTTCCGCCGCGATCCGACGTAAACAGAACCGCCTGTCCATCGGGCATGAAATACGCCTCGGTGTCGATCGCGGAGGAGGTCATGACGCGCTTCGCATCGCTGCCGTCGGCGTTCATGATGTAGAGCTGCGATCCGCCATCTTTGGTCAGCGTGACGGCAAGCCGACGGCTATCCGGCGACCAAGCGGGCGAGCTGTTGCTGCCGCGAAAATTAGCGACGGCCTGTCGCGTTCCGGTGCTCAAATTCTGCACATAGACGACCGGCTTCTTGCTCTCGAACGATACGTACGCGATGCGCGAGCCGTCGGGCGCCCAGCGCGGCGAGAGTAGCGGCTCGTTGGATGAAACGATCGTCTGCGGGTCATTGCCGTCGGCGTCGGCCACCAACAACTGGTAGCGAGATCCTGATTTGGTGATGTAGGCGATGCGCGTCGAGAACACGCCGGGGTCGCCGGTCAATTTTTCATAGATGACGTCGGCGATCTTGTGCGCGGTCGCGCGAAACTGGGTAGCGGTGACCGTGTAGATCATCGAAGCGAGGGGGATCTGCTTCACGACATCGACTAAGGCAAAGCGCACTTCGGTGCGGCCGTCGGGGAGAGGCCGCATCGTGCCGACGACGACGGCGTCCGCACCACGCCCGCGCCACAAGCCCGCCTGCACCTCTTCTGCGCGCACCGGTCGCGGCACGACGCCGGTGTAATCGACGAGCTTGAAGAGGCCGGAGCGCGACAAATCGGCTCCGACGATACCGGTGATGCCCAACGGAAACGCCGACTCACCCTCGAATGGAACGATCGCGATCGGAATCGCGCTACCGGCACCGCCGACGATCTCGATTGTGAGTTGCGCGCGCGCCACGCCTGCAAAGCCCAGCACTACTGCGACGAGCGCGAGAAAGAAACGGATCGGCGGGGGCATATCAGGATATGGAGTCCGCCGCTGCTTGCGCGGCGTTACGCTGTCGTTAAAGGCGACGCGCGTCTTCAAGAAGTGTATGAAATTCATGCCGATTATAGCGAGCCTCGTACGAATCGATTGACCCCGGGGATTGCGCTCTAGTTCCCGACGCCGCGTGAACGAGGCGAATCGTGCGTTCGAAACGTCAATGAACGGCGATCGCGGTCGCCAATCCGAACGCACTCGTGATTCGATCCGCAACTTTTCGCGCTTCATCCCGATCCTTGAATGGCCCGACGAACACGAAATAGCGACCGTTCGCTTCGCGCATCCTCGGGTCGACCTGCGCAGCACCGAGCTGACCTTGGACGTGCGCGACGAAATTCTGTGCGTTAGCGAAGTTCGCGAACACACCCAACTGTACGGCGAAGCCTCCGGCAACGTCGCGATCGATAGGCGCCGCCAAGGCGTGCGGGGGCGCCGGCGATGCGGCTGGCGACGACGCCCCAGCACGCAACGGCGTTGTCGTCACACCGGATTCAGGAGCGGACGCGATGGTTGTCACCGGAGGCAATGGCAACGCCGCCGTCAGAGTTCCCGCATTCGTCGGTACGAGCGCTTCCACTTCGACTTCGCCACTGCCTTTCGCCGCGATACCAACGCGATGTGCGGCCGCGTAGGTGAGATCGATAATCCGGCCGTGCAGGAAGGGACCGCGATCGTTCACCCGCACGACGACGCTTTGACCGGTCGCCACATTGGTAACCCGGGCGTAGGAAGGCAGCGCCAAGGTCGGATGCGCGGCGGTCATGCCGTACATATCGTAGGTCTCGCCGATCGAGGTCTTCTGACCATGGAATTTGCGTCCGTACCACGAGGCGATTCCGCGCTCGCGGTAGCTGCGCAGCGTCGTCGCGGGAGTGTAAGCGCGGCCCAGCACGACATAGGGTCGGTTGGCAAAGCGGTGTAAGAGCTCGAGCCGCGGTGTGGCATCCGGTAGAGTGTCCAGATTAGCCGGAGGGTTATCTCCCGGACCATCGTCCTTGTAGTACTTAGACGAGCCGCTGCTGGCAACAGGCGGCGACGGCGGCGGCTCGATCTTGGGCGCGGTACCGCACGCCGCAAGCAGTGTCGCAAGTAGGACCGCGGCGAAGTTTTGGGTGCGCATGGACAAAAGACGGTGCGACGCGCGAAACTCTACCATCGCTGCTGCCATTGTCGCGTGTTCTTGCCTTCAAGCTTTCCGTGAGTACTTATCTCTTCGCGTGGAATCCGACCTTGTGGAATTGGCCGACGTTGCAGGCCGATATCCGTCAGCTCAAACGCCGCGGCCATCTCGACCGGAGGTGGAATACCGGACGCGTTCGTCACATCGAGCCTGGTAGTCGCGCGTTTATGGTGCGCGTGGGCGTCCCGCCGAAAGGTATTTTCGGCAGCGGGGTTACGCTGACATCGTCGCGACTCGAGGCGCATTGGCGGCCGGAAAAAGCCGCCGTCGGGGAAGAGGCGCGGTACCTGACTCTGCGCCTCGACGCGTTGTTCCTGACGCCGCAGGTGACGTACGATGATCTTGCCGTCCCTCCTTTCGCCCGGTTTCGTTGGGGGGTGCGCACGTCCGGTGTCCGGGTGCCGTCAGCGCTCGCGGCGAGGCTTGAGGAGCAGTGGGAAGCTCGAATATGGGCACCACGCGCAAGACGGTCGCTCTGAATACCAAAGCCGGACGCACAGGGCGCTGCTAGTAAACTTTAGATTGCGGCAAGTGGCCGCGAGACGAGCTGAAAGGAACTTCGATGACAACAATGGAATCGCGACGAAACTGGCGGAACTTTGCAGGCAAGGGAAGAACATGGAGGCTTTGGACTCTCTCTTCGCGGAGGACATGGTGAGCGTCGAGGCCGTGGCGATGCCCGAGGCGCCGCAAGAAATCAAAGGCCTCGCGGCTGTCAAAGGCAAGGGAGAGTGGTGGCTTGCCAATCACGAGATTCATTCGGCCTCGGTGACGGGCCCCTGGCCCCGGCGATCGGTTTGTCGTTGGGTTCCAATACGATGTGACAAACAAGCCTTCTGAAAAGCGCATGCAGTTGGACGAGGTCGGCCTCTACACGGTCCGTAACGGGAAGATCGTACGTGAGGAGTTCTTCTACGACATGGGCAACTAGCTCCAGACTTTACGCAGAAGCAAGACTGGAAACGCGCTGTGCTGGCGCTTTGAACAGTTACGAGGAGGAAGCATCATGTCGAGGATTGTTTTGACTATTATCACTGGAGCGCTTCTGGCGCTGGCGGTCGGCACGGGCGAAGCTCAACAGACGGGCCGCCCGCCATTCGCAACCACCAAAGTCGAAGGTACGGAAAATGTCTACATCTTTCGCAATGGCAAACATCAGGCGATGTTTGTCGTCACCAATGACGGCGTGATCGCCACCGATCCAGTCGCCTATGGCCGCCCGACCGGCGGTCAGACGTACGTCGACGAAATTCGCAAGGTGACGGACAAGCCGATCAAGTACGTCATTTACAGCCATCATCATTACGACCACATCGCCGGCGGCAAGGCCTTGAAGGACGCGGGGGCGACATTCATCGCGCACCGGCGAGCCAAGGAGCGCCTCGAGTTGCTGCGGGATCCTCATACCGTAATACCGGACGAGTCGGTGAACGACAGCGGCCGGACCATCATGCTCGGCGGTACGACGCTCGAACTGAAGTACCTCGGTCTCAACCATTCCGATTCGACGTTGGTGATGCGGTTGCCGAAGGAGAAAATCATCTTTGTCGTGGATATCCTTCCGGTCGGACAGGTTCCGGGACGCGGCATGATCGATTTTCACCCGCTCGAAAGCGAAGGGTTCATCAAGGAGGTCCTCGCGATGGACTGGGAACGGCTGATTCCCGGCCACCCTGGACCGGATGACCGGCTCGGTACGAAGAAGGACGTGCAAGATCAACTCGCGCTGTTGCAAGCCGCGTCCGCCGAGATGAAAAAGCTTGCGCAGGATGGCAAGTGCTGGGACACGGCGGAAAAGGAATTCAAGCTTTCGGGCTACGAGAACTGGCCGGGTTACGCGAACAATCTTGGATTCATTGCCCGTCGCTATTGTGGTCTATGGGGACGCGGCACCTAAAGTCGAGACCCGGCAGTTTAAGGGCTGCGCATGGCAGCGATCGTTCGCGCGCAGCAAGCCGATATCACCACGCTGGATGTGGATGCGATCGTCAATGCCGCTAACTCGTCACTCCTCGGCGGTGGCGGCGTCGATGGAGCGATTCATCGCGCTGCGGGACCAGAACTTCGCGAGGAGTGCCGCGTCCTGGGCGGATGCGAAGTCGGCGACGCAGTGCTCACGAAAGGCTATCGGCTACCGGCAAGGTTCGTCATCCACACGGTCGGGCCGATCTGGCGAGGTGGCAAAAACGGCGAACCGGAGTTGCTTGCATCGTGTTATCGGCGCTGCCTTGAACTGGCCAATAACCGTGATCTTGCGACCATTGCATTCCCAAGCATCAGCACTGGGGTCTATGGTTATCCTATCGAACTGGCCGCCAAAGTCGCAGTCGCTAGCGTGTCGTCCTTTCTGGCCCTGGATAATCGACTCACGGAAGTGATTTTCTGCTGCTTTTCTGCTGATGATCTCGCCGTCTACCAACGTGTCCTCCGCGACAGCGGCATCCAACATTCGCTGCATCGAAGGTCTTGACCTTGAGTCGGTTCCGGTGACGGAACTTCGACGGTCGCGCGATGTAAGTACGGTGCCATGCCCGGACGAGGAGCCCGCTATGCTCGAACTTCGACCCAACTGCGAATGCTGCAATCGCGATCTGCCGAATGATTCGACGGAGGCACGCATTTGCACATTTGAATGCACGTTTTGCAGCGCGTGCGCCGAAACAAAGTTAAAGAATACGTGTCCGAATTGCGGTGGCGAGTTGGTTGGCCGGCCACGCCGGCCAACAGCAAAGCTCGCGAAGTACCCCGCGTCAACGACCCGTGTGCACAATCCCGCGGGCTGTCGATAAACCATGTCATTCAGCTCTTGAGAATCTGGGAGTGCCAGCGAAGCACATGTCCGGCTACTCGGGAACGCCTCTCGCGACCAAGCTCGGCATCAAGCCAGGGTCCGAGATATGTCCCATCAATGCTCCGGACGCTTATCTCGAGCTCGTTGCGCCTCTACCGGAAGGTGCCCGCGTGGTCTCCCGGAGCTCTAGCGCGACAGACATCATCCATGTCTTCTCGGCCAGCAAGGCGGAACTCGGCAAAGCACTTCGTGAGTTTCGCGCTACTCTCAAGCCCACCGGAAGCGTCTGGGTCTCGTGGCCGAAGAAATCATCGAAGGTGCCGTCGGATATCAGCGAAGATACGATTCGCGAGCTTGCGCTTCCGCTCGGATTCGTCGACATCAAGGTCTGCGCGGTCGACGAGATTTGGTCGGGACTCAAGCTCGTGATTCGCAAAGAGCTTCGCTGAAGCTCGGGGTGCGCAAACGTTGCGCGTGTGAAGGCGGAGACGATGTCTCAGCTACTTCGTCAGCCCAGGTAACCAAAGCGAGATCGCCGGAACATAGGTCACGAGCAGCAGCGCCAAGCACATCGCGCCGTAAAACGGCCAGAGCTCCTTGGAAACTTGCTCCATCGTCACCTTGCCGACGGCACATCCGACGAATAGCGTCGGTCCGACCGGTGGCGTGATCAAGCCGATCCCGAGATTGAGAATCATGATCATGCCGAAGTGCACTGGGTCAATCCCCAATTTCGCGATCACCGGCAGGAAGATCGGCGTGCAGATGAGCAGCATCGGTGCTAAGTCCATGAACACGCCGAGCACCAGCAACAAGATGTTGACCAGCATCAGAAAGACGTACTTGTTCTCGGAAATACTCAAGAAGAAGGTAGTGACCTTCGCCGGGATCTGCATGATCGCCATC